>Ga0210403_10000027_pt1 | contig 163872 bp, 151 predicted proteins | sample IncBWC19MmetaG_FD_150863 | JGI IMG/M metagenome (GOLD analysis project Ga0210403, IMG submission 150863) | Forest soil microbial communities from Barre Woods Harvard Forest LTER site, Petersham, Massachusetts, United States - Inc-BW-C-19-M | ecosystem: Environmental > Terrestrial > Soil >... | reverse complement strand
GCTACCTGCGTCAGATGCTTCTGATTTACTTCGGTCAGCACTTTCAATCGGTCCCGTTCCCGTTGGCTCAAAGCGATCCGCTCCGTTTCCATGGGCCCCTCGGCCTCCCATGGAAGCGGACATTTCTACTTTGCACAAACCGGACATTCTCATTTTGCGGCGACAAAATCGATTTAGGAGCTTGACTCCAAATCTCGCCGGTAGTATATCCGGGGCATCTTGTGATGGGCCGTCCGCGCCTGCGGACGGGAGATGGTCGCTATGACCAGGGGTGGTGTCATGAGAAGAAATTCCGTAGCAGTATGTGCATTGGTGTTTCTATGTGTTTGTGCGGCGATTGTATCGGCGCAGGAGGTCACAGGCACGATCGCGGGCACGGTGACTGATTCGAGAGGTGGCGCCGTTCCGAATGCCAAAGTTATCTTGAGCAATACGGACCAGCAGATTGTCGTGCGCACGCTCACGACCGACGACCGCGGCCAGTTCGTGGCGCCGCTTTTGCCTATTGGGCATTACTCGGTGGGCGTTGAGATCGCCGGATTCAAAAAGTTTACGGAAAACGGCGTCATGTTGGACGTCAACGACAAGCTGGCCGTTAATTTCAAACTGGAAATAGGCACGGTGAATGAAACCGTGAGCGTGGAAGCCGACGCCCTGCACGTCGACACGCAAAGTGTGGTGCCCACCGGTTTGATTACTGGTACGCAGATCCGCGAGCTTTCGATTGGTACGCGCAACTACGAACAACTCGTCAGTTTGATGCCCGGCGTCTCGATGGGCAATGTGAACCAGCTTTACATCGGCAATTCGCTCCCATCCGGCCTTGCAGCCACGGTGAGCTTCTCGATCAACGGACAGCGCAACGGCTCGAACTACTGGACCATCGACGGAATCGACAACGTGGACCGCGGCTCAAACCTGACGCTCAGCAATTTCCCAAGCGTGGATGCCATCAGCGAATTCAAGGTGCTGCGAAGCGAGTACGACGCGGAGTTTGGGCGCGCGGGCGGTGGAATCATCAATGTCGTCACCAAGTCCGGCGGGAACAGCTTCCACGGGGACGCGTACGAGTTCTTTCGCAACAACGTGCTAGCAGCCAACAACTTTTTCAACAACGCGGCAACTCCGCGAGTGGCGAGGCCCCCACTGCGTTACAACGACTTTGGCTACACTATCGGCGGGCCGGTATTTATCCCCAATCATTACAACGCGAACAAGAATAAAACCTTCTTTTTCTTCTCGGAAGAATTCCGCCGGGTGATTACCTACTCGACCTTCAGCGCGAACGTGCCAACGGCGGCGATGCTTACGGGAAACTTCACGAATAAAGTCTGTGTGGCCTTTAGCGCCAGCGGAACCTGCACGGCGAACTCCAACACGATTACAAATTTCAACCCCGCCGCCGCCGCATACCTGAAGGATTTCTATTCGAAGTTTCCAGGTGCAAACAACACAGCCACCAGCATCTTCTCGCTGGTGACTGCGCAGCGCAATATTTTCAACGGGCGGCAGGAGGTAGTACGCGGCGACCATATAATCAGTTCGAAACTCTCCGTGTTTGGACGCTACGAGCATGATTCAATTCCGACGCAGGAGCCGGGGGGACTCTTTACGGGTGACGTGCTTCCCGGCGTGGCTACGACCAGCACGAACTCACCTGGCTGGCAGGCAATGGGTCATTATACGTACACGATCAGGCCGAATTTGCTGAATGACGGCGGGTATGGTTTCAACTACAGCGCGATCATCAGCGATCCGACCGGCCTGGACCTGAATTCGCAATCGCCTGACATCGCGAGCGCGATAACGCTTCCATTCGCCTCCACACTGAATCGTGTACCGTCTGTCGCCATCAGCGGCATTTCGACGATAACGGGGTTCGGGTCGTACAGAGACTACAACCGCGATCACAACATTTTCGACAACTTCACATGGATCAAGGGCAAGCACACGCTTAAGTTTGGCGTAAGCTACCATCATTATCAGAAGGCAGAGAATGCTGGTGGAAACAATGTGGGGTCCTTCTCCTTCCTAAGTACCGGGGCTCCGACCGGTGCAAATTGCGTGACCACAGCAGCCATCTGTTCTACGGAGCAGGCCTGGGCAAACTTCCTGCTCGGCAACCTGGCGACCTTCACGCAGTCTTCGCAAGACGCCACTGCCGACATCCGCGAACATCAATTCGAAGCGTACGGGCAAGACGAATTCCGGCTGTCTTCGCGCGTGACGGTTACGCTAGGCTTGCGCTACTCATGGTTTGATCAGCCCTATTCCGGCAACGGACAACTGAACAACTTCGACCCAGCCCTGTACAATCCGGCGCATGCTCCAACAATCAGCACGACGGGACAATTGTGCCTTGTCACCGCATGTCCAGGCGGTGGAACGCCCAACCCGAATTACGACCCGCTCAACGGATTTATCATTGCGGACAAGAACTCGCCCTTTGGATCGCACATCAGCGGTAACGACAACAAAAACTTCGCTCCGCGCATCGGTGTCGCATGGGACCCGATTGGTGACGGCAAAACGTCCGTGCGGGCGGGCTACGGGATATTCTACGACGCGACACTGGTTGGAACCTTCGAGCAGAACGTGTTCAATGACCCGCCGTTTACCACGACAGCGTCAATCGCTAAGGCTCCGTTCACGAATCCGTCCGGCGGAAACCTCAACATTTCGGCTAACCCGCCCGCGTTTGGTGGGTCCGGCAGCGCGGCGTTCATATCCCTCCCGTGGCACACGCCGTACACTCAGCAGTGGAGCCTGGATGTTCAGCGCCAGCTCAAGAAAGACATGATGGTGGACATTGGCTACTATGGGAACAATTCCCACCACTTGCTTGGCGTCGTGGACATCAACGAAGTTCAGCCGGGCGTTGGGGCGGCGAATGGTCTTGATCCTACCAAGTTCACGAGCACGGCTGGGGAACTCCCGCTCAACCGGTTCCGGCCTTTCCTTGGATACGGAGCGATCAGCGGCATCGAGAACGAGTTCAATTCGAACTACCACTCGTTGCAGACGCAGTTCCAAAAGCGCTGGGGACAGAGTTCCCTGTTTGTCTTCAACTACACCTGGTCGCATAACCTGACCGACAATCCGAGCGACCGGTCCAATGCTCCTCAGAATGTTTACAACATCCTCGCGGAGTACGGGCCCTCTTCGCTCGATCGCCGCCACAACGTAACCGCAAGCTACATATACGACTTGCCGTGGTACAAGGCCCAGGAAGGTGCGGTTGGACATATTTTGGGCGGCTGGGAGGTATCCGGACTTATCTACTACTACACGGGAACGCCCCTGACTGTGACCACTTCCAATACCGATCCGGGTGGCCTCGGCCTACTGGGGGCAAGCGCATCTAGCGCGCGGCCGGATATAACCGGCAACCCGAATCAGGGGGCAGCCCACACCGTCGCCTCATTTTTCAATACGTCGGCGTTTACACCTAACCTGCAGACTTCGGATCGGCCAGGGAATGCCGGCCGTGGCGTGGTGACGGGGCCAAGCTTCCAGCGTTGGGATCTGTCCCTTTTCAAAACCACCAAACTACCGTGGGAAAACATGAGCCTGCAGTTCCGTGCCGAAACATTTAATGTCTTCAACCACACGAATTTCGGAACGGTGGGCACGAACATTACGCTCTCGACGTTTGGCAAAGTAACCTCGGCAAATGACCCGCGAATCTTGCAACTGGGGTTGAAACTCTATTTCTAATGAGCGATCCCCGTATCATGCAACTTGGCCTGAAGCTCAACTTCTAACCCTGCGCAAGGAGACTTACCCAGGTTTCAGCGACGGCCCCCGAGCGATTCGGGGCCGTTCTTTTTTGCGGGTTTCGAAGCTGGTCTTGCGTGTCACGCACCAATATGGAGCTTGGCCTGGCTGGGTAGCTCTCCTACGATGCCGACGATGAGCGCAGGACGGAGTGGCGGCGCGGTCTGGACGGACTTGGTTCTGTCCTGGCTTAGGCATCGCGAGGAAGAGATGGCCACTCTTTTGGCGGAGCTTGTAGTCATACCGACAGAAAATCCGCCGGGGAAAAATTATCGCGCGTGCGCGGACATTCTTGAGGGGCGCGTGCGAGAGTTTGGACTGGAGTGCGAGCGATTCGAGCCGGCTGGGCGAGAGAAGAATGAGGATGCTCCCGTTTGTCTTCTTGCCAGTTACGGGAGAGGAAGCCCGACTTTTCACTTTCATGGACATTACGATGTGGTTCCGGCGCAAACCGCGGAGCAGTTCCGCCCTGTGCGCAAGGAGCATTTCCTGTTTGGGCGGGGCGCGTGCGACATGAAAGGTGGAATCGTGGCCATGCTTTACGCGATTCTCGCGCTAAAGGCGTGCGGGGCGGAGCTGAACGGCAAGATTGGGCTGACTCTGGTTCCCGATGAAGAAACGGGCGGCGAAAGAGGCTCGGCATGGCTGGCGCGAGAGGGATTATTAGGGCGCGACGGGGTGGGGATGCTGCTGGCGGAGCCCACTAGCGGGGTGGTGTGGAATGCGAATCGCGGGGCGATTTCGCTGCGGGTGAAAGTCTTCGGGAAATCGGCGCATGTTGGACTGCAGCATCAGGGAGAGAACGCATTTGAGCGCATGTATCGGGTGGTCGAAAAGTTACAGGAACTAAAGCGGGAAGTGGAACAGCGCACGACGCGGCTTTCTGTTGGCGCAGAACAAGCGGGCAACTCTATTCTGATGCTTGGCGGCCAAAGCGCCGGCGGTACCAACTTCAACGTGGTGCCGGAACAATGCTGGTTCACGATCGACCGGCGAATCAATCCGGAGGAAGGCCTCGAAGAGGAGAAGGCAAGATTAGTGGGAGCCCTGGAGCAGTGCCGGAGCGAAGGGATTCCCCTTGCATGGGAGATTCTGCAGGAAGGCCGAGCCGCGGCGTGCCCCGAGAATGGGGTCCTGGGCCGAGCGTTGGCAAGGAACGTGGAAGCGGTGAAGGGAGATGTGCCCCGATTTGAAACGTGCCCGGGGCTGCTGGAAACCCGCTTTTATGCTGCGCGGGACATACCGGCATACGCCTATGGACCCGGACTGCTCTCCGTGGCGCATGGCCCGAACGAATACGTGGACATGCGAAAAATAATCGAGTGCGCGGGAATCTACGCACTGACCGCGCGCGAAGTGCTCAATCGTTAACTAATTTTGCAAACTCTTGAAGTTCAGCCACTTCCGGGAGCCCACGGTACTTTTTTTGCGCGCAAAACGAAGTCCGTTTGGACACCTGCACTGAAGTACTATTCAAGCCTCGGCGTCTTTTGGCGATGATTCCCACGTATGCCAAACCTCTACTTTTGCCAACCTCACGCCAAGAACCAGGGTATGTTGCGCGCCGTACTTTCCGTGAAAGAGTGTGATCGCGTTGTGAGTCAGCACCCCGCTACGTATGTGGGAGATAGCTTCCCGGCGCTGGCTAACGGCCAGGGTTCAGCGCACGACTTCGCGGTGCTGAGCGTCCGAGCGGATGAAACGACGGCGGTGTGGCGCCCCGGCTATTACCGGCTGGACTCCGACTTGACCCAGCTCAACGAATCCCTGCTGGCACTGTTGCGGTAAGGCCCCTGCCGGCCGGGCGCGTCGGGCTGCAACTATTTCCAATTCCCCACCGTGGCGAGCAACCGCAAACCAATCGCAAATTCATCTGTGCCCAGCGGTTCGCAATAGACCACGCGGGCGCGTGCGCGGAAGTCTCCCGGAAGGGAGCGTACGTTCAGGCGCTGGTTCTTTTTCCACGGCTGGCCTGAAACCACACGAGCGCCATGCGCACTCACGTTTACCGTTATGCCTTCTTGCGGGCGCTGGCGGATATCCAGGCTGCAGAGGTTCACGCTTATTTTGAGAGGGAGTCGTTCGTCCAAGCGGTGCGCCACCGTTTGCATAGGACCTCAGGCGATCTTCCAGGGCGGGAGAGGACGGGCGCCGGAGCCGGTGGCGGCGACGGGCGACATCATACTCCCAGAGGCAGTCTTCTTGGCAAGAAATCTGCTGGTGCTTGGCCGCCCTCCCCGACCTACCTATGGATCACACTTATAGGTCCGAAAACGACGGCCATGCAGATGGTGTTGGCAAGACGGATACAGAGTAGTACTGAGGGGCTATCGCCCTCCGCAAAGGTGGCAGCGAGAATCAGGACAAATCAGAGAATCATAAGCCAGACAGAAGGTGGCTGGATTTACGATTTTCCGGTTTCGGGCCAAATCTTTTGGAGGTTGCCATGAAACCATTTAGTTTGTTGAAGTTACCAGCCGTATTGCTGGGACTCGGGGCTGTCCTTGTGCTCTCTCCTGCCTGCAAAGCGCAATCGGAAGTGAGCCCGGATCGCTTTGACGGGACGGATTCCTGGGTGGCGGCAGCCCAAAAGCCGGCCCTGGCGGCGAAGGCCAAGCCGACGACAACCCACTCGGTTTTGCAAGCCCAGGACAAGAAGGCCGACTCAGGCCCGACGGTTCAGATGGCTGCCGCGCGCGAGGTCTCCCAACCGACGAAGCATGAAGTGGTTGCGATTCCGGACAAGCGAAGGACGGCTGCGCGTAAACCGGACAAGGAATAGCTGAATAAGACCAGTCCCAGAAAGACGAAAGGCTCGGCGCTGGCCGCTCCAGCGCTGGGCCGTTTGCGCCTTACTCCCCTGCGGGAAGCCAATTCTGCAAGATGGTTCGAGAACCAAGCGGGACGTCGCGAAAGATCAGTCCCATCCCGAGATGGGTGTGTGCGTAGACCACCGTCGCCGGGGCCTCAAAATGCCGTGATTCGGTGAAAATCTTTACTTTGACAAAAGTGCCGTGGGGCAGAGGATTGATGGTGTCCACGTAGCAGCCGGTGGCGCTGAGGTCGCTGATGCGAGCGATGGTGCGGGTGCCGACGGCTTCGGATAACACTTCTGCGGAAGCGATGAAGGGAAATCGGGGGCTGAGGCGGCGTTCGTGCTCCATGAGAATTGCCTTTCCGGAGTCGCGGGGACTTTATACCAAGTTCCGGCGTTCCGTGCCACAGGGGAAACCCGTCGAGCGGCCCGCCGCCAGGCGGCCGGCGATTCAGAAATCCTTCCGGGCTTGAGCCGCAGTGACCGAGCGCCGTTGCGCTTGGCGATTTCGAAGCAGCGCGCCACAAAAGCAGTGACTTGCCCGAAGTATCCCAAGTACCATCGTCTCAGACTTTCCTCTCCCCGCGGGTGGCAGAATGGCTCCAGAAAACATGCGCCGGAGCAGCCGTATTCCGAAGGAGATTCCCATTCTCCTGGTCGGAAGCGATATGGAAGGTAAGATGTTTTCGGAGCAGACCAAAACGGTGCTGCTCAGTCGGCACGGAGCGGGCATCGTTTCGAGTTACAAGTATTCCCCCGAACAAGAGTTAATCGTGCGATCGCTGGAGACGAACAAAGAGGCAGAAGTGCGCGTGGTGGGCCAGCTCGGGGCAGTGGAGGAGATCTACACGTATGGCGTGGCGTTCATAGACCAGAACATCGATTTCTGGGGAATCGTGTTTTCGCCCGTTTCGCAATCGGAAAAGGAAGCCAACCGTGTTTTGTTGCAATGCTGCGGTTGCAAGGCCAGTGAGGTGGTGCAGCAGAGCGATCTGGAATCGGACGTGTATATCGTGAACGAGGGGATCGTTCGATTCTGCAAAGGCTGCGGTTCTTCGACGCTGTGGAAGCGGCCTGAGGCTGGGGAAGCCGAGCCGAGCCCGACGGAAGCGGTGTTGGTGGCGGTGGAAAGCGAAAAAAAGGCGGAGCCGGTGGAAGATACACAGGCAGCGGCGCCAGAGGTGGAGGTGAAGGCTGCGCCCAAACCCGCGGCGCGGCCAGAAAACCGGCGCAAACACTTGCGCACCAAAGTGAGCTTCAAGGGATGCGTGCGGAGTTTTGCGTTTGGCGACGACATCGTTACTTGCGAAGATATTTCCCGGGGCGGGCTGCGGTTCAAAAGCCGCAAGCGCTATGCGGTGAAGGCGGAGGTTGATGTGGCGGCGCCCTATTCGCCGGGATCGCAAAATATTTTCGTGCGCGCGCGGATTGTGTACGTCGAGGAATCGGAGAAGGAACGCGCGTTCCGCTGCGGCGCAGCCTACCTCAAAACTTAGGACCTCGAGTTTGCTAAACTGTTTGGACCATGAGCGTTATTGACGAGGTCCTTGCAGCCAACGAAATTTATTCCCGCACACATGAATTGCGGAAATTGACGCCGCGCCCGGAGCGCAAGCTTGCCGTGTTGACGTGCATGGATACGCGGCTTTCCATTCGAACGCTGGGGCTGAAAACGGGCGATGCGCACATCATCCGCAATGCCGGCGGCATCGTGACGGAAGACAGCTTGCGGTCGCTGGTGGTGTCGCATTATTTGCTGGGCACGGAAGAGATTATGGTGATCAACCATACGGACTGCGGGCTGATGCACACGAGTGAACAGGAGTTGCGGACGAGGGTTCAGAACCAGGCGGGGACGGCGGCGATTTCTCCGGCGTTTTTTTATGCGTTTCAGAACATCGAGGAGAATGTGCGGCATCAATTGGAGAAGCTGCGGACGCATCCGTGGATACCGAAGGAAGTCGTGGTGCGCGGATTTGTTTATGATGTGACCAACGGACGGCTGCGAGAAATTAAGATGGCTTCCTAGCAGAGAAGTCGTTCGGATCGAATGACGAATTGGCGTTGTTGCTCAGAACTGTTGTTACTTCAGGGACGCTTCGATTTTGGTCCTGTACTCTCGGGCCTTCGCGATCGCGGCGGGTTCATCCACTGTTAACAATTTTTTGTCGCGCATCACTGCGCGGCCGGCGATGACAACTGTTTCGACATCGCTGCCCTTCAACGCATAGGCCAGTTGCGCGTAAATGTCGTACATGGGCACGGCGTTTGGCGCGTCCAGGCCGATGAGAATGAGGTCCGCCTTTTTACCGACTTCAAGCGAGCCAATCTCTTTTTCCAAGTGCAGGGCGCGCGCGCCATCAATGGTGGCCATTTCCACGACAGCTTTGGCATTGAGAGCCAGCGGATCCATTTTGGTGATTTTCGCGAGCTTCGCGGCCAGGTCCATCTCTTCCATCAAGTCGAGGTCGTTGTTGCTTCCCGCCGGGCCGTCCGTTCCGAGGCCGACGGCGACGCCGGCAGCGCGCAACTCCGGCACGGGAGAAACGCCGCTGGCCAGCATCATGTTGCTGGAGGGGTTGTGGACGCAGCCTGTATTGCGCTGCGCCAGGATCTTGCGGTCGGTTTCGTTCACAAAAATGCAGTGCGCCGCGACGGCGTCCGGACCTAGGATTCCGATTTTGTCGAGATACTGGACCGGGCTCAGGCCGTTCTGCGCGCGGCTGTCGTCCAATTCCTTTTTCATTTCCGCGACGTGAATCAAAATCGGCGCGTGGTACTTCCGCGCCAGGGCCGCGGCGTCCTGGAGGGTTTTCTGCGAGCACGTGTAAATGGAATGAGGCGCGGGCGCAGCGTGAATCAATGGATCGCCCTGCCAGCGCTTCAGAAAGTTCTCGGTGTATTCGAGGGCGGCGGCGTTGGTTTTGTTGTCCGGGGCGGGAAAATCGATGAAGGTTTCGCCGAGAACGCCGCGCATGCCCGCGGCCTTGGTTTCCTCGGCGACGGCATCCTCGAAATAGTACATGTCGGCGAAGGTGGTGACCCCGCCGCGAATTTGCTCGGCGGCGGCGAGGCGCGTGCCCCAGCGGACGAATTCCTCGGTTACGTTCTTGGCTTCTGCGGGAAAGATGTATTTGCGGAGCCAGTCATCGAGAGTGACATCGTCGTGCAGGCCGCGCAAAAGTGTCATTGGAACGTGGGTGTGGCCGTTGACGAAGCCTGGAAGGATCAGCGCCCCTTTTGCGTCGATCGTTTGCTTCGCGATCAGGGTTCCCTTCCCCACACTCGGGTACCCGGAACCCACCGCCGCGATGGTGTCGCCTTGAACCATCACATATCCGTGCTCCAGGATACGGCGTTGGCCATCCATGGTGACGATCGTGCCGTTGGTGACTAAGAGATCGACGCCGACGGCTACTTTTGGACGCGTTGGCGCGGCTACGACAGAGACGAAGAAAACCGGGCTCGCGAACGACGCGAAGAGAATGAGGACAATTTTCGCTGCGGAAATTCGATTCGTTTTCACGGGCGGCGTCCTGTGTTTCAGAGGTTAGAAGAGTCGAACGGTTTCGGGAAAAGAACTTTCATCTGAATAATTTCCACTTTACCTTTGAGATTGGCGAGGATCACGGGAACGTCTCCACAGAATTCCCAGATGAGCTGGCGGCAGGCGCCGCACGGCGGAGTGAGAGTATCTGTGTCGGTGACGACGGAGATGGCATCGAAGCCACGCTCGCCTTCGCTGATGGCTTTGAAAATGGCGATGCGTTCGGCGCAAACAGTGAGGCCGTAGGTCGCATTTTCAACGTTGCAGCCGCCGAAGATTCTGCCCGAAGTCGCGCGGAGCGCGGCACCCACGCGAAAATTGGAATATGGTGCATGCGCGTTCTCGCGCGCCTGCCTGGCTGCCAAAATCAGAAGTTCGTACTCGCTCACAGTCCCGCCCCCGGCGCATCCTCGATAACTTCTTACGTGATGGCTGCTGCCACTCTTGGAATCACAGCCTTCAGCACAGCGATGAATTGTCCTTTGACGCGCTCGGCGGTTTCCAGAACTTCCAGGTGGTTGAGCGGCTGGTCGAGAATCCCAGCAGCCGCATTCGTCACGCAGGAAATTCCGAGCACGCGAATGCCGCTGTGGCGCGCGGCAATCACTTCCGGTACGGTGGACATGCCGACGAGGTCGGCGCCGATGGCGCGCAAATAGCGAATCTCCGCAGGCGACTCGTAACTGGGTCCCGCGAGCGCCGCGTACACGCCTTCATACATTCCAATTCCCAAACGGTTTCCTTCGCCGACGGTGATTTCCCGAAAGCGCGGGTCGTACGCAACGGTCATGTCCGGAAAGCGCGGGCCGAAGCGTTCGTCATTGGGGCCGGAGAGCGGATTCACTCCCTGCAAGTTGATATGGTCCTTGATCACCACTAGACGGCCCTGCGTGAATTCGTGCTTGATGCCGCCGGCCGCGTTGGTGAGGATGACGGCTTTCACTCCCATGCGGGCAAAGACGCGAACGGGAAACGAAACATCTTTCACGGAATAGCCTTCGTAGAGATGAACGCGGCCTTGCATTCCGGCGAGGGGAATCGAATCCACGTTGCCGATAACGAGATTGCCGGCGTGGCCGATGGCGGTGGACTGCGGAAAATAAGGAATTCCGGCGTAGGGGATCTTGACGGCGTCGGAGAATTCATCGGCGAAGGCGCCGAGGCCGGAGCCCAGAACGAGGGCGATCTCCGGGCGAAGGGACGTCTGCGAAAAGATAAAATTGGCGGCGAGCCCGGCGCGTTCGAATTCGCCAGCGGCCGCAGCCGCGGCCTCCTTCTTGCCTGTTTTTTTGGGACTCATGTAAGGATTCCAACGATGGAAGCGGACATGAGATTGGCCATGGTGCCGGCGAGCATGGCGCGAATTCCGAATTTGGCGAGCTGGCTGCGCTGTTCCGGTGCGAGCGCGCCGATGCCGCCAATCTGAATGCCGATCGAGCTAAAATTCGCGAAGCCGCAGAGAGCAAATGTTGCGATGGTAAACGAGCGCGGATCCAGAGTTCCTTTCATGGGGCCTAACTGGGAAAACGCGTAGAGTTCGTTGACGACCATGCGCGACCCCAGCAGATTTCCAATGGTGGGAGCGTCGTGCCAGGAAATTCCAATGAGCCACGCGACGGGAGCGAAGACCCAGCCAAAAATTTGCTGCAGGCTGGACGGAAACCACGGAATGCCGTGGTTGGCTAGGGAATTGTGCATTCCCATAAAGAGATAGTTCACCAGCGCGACCAGTGCCACGAAGGAGATGAGCATCGCAGCCACATTGATGGCGAGTTGCAATCCATCCGATGTGCCGCGGGAAATGGCGCCGAGGAAATTCGCTTCCTTCTCCATTTCCGGCATCTGCACGTGGCCGGCGGTGAGCGGCTCTTCGGTTTCCGGCACAAACATTTTTGCCATCAACAAAGTGCCGGGCGCGGTCATGATCACGGCGGTCAGCAGATGTTTAGCCTCCACGCCATAGGCGATGTAGGCGGCCATGATGCCACCGGAAACGTGCGCCATCCCGCAGGTCATTACGCACATGAGCTCTGATTTGGTCAAACGGCTGAGAAACGGCCGGATGGTGAGTGGGGCTTCGGTCTGTCCCATGAAGATGCTGGCGGCGATGTTGAGCGACTCCGCGCCGCTCGCGCCCATGACTTTGGTCATGATCCAGGCGAAAACGCGAATGATCAGCTGCATGACGCCGATGTGATACAGAAAGGCAAAGACTGCAGCGATGAAGATGATGGTGGGAAGCACCTGGAAGGCGAAGATAAAGCCGAGGGACGATTTCGCTTTGCCGAGGTCGCCGAATACAAACTCGGAGCCGAAGAACGCGAAACTCAACAGTTTATTCGCTCCCCTTCCCGCGAACTCGAAGATTGCGCGGCCGATCGCGAATCGCAGGACGAAGAAAGCGAAGGCAAGCTGAAGGCCGAGGCCCCACAAGACCGTTTTCAGGCGGATGGCTTTGCGATCCGTCGAAAACAGGTACGCGAGACCGAGCATCGTGGCTAAGCCCAGCAAACCTGTGAATCGTCCCATGCATTCTCCTTTTACTGGCCCGATCGGCTACGGGCAGCACACACTGTAAACGAATGGTGGCGCCCGCGGCGCATTAAATCTTCACTTTAAATGATCGACGAGCCATTCTGACCAGCGGCGATAGACATCCATCTGGCGAACGGGATCGGCGGGGAAATGTCCGCCGACAGGATAGGCAAAGAAGCGGACAGGAACGCCATTGTCCTTGAGCGCGTGAAAGAGTTCGTACGACTGCGTGATGGTCACTCGGAAATCGCCGGTGTCGGAAAGAATCAGCGTGGGCGTTTTCATCTGAGGGGCGTAGGTGATGGGCGATTGTTCGCGGTAGCCCTTGAGATTGTCACCGACGTACGGGGAGCCGTTGAAGATGTAGCGCTCGGTGACGTTGAAATCGGCGAGATTATATTGGTCGTACATGTTGGTGACCGCTGCGCCAGCCACCGCGACTTTCCAAATCTGGTAGTGGCCCATGAGCCAGGCGGTCATGTATCCGCCGTAGGACCAGCCGGATACGGCGATCTTGCTTTCATCCACGAAGCCCAGTTTCTTGAGCGCGTCGATTCCGGCCATGACGTCACGGCCGGGGCCGTCGCCCGCGTCGTTCCAGATGGCGCGCGTGTAAGCATTTCCAAGATTTTCGCTGCCGCGGTAGTTCGGTTGGAAAACGACGCAATCGTGTGAGGCGACGAACTGCGGGAGAAAACTGTACTGCGTGGTGGTGGCGGCGCGCGGGCCGCCGTGGATGATCAAGACGAGGGAATACTTTTTGTCTTTCTGAAAGCCGGGTGGGTAGATGATTACGCCGTCTTCGTGGAACTTGTCGGGGCCTTGCCATTCGAAACGCTCCGTGCGGCCTAGCGCGAGCGCGGCGATTTCCTGATTGTTGTTCGTCAGGCGTTTGGGCGGATCGTTCGGCGTGGTCATGTAATACAACTCGGAGGGCTGATTGGGCGTGCTGCCGGCGAACGCGATCTCGCCGTTACGCCCCACTGTGGCATCCACCCAGAACGACCACGACGGACTCACATCCCCGAGCGGCAGTTTTTTTGCGGCGCCGCCTAGTGGCTGAAGCCACAGCGAAACTTGGGCGCCGTCGTGGCCGCCGACCAGGAGCGACTTGCCGTCCGGCATCCAGATGGCGCGAACAATGTTGCGATCGATCGCGCGCGTGGCGTCCTGCCCGTCTCCTCCGGCTACGGAAGTCACATGGATTTCATTTTGATTCGCGCGGTCGCCATTCAGCGGATACCAGTAGGCCAGCTGGGAGCCATCGGGTGAAAACAAGCCGAAGCCTTCAAACTTTTCGTGCTTCGTTAATTTCCGGATTTCACCAGTGTCTACGTTAAGGATCTGCACGGTCCGGCCGTCGCTATCGCCGGAGTGCGGGTCTTCCTGTTTTGTGAAGGTGAGGAGTTTTCCGTCCGGCGAGAAGGAAATGGGCGAAGAAGGCGAACTGGGCGGCAAAACTTTCGGGAGCGTCCATGATCCGGAAGTGAGGCGGCGCGGTTTTCCGCCGTCGGCAGCAATCAGCCAAATATGCGACGGCGTGGGAGCTTTCGTTTCGAGATAACCGTTGTCTCCGACTTCGAAGGCGTCGAGATGCTTTTCGATGTCTTTTTTGTTTTCCGCCTCGTCGGCGGTGACGTAGGCGATATCCCCGCTGATCGGCTGCCAGGCAAATTGCTCCACGCCGTTGGGCACATCGGTAATTTTCAGAGCGTCGCCGCCACTCATCGAAAGAACGAAGATCTGCGCTTTCTCCTCTTTGGCGGGGCCAACGGCAGCAAGGAACGCGATACGGTCTCCGGCGGGCGACCAGCGCGGAGAGCCGGCGTCTTTGCGGTCGTGGGTCAAGGCGCGCCTTGCACCGCTGGCGATCTCCTGCAGAACCAGGTCGCGATCGTTGCGGTCCTGCTCGAGATTCATGCGCGACACAACGTAGACGATGGACTTTCCATCGGGCGAGATCTGCGGATCGGAGACGGAAACGGCCTTGCCAAAATCGGCGAGCTCGATCCGCTTTGCCTGGGCTCTTGCTCCCTTCGGGCAGAGAACGCAGAAGGCCGCCAGGATGAACGCAGCAAACCTTCTCCAGGAAAACCCGGCTGTGCGGTTTTGCAACCGGGTACCTTTCAACTGATTTCTATTCCACTCGCGTGCGGTCATTCCTTTTCCTCCTGCAGTTGTATCGAACGTTCGAACGGTCCCGGTCAAGCTCCAAGAATGCGGCGGATGAGAGGGCGCTTTTCGCGCGGCGCTTTCTCTCCCATATGGTAGCTGACGGAAATCAAGGTGCTGGCTTCTGTCAGTTTGGCGTCGCTATTGTAATGAATTGTGGCCAGCGATTCGCCTTTTTCCACGCGGTCGCCGATGCGCTTGTGGAATTCCAGACCGACGGCGTGATCGATTTTGTCTTCCTTCTTTTCGCGGCCGCCCCCAAGCATGGCCAACGCGATACCGAATTGATCACAGTCCGTGCTAGTGATGAAGCCTGAGGCGGGGCTCGAGACATCGGCGCGATAGCGCGCTTGAGGCAGGCGTTGCGGCTCGTCAATGACTCGCGAGTCACCGCCTTGCAGACGAATTCCCTGCCGGAATTTTTCCTTGGCCTGGCCATTGGCAATCATCGATTCGGCGAGAAGGCGGCCTTCGTCAACGCTTTTTGTTTTTTCGCCGAGGCAAAACATCCACGCGGACAGTTCGAGGCTGAGCTCGCGCAGATCCGGGGGGCCACCGCCATTGAGAACATCCATACACTCGGCGATCTCGTTCGAATGGCCGGCCATGCGCCCGAGCGGCTGGTCCATGTCCGTGATGAGCGCGACCACTTTCTTGCCCATGCGCTTCCCGGTCTCAACCATGACTTCGGCGAGCCGCACGGAGTCCTCTTCTTTTTTCATGAACGCGCCGGAGCCTGTTTTCACGTCGAGAACCAGCGCGTCAATGCCCTCGGCAAGTTTTTTGCTCATGATGGAAGCGCAGATGAGGCCGATGTTCTCAACGGTCGAGGTCGCATCGCGTAGCGCGTAAATCTTTTTGTCGGCGGGGGCAATTTCCGCGGTCTGTCCGATCAAGCACATGCCGCATTCGCGAAGGACGCGGCGAAACTCTTCGAGCGACAGATTCACGTTAAAGCCCGGAATGGCTTCGAGTTTGTCCAGGGTGCCTCCGGTGTGGCCGAGGCCGCGGCCGCTGATCATCGGGACGGTGAGGCCGCCCGCTGCAACGATGGGAGCGAGGATAAGAGAAGTCTTGTCGCCGATGCCTCCGGTGGAGTGCTTGTCCACTTTTTTACCAGGAATCTCGGAGTGATCGAGTACTTCCCCGGAATAAAGCATGACCTCGGTGAGGGCCGCCAACTCGGCGCGATTCAGCCCGCGAATCCACACGGCCATAAGCCATGCGGCCATCTGATAATCGGGAATTTCGCCGCGCGTGTAACCGGAAACGAGGAAATGGATTTCCTCGCGGGACAGTTCCCCGGAATCACGTTTTTTGCGGATCAGGTCGACGGCGCGCATTCGAGTGGAAAACGAACGGCGAGCGTAACATCCGCCCCGCCAAGCGTCAACGCGACGGAGTTTCAAAAATCCGCTTGAACACTACAGCGGCTGCTGGACATCGGGAGGCAGGTTGGTCGTCTGGCCAGCGACTACATGCCAACCCCTCGGCGTATTGAGGTACACGTGCATGGCACGGATCTGGATGTTGACGCGCTGGCCTCGGATGATGCTGCGGACGGACCAGAGGCAGGTAGCGATGGCTGATACTTTGTAGATGCGGACCTTTATATCCGATGCGGTAAAAGACTCGTACTTCACGTCAGGGGATTGAATGGTGTTAATCCACTGTCTTCGGTCTACCTGCTGGCCGTGTGAGAGCGTGCCGGCAAAGTCATCGCTGTACACGCGCCGAAAATAGGCAGGATCGTTCAGCTGAATCGCGCGTGCAGCTTCTTTTTCGAGATTGACGATCTCCTCGCGCTGCATCTCGGGGTTAATCGTCGGATCGTCGGGCTCCTGCCCGAGACTGAGCGAGGCCAGTGTTAATCCCAAAACAAGCAAGACTGCCGTTTTACGCATGCGGTGAAATCTCCTGGAACTCTTTGCCGGGTTCTGCCGGTTTTTTGTCAGGAAGAGGGGCGTGCTGTCCACTCTAAATCTTACGAGAGAAGATTCCGCCACCGCAATCCGGGCTGTGAATCAAAGGTTAACCCCGGCGACCGCTAGGAATGGATCACCACAATCGGCCGGAACACAGGATAAGGATAGGGGAACCGCATTTCAGAAATGGCAGCGCCGATAAATGCTTCCCGCGTTGGCCGTTGAATCCGCCAATCCCTACCTGGCCCCCGAGAACGAAGACTGCAAAGTGAATCGCCAGCACGTTTGATGAGGGTGTGCTGGCGATTTCTAGTTCTCTCTCAGGTTAGAAGTCCAGCCGCAGCGAGACTTGCCCCGTACGGTTGCCGCTGTTCTCGGCTGTCTGCAGGCTTTGCACAATGCCAAACGATGACGCGGTTACGTTTGTCGGTGGCGGCGCAAAGTTGGGATGATTCATCAGGTTCGTAAACGTGCTTTCAAATCGCAGCCGAAGCCGTTCCCTAATCTGGAAATTCTTGGCCAGCCCCGCGGCGATTGTGGCTGTCCCGGGGGCACCAAGAATCCCGACGCCACAGTTCCCTACTGGACCGAACGGATTTGGATTGAAGGCGGCAAGAGTAAAGATGCTGCCTGTCGCAGGATTCGCGATATTGCCGTTTCCGGTGCAATCGGGACGTTGAATCGCGCCGCGATAGGAGATGTTCAGGTTCCCCGGATCGTAGCTCGAGCTGGTGATCGGCGTGAGATAGGGCCCGGTCTCCCACAGACTAACCGTGCTCAAGGACCATCCCCCAGCCACGGCGTCGGCGATTCGATTCATGCCTGAGAAATACTTGCGATTCTTGCCCAAGGGAAGTTCGTAAACTGCCGAGAGCAGGAATCGGTGCCGCCGTGTCGCGGACATGTTGCCACGATCCGCTGCCAGGTCAAAACGGTTAGCAACGGGAATGCCATAGATGATCTCAGGGTTGAACGTCGTGGGCGCATCGCCACCCACGTTACCAAGGCTTTTCGCCCACACATGGCTTCCCTGAAAAGCTAATCCGCTTCGCGCGCGCAGGTTCAGCTCGGATTGCAACCCCTGATATCCGACGTGCCCTTCATTATCCGTCGAAAGAATTCGGCCCCAGTTCGGATACGGCTTGGGATTCGGATTGGGGGAGATCGCGCTCGGCGCGACCTGGTTCAAATCGATGGTCTCGCTCATGCGGTAGGAGCTCATGCCCACGTAGCTCTCGCGCAACGTCAAGTCGCGCGCCAGTTCGCGTTCCACCGTCAAGTTCCACTGCCCCGATTGCGGGTCGCGATAATTCGTCAAAGTGTTTTGGTAGAAATCCCCTGTGCCAGCGATGAGCGATGGATGATCGGGAGTGCGCACCGACGGAAACTGGTACGTCGGCGCATTTGTCGTGGGATCCGGATTGAAAGTCGTGCGCACGACCGACACATCAATGTTTGTCGTGTTGAAAGAGAGTTGACCGAGATTGGTCATCGTGAAGATTCCAACTCCCCCGCGCACCACCGTCTTGTTATTCGCAAACGGACGGAAAGCAAACCCGATACGTGGTTGAAAATTCTTTTTGTAGAACTCCCGCAGACCTGGCCCGAGTCCCACGGTGTTGGCAATTTCCACCGGCGCGCAAAGCAGCGCGGCGTTTACCGGCACACAGCCCAATGCGTTGTCCGCCGCCGTGGGTTTCCCACAGGGAATGCCGCTGCCCGCCACGCACGTATTGATCGTTTCGAGGAAACCCGCGCGCGGCTGATTCCCCACGGGAATGATGACGCCGCCGTTGCGGACATCAAACGCCGTCAGATTCGCCAGATCGCTGACGAACGGCGGGAGCGCCTGCCAGCGCATCCCAAACGAAAGTGTCAGCCGGTTATTCAGCCGGAACTCGTCCTGCCCATACAAACCCGTCTGGATCGTGTGCGCGTGCACGTCGGGTCCGGACTGCGCGACATACGTTTTTGTCGGAAGGCCCAGCAGTACATTGGCGAAGGCGTTTCCCGTGAAGACGCCCTGATCAAAGGTAAACGCGCCAAAATCGTCAGCGCCACCGAAACTTTCAAGGTCCTGGTAGCGGACCCGGCGGACATCGGCGCCAAACTTCATAGTGTGCCGCCCCTTGATCCACGTCAGGTTGTCCGCAAACTGAATCGTTTGCGATTTCGTCGTTCCATCCTTGTCCCGACCGATGGGCGAATAATTGCCGGAGTCATCGCTGAAATTGAAGATCGGGAAGGCTCCCGCATTTGGATGATCGCTGAGGTCCAGCCCCGTCAATCCCAGGGTCGAAACGGCGGTCGCGCCCTGGATGGGAAAGTGAATCTGCAACTGCCACAGCGACACGCCAAAGCGCGCTTCGTTCACCAGATTGTTGGTAATCAGGTAGTTGTGCGAGACGATCAGGTTGTTATTGTTCTCCGTGTCCTGGTCCGGCGGCAAGAAACTGTTGAGCGTACCTAGATAGGAATCGGTCAGCGACTGCCCGCTCAAGCGCTTCCAGCTCCAGCGCACAAACAGGGATTGTTTGGGAGTGATCGTTCGATCGATGCGCAGGTCAAAGCCATTGGTATTGCTCGGTGTCGGCGTCTGCTGCAAATAATTGGCCTGCGAGCCAAAGTTCGCTGCGCTGACATTGATGTTCGGTGCCGGAATGTAGTTAAGCAGGCTCCTTGCCACGGGGTTGATGCAATCCTGGCTGCTGGTGCACTGGCTCCCGCTTGGAATTTTGTTCCCAGGATACGGCTTCCCGGTGAACGAATCCATCAGCGGAGCAGCCAGGGCCGAGAAATCCCCATTCCGCATCGCGGTCGTCGGAACAAACAAGAACAGCGGCGTGGAGTATCGCTTGCGATTGCCTTCGTAGTCCGCAAAGAAAAATGTCTTGGCCTTGCCGCGATCCCGCCCGGGAAATTGCATCGGGCCGCCCAGGCTCCCGCCAAAGGTATGAAACACTTTGTTCGGCTTCAGCGTACTCCCGTTAATATTCGATCCCCAGACCGCCGCATCTAGTGCGCTGTTCTGAAAATACTCGAAGGCGCTCCCGTGAAACTTTTCGGTGCCGCTTTTCGTGCTGATGGTCACATCGCCCAACTGCGAAAACTCAGCATTGTTGTTAAACTCTGTTACCTTGAATTCACTGATCAGTTCCGACGACGGATTCATGTTCCCCAGCGCCCCATTCTGCCGGATGTTGACTGTCGAAGAGCCGTCCACGGAATACTGCACCTGTGACGGGAGACCGCCGCCCACCGACACGTTTCCATTGGCGTCTTGCTGCGCGCCGGGAACAGTGGCGAGCATGGCCAGAGGACTTGTGGTGGCGCCACGATAGTTGACGGGCAGATTCGTGATCTGTGCAAAATCTTTCGTATCTCCGATCGTCGCATTCTCCGTATTGATCACCGGGCCAGATTCGCCGCCCACCTCGATGGTCTGCGACGCAGAGGCCAATTTGAGCGCCACGTCAAATCGCAGCGTTTGTCGCGCATCCAACTGGGCGGTAGTAATCTTGATATCCGCGAAGCCCGCGGCGCTGACCATAAGTTGATAGCGGCCGGGCTTGAGATTCACGAAATGGAACGCTCCGTCGGCATCTGTGGTTGCCAAGTGCTGGGCTCGTTCGTCTGTGTTGGTAAGCACTACTTGGGCGCCGGGGACCACTCCCTGTCCCGGATCCTTGACCACACCAATGATGTCGCCAAATGTGGACTGGGCGCGCATGGGCGCGGTCGAGAAAAAGATAACCAGCATGCAAAAACAGGCGGCCGACAAAACTGGATACTTCAACGAATTTTTTTCCATGAGGACACCTCGTGGGAACAGCGTGGCGCACGAGGCGTAAGGAAGCCGTAAGAATTTCCATGGAAAATCCTACTGGAGTGTAGAACTTTTTTCTCTGCCGGTTGAGCAGCGCAAACCTGCAATCAAAAAGGTGATTCTATGCAGAAACGTTTTGGCGCGTTGGCCATGAAGCTCCAGGTCTTTGCTAGAATAGGCCCACGCCGAAACCGGTTATTCGAGCATCCTTGCGACCACAATGGAGGAATCATGAAAGAAGTAAATGCAGGAAATCGCGAAGGGATCACATCGAGTGCCTTTTCACGCCGAAGTTTTATTGCTAACGCATCAAGGTTCGGAGCGCTTTACGCGGCGGCGCAGCTGATACCCTTGCCCGCGCTGGCTGCGGAACTAGCGGGCGATTCCCGGGTCTCGCAGACGCCGATTGTGGACAAAGGCTTTGCTTCGGTGAGGAAAGTCGGGGAAGGGCTTTACGCCACGATTTCCGATCCCTCGAAGGGCTTGCAGACGATGTGCAACGGCGGATTTCTCGCCGGAAAAGATAGCGCGCTGCTGCTAGAAGGATTCGTAAGCCCTGCGGGAGCGGCGTTTCAGATGGACGCTTTGAAGATGGTGAGCCAGGTACCGGTGAAGGGCGCGATGGACACGCACTATCATTTCGATCATTCGCTGGGGAATTCGTACTACGGGGCGAATGCGATTCCGCTTTGGGCGCACGCGGGAGTGGCGAACCGGATGGTCACGGAATATGGCTCGCTACAAGGGAAGGAAAAGTCAGAAGTGCTGGCGCCCCTCGAAAAGCGCGTGAGCGAAGCAAAAACGGAACTCGGAAAGAAGCACGCGCAAGAGCGGCTAGGAATCACAGGGAACATCTACCAGATGTCCAACGCGAATGTGCTGGCGCTTCCAAATCACCCGATTGATCCAGCGACACTGCCCATGAAGATTGAATTGGGCGGGTTGACGGCCGTGGTGGAGGGCTATCCCGGACATTCCGGAACGGATCTGATCGTGCGTGTACCAGAACAGAATGTGGTGTATGCGGGGGATTTGCTGTTCAGTGGATCGTATCCCGTTATGTTTGATACGCAAGCGACAATGAGCGGATGGATGGCCACGCTGAAAACCTTTGCGTCGTGGGACAAGGACACCGTCTTCGTGCCAGGGCACGGCCCGATTTGCGGACAGGATTGGATTGCGAAGTTTCGGGAAGTGTTCGACGACATCATTCAGCAGGCGGAGAAGCTGCACAAGGCAGGAGTGCCGGCAAACGAAGCGGCAGACCAATACGTGGTGCCGGAAAAGCTGAAGGGCTTGGGAATGTTCGCGTACACCTTCACGGTGGGCCCCGCGATCACCAAGCTGTACGCGGAATGGGGCGCAAAGTAGGAATTATCGCGGGTGGGGATGAACGCTCTCTCGGAGAGTTGCTTCCTTCAGCGCGAACCAAACGAAAATATCACGGCGGCAATCAGCAGTTGCTGCGTTGGTGTCAATCTGTCGATTCCGGGCTGTACTTGTGCACCATAAAAAAAGCCACCGCCTTTCCCACGCGAATCATCGTAGCGGTGTTCAAGCCGCATAATCGTGTTGGTCCTCCGGTACGGAAAGCGATATTCGAGCGTGCTCGTAACCGCCTTGATGGTCTGCGGGAAGCCCGTCCAGCGGCCGTCGCGGTCCCAGGCCAATTCGGGGCGTAGCGTCACGCTCCACGGGCCATGCACGGCCCAATGAAGAGGCAACTGCGCGGACATCCACAAAGCGCGCGGGCTCGCGGCACCGGCCACTTTTTCGGTTCCAACTTGATATTCGAAGGCGATCGTTAGCGGAGTTCGCCTCCACTCTGCAACACTATCTGAAAAGAAGCGCCAGAATTCGGGCGCAGTGTCGGACCGCTGTGGCCCGGCAAGAGCCGTTTCTTTTAAATTGAGGTGTTCCGTCACGCTGTAGGCGATCTGCCCGCCCCAACTGGGAACACTGTTTGGATGTGCCAGATGAGCATAATCATTGATCACAAACGCCGTCGCCGTGATTTTCTTGCTGAAGGGATAGCTCAAGCTCACGCCCATCATCAAGTAAGGTGTGTAGTCCGCTCCCCACGGGCGCGTGTAGTTGAAATTATCTTTGGCGTAAAGCGAATCGTAGCCAATCAGGCTGTTGAAGATTCCTCCCTGCACGGCGAGGCCATTCCCTACCGGGGCGAGATAGGAAACATCCGCTTTGCCAATCTGCCGCAGCCAATTGGCGCCGGCAAGATTTGGGGTCGCGGGGGAAAACGCGAAGGCTTTGGTATCCTCGCCGGCTTGCGCCTCCAGTTCCATGCCCCAGCGTGAATTGACGGTGGGATCCTTGGTAAGATAGAGCGCCGCCATATTCAAATCCAATTCATTTACGCGTGGTGTTGTACTGCGATTCCGGAACAGGTGATTCGAAGGATGATTGAAGTCCAACAAATAACCGAGATCAACGAAGCCCCCGTAATTCCATTGAGGCTTTGTTTGCGGTTTTGCTGGTGCTGACTGCGAATCTTGAAGAAACTCGGCGGACGGCTCACCTGGGTTGAACCACGGGCGCGCCTGCTCAGCCTCGGACGAGAGCCATGAATCGCTTGTTGCGAGCGGGAATTGCGCGCGGGCGCGGACGCCAAAGAGGGCAAACGCGAAAAGAACAAAGAAAGCCCGGAGAACTGCCCCGATCGGCGAAGGCTTTCGAATCATTGCCTTCAGAATGACAAATCAAGCTTCCCCCCGCAACGCCGAACCTTAGGAATTCATTGGGGCCTGCATAAAACTTTGGATGGGACTCAATCTAATTCCTGAATCCCGGCAGGTCTGTTCGAATGGATGCACCGGAGAAGCTCGAATACTCCGGTGCCTCGATTCCAAGTTGAAAGCGCTAGAATTTCACGAGAATGGCCAGATCGATCCGGTTTTCGATTTTCTTGAGATCCGGGGTGAACCCAGGCACCAAGGCGCCGGGCGAGCCGCAAATATTATTGCCGATGACAGGCGTCGGGCAGGACGTTGGCGTAATACCACCCGGCCCCGAGAAATACGGCACATTTGCGGCCCGATGGTCGAACTCCCAGCGGAATGTAATGTATTGGCTGGGCATGTAATCGAACGTGCCGGAGGCATCCCAGGCCTTGAACTGGTCGCCGGGATTCTCCGTAAAGTACGGCGTTCCGGAAGCGGCCGTCGCGCCGTTGATCGGGGGCAGCAGCACCAGATAGCGTCCAGGGTTGCTGATTTTTCCTCCGCCCAGCGTCAGACCATACTTATCGCGGTTAAACCAGAAGCGATTGTAAAACATGAAGCCGAGGAAGTCCTGTTTCGGACCTTTCTTCGAGTTTGTGAAGCAGCTTACGCCGCCCCCATGCTCGCATCCCAGGTCCCCCGTGAGTGAAAACGCGGCTTTGCTCAAGAATCTCTCTTGGTTGTCGTAGTATTTAATCTCGAGACTGTCGTCGGTGTGATAGCGCACACGGCCTGGTGCGCCGAATGCGTCTTCACCCAGCGCGTACTGATTGCCCAGAACCGAGAACCAACCGTTCGGACGCCACAGGATTTGCATTCCGAAACCCGGCCGGGAGTTGAAACGTCCGTACGATTGCCATCCGTTGATGAACCACGGCTCAATTTTCAAGTGTTCGGTGGGGAAGATTTGGACACGCACACCGTTGAAGAACCACGGCGTATTCGAGGAAACATAGGACGGCTGATACGCCCAGTTGTCGAAGTTGTAGTAGCTGAACAGGCCGATGTACGACATGAAGATTCCGGCATCCACGTTGATTCCGTGCAGCACGTTGAAGTGGTAGCCGCCGTAGGCTTCGGACAGATAGCGGTACGCGTCGGCGAGATTCCATTGTCCGCGCGCGGGGCTGGCATCATTGCGCGGAGTGGTTTGTGAATACAGACCAAACTGCGTCATCACCCTGGCGCGGACGTTGTCGTAGTGGAAATCGCCGCCGACGCCAAGCTGTGTCACGTGCACTTCATTCGAACGGAAAACTTCGCTAGAGCCGCCGATGGTGTCGTCACTCGGATGGTTGAAATCATAGACATAGTCGACATCGGCGCGGATTTCTGGAGTGAAAAATTTCGTATCCATCGGCGACTCTTTCGTCCGCGCGTTGCCGTTCAGCCAGGTGAAATCGGCGAACGCAAACGGCTCCGTCGCGGGCGTTTTTGCTCCGCCCGACTTGCCCTTCTCCGTGGCTTGCCCATTGACGGAGGCGAGCGCCTTGTCTGCGGGCATAACATTCGCGCCCGGTTCCATCACGGATGTCGTGGAGGCACTCGTGACACCTGCCGCAGTCGCGGAGACACCAGGACTCGGCGAAGCAGGCTGTGCGGCGCTTGCTGGAGTTGCGGAGGACGCGGACGGATTGCCTTTGGACTCGAGTTCAGCGACACGCTTTTCGAGTTGTTCCATGCGGTCCAGCATCCAGCGCTCACGCTCGGTGAGCGGAGCGGGCGAATCGGGTTTTGCCGGCGCAGGTTTCGCCGGCGGATTGTTTGCGTCTTTGTCGTCTGCGAATAAAGTGCCGGGAACCGCGCAGAAACACAGCAAAACAATTGCGAGCAGCCAAACAAATGCTTTCTTCTCAGCGAACACGCGCATTTCTGTCTCCTAGAAGGATTGATGCATGGCAACGGATTTTGATGGAACTAAGTTGCGTCTATGGAAGGCGCAGGATGCTTCGTCGTTGCCTCGGAATGCTAGCGTTGGCGGCGTAAGGAAATCATAAGCCGGGCGTAAGGTTGTGATTAGGGTGCAAACGACGCATTTTCAACGCTTTGCGGACGAATGAGGCGGAGCGGGGGTGCGGCGGGAGATTTCCAGCGCCATGGCGCGCATCTCTTCGTGGATGAGGCCGTTGGTGGCGAGGATGATGGGGCCGCCGAGTTGATATGGATGGCCTGCAAAATCGCTGACTCGGCCGCCGGCCTCTTCGATGAGGAGGACGCCGGCGGCGGTGTCCCATTTTTGCAGGCCGAATTCCCAGAAGCCATCGAAGCGGCCGGCGGCGACACTCGCGAGATCGAGCGCGGCGGAGCCGTCGCGGCGCACGCCGTGGGAATGCTGCGTGAAGTCGCCATAGTATTGAAGATTGGGGCTGGCTTTGCGGTTGCGCACGGGAAAGCCGGTGCATAAAAGGCTTGTCGAGAGCGTGGCGTTTTTCGAGACGTAGATTCTTTTGCCGTTGAGTGCGGCGCCTTGGCCGCGCGCGGCGGTGAAGAGTTCGTTGTGGACAGGATTGAAGATGACGGCGGCGAGAAGCGCGTTGCGCTGGGCGAGCGCGATGGAGACGCCGAAGCAGGGATAGCCATGGGCGTAGTTGGTGGTGCCGTCGAGAGGGTCGACGTGCCAACGGAATTCCGAGGCGGAGGCGCTCTCGTGGCCGGTTCCCTCTTCGGCGGCGACGGCGTGGTCGGGAAAGTATTTGGTCAGGCGTTCGACGATTAACTTTTCGGAGCGTTGGTCGGCTTGCGTGACGAGATCCACCTCGTCGCCTTTGTAGTGAAGGTCGAGAGGGCGCGACATTTCTTCGAGCAGAATCTTGCCGGCTTCCTGGGCGATTTCGGTAGCCGCGTCGAGATAGCTTTTAGTCATGGGAATAGGACTTGGTCGCCTTCGACTCCGCGTCGGTAAGCTGAGCAAAGCCTCGCTCCACTTTACCATTGGCAGCAAGTTGTGGAACTGGTGCCATGATCCGCGCGGCCGGCCTCAGAAGGCCAGCCTTACAGGGGCGAAACAGAGGACACGATGTATCGCGTGCCGTAATAGGGAGAGAAAGGCAGGCTCTATCACGGGCCGGTGAGGTAGGACTTGCGGTGGCGGGCGTGGTAGTCGCCGCTGAGGACTTTGACTTCGATGGAGCGGTAGGTGTCGACGGGGCCGCGGGGATTGGGGTAGTAGCCGAGGCGGTATTGTGTGCGGAGCTCGCGGTCAATGCGATCGAAGATGATGTCCAGTTCGCCGGCCGTGTCGGGATAGAACATGGCGCCGCCGGTGGTGTCGGTCATGGTTTCGAGGGCGTGTTCGCCGGCGGTGTTGCGGCCGCTCTCGTTTTTTACGGGACGGACGACAATGGTGTAAAGGAGAACGTTGGAGCGGACGGCGGCCTTGCGTGCGGCGTCGAAGTCGGCGCGGCTGGTGGTTTCGCCGGCGTCAGTGACGAGGATGATGACGCGGCGGCGGTCCTCGCCGCGGCGCTCGAGCGCGCGGGAACCGAGAAGCACGGCGTCGTAGATGGAAGTGCCTGCGCCGTCGGGAATTTTTCGCACGGCTTCCTGGAGAACGGGGACATTATCGGTGAAGGAAGCGCGTTGTGTGACGGATTCGTCGAAGGAAAAAACGGAGAGGCGGTCGCCGGGGCGAAGAACCTGGCGGATGAAGTGCGCGGCGGCTTCGCGCTCGAAGGCGATTTCTTTGTGGGCGCTGAGGCTGGCGTCAATCATGAGCGCGAGGTCCAGCGGCTGGGAGGTTTCGGATTCGAAGACTTCGATTTTTTGCTGGACGCCTTCTTCGTAGAGTTGGAAGGCTTCGATGGGGAGATCCGGAGCGGGGCGATTGTTCTGGTCGAGAACGCTGACGAGGACGCTGACGAGGTTGACGTTAACGCGGATGCGGCCGCGCTGGGCGGTGGGATCTTGCGAAGCATCCTTGGCGGCCGCGGGCGTGGGCTGGACGATCAAGCCCGGTTCGCCGACCGGAGAAGTGCTCGGCACCGCCGAAGTGGAAGGGGGGGCGGAATTCGAAGCGGTGTTCGAGCCGGTGTTTGAGCTGGATTTGGATTTTTGGGCCCAGGGCGGACGATCGGGTTTGTCCTGGCTGAAGGCGGTGCCGCCGGATAGTAGGGCGAAAACGGTCAGGATTAGAGCGGGGCGGGAGCGCTGGGGTGTCATTCGCATTGGATATTAGGATGCAGGTTTGGCGCGGGGTGTCGCCGGGGGTGCGGGAGGGAGTTCGCCGTCGGCCCAGACAGCGCCGTCTTCGAAGTACTCCTTCTTCCAGATTGGAACGGTGCGCTTGAGGGTGTCAATGGCGAAGCGGCAGGCGTCGAAGGCGGCGGCGCGATGGGGCGCGCTGACGGCGATGAAGACGCTGGTTTCGCCGATTTCGAGGCGGCCGAGACGGTGAACGATGGCGACGCGATGGATACGATATTTTTCGTGTAGCTGGGCGCCGATTTCGCGCATTTTGGCAAGGGCCATGGATTCGTAGGCTTCGTAGTCGAGATAGAGCGTCGGGCGGTTGTGGGATTGGTTGCGGACGAAACCGTCGAAGGTGACGGTGGCGCCGTCTTCGGGGGCGCGGACGTGAGTGGCGAGGGCGGCGAGATCGACGGGCTCGCGCACCAGCTTGTAGATGTCGTTGTGGGAGGGCGTGGACATGGGAGCGTGCGCTATCCGCCGCTCACGGGAGGAAGGAAGGCGACTTCGTCGCCGGAATGGAGCGGAGTGTTCCAGGAGGCGAATTCCTGGTTGCAGGAAGAGACGAGCGAGGGGCGGAATTTTGCTAGTTCGGGACTCCGGGCGGCCAATTGGGCGAAGAGCTGCTCGATGGTGGCGGCGTCGGAAAACTCTAGCGATTCCTCGGCGTGGCCGACGATTTCCTTGAGGCGGCCGAAGAAGAGGACTTTGACGCGGATGGTTTGCGAGACGGATGGCACAAGAGGAATTGTAACCCGCGTTTGGGAACGGAGCTAGGGCGGGGGCGGAATCCGCCGCGAAGATGACAAGAGGAAGAGCGGCCCGCCTCGGAAGGCGGGCTCTACAACAGCTTGCTGGGGTGGGGCCGCGTGAGATGACGGAAATTTTGTGATGTTCGTCAGAGAAATTGGATTTGAAAGTTTCGACTCCTTGACCGTGGGGTGCTGGTTGCGTAGCGTGAACAGAGTTGCTCGTTTGGTTGCACTGGACGGAGAGCTCCTCGCAGGAAAAACATGAAGATTTTGGTGACGGGTTCGACGGGGTTGGTGGGAACGGCGCTGGTGAGTGCGCTGGCGCGAGAGGGGAATACGGTGTGCCGCTTGGTGCGGCCGCAGAGCACGGTGTCCCTGGAGACAAAAGACGGGTTCAATGTGGCGTGGAATCCGGCGACGGGCGAATTGGGTGGCGCGGGAGTTGGTCCCGACGCGGTAGTGAACCTCTCGGGAGCGCCGATTGGCGATGGGCGCTGGACGGCGGAGCGCAAGGGGGCGCTGCGGTCGAGCCGGGTTGAGAGTACGCGCGCGCTGGTGAATGCGTTGGGAAAAATGAATGCGCGGCCAAGAGTGCTGGTGTCGGCGTCGGCGATTGGAATTTACGGGAACCGCGGGGACGAGCTGCTGACGGAAGAGAGCAAGCCGGGCGGCGATTTTTTGGCGGGACTGACGCAGGAGTGGGAAGCGGAAGCATTGAAGGCGGAGGCTCTGGGGATTCGTGTGGTGCTCGCGCGGTTCGGGATCATTCTGGCGCGAGAGGGCGGGGCGCTGGCGAAAATTGTGGTGCCATTCAAGATTGGCGCCGGCGGCAACCTGGGATCGGGGCAACAGTGGATGTCCTGGGTATCGCTGGACGATGTGGTGGGAGTTTTGCGATTGGCGATCGAGAACGGTTCTGTACGAGGGGCGATGAACGTGGTCGCGCCGCAGCCGGTGCGGAATGAGGAGTTTACGAAAGTGTTGGCGAAGGTTTTGCGGCGCCCCGCGCTGTTCCCGGCGCCAGCGTTCGCATTACGATTGGCGCTGGGGGAGATGGCCGACGCGCTGCTGTTGTCCAGCCAGCGCGTCTTGCCGCAGGCGTTAGAAAAAACCGCCTATCGATTCCTCCATGCGGACCTGCCATCCGCGCTCAGCACGATGCTGAGAAAAGATTGATAAGCTTGCGCCTCACTTTAGTACGTTGATCGTCACGGAGATTCGCAGGATGTGGCCGGTGAGCGGGTCCGTGGATAGCACGCTTTCCGACGTCTGGCCGTCCTTCAGAATCATATTCTCTGAAATTCGGAAGGAGCGAATGAGTGGCTGCCCATTGGGGCGAGTAACCCCCAGTTTCTCCTCGCTCGAGGCGCCGCCCGGATAAATTGCGGAACGATCGAAAACCAAATGGAGCGTGAAGCGGCCCTCTTCTTCCGCGACTATGCGGCAGTCGATATTCGAACCAACGTCGAGATAAGTGGTTTTCTGATCCTTCCCGTCGGTTTCGATCGGAACGCGAACACCGCTGCGGATGCTCGTCGAATCGTAGCTTCCGTATTTGTCACCCGCGGTGGAGACAAAGGAGTACGGCATGCTTGCGATTTTCTTGTCCCCGTCGTGTTCGGTGAACACGATCTGAACTTTGACGGGGATGGCAATCCTTCCGCGTTCCTCGGCCTTGGGCTTCTCCGGTGATTTTTCTTGAGGTTTGTCCTGGCCAGACGCCGGCTGCGCGGACAAGCAAAGCGCACCCAGCAAAAACAAATAGATAAGTTTCTTCATGCCGCTCCTCCTGGACGATTCGAATGGTTTCTGAACGACGGCGTTCGCGGATGTCATTGCGATTTCTCGTCCGCTAAGAGCTTGACGTCAAGCTCGGTGATTTGGATCGGGGCAACTTCCAATGCCGCAAGATTTGTCTCGCCGGAATTTTGCGCGAGATGGGAAGCGTGATTGTTGAGACGCCATTTCTCTGCATAGCGAGCCAGCAGGACTTCCTGATCCCGGGGGACGAGAACTTCAGGGATTGAGTTGCGAGCGGCCTGTGGTCTCGGATCCCGGAAGTCTTTTGTAACGAAGGTTTGCGGATTCGAATGTGAGTGGCCTCCTGCAGATGGCGCGGGAGCTCTCGCGGGCGCTTCCGGTCGCGGGAGAACCGGAGTAGGTGAGTTTGTTTGCACAGACTTGGAAGGGGGATTGGGGATGAGGCTCGAATGCCAGACGATGCGCGTGACGAAGAACGCGGCGATGATTGCGGCAGCGCTGGCGACGGTGAGCCAGTTGGTGAACCAACTGCGATGGGGAACAACCTCATCGGAAATGCGGGCACGGACACGCGGGAGAAGCGAGGCGGGGACTTCCGCGTTGACGGATTTGCGAAGGCCAGCATCGATGGAGGCCAAGAGAGATTGCTCTTCCACGAACGCGGCGCGGCAAGAGGTGCAAGCGGCAAGATGTATGCGCAATTCCGTTTGCGGCTCGCCGCCGGACGCAGCGATTTCGATTAAGGCGTTTTTGTAGTTTTCACATGGCATCGCAACTTCTCCGCTAACTGCTTTTTTCCGAAAAACAATCTGGATTTCACGGTGCCAACGGGAATACCGAGCAGCGCGGCGACTTCTTCGATGGTGTGGCCTTCCATGGCCGCGAGCAACAGCACGATTCGAAACTTTTCCGGGAGCTCCGCAAGAGCGCGCTCGAGGTGCTCCTGAAATTCGGTGGACGCCGCAAGGTCTTCAGCGGTCGCCACGCGCGGCTGGTGAGCCGGGTCCGACCAGAGCGCGTCTCGCTGCTCGCGGCGCTTGGACGAGCGCAGGCGATCCAGCGCGATTCGGAACGATATACGAACGAGCCACCCGCGAAAGCGGGCTCGGTCACGAAGACGATCGAAGCGGCGATAGGCTCGCAGGAGGGCCTCTTGGGCGACGTCTTCGGCGTCGGCCGTGTTGCGCAAAACGCCACGAGCCACGCGGTAGGCAAGGGGGCCACACTCGGCGAGGCGCTCTTCGAATTCGCGCCGCGCGTCGGCTTGGGCCGCCTCCCGGGCCAACTCATCGTGCGCCGTGCCGCCTGGCTGGATCAGAACCAGCTCCTGCATTCGTTATCCTGTGAGAGCGCCACACATTAGACTTGCTGCGCATCGGAGTTCCGCACTCCCCATTCATCTACCAGACGCCGCGCTCCGGGATTTGGTTCGGTGAAAAGTGGCCTAAATAGAACTGGAGATCTAGATGCCCAATTGGCCCAGGAAGTTTTCGAGGTTGGATTCGTCCACCAGGACTTCCGCCGGTTTCTGGCCCGCGGGCGGAGCCTGGACGGAACCTTCATCAAAGGCCTGGAAGAGCCGCATTTTGGCCACGGCGTACTCTTCGCTGCTGTTCAGCGTGCGGCCGTTCTGTTTTGCCCAGGCCTCCAGGGCGGATTGATGGACGAAGATCTTGAAGGGGAAGGAGGTTTGGCGGTCGGCAGTGATCATGTAGGTGAATTCACCGCCGGGACGGCCGGCGCGTTCGGCGCGATTCCCCTCGAAAAAATAGTACTGATAAACGTAGCCGTTCTCCGCGGAGTAGCTCTTGATGCGACGAACGGCATCGGGGCGAGGCATGGGCGGATTATTGAAGCGAAGAGGATTGAAGTCAATGCAGGAGTTTGGTGGGAAGACGGTCCCGGAATGAAACGGGATTCTAGGGCGCGACGATGGGTGGGTGGAGCTGCGCAGCGTCGGGTCCGGCGCAATTTGACGGGACGTACGAAATGGATGACCTGGCTGTGAGCCGCGGCTATACGGTTTATGCGGAAGCCCTGCATGGGGCCGTCGACCCTTCGCAGGTTAGCAACGCGAGGCGATCAATTCGCTCTGCCGCAATGCCACGACCGACCCGGGATGGCCGCCGCTACAAGGGTGCGTGGTGCCGGCCGTGAATACGAGCTTTACCACTCGGACGCGGCCGGGACCTTAGAGCGGGTTTCTAGTTTCCGATTTTCAGTTCTTAGGTCTTGGAAGCGCAGGCAAGAAATTGCCTTGGATTCCTTGGGCTCCCGACGCCAAGAGAGTGACGGTTCAGCCGTGGGGAGTAAGCCAGCCGCCGCCGAACAGTAGGCCTGGGCCAAGTGAGGCCAGGAAAATGGGCAGGCGTCTGCCGCGCGCGTGTTTCGCAGCGGCTTGCAATGCGGCGTGCAATGCCGCGCCGCACGTGGACGAACCGAGGTTCCCTGAGGTTTTCGCGATGGGCGGAAAGGCGCCGGGGGAGACGCCGCATTGTTTTGCAAGCAACGTCACGAGCCGAGGATTTGGCTGGTGCGTCGCGAAACCTCCCACGGCTGTTCGGGAAATGCCGCTGCGCAGCTCAACGGCAGCGAGAACTTTTTCCATACGTGTGATGGCGGCGCGAGAAAGGGCCTCGCCATCAAATCGCACGGTGAGGCCACCGTCCTTCGCGTCACTCACCTGGATGGCCGCGGCATATTGGCCCGCGCACCCGAAAAGAAATTCGCCGAGACGATAGCTGCCGTTTGGATCGCTGGCCTCTTCGCGGCGCAGGATGAACGCGCTGGCTCCGTCGCCGAAGAGTCCGCCAAATTCGCCGGCAACGCGGCCGGGAGTGAGCGTGCGGCTGTGGACGTCGGCGGTTACCACGGCGACGGTTTGAGCTTGGCCCGAGGCGATGAGCGATTGCGCGATCGCGAACGCATTGAGCAATCCCAGGCAGGCGCCGCCAACATCGAGCGCGCCGCAATTTTCGCGGACGAGCAAACGGGCATGGAGCTGAGCCGAGAGCGAAGGATAGTCGTGGTGCGTCTCACTGGTGGCGACGATCCAGTCCAGTTGCTGCGAGCCGCAAGAGGCCGCCCGCAAGGCATCCTCCGCTGCCGCAGCGCCGAGTACAAGTTCGTTTTCACCGTCAGCGGCGTGGGCGACAGATTCAATGCCGGCACGGCTGCGCAGCTTGCCGATGGACATGCCAAACGCGCGGTCCACTTCTTCAGATGGAATAAGGTGTGAACCCACAACGGAGGAGGAGCCGGCGGTGAATGCCGGCACCGCACCCTTGGAAATGCCACGCCCAGAACCATCGCTGCGCACTTCCGGGATCCGCGATTCACTCCTTTGCAGCGCACCAAGAATCGCAGCGAAACTTGCGGAGCGATCGTTGAGAGCCGCACCAAGTTCGCCAGCTCCGCTGGCCGACTCGACTGATCGGAGAAAACTGACCCAACTCGTGGAATCGAGAATTGCACACTCGATCAAGTCCACGTCGTCGCCGGGGATGGCCACGGACAGACCAGCCTCGCGGCGGAAGCACTCTTCGACGAGGTGACGGAGAGAATGTTTTCTTTCCGACCCAATTTGAGGGAAGTGCGCCATCAAAACTCCTCAAGCCATTTCCGCCTGGGTAGCGGGAACAAAGTATCGAGCATCAGCCAGCAGAGGTCGTGAAAAGGCCGCGTGAGGCCGAGCCGGATGAAATGATATGGGCAATACATGATCTTGTAATGAAAATGAAAATGAGAATTCAAGAAGCGTTCCAGGCGAGCGGTGCGGCTGGCGCCGCGGCCTTCGGCCGAGAGCGGCATCGACGACGGGAAGATCGCGCAAGAGTTCGCCGGAAGGGAGGGCGAGAGTGGCGCGAAGTTCGTTGGCGCAAAGTTCGAGGCGCAGATTCTGTGTTTCGCAGCCGCAGACGGAGCGCTGGGCTTCTTGCGGATTGACATAGAGACCGCTGCCTTTCCTGTTTTCGTGGATGGTGCAGCCGAAAAGATCGGGCAAGGATCGCGCCAGCTCCGACATGCCTGCCTCCTTGAGGAGGGCAAAAACTTCCTGCGCTGTTTTTCCAGCAAATCCGACGGTGCAGAGGAGATATTGCATGGGGCTCAGAAATACTCGATCGCCTTGGGGGAAGTGCGAAAGGCGAATTCCTCTGCCTGCCGCCCGAGGGCCTCTTCGAGGGCCGAGACGCGCTCAGAAACGAAAAGCGCGCCGCTAATGAAAGCGGAGCCGCCATGCAACTCAAGCAAGCGATCTTCGGCGTCAGACTGCGATTCAAGAATGCCTTTGCGGCGGATATGCACAGGCACAACGCCGCGCTCGACGAGCGCCGGGCAAATCATGAGGAAACGGTGACATTGGAGCGGATCTTCTTCGGCGCACATCAGCGCGAGGTTTGCGGCGCGCGAGAATTCCAGAAGTCCATCGACGCCCGCGGCGAAATCCGGAGACTTTCGGCGCGCGACGTAATCGACCAAACCATCGGAACGATAAACGCGCGGATCATCGGGACGTCCGCCGAGAGATTCTCCGAGAAATTGATATTCGATTTTGGCTAGGGCTGCGGCGGCTTCCAGGGGTTCGCGATTGAACTGCGGAAAGCGGAAGCTTCCTGGCCGGCTGCGAACGTCGCATAGCGTTTCAACGCCATGATGGACTAGGATGGCGAGAAAATCGCCGAGGTCGTGATTCGAATGGCCGATAGTATAGAGGGCGTTTCTTGTCACGTTCGATAGACTCATCAGGGAGTACCCAGGGTGCCAAACGGTATTCTGCCGAATGGCGGCTGGTGCGGCAAGAGCGAAACATCCCGCAACGTATTGCTATTTTGCTGGCCTCCGCCGCGATGAAAATGCCGAGCAAAGCGCCATTCATGCTAACGTGAAAAGTTGCCAATCGGGGCACGCTGCGTTTGGCAGCGCGAGACTTTGCGTGGGACAGCGATATCTTCGAGTGCCAGAGCAAACAGTTCAAATCGATTGAAATGTTCTCAGGAAAAATATCACGGGCCATTGGAATCGTTGCGCTTATCTTTTCCAGCGTGCAGAGCACACAGGCGCAGCGCGTGCGGGGCGAACTGCGGCTCGAAGTGCACGACTCGGAAGGAGCGGCCGTCATGCCCGAGGGCGAGCTTGTCAGCCGTGCCAATCAGTTCCGAAGAACATTTATTGCCGGGCCGGATGGGCGGTTCGTGGCGCAGGATCTCCCATTTGGAGTTTACCGGCTGAGTCTGCATGCGGATGGATTCGCGCCGTGGAGCGAACTGATCGAAATACGTTCCGAGGTGCCAGTGCGCGTTTGGGTCACGCTTGGCGTGGCGCCGGTGGCCACGAAAGTAGAGGTCAATGATTCCGCAACGCTGGTGGACCCCAGCCGGACGGGCACCGTTTATGCGGTGGGAAACTCGGGCATCGAAGAGCAGATCTCCGCGCAGCCGGGCCGCAGCCTCGCCGACTTGGTGAACGAGCAACCCGGATGGCTATATGAAGCGAATGGCATTCTGCATCCGCGCGGCTCGGAGTATGACGTGCAATACGTTTTTGATGGCTTGCCGCTGACGGAGAATCGTTCACCGGCGTTTGCTCCGTCGTTCGACGCGGAGGACGTGGACTCGCTGCGCGTGCTGACGGCAAGTTTTCCGGCGGAATATGGGCGAAAACTGGGGGGCGTAATTGAAGTCACGACGCAGAAAGATGCGCCCACCGGCTTGCATGGATACTTCGAAGCAGATGGCGGGAGTTTTTCGACAGTGGGAGGCTCCGCGGGGATTTCCTACGCGGCCGGCAAAAATCGATTCACCTTCAGCGGGAATGGATTTCACACGGATCGCTACCTGGATCCCCCCGTGCTGGCCAATTACACGAATCGCGGGAATTCCGGCGGATTCTCCGCCTCGTACGAGCGTGATTTTTCAGATCGCGACCGCCTGCGCATCTCGATTACACACAACGACGTGCGGTTTCTTGTCCCCAATGAGCTAGTGCAAGAGCAGCAGACGCCGATGCCTCAGCGACAGGACATTGCTAACCACGAAACGAGCGGCCAGATTTTCTTTCAGCACACGATTTCTCCCAGCTTGTTCCTAAGCTTTTCCGGCAGCATCCGTGATGCGAGCGCGAAGCTGGCTTCGAATCCGTTCTCGACGCCCGTCATCGTGTCGCAAGATCGTGGTTACAGAGAGGGCTATTTCCGCGGAGACCTTGCGGGACACAAAGGCCACCACGACTGGAAGGCTGGCGGGGACAGCATTTTCAGTCCGGTGCATGAGGCGCTTCAATACGGGATTACCGATCCGGCGCAGTTCGATCCGGGAACGCAGACGCCGTTTCAATTCGCGGACCGCAAGTGGGACGTCGAGCCGTCCGCGTATGCACAGGACCAGTGGCATCGGGGCAACTGGAACATCAGTGCGGGCTTGCGCTTCGACCACTATGGATTTGTGGTGCGCGAGTCGGCGTGGAGCCCGCGCGTTGGCGTTTCCCGCTACGTGCCATCGTGGAACCTGCTGCTGCACGCATCGTACGACCGCGTGTTTCAGACGCCGGCGATGGAGAACCTCCTGCTTGCGAGCTCGCCGCAGCTCGATTCGATCGATCCAATCGTCGTGCGGCTGCCAGTGCAGCCGGCGAGGGCGAATTATTACGAGGGCGGCTTCACAAAAGCTTTTTTTGGAAAATGGCGGATTGATGCCAATGTCTTTCGCCGCGATTTTCACAATTATTCGGATGATGATGTGCTGCTGGATACCGGCGTGAGTTTCCCGACGGCGTTCGCCAAGGCGCGCATCTTCGGAGAAGAAGTCCGCGTGGAAGTGCCGCAATGGGACCGCTTCTCGGGATACCTGAGCTATGCGAACCAGTCCGGAATCGCGCAAGGACCGATTACTGGAGGGCTATTTCTTGGGAGCGCAGCGACAGGCTTGACGGATACAAGTAAATTTGCGGTTTCCCAGGACCAGCGCAACACTTTGCGGGCGCGGGTGCGATTTCAGGCGGTCCAGCGTGTTTGGCTGGCCCTGGGCGCAGAGTACGGCAGCGGATTGCCGGCGAACTTGGGCAGCAACCCGGACACGAATTTCCTGCTGGCGCAATACGGCACGGCGATTCTAGACCGTGTGAACTTCACTTTGCAGCGCGTGCGCCCGAATTTTTCACTGGATGCCGCCGCAGGGGTGGATCTGTACCGGCGAGAGCAACGCAGCGCCAAATTCGAAATTCAGGCGGCCAACATGACCGACCGGATAAACGTACTCAATTTTGCGAGTTTGTTTTCCGGGACAGCCGTGGCGCCCCCACGAAGCGTTTCGGCGCGCTTGAAGCTTACTTTCTAAATTATTTGAACCTGCCACCGGACCCAACGAAGCAGTATCTTCCGCCTTATTCGCAAGGACAGGAATTCCCTATCAATTCTTCGATGCTCACCGACGGCGCGCTTTGCCGAGCAAGCGAAGGATTTCGAGATAAAGCCAGATGAGCGTGACCATCAGGCCGAATGCGCCGTACCACTCCATGTACTTGGGAGCACCATTTTGAACGCCAGTTTCGATCATGTCGAAATCCAGCACGAGGTTTAGAGCGGCGATGATCACGACAAAGAGGCTGAAGCCGATGCCGATGAAACCGCTGCCGTTGATTGCCGGCACTTGAACGCGAAAGAAGCCCAGCAACATTTCAACGAGATAGAAAACGGCAATGCCGCCAGTAGCGGCGATGACGCCGAGCTTGAAACCTTGCGTGGCGCGGATGACGCCGCTCTTGTAAGCCAAGAGCATGACGAAGAGCGTCCCGAACGTGAGGCCGACGGCCTGGACGGCAATGCCCGGGTAGGATTTTTCAAAAATCGCGGAGATGCCGCCGAGGACGAGGCCTTCGAGAAGCGCGTAAAGGGGCGCGGTGAACAGTGACCATTGCTTCTTGAAAATAGTGACGAGCGCTACGATGAGCCCGCCAATCATGCCTCCAAACATCCAAGGCATCGCGGCTTCCGGCGTCTCCGAGTGGGCCATGCCCCAGGTCCACGCGGAAGTGGCCACCACGCACAACAGGAGCAGGCCAGTCTTGTTGACGGTGCCTTGCAGCGTCATGGCTTCGCCGATAGCAACTTGGCCTTTAAATGCTTTTTCATTCAGCGCCGGATTGGAAGTTCTCATCAGGTTTGCCATAGCCGAGATTGTTCTTCTCCAGGAATTTCTAAACTCTGGACCTTCTGTGCATTTAAATTCTACTACCTGTTCTCTGACATATCCAACATGGACAGCAAAAGACGAATTCGTTCAGGAAGACTTTGGTTCGCCAGCGATCTGGCGCTGGACTTGCTCGCGGAATTGCAGGGGCCGGGCAATCTGCTGAAATACTTCAGGCGTCCCCCCCGTGCCTCTTACGATGACAGTGCCGTAACCCAGGACTCTTCCAAGCGCAGGCTCCTCGACGGCGATGCTTTCGATTCTTTGCAGAAGAAGCTCGATGGTGCGGCGATCCGCAAGGCCTGACTTCACGATGACTCTTTTGTTGGTGACGGCCATCTCCGTGGCGTTACGCCGCACCAAGCCAACTCCAAAAAAGATCGCCGCTGCGACCAAGCATGCAGCGCCTGCCCATCGCAGTGGACCGACAGCGGACGCTTCGCCTCCTTTTATGGAACTCCATGGCGTAATGAGCAGGCTTACCCCAACGAGCGCGAGGACCGCTGCGATCAGCGCATGGCCGACCATCACGATCCAATGCAAGCGGGTTTCATACTGCACGGTCTCGCCGGCGATGAGATGCTTTTCGGCGTAGCTCAGAGAGGCTCCTCAAATAAATGACATCGGTTTGGCTGGTGACGCCGGCCGGGCGTTGGCTCTGCGGTGGCCACGCCTTTTACGCAAGCACTCCAGCGAGTGTATAGACAACCTTTTCGAACTTCAAATGACCGAACCAATGGACCTATTGCTAGCGAGGGGCTTCCTTGCTAACTTTTCAAACGTGCGCCACGAACTATTGTGGAGATTTGCATTGTCATTTCAGGTTTCTCTCGCCACCCTTGCAGCCTCTCCCGCAAATGGGCAAAACATTTCAAGGGCATGTCATAAAGTGCCCGAAATCGCGACTCAGCCCAGGACTCCGCTAGAATATCGAGGGAAGTGGAAGAAAGGGCACGTGCAGGGCCGGGTGGCGATTGCAGTCGATGAAGACGGCCACGTTTTCGAGGCAAAGCTCGTCGAAGCCTTCCCCAAGGAAGCAGCTGACGCGCTGCTCGCCACGGCCAAAACGATTGCATTTAAACCGCGGCCGGGATGCGGCACCTTCAAAACCGAAATGATTTTCAGCGTAAGTGAGTAGCGTGGGGGTTCAGGCCTACTAAAAATTTTGGTAGCGCTAACGGGAATCGAACCCGTATTTTAGCCTTGAAAGGGCTACGTGCTAACCGTTGCACCATAGCGCCACATGCGATGCGGTCACGACCTTACTAGAATACGGGAAATCCGCGGGGGCCACAAGCAGCCGAAAATGCTCGAACAAATCGCGCTTCAGGATTGGCGGTCCTGGAATTCTTCGTGCCAGGCCATCTGGATGGCTTCGAGCTTGGATTCATTGGAGGCGGTGGGATCGCCGGAGAAACCCGGGAGTTCGGTGATCCATTTATGCATGTCCGTGAAACGAACGGTGAGCGGATCGGTGTCTGGGAATTTGTCGGCCAACGCGATAGCGATGTCTTCGAGATTGTCCCAACCGAATGTCGGCGGCATGTCTGGCTCCTGAAGGATGTTTTCAGTGATCCGTTTTCAGTTATCAGAGGAAAGAGAAGAGCAAAAACATGCTCAGAAATACCTGACCGTATACTGAGAACTGAACACTGGGAACTCTTAGTGATCTAGTTCCTTCGCGTAGTTTTTGTTCCATTCGGGAATTTCCACGACGATGTCAGTCGTGCCGTCCGGAACGGTTTGGCAGCCGAGGCGCGATTTCGGCGTGATGCCAGGTGCTTCGTCGAGTTCGTCGAGTTCGGCGTCGGTGGCCTCGTTGCAGGACTCCAAGCCTTGGCGCACGATGACGTGACAGGTCGAGCAGGCACAAACGCCGCCGCACGCATGATCGAGGCCGGCCTTGATGCCCTCGGAAATATCGAGGATGCTTCCCGGGAGTCCGTTGTGGCCATAGGGAATCTTCTCCGGGTCGACTTCGATGCTTTTGCCGCTGGGAAGAAAGGTGACTTTATATTTCTTCGTGGCGGGCTTGTATTTGACTTCTTCGATGTACGGATTACTTCCGCCCATGCTATTTCCCCCAAACTAAAACTTAAACTTCTGCGAGCTTGCGGCCTTCGAGAGCCGTCGAGACGGCCGAGTTCATCTGTAATTCCGCGAGATGTTCCGTTGCGTGATTCAGTTCATCAATGCGCTTGCGAATGAGTTTGTAGTCGCTGCCGGCAGCGGCGTCTTTCAGTGCGGCGACGCTGGCAGCGATTTTCGCGCCTTCGTCGGCGGACAATGCGGCTACTTGCGGGTTTGCCAGCGCCTTCGCGGTTGCGGTCAGAATGGATTCGGATTCCGTGCGCGCTTCGATGAGCTGGCGATCGGCAAAATCCTGCTCCGCGTATTCGATGGATTCTTCAAGCATGCGTTCGATTTCGGAATCGTTGATGCCGTAGCTGGGTTGGACTTCGATGGAATGGCCTTCGCCGGTGCGCATGTCCTTTGCGGCGACCTGCAGAATGCCGTTGGCGTCGATAAGAAATTTGACTTCGATGCGCGGCAGACCGGCAGGCGCAGGCGGGACCCGCAGCGTGAATCGCGCGAGCGATCGGCAATCCTTGGCAAGTTCACGCTCGCCTTGCAGGACGTGAATGTCAATCCCGGTTTGATTGTCCACGCCCGTGGTGTAGAGCTCCTGTGCGCTGGCGGGAATCGTGGAGTTGCGCGGAACGATTTTCGCGACGGCGCCGCCATACGTTTCGATGCCGAGCGAAAGCGGCGTGACGTCGAGCAGCAGCATGTTCTTCACGCCGCGATCCAGTATATTGGCCTGCACCGCCGCGCCCAGGGCGACAATTTCGTCGGGATTCAGTTCAGTGTGCGGTTTGCGGTCGAAAAATTCCTGCACGGTGCGGCGGATCAGCGGCGTGCGGGTGGTGCCGCCGACAAGCACGACTTCGTCGATATCCGTGGGCTTGAGCTGCGCGTCGGCGAGCGCTTGTTTCACCGGTCCCATGGTGCGGTCCACGATCGGGCGGATGAGCGCGACGAGCTCGCCTCGCGTAAGCTCGCGCATAAAAACTGAACCGTTGGGCAGCTGGAAACGCAGCGTTGCCGTTTCCGTATTGGAAAGCTGGTGCTTCACGTCGATCAGCGCTTTGCGAAGTTCCTGCGCCACTTCCCCGTGCGGAGAGAAGTCAATCTCATCGTGTTGCAAGATAAGTTCGTGCACAAAGGCTTGCAGCAAATTGTCAATGTCGTCGCCGCCGAGATGCGTGTCGCCGTTGGTGGAGAGAACCTGGTAGATATCGCCCTCGCTCGTCGAAATGAGCTTGAGGACAGAAATGTCGAAGGTGCCGCCGCCGAGATCGTAGACCGCGACTTTGCCGCGTTGTTTGTCATGGAGACCATACGCGAGAGCAGCCGCCGTTGGTTCGTTGACGAGCCGCAGAACTTCGAGGCCCGCGATTTTGCCGGCGTCTTTGGTGGCTTGGCGCTGGGCGTCATTAAAATACGCTGGCACGGTGATGACGGCGCGATCGACGGGCTCGCCGAAAAACGCTTCCGCCCAGTTTTTCAGCTCACGAAGAATGAACGCGGAGATTTCGGGCGGCGTGAAGATTTTGTCACCGAGCATCACGCGAATCACGTTCTTATTGGCCGGATCGATGCGGAATGGGAAAAGCTTCAACTCGCCCTGAACATCCGCGGGGCCGCGACCCATGAGGCGCTTCACCGAATAGATGGTGCGCTCAGGCTGCGTGAGAAGCCGGCGGCGCGCTGCTTCGCCGACGATGATGCTGCCATCGGGGTCGAGACTCACAACCGAGGGACAAAGCGTGTCGCCGTACGGCCCCGGGATACACTTCGGCTGGCCCGTCTGGCTGTCCGTGTAAGCCACCAGGCTATTCGTTGTTCCTAAATCGATTCCGACGATTCTTCCCATTTCAGTGTTCAGTTATCAGTCTTCAGTAAAAGAAACAAAAATCACAAACCTACAGTCAAAGTTAGAGCAACTCCTTTTGTACGTTGGTCACCAAATTCCGGACGTAGGAGCGGCGATTCAGCATTTCGTTGAGCCGCGCCTTGATTGTGTTGCGCATGGCGGTGTCACCGTCGAGTGCGGCGTCCCATTCACGAGCAGCGCTTTGAAGCTCTGCATCCACTCCATCAAGCTTTTCCTGGAAACTCTTCTCAGCGGATTCGAGGCGCACTTTCAACGCGGCGAGATCGCCGCCGGAGGCTCTCGCGTCACGCAGTTCGTCGAGCGATTCGTTTAGCGCAAAGACTTCTTCGAGCAGCTCCGGCGGAGCTTGCTGCTTGTGCTCGCCTTCCTTGCGAGCGCTCTCAATGCCCAAAAGATACTCGACGCGTGCGACAGGGTCGCGCAGTGTGCGATAAGCATCGTTCAATTCCGAGCTGCGCTTCAGGGAGAGTTCGCGCTCCTGTTCGCTGGCGTTGACGAAATTGTCGGGGTGCAGCTTCCAACTCATTTGCAGGAATTTCTGCTCCAGCGCGTCCATTTCAATCCAGAGTTTGCGTGGCAGCCCGAAAATGGCAAAGAAATCCGGAGTACTTGACGAAGTCATGGATGTCGGCGCAGTGCTCATGGAATGAAATCCTCAGAAGGCACAAAAAAAGTGGCTGGCGAGTGCGGCTGCCAACCACTTGTCAGGCTCGCCTGCGCATTTTCTACCGCTGGAATCGAGTCAGAGGTTAAGAGCACAGACTAAGAGCCTGTGCTACTTAGGCCGTAAAGGAGCTGCCGCAGCCGCAGTTCCGCGCCGCGTTGGGATTCTGGAAGACGAACCCTTCGCGCATCAGCGTCTGTTCGTATTCGAGCGTCGTGCCGTTCAGGTACAGAAAGCTTTTAGGATCGACGAAGATGCGCGCGCCGTGTTCCTCGAAAATCTTGTCGCGGTCGCGCGCTTGCGTGTCGAGCCGCATGGCGTAGGACAAGCCGGAGCAGCCGCCGCCCTGAATGCCGACGCGCAGCCCCCCCACTTCGGGCGAAACACCTTCCTTTTCGAGCAGCGCGCGTATTTTCTGCGCGGCACGCTCGGTCAGGTGGATTTTCGCGATGTTCGGGCTTGCGACTTCAGTTGCCATGATGAATCTTCCCCAGAGTAAGCCAGCGCTTAGTGCGAAGCCTTCTCGGTGACAGGTACTTCCACACCGTGCTTCTTTTTCCAGTCGCCGATGGCGGCCTTGATGGCGTCCTCGGCGAGCACGGAGCAGTGAATTTTCACCGGCGGGAGCGAAAGCTCGCGCACGATGTCCGTGTTCTTGATCGAGAGCGCCTCTTCGACCGTCTTGCCCTTTACCCATTCCGTTGCGAGCGAGGAGCTGGCGATGGCCGACCCGCAGCCGAAGGTCTTGAACTTGGCTTCTTCGATAATCTGCGTCTCGGGATTGATCTTCATCTGCAGCTTCATGACGTCGCCGCACTCCGGAGCGCCAACAAGACCCGTACCGACGTTGGGGTCTTCCTTCGGGAGGCTGCCGACGTTGCGGGGATTGTTGTAGTGCTCAACCACTTTATCGCTGTATGCCATTAGCCGTTGCTCCTTGCCAGATTCACGAGATTTCCGAAGCCCGCGCTCTTGACAGCCTTGTCCGTGAGCGAAACATTCGGCACGGAAGCCGAGCGGCCCGCGGTGAGTTGACGAAGAGCGTCCTTGATGAATTCCGCGCCGAGCCCAAGCATCTTCAAGAATGCGCGGACCTGTTGCAGCTCATGGAAAGAGCGCTCGCCAGCGACGGCGGCCTCTTCTCCTTCTCCGCCGTACGGCACAAACGTGACGCGGAAAGCCGCGCCGGTGCCACCGATGGAGCGATGAATGCGAATTGTACCTTCGTTTGCCATGTTTTCTCTTTCGTTTTTAGGCGGTCTGCCATTTCATTTTGGAAATATCGATTCCCTCTTTGGCCATTTCGTAGAGCGGGGATAGCTCACGAAGCTTGGTGACGACCTGCACCATCTTATCGATGACGTAGTCGACCTCCTCTTGCGTGTTGAAGCGCCCGAGGCCAAATCGAATCGAGGTGTGAGCGAGGTCTTCGCCCACGCCTAATGCTTTGAGTACGTAGCTGGGCTCCAGGGTTGCCGAAGTGCAGGCCGAACCGCTCGAAACCGCAATGTCGTTAATGCCCATGAGCAGCGATTCGCCTTCGACATAGGCAAAGCTCATGTTCAAGTTGTTCGGCAGCCGATGCTCCATCGAGCCGTTGATGAAAACCTCGTCCAGCTTGGCTTCGAGGCCCTTGCGGAGCCGCTCGCGGAGAGCCAGCAGACGCGCACCTTCTTCAGGCATTTCCTTCTGCGCGATCTCGCAAGCCTTGCCGAGGCCCACGATACCGGTCACGTTCAGCGTGCCCGAGCGCATGCCGCGCTCGTGGCCTCCGCCGTCAATGATGGCGGAAAGCTGCACCCGAGGATTGCGCCGGCGTACATACAGAGCGCCAACGCCCTTGGGCCCATAAATCTTATGGCCGCTGATGGCCAGCAGGTCAATGTTGTCCTTCTGGACGTCCACGGGAATCTTGCCGACCGCCTGCACGCCGTCCACGGCGAAGAAAATTCCATGTTCCTTGGCAATCTTGCCGATTTCGGCGATCGGATTGATCACGCCAATTTCGTTGTTGGCGTACATGATGGTGATCAAAATCGTTTTCGGAGTAATCGCGGCCTTCAGTTCGTCCAGGTTGACCCGGCCGTCGCGCTGCACCGGCAGATAGGTCACTTCAAAACCGTGCTTCTCAAGATTTTTGCAAGTATCGAGCACGGCCTTGTGCTCGATCGCCTGGGTGATGATGTGGTTGCCTTTTTCGCGGAACATTTCCGCGACGCCCTTGATCATCAAGTTGTCGGATTCGGTGGCGCCGCTAGTGAAGATAATCTCCTTCGGAGTGGCGTTAATCAGCGAAGCAATCTGCTGGCGCGCGGTTTCCACGGCTTCTTCGCCGGCCCAGCCGAACGAATGGTTGCGGCTCGCGGCGTTGCCGAATTTCTCCGTGAAGTACGGCAGCATCGCCTCGACGACACGCGGATCCACCGGCGTGGTCGCGTGATTGTCCATGTAAATCGGCAGCTTGACAGCCATGTTCCCTCTTCTCCTAAGTCCTCAAAGCCACGAGCGCTTGCTCGTGCGGCTCTTCACTCAACTGCGAAATCGTCACCGCACCCAGAACGCCCAAAATGCTTTCGTTGACGCGGCGCAGCGGCTCGCGGACCGAGCACTTTTCCGTGGCGTCACAGTTTCCGTGATTCGTCACGCACGACGTAATCAGCACAGGCCCGTCTATGGCCGAGATCACATCGAGCGCGCTGATCTGCCCGGGATCCTTAACCAGTTGATAGCCGCCGCTCGAACCATGCTTCGCGGCCACCAGTGAATGGTGCGCCAGCTTTTGCAGCACCTTGGCCATCAGCGTCGCGGAAATGCCATACTCTTCGGCGATTTCGCCGGCGCTACAAGCGTGTTGCTCGCGGTGCATGGCCAGGTGTTTCACGGCAATCAGTCCGTAATCGGCCTTTTTGGAAAGCTTGAACATCGTTATTGGGACTTTCTAAACACTCGCCGCATATACGACTGAATCAGTCGCAGATAAATTGTATCCCGGAAAGCCGTTCAAGTCAATCCACTGTCCCCCACTACGACTACCTAACCCCTGCATTTCGTGCAGTTTATAGTAAGACTGAAGTGGTCTTATTTTGCTACCGAATTTCGCTAAGCGGGCGTCTTGTGCAGCAAACGGCAAGATTTGAGACCCGAATGGCCGCGCGATCGCCTGCAGACGCCGCATGGTAACCTAGAACCTCCCTGGGGGCACGCATGATTGGATGCAAGAGAGCAGCGAAGGTATGGAGGTTTCTGGGAGTCGCAAGTTTCGCGTTGCTGTTTCTTTGGGCCCAGCCTCCTGCCAGATCTCAGACGCAGCCGCGTTCGTCGTCCCAATCCTCCAAGCCATCCAGCGACAGCAGGCGAGTGAGGCAGCTGGAAGCGCAAACGTTCGTGCTCGTCGGAGCCGGCGACATCGCCAGTTGCAAGAGCCCCGAAGGATCACGGGCGACGGCCAAGCTGATCGAACAGATTCCCGGCACGGTCTTTGCGGCAGGCGATCTGGCCTACGAAAGCGGAAGCCCGGACGACTTTGAATTTTGCTATGGCCCGACGTGGGGGCAATTCAAGGAACGTACAAAGCCCGCCTTAGGCAACCATGAGTACGTCAACCCGACGGCACACGGCTACTTCGAGTATTGGGGCGCGCAGGCAGGGCCTCCCGGCAAAGGTTTTTACAGTTACGATCTGGGTGCTTGGCACGTCGTCGTTCTGAATACAAACTGCGATGCAAGGAACCTTGGCGGTTGCGCTACGGACTCACCGCAAGAAACGTGGCTCAAAGGAGATCTCGCGCAGCATCCTCATGCCTGCATCCTGGCCTACGGCCATCATGCTTTATTCAGTAGCGGCGTATTCAAGAAGCATGCCGTTCATCCCGAGTTGAAGCAGCTATGGCAGGATCTCTATTCTGCGCACGCTGACTTGATTTTGGCGGGCCACGAGCATTCCTACGAGCGTTTCACGCCTCAGGACCCCGAGGGCCATGCCGATCCGGAACACGGGATTCGCGAAATTGTTGTGGGCACCGGGGGGCGCAGCCACGATCTACTCGGCTTTGCGACGCCAAACAGCGAGCTGCGGGAGTGGGACACCTATGGCGTGCTAAAGCTTACGCTTTCGCCCGGAAAGTACGCGTGGGAATTCATCCCGGAAGAAGGCAAAACCTTTCACGATTCCGGCAGCGGCGTCTGCCACAACCAGCCGGCCGAGAATTAGAAAACCACATCCTGTCGCATGTTGCGGCAAATAGACTTGCCTACTGCTTGAGCGTCGAGCAAGCCCCGCCAGCGGCGGCCGCCTCGATCAATTTCTGCACAGCGGGTGCAGGGATCAGCAGCAACTGCGCCTTCGGCTTCATGGCCTGATTGACGACGTCAAGTTGCTGCGCTTTCCAGGAATCGGAAGTGGCTTGCCCCTTCACGATTTGATCGAGAGCAGCGAGCCCCGCCGCGCCAAGCGCGGAAAGATCCTGGGAAGTAGCTGCGACTTCCTTCACCAGGTACGAACGCTGTGCGAGCAGCTGCAGATTTGCGTCGTTTTCGCGCCAAAGCATCAACTGCGCGCGCAGCCGTGGCTCTGCCGCCGTATCGCGGCAAGTTGCCCCCACATATTGATCCACCAATTCTCCAAAGTGGCGGCCTGCGTCACTCTCCAGCGGCACGGCGTCAACCACGCGATTCATCGGGGTGAGGCTGGTAGGCTCGGCGGGCGCGGTCTTCTCGCGTGTGTAGTCCTTAACAGGTTCGACCACGTCTAACAGCGTGCGCAGCGCGGCAAGTTCTGCAGGAGAAGCAGGGCCAGCAATGCGGTGAAGCATTCGCCGGTTGTACGACTTGTGGGTGAGGCCCAGCCATTCCAGTCGCGCACTAATGAAATCCAGCCGCGCGTACATGGAAGCAATGTCGGTGATGCTTTGCGGTGACCACAGGCGTTCCGCAATGGCCGCGTTTCTCGGCCAGATGCGCGAATCCACATTTTCCGGATTGACGTACTCCGACCACATGCAGGACTCGCCTCCCAAAATGCGCTCTTTCTCCTCGGGAGAAAGATTCGCGGCGTCGCCGCTCATGGGATCCACCGCATAATGCCGCGCCGCGGGCCAGCCCAAATCCAGGTAATAGCCATTCGAAAGAATTCCGCGATAGCCTTGTTTTGCCGCCAATGCCAGAGATGCTTGCCCGCGCCAGGACTGAATCACGATGTCCTTCGGCACCCCCGGCACCAGCACTTCATCCCAACCAACCACGATTTTTCCATGCTTGGTCACCAGTTTCTGCACGCGCCCGCTGAAATACGCTTGCAGCGCTTCGTTGTTCTTGATTCCGTGCTCTTTCATGAACGTCTGGATCCTGGGATTCGCGTCCCACTCCTTGCCGTTCACTTCGTCGCCGCCGATATGAAAATAGTGGTCGGGGAAAATCTTGGCCATCTCTCCGATCAGCTCATCGAGGAACTTGTAAACCTTTTCGTTCGTTGGATCCATCGCCGGATCGAAGATTCCCCACCGGCGCTCGATCGCATACGGGCCTTTCCCGCTCGCCAGCTCCGGATGTCCCACGAACCACGCGGTGCTGTGCCCCGGCATGTCGAATTCCGGCACGACGCGGATGCCGCGGTCACGCGCGTAGGCGATCAAGTCGCGCATTTCGTCCTGCGTGTAATAAAGATTGTCGGAACCCACTTGGTGAAGCTTCGGAAATTTCCTGCTCTCCGCACGGAAGCCCTGGTTTTCCGAAAGGTGCCAGTGGAAAACATTCATCTTCACGGTTTCCATTCCGTCGATGTTTCGTTTCAAAACATCGAGGGGCGTAAAGTGGCGCGCGGAATCGATCATCAATCCGCGCCACGGGAAACGCGGCTTGTCCTGAATTGTCACCACTGGTGCGGCAAACCCGTCGGGCGCAACATTCACCAGTTGCAGAAAAGTCTGCAAACCATGCATCGTGCCGAGTGGCGTCGGCGCAGTGAGCTTGGCGCCCGTGACTGTCACCTCCAGAACGTAGGATTCATCTTCGATCACTTCTTGAATCTCTTTGCTGGCGTGTTCGGTATGGACGACCAGCGTGGCTTTCGGTGTATTGGCGGGCTTCGCGGAGAGCGGGAGCGCCGTTTGCAGCGCCAACTGATGGAGAAATCGCTCGACCGCGCGGTCGAGGCGCGGCTCGCTATGCCCACTGAGAGCCACGGAGAACGTTGCGTCTACGCGCAGGTTTCCGTTTCCCGCCTGCGCGCTTGCAGGAACGGGCATAAGGTTCAGCACGGGTTGTTGTGCGAGGGCCATCGCGGGATGCAACAAAATGCCAAAAGCAAGTATGCCAAGTCCTTGCAACCAAAGCCTCTGAGCCATTTTCCCGCGAGCCCCCGTGTCAGCAATCAAATTTAGAATCACTGCTATGTAGCGGCAGCCTTCGCATACTGTCATAACTCGCGCGTCCTGCGAAGTGGATTCCGTGGCGCAGAAAAAGAGGCCAGATTGGCCCTCCGCAAAGTTTACAAAGCGCAGTGTTCCCGGCCTGAGTTAGAATAACCTGCACAGCGCAACGCTTATGAAAACGAAATGAAAACGTCCATCGCTATCTATCCTGGATCGTTCGATCCGGTCACCAACGGCCATCTCGATCTGATCGAGCGCGGCGAGAAGATGTTTGACCTGTTGATCGTAGCCGTGCTGCGGAATACGGAGAAGCAGCCGCTCTTCAGCGTTCCCGAGCGCGTGGAAATGCTGCGCGAAGTCACAAAGCAGTGGGATTCGGTGGAGGTGGACGTTTTCGAAGGCTTGCTCGTTGACTATGCGCGCAAGCGGCACGCAGGCGTGATTCTGCGCGGTATTCGCGCCGTTTCCGATTATGAATACGAATTACAAATGGCGCTGATGAACCGCAAGCTTGAGGCGCGGCTCGAAACGGTGTTTATGCTGCCCGGAGAACCGTACAGCTATCTGAGTTCGAAGCTGGTCCGGGAGATTGCGCAACATGGCGGGCCATTGAACGATTTAGTGCCTCCAGTCGTGGAGCAGCGGCTGCGCGCAAAGGTCTCTTGTTTGAAGTAGCCCTTGGTTTTTGTTTTCCAGTTTCCGGTTTACGGTTGGGAGCAACAGTGGGGATGAAGGCAGCCGATTTAGTCTGTGAGCTTTTTTTTAACTGTGAACCGTCAACTGTAAATTGTTAACTTCGTCTGAGGAGCCACAGTGCATCTAACGGACCGCATTAACCGTATACAAATCTCGCCGACGGCGGCGGTGATCGCCGAAGCCGACAGGCTAAAATCGCGTGGAGTGGACGTCGCGGACTTTGGTCCGGGCGAGCCGGACTTTCCTACACCGGATCACATCAAGAAAGCGGCGATCAAGGCAATCATGGAAAACAAATCGAAATACACGCCGACGGGCGGCATCATGCCGCTGCGTGAAGCCATCTGCGCGTGGCATAAGCGCGAGCTCGGCTCGTCGTACGAGGCAAAAGAATGCGTCGTCAGCGTTGGCGGCAAGCATTCCATTTTTAACGTGATGAGCGTGCTCGTGCAGCAGCACGACGAGGTCATTATCCCAGCGCCGTACTGGGTGAGTTTTCCGGACATCGTGAAGTACGCGCACGGAACACCGGTTTTCGTTGAAACCCGGCCCGAAGACGGCTTTAGCGTGAAGGCGGCGGCCATTGAGAAAGCCATCACGCCAAAAACAAAATTGCTGATTCTGAATTCACCGAGCAACCCCACGGGCGGTGTCGTTCCGCCGGAGGAGTTCGGACGCATCCTGGCGGTCTGCAAAAAGCACAACGTCTGGCTGATGGGCGACGAGTGTTATTCGCACTTCACCTACGAACCGCACAAACCGTACTCGATCGCCAGCGCCGCTGGTTCGAAAGAGAACGTCATCATCATCGGCTCCGTCTCGAAGACTTTTGCTATGACCGGCTGGCGCATCGGCTATACGCTCGGCCCGGAAGCGCTGATCCAGGCGCTCACCAAGCTGCAGAGCCAGTCCACTTCGAACGCCACGTCCATTGCGCAGTACGCCGCGCTGGAAGCCATGCGCGGATCGATGGAAACCGTACCGCTGATGCTCGTGGAATACGCCAAGCGGAGAAAGCGCATCGTCGAGGGCTTACGCGCCATCCCCGGCATCACCTGCGAATGGCCCGGCGGCGCGTTCTATGCGTTCCCGGACATTTCGGCGCATCTTTCAAACGGCGCGGGAAGACCGGCGCTCGCAAAGTCTTGCACGGAGATCGCGAAACTGTTGCTGGAGAAAGCCCACGTGGCGGTCGTGCCGGGCGAAGCCTTTGGCGCCCCCGGCTACCTGCGGCTCTCCTATGCCACTTCGCTCGAACGAATCGACGAAGGATTGCGCCGCCTCGAACGCTTCTTTTCGCGCGCCGAAGCCGCCGCCTGATTTTGGAGTGCGGCGGCCCGGCTGCCGCTTTTCCGCGCTCCTCCAGCACATGCGAGCCCAAGCAATCTCGTGAAGCCCACGCCCACACGCATCGAGCCAATCTTCAGTCCAAGAATTTGGGGCGCACGTTCACTGGCGCCGCTCTATCCGGAAAAATCGAACTTGTCCGACCCGTTGGGTGAGGCATGGCTCACGGGCGTGGATTGCAAAATTGCCTCTGGGCCTTACTCCGGAAAATCGCTCGGCGAAGCCTGGGCCGAAATGCCTGCGGAGTGGCGCGGCGAGCAACTTGCCTCCGTCGCAGACTTCCCTCTACTCGTTAAATTCATATTCCCCACGGACAAACTTTCCATTCAAGTTCATCCGGACGACACCTACGCCGCGGCGCACGAAAAAGCCGCTGGTGGGCGTGGGAAAACCGAGATGTGGTATGTGGTTTCCGCGAATTCCGGAGCCCAGGTGCTCGTTGGCCTGAAACTTGGGGTCGACCAGGAAACATTTCGCGAGGGACTTGCGAAGCATACGCTGGAAGACCTATTCGAAACGATGCCGGTCCATGCTGGTGACACTATTTTCGTGCCCGCGGGCACTCCGCATACCATCGGTTCCGGGATGGTTATTTGCGAAGTGCAGGAATATTCGGACCTGACGTATCGGGTCTACGATTACGGCCGCGTGGACGCCCAAGGGAAGCCTCGTGAATTGCACGTCGAGAAGGCATTGGAAGTGACAAACTTCGGCCGGAGCCCCGGAGGAAAGATCACGGCTGTCTCTCTCCCCGCGAGTGGAGCAGTGAGATCGCTCCTCGCGGCGTGCCGTTTCTTCGCAACAGAGCGATGGGAGTGTTCCGCGAATTGCGAGATTCCCGTGGATGCCGCGCGGTTTGAACTCATCATCATTCTGGAAGGCGCGGGGACGTTCTCTTGGCCGGACAGCGCGGCGCGTTATCATCGCGGCGAATGCTGGCTGGTACCCGCTTCGCAAGGACACATTGTTGTCTGCCCGGAAGCGTCCACTTCGCTGATCCGAACCTGGGTGCCGGACATCCCGTTTCTGCGGACGGATCTTCATCGCGTGGGAATCTCAGCAGCGGCGCTTGCACAAGTTCTATTCGAGTAGGCGGCACAACTATGGCGAAGGAAAAACTGGAGATTCACGCAGTAATTCTGGCTGGAGGGCGCGGGACGCGCTTCTGGCCGCGCAGCCGCACGCGCACGCCGAAGCAACTTCTAAACATCGTCGGCAAGAACAGCATGCTGGAGCAGACCGTCGCGCGTCTGCGGCCGCTGATTCCCGCCGAGCGCATCTGGACGGTCACCAATACGGAACAAGCCAGCGCCGTACGCAAGCAGCTCCCGGCTGGTGCACGCCAACGCGTTCTGACCGAGCCACAGGGACGCAACACTGCCGCGGCGATTGGACTCGCTGCGATTCACGTTCGCCATGCTGCGGGCGTTGACGCTTTGATGGCCGTGCTCCCCGCCGATCACTACATCGAACTGGACAAGAAATATCGGGAGATCGTAAGCGCCGCTCTCGACGCCGCTCGCCATCCCGGGCGCATGGTCGTGCTCGGCATTCCACCTGCGCGACCGGAGACCGGTTTTGGCTACGTCGAGCGCATGGGCGAATCGGTCGGGACCAAAGGCTTCCCCATTTTCGCCGTTCGGCGCTTCACGGAAAAACCCGAGCTAAAGCTTGCGCAGGAATATGTTGCTACGGGTAACTATCACTGGAACGCTGGAATGTTTTTCTGGCGCGTTTCCACCTTCCTCGAAAACCTGAAGCAGTTTTTGCCAAAGACACACGCGGCACTAGAAAAACTCTCCGTCGCGATCGGGACCCGCGGTTACGAACGCAAGCTGCGCGCCATCTACCCGAAGCTTGAAAACATCTCCGTGGACTACGCCGTCCTCGAGACCGCCACCCAGGCAGAAGGCGCACCACGCGTTTTCATCATTCCTGCTGAAGTGGGCTGGAGTGACATCGGCTCTTGGGGCGCCGTACATGGGTTGCTCCTCGACAAAAACTCCTCCGACGGCAACGTCTTCGTCAGCCCCGGCTACGCCCTCGACGCCAGCGGCAATCTCATCTCCTGCCCCGGAAAAATCGCCGCCCTCATCGGCGTGCACGACCTGATCGTCGTGGACACTCCCGACGCCCTGCTCATCTGCCCGCGCGATCGCGCCCAAGATGTCGGTAAAATCGTGAAATGGCTTGAAGAGCAAAAACTCAGAAAGCTGTTGTAGGGACCGCCTTCTGAGGCGGTCCGCTCTCCCACCCACAGGCCAATCCGGCTGTTTGGCAGATATATCGCATCGCGTATACTTTCCTCTACCTCCTATGACCTCGATTCAATTTGGGACCGATGGTTGGCGCGGCGTGATCGCGGAGGATTTCACCTTCGCGAACGCGCGGATCGTGGCACAGGGCATCGCGCGCTACGTCGTGCGTTGCGAGGACGCGCGCAAGGGCGTCATCATCGGCTACGATCATCGCTTCGCGTCGGATGGCATCGCCGCCGCCGTCGCCGACGTGCTCTCCGCCAGCGGCACTCCCGTTTTCCTGACGGATAAACCGTGCCCCACCCCTGCGGTTTCCTTGCTGGTGAAGCAGCGCGCGGCCGCCGGCGGCCTGATGATCACCGCGAGCCACAATCCCTACCAGTGGAATGGCATCAAGTACAAAGCGAGCTACGGCAGCTCGGCGTTGCCTTCGATTGTTGCGCTAATCGAAAAAGAGCTCGATGTAGTGCAGAAAGAAAACGTGCCGCCGCTGCCCCGGCGAAAGAATTTGATTCAGCCGCTCGAACCGCGAGCGCCGTATCTCGACACACTGGAACGGCTGGTCGATTGGCGGCGCCTTCGCGACGCGAAGTTCCGCTTTGTGTCCGATGTCATGCACGGCTCGGCCGCAGGCTTGCTCGTCGAACTTTTCCGCCGCAACGGCGTTGCCTGCGATGAAATTCGCGGCACGCGCGACCCGCTCTTCGGTGGCGTGCACCCGGAGCCGATCGAGCCGCACATTGACGCACTGGGCAAAGCCGTGCTCGCCGGAAAATTCGACGCCGGCTTGTGCGCCGATGGCGACGGCGACCGCATCGGCGCCATCGACCGTGACGGCACCTTCGTCAATCCCCACCAGATTTTCGCGCTGCTCGTCTGGCACCTTGCGGGGACTCGCAATCTGCCGGGAGACATCGCTAAAACATTTTCCGTCACTAAACTCATCGACAAGCTGGCCACAAAGTTCGGCCGCAAACTCCATGAAACCCCCATCGGCTTCAAATACATCTGCGAACTGATGCTGGAGCAAGACATTCTGATCGGCGGCGAAGAAAGCGGCGGCATCGGCACCAATCTTTACATTCCCGAACGCGATGCCACCGCCTCCGCGCTCTTCCTCGCGGAATTGATGGCCTGGCATGGTAAATCGCTTGGCGAACTGCTCGCCGTGCTTACCGCCGAATTCGGCGAATATCATTATGGCCGCGTGGACCTCGACCTGAAGCCCGGCCAAAAAGAAAAAGCCATCGCTTATTTTTCGAATGCCAAGCTGGACGGCATTCTCGATTGGAAGGTCGTACGCCGCGAAGACATGGACGGCATCAAGCTCTACCTCGACGATGTTGGTTGGGTGATGATCCGCGCTTCAGGCACAGAAAATCTGCTCCGGGTATATTGCGAAACATCAAAGCTCGAGACCACCCAGCGCGTTCTCGAAGCTGTAACCAAAATAGTGCACACTCTTTAGGAACCGCCATGAACACTGTCAATCTAAACGAAAAATTCAGCCTCTTCTCCGACTACTGCAACCCCCGCGTCATCGGCGAGGTAAATGACTGCCACGTCAAAGCCGTCAAGCTGAAAGGTGAATTCATCTGGCATCATCACGACAACGAGGACGAGCTGTTCCTCGTCGTCAAAGGCACACTGCGCATGAAGTTCCGCGACCGCGATGCGACTATAAATGAAGGTGAATTTGTCATCGTGCCGCGCGGCGTCGAGCATTGCCCTGTCGCCGAAGAAGAAGTCCACATCGTCTTGATTGAACCGAAATCCACGCTCAACACGGGAAACATCACAAACGAAAGGACCGTCGCCCAGCTCGAGCGTATCTAGAACAACCACTCGCTCTTGCGGCCACTCGCCACCAACCATGGAACATCGCTTTCACACTCTCGATGTTTTCACCACCACGCGCTTCGAAGGCAACCCGCTCGCCGTCATCACCGATGGTGACGGCCTCTCCGATGACCAGATGCTCGCCATCGCCCGCGAGCTGAATCTCTCGGAAAGCGTCTTCGTGCAGAAACCCACCGACGAGGAAGCCCTCGCGCGCCTTCGCATCTTTACCACTAAGAAAGAGCTCAAGCTCGCCGGCCACCCGGTCATCGGCACGTGGTTTCTGCTCGCAGAGCTGGGCGTCGTGCCAGCGCAGGAAGGGGGCGTTCACATCTTGCAAGAAACTGGAGCGGGCATCTTGCCCGTCGAAATCCGTTTCAAGGATGGCCGCCCGCAGCGCGTGACCATGACCCAGAAAGAAGCTATCTTCAAGCCCGCGAAACTCAATACGAAAAAACTCGCCTCGGCCTTGGGGCTCTCGCCAAAAGATCTGGATTCGAATCTCGAACCCGAAATTGTCTCCACCGGCATCTTCAACCTGATGGTTCCGCTGCGCAATCGCGCCGCGCTCGGCAGAATCGTCATGAACATGAGCGAAGTCCGCCGTCTGCAAGGCAAAAACACAACCATGGCCTATTGCTTCGCGCTCGGCGGCAACGGCAAAGCCTTTTCCCGTGGAATGCTGCCGTGGGAACTCGACGAAGACGCCGCCACGGGCTCCGCCGCGGGATCGCTCGGCGCGTATCTCGTGCGCCATGGCAAGCTCGCGGCCGGCCACACGCTCAGTATTCTTCAGGGCGTCGAGATGGGCCGTCCCAGCCACATCGAAGTGGAGGTAACCCAAAGCGGAAAAAAGCTTGTGCCGCGCGTGAGCGGCGCCGCCGTAAGAGTGTTCGAAGGCACCATCCGCATCTGACGCAAAGCCACGCCGGGAAACATAAAAGGCCGTACGGTACTCTCGTGCGGCCTTTTTCCTTTCACGAAGCGAAATCTTACTTGTGCCCTTTGCGGTCCTGCCGCAGATCCTTGCGGTCCTTGTGCAGGTCCTTCTTGTCCTTGTTGATGTCTTTCTGATCTTTGTTGCGATCCTTGCGGTCCTGGCTCAGATCTTTCTTGTCGCTGTGCAAGTCGTTGACGTCCTGATTCCGGTCCTTACGGTCCGCATTCAGGTCTTTCACGTCATTGTTCCGGTCGGTGCGGTCCTTGGAAAGATCCGTCTTGTCGTGATTGATATCCCGCTGGTCGGCGTTCCGGTCCGTACGGTCTTGGTGCAAATCCTGCCGGTCGGCCCTGGCCTGCGCGCTGTTGTCGCCATACTTGGCGTCATCGCGGGCCAGCTTGGTCTTGTCGTGATTGATGTCGCGCTGATCCGCGTTGCGGTCGGAGCGGTCCTTCGAGAGGTCGTTCTTGTCGTTGTGAATGTCTTTGTTGTCTTGATGGATATCGCGCTTGTCGCTGTTGATGTCCTTGTTGTCCTGATGAACGTTTCGCTTGTCACTCTTGACGTCACGCTTGTCCAAGTTGATATCGCGCTGATCCGCATTGCGATCCGCGCGATCCTTGGCCAGGTCCTTCTTATCGTTGCGAATATCCGTCTTGTCCTGCTTGATGTCCTGCTGCTGCGTGGTGGAATCCGGGCTCTGAGCATACATACCACCGGCGAGCAAACAGGCAAAAGCAACTGCGAGCACACTTCGGCGAACAATTGGTTGGACCGTCATGGTTTTCTCTCCTGAAGAAAACGTTCTGGGGACTGGTTCCCGCTTCTGCGAAATCGAACACAAGGAGTGCAACAAAGTTTCGCGTGCGCCGAGGAATGTTTTCAGAAAAGTCAGGCTTGCTTGGGGGTCTGAATAACTATTGTACTTTCAATGATTTATGGATGCCATCGAGGATCCCATTCACAAACGCGCCAGATTCTTCGGAGGAATATTTCTTGGCCAGATCTACGGCTTCGTTGAGGATCACTTTCGGAGGCGTTTCCGCCGCCCGCAACTCGTAAATTGCCAGCCGCAGTATCGCGCGATCGATCGCCGCCATGCGTTCGAAGCGCCAGTTGTCGGCATGTCCCACGATCAGCGCGTCGAGCACGCCAACATCTTTTGCGGCGCCTTCAAAAAGTTTTTCCGCGAATGCGCGCGTCGTGTCCGCCGCTTTCGCATTTTTCCAGAACTTCGCTTCCAGTTTTGCACAATCCTGCTGGCTCATATCCCATTGAAATAGCATCTGCATGGCAAATTCGCGCGACTTTCTCCGGAGGGACACGTTATTTGTGCCGAGTCTTTCCCGCGGCAGCAGCTGTCGAATGAGCAGCGCGAAGCTTTCGCGACAAATGGCCCATTTCGATGGCCGCAAGCCCTGCTTCGAATCCTTTGTTGCCGCCTTTCAACCCCGCGCGATTGATGGCCTGCTCCAGCGTATCGCAGGTCAGCACACAGAAAAGCACCGGGACGCCCGTGTCCATCTGTGCCAGTTGCAAGCCTCGCGAAGTCTCCGAGCAGACATAATCGTAGTGCGACGTCTCGCCCCGGATCACGCAACCGATCGCGATGAGCGCATCAAACTTTCCCGTCATCGCCAGTTTTTTCGCCGCCAACGGCAATTCGAACGCTCCCGGAACGTGCACCACCGTAGCATCCTTGTCGCCCGCCCCCGCGCGCTCCAACGCATCCACCGCCGCGGACAGCAGCCGCTCCGTGATGAAGCTGTTAAATCGGCTCACAACAATTCCAAACCGCAATCCATCCGCGGTCAATCCGCCATCCACTCTTTCCGGTTGAAGTTTCCCCGCCATCGCGATTCGAGCCGCTCTCCGTTCCTTTACTTCCTTTACCGCATTTACATACTTTACTTCCCTTTGAACTGCGCCGGCCTCTTCTCCAAAAACGCCTTGGTCCCCTCACGCATGTCTTCCGTCGCACAAGCCAGCCCAAAAAGCGTCGCCTCCAGGAAGAGTCCTTCCTCCTGTGGCATCTCGAAGCCGCGCTCGATCGCTTCCATGGTGTACTTCACTGCGATCGGCGCATTGGCGATAATTTTCTTCGCCATCGCTTCCGCCGCAGGCATCAACTCCGCGGGTTCATAAATGCGATTGACAAGCCCGATGCGTAGCGCCTCTTCCGCGCTAATCATTTCGCCGGTGATGCACAGCTCGTGCGCCATTCCCTTCCCGCACAACCGTGAAAGCCGCTGCGTTCCGCCGTAGCCCGGCAGTATCCCCAGCTTCACTTCCGGCTGCCCGAGTTTCGCCGTCTTGCTCGCAATTCGAATCGTGCACGAAAGCGCCAGCTCGCAGCCCCCGCCCAGCGCAAATCCATTGATGGCGCAAATCGACGGTTTGCCCATCGTCTCCAGCAAATGAAACACACCCTGACCAAAAAGCGAAAACTCTTTTCCGTTCACCGGCGTCTGTTGCGCCAACTCACTGATATCCGCGCCTGCTACAAACGATTTTTCGCCGGCCCCCGTCAAAATCATCGCGCGCACAGCTTCATCATCTCTCGCATCAAGAAAAGCATCCCGCAATTCCTCTACCGTTTGCCGATTTAGCGCATTCAGCACTTTCGGCCGGTTTACAGTAACGTAGGCGATGGCATCTTTCTTTTCAAACAGAACATTGGAGTAGGTCATAAGCAGAACTTTCTATCGCACCACCGTCAGTGCGATGCGGTTTGATTCAACTGCCTCTTTGCCTACGTCAGCAAACACACGCCGCACTTGGATGGAGTATTGGCCGGGATTACTCAAATCATAAAATCCGCTGACCCAAATCGTGTCTTGGGCAGTCTCATTCGGTTGCAATGTCACCAACATATTCCTGCCATACACCAGGCCCTGCTGACGGTTTTGTTTCTGTTTGCGAAATTCCTCGGTTTCAGGGACCGGTTTCCCGGATGCATCTCGCACATCCATCTCCCAGTCGAATCCAGGATTCGTCAGCGTGTAGTGTACGATCCGCTTCGAATTGTTGATAACCATCACCAGCACGCAAACGCCCGCACCCATTTTCCAGACTGGCTCACCGGGCTGGATCGCGTTTTGCGATGGGACCAGCTGGAACGTGAGACCATGAACTTTTCTATGGCCGCCAGCTACGGAAACGAATCCCGCGGCCAACAGGACTCCGGTCACCACTGTGAAGAGCCGCACGATTGACTTTTTGCACGTCATGTTTTCTGCTGCAGTAACTCGCGAAACTTAGAATTTCATCGCCTTCGGATTGTGCGCATCCGCATAATCATAAAACCCCCGCCCCGCCTTCCGCCCGTTCCACCCTGCAAGAACCATGCGCTTCAACAGCGGTGGCGCCGCGAACCGGCGCTCTTTGAACTCCTCAAACATAATCTGCGAAATGTAATACGTCGTATCCAGCCCCACAAAATCCAGCAGCGTCAGCGGCCCCATCGGATGCCCGCAGCCCAGCTTCATGGAATTATCTATGTCCTCGATCGATCCTACGCCCTCTTCCAGCGCGCGAATGGCGTCCAGCAGATACGGCACCAGCAGACGGTTGACAATGAATCCCGTTGAATCGTGTGCCCGCACTGGCGTCTTCCCGAGCTTCGCCCCAAACGCCACCATCTCCTCGTAAACCGCCGGTTCCGTCGCAATCGTCCGCACCACTTCCACCAGCTTCATCACAGGCACCGGATTGAAAAAGTGTAACCCGACAAACCGTTGCGGCCGCTTCGTCGCCGTCGCAATTTCCGTAATGGTCAGCGAAGACGTGTTGCTTGCAAAAATCGTCGCCGCCGGGCAAATCGCATCCAGCGCCGAAAAAAGCTCGCGCTTCGCCGGCAGCTGCTCAATGATCGCTTCCACGATCACGTCGCAGTCCTTCAAGTCTTCGATCTTGGTCGTGCCCTTCAGCCGCCCGCGGATTTCATTCTTCGCCGCATCCGTGATCGTGCGCTTTTCCGCCAGCCGGCTCAGGTTCTTATCAATGCCCTTCAGCCCCTTGTCCAGCAACTCCGCGTTCACTTCCCGCACCACCGTGCTGAATCCCGAAGCCGCCGCCACCTGCGCGATCCCCGAGCCCATCAATCCACACCCAACCACGCCTACTTTCTGAATTGCCATGATTGATTTTCCTCGTAGATGCCGCGGTCGAACCCCTTCTTCGGCCCCGAAAGTTTACCAGAATCTCTTTTGAAGTGTGGCTCGTCCTCCCGCCCCCAGGAAGGTTGACAAACAACCCACAGTTTGCAAACCGCACGGGAGCGGTCCAGTCAAAAATGAAAGAGCGTGGGGACGAACTTATCACCAGTGCTTTCACTTTTGGCGAGGTGCTCGCCGGTGCGTACCGCGCGGGCGCCATACGTGCAGCGGAGGAGTCGCGTCGACTACTACAAAGGGTGATTTCCGGGGTGGCTCCACTCAACCTCGAAGCTTCGGAGCATTACGCCAGAATCCGGGGAACTCAGGGAGTCGCGCCTGCAGACGCAATTCATTTGGCTCGCGCGGCCCAGGCAAAAGTAGATCTGTTTCTGACCCATGATAAGTGTGCTGGGGGTTACGATTTTCACCGTAAGCTCTCCACAATCATCGCAATCCCCTGCCCTCCGCCGATGCAAGCCGTCGCAAGCCCGTACCGCAACCCATTTCGGCGCAGCTCGTTGAGAATGGTAATGACCAGGCGTGTTCCGCTCGCACCCAACGGATGCCCGAGCGCAATCGCCCCGCCATTCACATTCGTCTTCTCGCGATTCAGCCCCAGCACTTTTTCCACCGCCAAATACTGTGCCGCAAACGCTTCGTTCACTTCCACGCGATCCATCTGCTCCAGCGTGAGTCCCGCGAGCTTCAGCGCCTTCTGCGAAGACGGCACCGGCCCAATCCCCATGATGCTCGGATCCACTCCCGCCACCGCCCACGAAACGACGCGCCCCACCGGCTTCAGCCCGCGCTCTTTCGCAATTTTTTCTGTCGTAACAACAACCGCCGCCGCGCCGTCCACAATCCCGCTGGCGTTCCCCGCCGTCACGATTCCATCTTTCTTAAACGAAGGCGGCAGCTTCGCCAGTGTCTCCATCGTCGTCTCCGGCCGCCGGTGATCGTCTTCGCTCACGACGATAGACTTCTTCCCCTGCTTCACTTCCACCGGCACGAGTTCTTCCCGAATCCGGCAAGCCTTATACGCCGTGTCCGCCGTTTGCTGGCTGCGCAGCGCGTACGCATCGGCATCCCTCCGCGTGATGCCGTGTTGCTCCGCCAGCTTCTCCGCCGTCAGCGCCATCGACAACCCACAATAGGTATCCGTCAGCCCCGCCATCAACGAATCTTCCAGTGCCCCGCCGCCAAGCTTCAATCCCGTGCGCGCCCCGCGAACCACAAACGGCGCCTGCGTCATATTTTCCATCCCGCCAGCCAGCACCATCGTCGCTTCGCCCAGCAGCAGCCGCTGCGCCGCCTGCGCGATCGCCTCAATCCCCGACCCGCACAGCCGGTTCACCGTCACCGCCGGCGTTTCCATCTCCAATCCTGCCTTCAATCCCACGTGCCGCGCGCCATACAGCGCATCCGCGCTCGTCTGCAACACGTTGCCAAAAATCGCATGATCAAACTCGCGCGGGTCCGCGCCCGACCGCCGAATCGCCTCTTTCGAAGCATGCGCCGCCAATTCAATCGCGCTCACCTCCGAAAACGCCCCGGTATACCGCGTCATCGGCGTCCGCGCCCCCGCCACAATCATCACATCCGTCGGAAACATTTCGTCCTCGATTCTATAGATTCTTGGCAGGGCGCCAGTGTGCCCAGTCCGGAATCAGCGATTCAATATCGCCGGCGATCTCAAACTGTCCCGCCATAAATCCGAACAACTTGCCTTCGTTTTGCCTTAGTCGCTTATCCTTGAGCGTGGCCTTGCGGCGCTCGTTTGCGCTCTTCTTGGCGGGTTTTACTGCGGCTTTCTTTTTCCTTTTCACATAGCCATTTTGCCATGTCCGGCTCTCAACGGCTTCAATATTCTCCCCTACACCAGCGCGCATTTCTTCTTGCAAAGCGTTTCAACCCTGCTTCGGAATACTTCCGGCATCTCACAATAGATTTCTGCCGGCAAATCCCCTTCAACGACAATCTCAATCCGTTTCACTCCGGCAATAATCCGAATTGGCACTCCGCGCACCAAGAATCTCCGCTCATCATGACTTCCTTCAGCAGCGGCGATAGGCTCGGACCCTTTGGGGATTAGATCCTGCACCTGCACGTCGTGATCCAACACAAAGAGGCCACCTTTCTCCTGGCAAATCGAGAATTGCCGCCAGTTCCGGTTCGTGAGGCGACGCCAAACACCGGATCTGGTGTCTAGCGCAAGGTCCTCGAGATTTCGCCGATAAAGCTGCTCCCCGCCGCGCTCCTCGATGAACTGTCCACCTCGCAGGACGATATCGTTCTGCTGAAGTTCTGCTTCGTGCTCGAAAATCCAACCCGGCATTTCACCAGACGCCTCGATTTTGGAAATTTGATAGTTTGAGGGGTCAAGCGAATACACCGGCGTGTGGCCGGAGCGCCGTGCCTCCCGACAGCCAAGACCACCGACGATTATGATCTGGTTGCCGACGAGCGTTGCAGTATGGAAGTCGGTCGGCGGGAAAACTTCATTTGGATAACCATAAATCTCGATCTGGCCCGCCGGACCTAAAACGACAACATCATTGTAGATGTTGAAGTCCGGGTCGTAATAGTCCTCGTGCTCGCCGCCGATGCAAACCACCCGTCCGTCTGGCAACTCGGTGCGAGTAGCTCCATCCCGATCGAATGTCCAAATTGGTCCCTCTTCGCGATGGAGAGGCACTTCGAAAAGATCGCGAGCACGATACGGCCCGTAGCCAGACTTGAGCTTGCCGTCTCGCATCACAAACCCAAGGCCAACAAGTCCGCCCTCTTCGTCCTTCTCAAAGTTTTCATCTCCCCCGAATCATCCACTCCCAGAATTCCATCCGCATTAGTTCGGGATTGCTGGTGCCGAAACGCGGGAGCCGCTGTTGATTAAAAACGTCTTTAGTAATTTTCATGATCTGTGTTCGGGAGCAAGGCCGTCGGGCGTGAAATGCCGAACCGTGAGGCCCGGCAATCTCTGTTTTGACTTACAACTGAAACCTTACACTGAAAGCTTTCAAATCTTCGGAGTATCCAGCGCGATCACCGTATCCCCGCCCTTTTTTCGCGCCTCTTCCACGGAAAACTCCGCGCGGTTGATCAAATCCGTCACGATGTCTTCGCTGTCGTAATCCGGCTTCGCCACCGCTTCCACAATCCCCGCGCTCAGCGTGATCGACGTCGAATCCCACGGCGGCCGCAAACCCGAAGCCGCCCGCCGCAGCTTATCCGCAAGGTTCTGCGCACCCGCCAGCGTGGTATCCGGCAAAATAAACGCCAGCGACCACGACGTATATTTCACCGCCACGTCGTTCTGCCGCACGATGGGCTGAAGCGAACGCGCGAGTTGCTCCAGAAAGCGCTCCAGCGGCGGCTCGCCTTGCTGCCGCAAAATCTCAGCCCCGCGGTCAATCTGCAGAATCGTCAGCGAAAGCGGCGTGCCCTGCGTGCGCGCGCGGTCCGCTTCCGTCAACAAACAACTCTGGTACGAGCTGCGGCTCAGCAGCCCGGAGCGTTCATCGGAAACTCCCATGCGCCGCACCAGCGAACGCAGCCGCGTGTGGCTCACGCTCATCAGCATCTGGTCACCAATCGCCTGCAAAAAATAAGCCTCGTTCGGCCTCCACTTGTGTGGCTCGGCATACGCGATGATGAGCATGCCCGCCGGCATCTGCGTCTCTTTGTCGGTAATCATGACGCCCAGCCCAGTGGCCAGCCCTAGCTCTTTCAGAATCGATCCTTCCGCGGCATTTACGATCAAGCCGCCCAGTTCATCCGGCTCCGCCTTTTCCATTTGCGCGAGCAGCAGCACAACTTGCGCTCCCGGTGCCGGCTTCACGCCGTGCGCGCAAAACTCCGCCGCCATTTCCGGCGGCCTGCCTGGCGCACCGACGACCGCCAGCGCGCGAGTCGGCCGCAAATAAGTCCCAACTTCATTCACCGCCGTGTTGAGCATGGCCCGCGGCGTCTGCTGTCGAAAAATCTTCTGATTGATCTCTGAAATCTTTGAAAGGTCGCGCAGCGTCTCCGCCGTGTACACACCGGTCTTCCCCGTAATCGCGTTCTGCGCCTCGGCAAGCGGCGCGGCCGGTGTCGCCTGCGCCGCAGGCGCCGGCGCAGTTTCCGTCTTCGGTTTCGGCGCGCCCGGCGGCCACCAGTTCGCCATCTGGTACAAATTGGAAAGCCGCGCGTTGCGCTCTTCCTCACCGGGAAACATGATCGAGATTTTTTGCAACCGCTCGAGCGCTTTGTTCTGCAGCGCGTACTGCAAAAAAATTTCGGTTTGCACGATGAGGTCTTCCAGCGCCTGCTTGTGCCGCGCCTCTTCGCTGCTCGCCGGAGTAGCGGGAACCCCGCCCTGCGCCGTTGCTGGTGCGTGCGACGTGTGCGTCTGCGTGCCAGTGCCCGATTTCGTCAAGCGGCTCGCGATGCGCTTCAAAAACGTTTCGTCCACTTTACCGCGCAGCAGTTCCAGCCGCTCCTGATTGCGGTAATCGTAGGCGTCAATGTCCACCAGCCGTTCGAACGATTCCGCCGCCTTCGCCACGTTTCCCGAAGTCAGGTACACATCGAAAAGCTTGATTAGCACTTCAAAATATTGCGACTCGCGGTTCAGCTCATTGATCACGGACGCCCAGAACTCCAGAACCGCCTGCGATTGCCCGTGTTTTGCACCCACGCCATCCAACAGCGCCGCGAATTCATTCTGCCGTTTGTCCGCGAACATCCGCCGCTTCACGGTGGTAAGGAGTTCCACTGCTTTCTGATCCTGTCCCGCGGAGATGTAATGCTCGGCGAGGTCGAAAAGCCGTGTCACGCGCTCATTTTTTTCTCGGATTAAGCGGTCCAGCACCTCTCGCGCTTTCTCCAAATTTCCCGAGCGCATGAGGGCATCGCCATAGGTGTCTAGAAATGCCGCGTCGCCGTCGGACGCCGCGAAGGGCTCCAGCAGCGCCGCCGCGCGAACCGCGTTTCCCGAATGCAAATTCGCCTGCGCATAAAGCAGCGCGACGCTGCGCTCCTGCGGCGCGAGCTTGTGCGCCCGCCCGAGAAGTTGCAGCGCATCGGCAGCCGCTCCGCTCGCGGTAGCGAGTTGCCCCGACCGCAGAAACGCGCGCGCCGCCAGCGCATTCTTCCCGATACGCTCCGCGGATTCCGCCAGCCGCATCTGCCGCCCAAGATTTTCCGGATCCAGTTGCGCAATCCGCTCCCAGCAAAAAAGCGCGTCCTCATCCCGCCCCGCCGCGGCGAAGAGCTCCGCCGCCTTCGTGTACTGCTCCATGGCTTCCTCGGGATGATTTTGTTTTTGCTGCAGGAACGCGTGGCGCGCGATCCGCTCAGGCGGTTGCGGCGTGGCGTTCGAACGCAGAAACCGGTTGTAAATCGCCAGGGCCTTTGTTTCGTCTTTCGGCTCGATCAGCAGATCAAACAGAAGCCCGTAATAAACCGCCGCGCGGTCCGGCTGCTCCATCCGCGCGTACAAATCCCCGAGCGCCTGCGTGGCTTCCTGATGCTGCGGCGCCTCGTCGAGGGCGGCGAGATAGGCCTCGATCGCGTCCTCGACACGATTCTTCTCAAGGAAGCGCCGGGCGCGTTCCAAATGCTTGCTGACGTCTGCGGCCATCGATTCGAATTGCCTTTGCGGTGACTGAAAATTGCAAACCAGGCGTCAACCACATGACGGTGCGGAGCTGGGCTCCACGCGGCGTGCGAACCGCCCCCAGTAACTATATACCGCTCGCCGGAGGGGGGCAAAACATCAACAAACATCGATGCAATATTCGATAGTAGCTCAGCCAACGGAGATTTTCCGGAACCATCGGTCGTCTGGCAAACGGAGTGTTCTTTCGGAAATACGGATCGTTTGGAAATCGCCCGTGAATCGCGCGCAACACGCGGCGCCAAGATCGCTTGCGCCGGCCGCAAGGCGGTCGGCGCAAACAGGGCCGCTGTAGTTTCTTTTTATGTCTTCAGCTCAGCATGAATGCCGAGACAAGGTGTTTCGCAGCGCCTCTTCTCTATTGCAGACGAGCCCCAATTACATATGGCTCGTTGGTCTGCACGTCCAATACGCAGAACCGTCTGTGACGGTTACCATAGATAACGACTGCAATGCTGTTTGCACCGTTAGTGAAGTTGGCGGTTCCCGTGCCGCGTCCAGTGGTGGAAACCATTGTGTAGCTGCCGCTCCCCGTGAAGCCGACAATGGACCCAGCGCTGCTGCTGACGTCCAGTGTTCCGGTAAACGTTCCCGTGGTAGCGGCGGACGGGGTCACGACTCCGGCCACGTGGGGGACGGCCGGTGTCACGCCTACGGCGCTCGAGCCAATCGATTCGCCAATGATATACGGCGCGCCCGGACTCTCCATGGTAGTCGCGTTTTGGACGATGGCATCGCCCATAATCACGCTTACGCTCTCGTCCAGAAAGCTGCCATCACCGATGAAATGGATGGTGGGACCGGTGCCATTGATGGTACCGACGTCGTTGGTGTCGCCTGTGTAAGTAGAGTACGGCCAGGTAGCGGCGGTGGTGATGGTGCCGCCGAAGTTTTCGTCCAAGACGCCGGCAATCGTGCCCGTAGTCGTCGTGACCGCCGTCCCGACGCCGCGAACTAGCAAAGCGACAGCATGACCAGTCATCGTGCCATCGGTTGTGCCAGACCCGGCCAGGATACACGCTGCTGGGGCAATACAGTTCGCGAACCCGCCGGTGGCTGGCTGTGCAAGGCCGGCAAGGATGGGCTGGTTCGCAGCAATGGCATCTTCCTCTCCGAGTAACATACCCAGCAGGCTGCCCGACGCGCTGGCCGCATAGTAAACGAAATTCAGAGTGGTGTTAGTGAAGGGCGTGCCGCCGCTGATCGTCAGCGTGAGGGTGCCGCGGCCAGTGTTGGGATCAGGCGCTGTGCACGACCCCGTGATCGTGAGGGCGCTGTTCACCGTGCCGGCCGTGTTCGTGACGACATGCTCACCGGCCAACGAGTTGAGCGAGCCGCTCGCGCCGTTGCACCCGCTGCTCCCGACTTGGAATTCTCCGAGCAACCCCGCGCGTTGGCCCGCGCCGTTGTAGCCCGCGAGCCGAATGCCAAGGAGGGTATTGGCGGGTATAGTTGCGACCGGCGGCGTTCCGGGGCCAATCATGGTGCCCGCGGCGAGCGTCCCGCTGGCGTCGAACTCCTCGATCGCCGCTACGCCGGCATTTTTCGCCGACTCCAGCACAAAGCGGAAAGTGCGGCTCGCGGCCGTCGAGTCGATAAGCGTTAGCACACCGCGCCCATCTCCGCTCGCGTCCATGGAATAGTTGCCGCCAGTGATGGTGATATTGGCTTGGCCACCGCTAACCCTGTTGGTGTCCTCCACACCGCTGATGATGTGACCGGTGCTGTCGGCAACGAAGCTGGCCCCCATTATCGCGCTCCCGGTGGTGCCAACGAATCCCCCGATGCCCATCCCGTACGTGCCGCACAGAGTCAAGTTCACGATCGCGGGACAATTCAGCGTCGATGAGCCGGTGACCGTCAGCAGGCAGCTCACCGCCACCGTCTATGGCGTCGGTGTCGCGGAGTCCGTGACTTTCACCGTGAACTGGAAAGTCCCGGTGGCCGTCGGTGTTCCGGAGATAGTTGCACTTGGCGAGCCGGAGCTCAGCGTGAGGCCGGCTGGCAAAGCTGAGCCTGTCGCTAGACTCCACGCATACGGTGGAACGCCTCCGGTGGCAGTCAGGGTCGTGCTGTATGCGGAGCCGAGCGTCGCGCCAGGCAGCGGACTCGTAGTGGTGATGCTCACTCCGGCCGCGCTGATTGTGATCGAATACGTCACCTTCTGAGTGACGGCAGGCTGCTCCGAATCCTTCACGTCAATGATGATGTTATTTGTCGTAGCGGCGGCCGTCGGCATGCCGGAAATTGTGGCCATGGTGGAATTCGAGGCAAAACTCAAGCCCGGTGGCAGCGCGCTGGAAGCAGCATCCAGACTGAAGGTATATGGTGACACCCCGCCTGTGGCCGTGATGTTTACGCTGTAAGAGATATTGACCGTGCCATTTGGAAGACTCGCAGGCGAGATGACGATCGCGGAAGCAGTGATCGTCAGGGTGTAGCTCTTCGTCGCCGTTGCCGGTGTGGGTGCCTGCGAGTCGTGTACATCCACAACGATATTTGTGAAAGATCCAGCCATAGTGGGCGTCCCGGAAATCACGCCCTGGTTGTTGCTACTCGTGAAGGCCAATCCGGCCGGAAGCGGGCTTGAAGCGGCGTCCAGGCTAAAGATGTAAGGAGCAATGCCACCCGTGGCTGAAATCGTCGCGCTATAGACGGTATTGAAGGCCCCATTTGGCAACGAGGTTGTCGTGATGCTGAGCGGCGCCGGCGGATTGATCGTCACAGTATAACTCTGGGTCCCCGATTGCGGAGGAACGCTCGAATCCGTCACTTGAATCGTGAACGTGACGTTGGTCTGCGCCGTTGTCGGTGTCCCGCTGATTTTCGCGGCCGCGTTGTTGAACGTAAGTGTCAATCCGGTCGGCAACGCGCCACTGCTGACGATCCATGTAAAGCTCGGGCCCAGGCCGCCGCTCACGGAAAGGGTCTGGCTGTAGGGGGAACCTACATTGCCGTTCGGCAGCGTCGATGGACTGATGGCCGGCGCCGGCGGCAAATTGATGGTAATGCTCAGCGCCTTCGAACCCGTTTGCTTCGGATTGCTGCTGTCCGTCACAGTTACGGTGAAATTGGATGTCGTGTTCGGGCCGAGTGGCGTTCCGGCAATCGCACCCGTACCACCGTTCAAACCCAACCCCGCAGGCAAAGTGCCTGCGCTGATCGAGAAGGCCAGTGTTCCAAAGCCTGTCGCCTGAAGGGTCTGGCTGTAGGCAGTTCCTTCCACGCCTGCTGGAACTGTAGCCGTCGTGATCGTCGGTGCTGGCGGCAGATTGACGGTGATGCTCAGATTCTGAGTTGCAGATTGTGCCGGATTGCTTTTGTCCGTGACCTTAACCGTGAAATTCGAGGTCCCGCTGGGGCCGCTGGGGGTCCCGGTAATGTGTCCGGATGCGTCCATGGTTAGTCCGGCAGGCAATCCGGTCGCGCTGCTTATCGTGAAAGTGTAGGGCATCAGGCCGCTCGTAGCCGCGATGGTCTGGCTATACGCAGTGCCTTCTACACCTGCAGGGAGATTCATTGTCGAGATGACGGGAGCTGGCGGCAAGTTGATCAGAATGCTTAAATTCTGCGTGGTTGACAGCGCTCCTCCACTGCTTGAATCCGAAACTTTCACAGTAAAAATCGCAGTCCCGTTCGGTCCTGTTGGCGTGCCTGTAATGTGTCCGGAAGTATCCATGCCCAGTCCCGCAGGCAGGTTCCCAGTGCTGATCGTGAATGTCAGCGCCCCGGCTCCTCCTGATGACGCTACCGTTTGGTTGTACGCCGTCCCTTCCGTCCCCGCTGGCAGCGATGTCGTCGGGATAGCTGGAGGAGGCGTGATGCTGATGGTCACTGTGGCGGACTTTGAGGTATCTGCCACGGAGGTGGCCGTGACCGTGGCCGTTGGGTCCGCTGCGGAGGTGGATGCGCTATGAATCGCCGATGCGGGGGCGGTGGCTTTAGCCGGTAAGACAGCGCCGGTAGCGGTGGCGTTATAAGTGACCGAAGTCAAAGTTTGGTTTGATAGCGTGCCAGGACCGCTCAAACTCCACGTCACGCCCTTGGTGCCCGCCCCATTTACAGTAATGTTGACGCTCTGTCCGTTGTCGATTGCTTGCGCCGAGCCGGAGGGGAAAGTCAGCGCAATTGGTTGCGAGCCGCTGGCGCATCCCCCAATAGCAACAACCAGAATAAGGCACAGGCTCAACGCTGGTGATCTCATAACTATCTCCCCGGTTCTCCGCGTTCTGGAACCTCACTCAAAAGGGAGCATCGCCAAGGAGAGCCTGCTCGAAGCCAAGCGCGTCTCACAGCAGCCAAGCCCCGGAATGCCCCACACCCTCTAAAGCGACATTTCCGGCGCAATCGAGTCAGCCCTTTTCTTGTTGGCGGCCCCTCACGGTGCCCGTTCCCCCTGTGGTATGCTTCGCGCAAGTTCCCGCAGGCCGCTTTGCCATGTCATCCCCAGGCGAAATCACGCAACTCCTCGCGGATTGGAGCGAGGGAGACGAGGCCGCTTTCCAACGGCTTCTGCCTCTCGTCTACGATGAGCTCCACCGACTCGCCAACGCCTACATGCGCCGCGAACGCCAGGACCACACCCTTCAAACCACCGCCCTCATCCACGAGGCCTATCTACGGCTCCTTGGTCAGCAGAACGTTCGCTGGCAGACGCGCGCCCATTTCTTTGCCGTAGCCGCGCGCGCCATGCGCAATATTTTGGTGGATCACGCCCGCGGACGCGGGCGCGTCAAACGCGGCGACGGTGCGCCAGTTTTGCCGCTGGGCGACGTCGCCCCTATGTCGTTCGAACGCGCCGACGAACTGGTGGCCGTCAACACCGCTCTCGAGAGTCTTACAGCCATCGATCCCCGCAAAAGCAGAGTCTTTGAACTTCGCTACTTCGGCGGCATGTCCATCGATGAGGCCGCCGAAGCCTTGAAGGTCTCTCCGGCCACCGTCACTCGCGATTGGCGGATGGCCCGGGCCTGGTTGCGCCGTGAACTCAGCACTCAGGTAGGTTGAAGCATGGAAACGAATCGCTGGCGCCAGATTGAGCATATATTTCAATCGGCCTTGGATTGCGAACCGGCTCGCCGCGACGCCTTTCTTGATTCTTCCTGCGCCGGCGACGCTTCTCTTCGCCAGGAAATCGAGTCTCTTCTGGCCTCCTACGACAAAGGCGGCTTTACCGAAACTCCCGCTTTCGCGGAAGGCCTCAGGTTGCTTGAAGAAAACGACGAGCGCTCGCTTGCCGGCCAAAATATCGGTCCTTATAAAGTCATTCGAAAGCTCGGCCAGGGAGGCATGGGAGCGGTCTACTTGGCCGCGCGCGCCGATCAGGTCTTCCAGAAAGAAGTCGCCATCAAGCTCATCAAGCGCGGCCAGGACACCGACGACGTCATCCGCCGTTTCCGCGCTGAGCGCCAGATCCTGGCCAGTCTGGACCACCCCAATATCACCCGCTTACTCGATGGCGGGACCACCGACGATGGCCTTCCCTACTTCGTTATGGAGTACATTCAAGGCCAGCCGATCGACATCTATTGCGATTCGAACAAGCTCGATACCACCGAGCGCCTTACGCTTTTTCAAAGCGTTTGCGCCGCCGTCCACTTTGCGCACCAGAATCTTGTCATTCACCGCGACATCAAGGCCGGAAACATCTTGGTAACTTCTGAGGGTGTTCCTCGCCTCTTGGATTTCGGCATCGCCAAGCTTCTCGCCGCAAATCCTTCTCTCGCCGACCGCACCGTGACCTTGGCCCGCCGCATGACTCCGCTGTCCGCCAGCCCGGAGCAAGTCCGCGGAGAAAATATCACCACCGCCAGCGACGTCTATTCCCTCGGCGTGTTGCTCTACAAGTTGCTCACCGGTCACAGCCCTTACCGCATGGCGGGCCAGACGCCGGACGAATTCGAACGCGCCATCTGTGAAGAAGTTCCGGACAAACCAAGCTCCGTGATTGACCGCGTGGAAAAACCTGCTGCGGAAAGCACCATCACTCCGCAATCCGTGAGCGAGACTCGCGAAGGAACTGCGGACAAATTACGGCGCAGGCTTCGCGGCGATCTCGACAACATTGCACTGATGGCTCTGCGCAAGGAGCCTCCGCGGCGCTATTCCTCGGTGCTGCAGTTCTCCGAGGATATTCGCCGGCACCTGCAAGGCCTGCCGGTTACGGCGCGGTACGATACGCCCGGTTATCGCGCCTCCAAATTCGTAGGACGGCACAAGACCGGTGTCGCCGCCACGGTCCTCATTTTTCTCTCGCTCGCCGCTGGCATCGTCGCTACCATGCGCCAGGCGCGCGTGGCACGTGCGGAGAGAGACCGCGCCCAGTTGGAAAAAGCCAAAGCCGACCGCATCAATGCCTTCCTCCAGGATATGCTGAGCTTTTCGAGTCCGGCGTATGCGTCGCCCAATCCGCGTAAAGATCCGGATGCCAAAGTTTCCGAGGTCGTCGAGGAGGCCGCCAGGCGCGCCGAATCGGAGTTAGCCGATCAGCCCGAAGTGCTTGCGGAAATGCAGCGCACTATCGGGGCGGTTTACTATGCTCAGGGCCGCTACGACAAAGCCGAACAAATTCTGCGCGCGGCTCTCGAAAAATATATCCGGCTTTACGGCCCCGATCGCCACGAAAGCGTCGAGGCCTCCAATATGCTCGCTAATGTTCTGTTGCGAAAGGGCAACACCGCCGAAGCGGAAGCGCTCTTTCTCAAAGACATCGACATTGAGCGCAAAGAAGCGCAACGCGGACACCTCGACGTCCGCGCCATGGCTTATGTTCTCGGGGACTATGGATCCATGCTGGACCAGCGGGCAGACAAAGCCACCGGGAGCTACCTTCGCGAGGCATTGCAATATGCTTCCAAGCTGACCGGCAAGGACCGCGCATATGTCGCCATGATTGACAACGATCTCGGCGACGTCGCCTACCGCAGCGGCGACTGGAACGAATCCGAGCGCCTCAACCGCGCCGCCCTCGACGAGTATCGCAAGCTGCCCGAGGGCACCTATGTGGAAATGGCTGCCACCCTTTCGAATTTGGGCGCGGTGCTGATCAAAAAAGGCAATTACTCCCAGGCCGAGCCCTTCGTTCGGGAAGGCTTGCAGCTCCGCCGGAAAATGCTCGGCGATGCACATCCCGATACGGCTATGAGCTTCTTTCGCCTTTCCGATCTCCTCTACAAGGAAGGCGATTATCCTGGCGCGGAAAGTGCCGCAAGAGAATCCCTGCAAGTCTTCAGCCGCGCGCTCGCCGCACCGAAAGACAGCGTCTATTTTGCAAACCCGCTCTTGGAGCTTGGCCTGATCCTGAACAAGACCGGCCGTTCTCGGGAAGCGGAAGCTTCTCTGCGCGAAGCCCTTGAAATCCGCACGCGCCTCTTGCCCAAAGGAAATCAACTCATCGGAATTTCGGAAGGAGCCTTGGGCGAGTGCCTTACATCGCAGAAACGCTATGCCGAAGCGGAGCCGCTCCTTCTGCGGAGTTACGCCACGATAAAAGCGGTTCAAGGAGAAAAAGGCCCCTCGACTCTGGAAGCCGCGCGCCGGCTGGTGACTCTCTACCAATCCTGGGGCAAGCCCGGGCAGGTGGCGCGTTACCAGTTGGCACTCTCACCTGCCTCCGGTACTTCACCTGCGGCCCGCACACCGTAATCTTTGCGCCTCTGCCCTCGGTGGCCGCGCGTGCCTCGTTCCATTCATGCGAGTTCACCGCAGCCGCGCATTCGGACGCACCGGCTGCAGCCACGGCTGCGCGATACCACGATTTGTGGCAAACTGAATGGCTGTTCGGCACGGTTTTTGCCTTGCGTGTGTCGTTCGAATGCGGCGAGCAAGCCTGCCGGGAAATCGCCGGCGGGCGATTCGAACTCCTGCCGGTAACAAAGAAAATCGGTAACAGAAAAAACCGGTAAAAGAAAAAAATGGATCCGAAGTTCATACGGAATTTCTGCATCATCGCGCACATTGACCACGGCAAATCCACGCTGGCGGACCGCCTGCTGGAAATGACCGGCGCGCTTACGCAGCGCGAAATGCACGAACAATTCCTCGACTCCATGGACCTCGAGCGCGAACGCGGCATCACTATCAAGGCAAAAAGTATTCGACTCCACTACAAAGCGAAAGATGGCAATACGTACCGCTTGAATTTGATTGATACGCCGGGCCACGTGGATTTTTCCTACGAAGTTTCGCGCGCGCTTTCCGCGTGCGAAGGCGCGCTGCTCGTCGTGGACGCTTCGCAGGGCGTGGAGGCGCAGACCGTTGCGAATACCTTTCTAGCGTCGAGTCACAATCTCACGATTATTCCGGTGATCAATAAAATTGATCTGCCCGCCGCGCAACCGGAATTTGCTAAGGAGCAAATCGAAACCGTGCTCGCGATTCCCGCGGAGGACGCGCTGTTGATCAGCGCGAAGAGCGGGCTCGGCGTGGAAGACGTGCTCGAAGCAATTGTTTCGCGCGTTCCGCCCCCCAAGGGCAGCGCGGAACATCCGCTGCAAGCGCTGATTTTCGATTCCTGGTTCGATATTTACCGCGGCGCCGTCGTGCTCGTGCGCGTGATGGAAGGCCGCGTGAAGAATCACGTGAAAATCAAACTCGTGGCCGGCGACGAAACCTACGAAGTCGAGCAGCTCGGCACGCTCACGCCGAAACCAATCGCGCTCGAGGAACTCGAAGCCGGCGACGTAGGCTTCATCGTAGCAAACATCAAACGGGTGGCCGATGCGCGCATGGGCGACACGGTTATCGAAGTGGCGCGTCCCGCTCCGGCGTTGCCGGGATTCGAAGCCATCAAGCCGATGGTGTTCGCCGGATTGTTTCCGGTGCTCGCCGATGACTACGAACCTTTGCGCGATGCGCTTGGAAAATTGCAACTGAACGACGCGGCATTTTTTTACGAGCCGGAAAATTCCGTCGCGCTGGGCTTCGGATTTCGCTGCGGATTCCTCGGCCTGCTGCACATGGAAATCGTGCAAGAGCGGCTGGAGCGTGAATTCGGCTTGAACCTGATCACCACAGCGCCGAGCGTGCGCTACCGCATCACGCGCGTGACCGGCGAAGTGATCGAAGTGGACAGTCCTTCGAAATTTCCGAATCCCAGCGACATCGAAAAAATCGAAGAGCCGATCATCAAGGCGATGATCATCACCAACGAGGATTCCGTCGGCGGAATTCTGCAGCTCTGCCAGGAAAAACGCGGGACGCAGAAAAACTTCGAGTATCTTTCTCCGACGCGCGTGATGCTCACTTACGAATTGCCGCTCAATGAAATCGTGCTCGATTTTTACGACCGCCTGAAAAGTGTTTCCCGCGGCTACGCTTCGCTCGACTATCATCTTGCCGACTACCGAGAATCCGATCTCATCAAGCTGGATGTGCTGGTCGCGGGCGAGCCCGTGGATGCGCTGGCGCTGATCATTCATCGCGATTTTGCGGCGGAGCGCGGGCGCGATTTAGTCACGCGCTTGCGAAAGCTGATTCCGCGGCAAATGTTTGAAGTGCCGATTCAAGCCGCGATCGGCAGCCGCGTGATTGCGCGCGAAACGGTTGCGGCCATCCGCAAAAACGTTCTCGCCAAGTGCTATGGCGGCGACATTTCCCGCAAGCGCAAACTCCTCGAAAAACAGAAAGAAGGCAAGCGCCGCATGAAGCGCGTTGGGCAAGTCGACATTCCCCAGGAAGCTTTCCTTGCGGTTTTGAAAGTTTCCTCCTCTTCCGACGACGAATAGCAAGAGTCGTCTGCGTGAGAATTATGATCCTTAGTTCTGAGTGGCCTCCAGTTTCTCGCGCGTTTGGCGAAGAAGCTCGGAGTTTTTCGCCTTTTCCTTGTCGTTGATGCACGAGTCAAACGCGGGGCAAGAAACGGAGGGCGAGTTTGCCTCGTTTTCTGCAGTCTCAAGGAATGGAAGAGCTCGTTTGGCACTTCCAGAATCGAGAAGCGCCCTGCCATACCAGTGGTGCGCCAACCATCTCAGTCGAATTGAATACTGTCGTTTCTCAATGTCCTTATTAATCTCTGAACGTTTTCCTAGACCTTCCTTTATGTACTTTTGATCGATTGTACGATATTCACCTGCCCCAACATCTTCAACCGCACTCAACACACGCCCGAGCATGTACGACTCTTCGTGTCGCGTTGCGGGCTTGTTCTGCCCCTTGCTTGATGGAATACAAAAAGCAAATAGAGCCGCTAGCGAGATGCATATAAACCTTCGCATCCATCACGTCCTTCCTTAAAGGAGCAACCAATAATTGGCATCGGCTAATCCTTTTTCTTCACTTCGGTGGTAAGGCGGCCGCGGTGGAGTTGGATGGCTACGGTATCGCCGAGGGCGACTTGGGCGGCGTCGCGGAGGAGGTTGCCGGCGGCGTCGGTGGCGATGGCGTAGCCGCGTTCGAGGACTTTCAAGGGGCTGCGCTCCTGGAGCTGCAGGGTTAATCTTTCGAGGCGGTCGCGCTTGGCGCGCAGGGCGCGCTCGATGCGGAAGCCTAGGTCGGCGCTGCACTTTTCGAGGCGCAGGCGGAACGCGGAAATCTTTACGCGAAAATCGAAGGAGACGATGCGCAGGCGGGCGGCGGTGAAGCGTTTGCGCGATTGCTCGAGGCGCGCGCGGAGGCCGAGAGCGAGGCGCGAGGTCATTTCATCGGCGCGCTGGCGCTGCTGGCGCAAGAGATCGAGCGGGCGGCGGAAACCGCGGCGCGCGGAAAGCTCGTGGACGCGGCGTGACAGTTCCAGTAGGCGATAGCGAACCAGGCCGGCGAGGGTTTCGCGCAGGTCGACGATGTGCTTGTCGAATTCGGCGCGCGTTTGGACGACGAGTTCGGCGGCGGCGGAAGGCGTCGAAGCCCGCAGGTCAGCGACGAAATCGGCGATGGTGAAATCGGTTTCGTGGCCGACGCCGGAAATCACGGGAATCTCCGAGGCGAAAATGGCGCGCGCGACGATTTCTTCGTTGAAGGCCCACAAATCTTCCATGGAGCCGCCGCCGCGCGCGAGGATGAGCACGTCCACGATTTTCCTGGCGTTGAAAAATTTCAAGGCCTTGACGATTTCCTCGGCGGAGCCTTCGCCCTGGACGCGCGCGGGGTAGACAGTCAGGTGCACGTTGGGGAAACGGCGCGTGAGGATGCGCACGACGTCACGGACGGCGGCGCCGCGCGGCGAAGTGATGATGCCGATGCGGCTGGGGAGCAACGGCAGCGGCTTTTTTCGTTTCGCGTCAAAGAGACCTTCGGCTTCGAGACGCTTTTTGAGTTGCTCGAAGGCGAGTTGCAACGCGCCCTGCCCCACCAGATCGATTTTCTCCACGTAAATCTGATATTCGCCGCGCTGCTCGTAGACGCTGATGCTGCCGCGCACGGTGACTTGCAGGCCGTCTTCGGGGCGGAACTTGATGCCGCGCTGCTGCTGCTTGAAAAACACGCAGCGAACCTGCGCGCGATCGTCCTTGAGGGTAAAGTAGATGTGGCCGGACTGGGCTTCGCGGCAATTGGAGATTTCGCCCTGGACGAGAATGTCCATGAAGTTTTTCGCGAGGAGGTCGCGGATTTTGCCGGTGAGTTCGCTGACCGTGAAGATCTGGCGGGTGGGCTGGAGGTTGAAGGTCAGTTGCTTGGTCATCAGGGATGACTCCGAGAGAGGAGAAAAGAAGTAAGGAAGCAAGGAAGGTGGGAGGTAAGGATAGGACGCTGCGCGGCGGCCTCGTCGGCTGCGCGTTGGGCAAGCCGAACTGGGAGGGTATCCCCCACTCCCCTGTTTTTTGTAAGTGCGGATGCGGATTCTAAAGCGATGGTGGGTGACATGTCTGTAAGTGCGGAATCTGCGAGAGTTAAAATATCTGATTTTTCAGCGAGTTGGAAGCGGTTCGTAAGTGCGGATTCTAAAGGAGTTCTCGGAGTCTTATGTTTGTCAGAACGTAAACGGTTTGGAAGTGCAGATCCTAAAGGACTTAGTGACCCCGACCAAGCCGGAGCGGGCCGTGGTGGCTCTGGGCTAGTTGCGGTCGCCGGCGCCGTGCTTCTGGCGGCAGAGTTTGCAGTAGGTGGGCGGCTCGGAATTGTCCACGCGATGCTGGACGGGTTTGAGGGTGCGCAGGTAGGCAAAGATAGCTTTGAGATCGTCATCGGTCATGTTCTTGGAGACCATCGTTGGCATGGCAGGACTCAAGGGGCGGGCCTTCACGAAGCCGGTGCACATCACTTCGAGAAAAAGGGCTTCGTCATAATAAGAAATACCAGAGGGATCGGGAGTCAGATTGGCGGAAGTAGCGCTACCCCACGGACCGGAACGGGTGAACCCGCCGGCAAAGTCCATTCCGGGTAGTTCCTGACCTCTTACCTGTGGAGTGTGGCAGTTGCCACAACCAGCCAAGTTAACAAGACGCTTGCCGCGCTTGATGGGATCGGGAGTGGCGGGAGTCTCGGGGACGGGGGACGTCAGCGGGTTGGGTACGCTACGGATCAGATAGTTAACGGGGAAAATCATTTCCGTGGGGGGCAAGGGATTGCGAACGGGAGGCAGGGAGCGGAAGTAGACAACAACGGAGGCGAGGTCCTCGTCAGACATTTCCCGGTAGTTGGGGTAAGGCATCAGGGGAAAAAGGGCGCGACCGTCGTGGCCAATGCCTTCACGAATGGCGCGTGCGAGTTGATCGTCGGTCCAGTGGCCAGCGCCGGTTTCGGGATCGGGGGTGAGGTTGGGAGCGACGATGCGACCGGGGAGATTCGTCTCGGGCATGATTTCGCCAGCACCTTCCATGCCGGGAACGTAGGGCGTACCAGGAGCATTCCAGTCGTGCGGAGAATGGCAATAGGTGCAGCCGTTCAGAGCGGTGGCCATGTAGCGGCCGCGTTCGAGGCGCTTTGGATTACGCTCGAAAACGCGAGCGGTGAGAGGACGCGCGCTGGGGCCGATGAAGGGACGCCAGCCAACAGTAAAAGTGATGGCCACAGCGGCCAGGCTAGCGAGTACAAGAATGAGACTTAAAAGAATCTTTAGGATGCGCTTCATTGATTCTCCATCAAGAAATCCTACGAGTGGCGGACCGATGGCGATTGGCCCGGACGCCACAGCGATCCTCAAACTGAATACGCACCTTATCCCAAAAAATAGCGGTAAAAAGAACCATAGCCGGCGCGTCCCGAGCTGAAATGCAAGAGACGTACCCGCTCGGCGTGGAAGTCTACTTTGTGACCCGGACGAGAGACAGAAATTTTTCGCTGAGGCCGAGGGCGCGGACACATTGGTGTAACGAGGCACAGTGGCAGCGAAGGAGGCCCTGGAGGAGCGTTTTGAACTTGAGCGAGCGGGCGATATTCTGGTCCACTTCGGCAATCTTTCTGGAAGCGAGTCTTTTCCACCGGGGGCCGACGGGGGTGTTGTCGCGGAGGCCGCTGAGGAAGAGTTTGATTTCGGCGAGGGTGAAACCCATGTCGCCGGCAAAGCGGAGGAGGAGGACGCGGTCGAGGGCGTCGGCGGGGTAGCGGCGCTGGCCGCCGGTGCGATGGGGCGGGGCGAGAAGGCCGCGTTTTTCGTAGTAACGGATTGCGGAGGGGTTGAGATTGGCGCGGTGGGCGAGATCTCCGATTCTCATGTTTCCTTCTTTCCCGATGCGGACGTGCCGCAGGGCTTGGTTGTGGACGGAAAAGCGGCAGCACGCTGCCGCAGTCCAAGGCGGCCCGCCTCAGAAGGTGGGCCTTACAAAACTCACAAACGACGCTTGACTTAAAGCTAGGTTTAACTTCTAGCATTTGGGGATGGGACGTGGCAAATCCTATTTGGAGGAAAGCCATGAATAGTAATCAGGAGCGGTTTGGAAAAGTGAGCAGGAGGAGCGGCTTGGTGTGCGCAGGTGCGGCACTGGCGCTACTACTTTCGGGTGGCGCGGCAGGGGGACTAGGGGCTCAGAACTCAGTGGCACCACGGAGCAAGGAGAAAGGTATGGCGACAACGCAAAGCAAATTCTATTGCAACATCAAGGCCCTGACGCCGGAGGAGCGGGCTCATCACACGGAACTGACCGAGAAACTGCTGGCGACGCGGAAGGAGATCGTGGAGACGGCGAACGGCTATGAATTCCAGTTCAGTCCGAAAGAGATCTCCCTGTCGGAGTTGGCGGATTTTGTCGCTGCCGAAAGTAAATGCTGTCCGTTTTTCGATTTTCACATTGATCTGGAAGGCGAGGGCAGCCTGCTGTGCTTGCGGCTGACGGGGGAGGAAGGGATCAAGCCGTTTATTCGCTCGGAATTTCAAGTGTCGAGGAAATAGCAACACTGGAAAGGATGCGGACCGGTGTATCGCTCAGCGTTCAATCCCAGAGGCGGCGCAGTTTGTAGGTGTCGAAGACGGTGTCGTTGCTGAGGATGGGAAGGTTCTCGGCCTGGGATTGCGCGATGAGCATGCGGTCGAAGGGATCCTTTTGCGGGCCGGGGAGGAACCCCGCGCGGGCGGCGTGGGCGCAACTGATGGGGAGAGATTCGAATAGCTCCGAAGCGAGTATTTCGTCAAAGCGAAACGCAAGATCCACCGCGTGGGGAAGCTTTCCGATGCGGGATTTCGTGGCGATTTCCCACGCCGAAGCCGCGCTGACGACGATGACGTTGGAGCGCGTGCGGATGAATTTGCGGGCCCGCGGCGGAAGCGCGGGATCATCGGCGAGCCACCAGAGCAGGGCGTGCGTGTCGAGAAGAATCTGCAGAGGTTACTCCAAGGCTTCGAGCTCGTCCTCTGGCAGCGGCTCGAAAAATTCGGGGCCAATCTTCAGGGTTCCCTTCATGTTACCGGGCTTGCGCTGGCCTTTTTTCTCGCGCAGGGGCTGCAGGCGAACGAGCGGCTGGTCGCCGCGGGCGATGATGACCTCCTCGCCTTCGCAGGCCTTGGCAATGAGGCGGGAGAGGTGGGTCTTGGCGTGATGGATTTTGACTGTGGGCATGTTAGCTAAGTTAGCTTAGCTAATCCTGAGCAGGGCGTCAACAAAAGGCAACGGGGAATTCAGGTAGGGCGGGGAGAGAAGGGAGGGCCCGCGCGACTTTTGCAGTGAAAAAGGGTTTAACGAGAAGAAAGCGCTGGAGAACGTGCAGCGCCCCAGCCGGGCCGTGGAGAAAGGCAACCTAACACCGGGAAGGTGAACGTTATGCGGTCATTGAATGCATTTCGACTACTGTTAATTGCTTTGGCGCTGCTGGCTATCCCCGCCGATTCGCAGGCACAAATTGCCGTCGGCATTTCGGTTCACATTGGTCCACCGGCACTGCCAGTGTACGTGCAGCCGGTCTGCCCGGCCCCGGGATATATCTGGACGCCGGGATATTGGGCGTACGGGGAGGATGGCTATTACTGGGTGCCGGGAACTTGGGTGATGGCGCCAGCGGTTGGACTGCTCTGGACGCCGGGATATTGGGGCTGGGGCGGCGGAGCTTATCTATGGCACGCGGGCTATTGGGGACCGCACGTTGGTTTCTATGGCGGCATTAATTATGGATTTGGATACGGCGGAGTCGGGTTTGTGGGCGGCGAGTGGCGCGGCAGAGAGTTCAGCTACAACCGCTCGGTGACGAATGTGAATGTGACGGTCGTGCACAACACCTACAACCAGACGGTGGTGAATAACAACACGACGATCAACCGGACGAGCTTCAACGGCGGAAGCGGCGGAACAACGGCGCAGCCGACGTCGGCGGAGCAGGCGGCGGCGCGGGAACAACACGTTCAGCCGACTTCGGCGCAGACGCAGCATGAGCACGCGGCAAGCACGAACCGCGCGCAGCTCGCATCAGTGAATCACGGGCAACCGGCAGTGGCGGCCAGCGCAAAGTCGGGAGTCTTCAGCGGCAAGGGAGTGGTGTCGGCCAAGTCTACGAATTCGAACCGGCCTGCGACTTCCAGTAATGCGTCAACGAACCGGCCGGGCGGGAACAGCACAACTTCTGCGAACAAGAGCGTGGCCAACAACAATCGGAGCGATCGGCCGCCAACTGCGATGAATCGAAGCGCTACGACATCCAAGCCGAACACGACGCCTTACGGCAATTCGAATTCCGCGAGGAACGCGCAGAACAATGCGGCTACGAACGCTTCCAGTTCGTCGGGGTCGCATTCGAACAGGCCGCCGTCGCCGCCGCAACGTCAGGGCGCGCAACATCAAAGCGCACCGCATCCCAGCAGCAAACCGGAGCACGGCAAGCCTGAACGACCGTAGCCTGAGTGGAGTAGCGAGGGCTGGAAACAATCGAGTTGAGGAAGGACCGAAGAAGGCCGGGCGCGATGCGTCCGGCCTTTTTGTTTTTGGATGGCACGATGTGAATTCGTGCAAGAATCAGCGGCGGAAGCGGGACAAGAGCCAGAAGAGGAGCGAGAGGCCGAGGCTCAGGACGAGGCAGGTGACGATGGGGAAGTAGAACGTGGTGTGTTCGCCGCGATGGACGATGTCACCGGGGAGATTTCCGAGACGAAACGGGAGTTTTCCGCCGAAATAGAGGAGGGCGCCGAGCAACACAAGAAAACCACCGAGAAAAAGGAGGACGCGGCCGAGTTCGCGGAGAGGATCCATGAAGTTCCTTGGTCAGTTCTAGCATGTCTAAAACCCTGGGCGAATTCAGGCCACTGAAGTTTCTCCGGCCCCTGAAGGAGCTTGAGAAACATTTCGAACCGCGGCCAGTCAAACTGGACTGTCCAATACCCTGCCTCTCGTTGCGCAAGAAGGGGCTGTTAAATCAATTCGAGGCCGGAAAAGAAATAGGCGATTTCGAACGCGGCGGTTTCCGGGGCGTCGGAGCCGTGGGTGCAGTTGTTGCCGATGCTGGTGCCGAGGTCGTGGCGGATGGTGCCGGCGGCGGCTTTCTTGGGATCGGTGGCGCCCATGGTGTCGCGCCATTTGGAGATGGCGCCTTCGGCCTCGAGAACGAGGGCGAAGATCTTGCCGGAGCTCATGAAGCCGGTGAGTTCACCGAAGAAGGGGCGGTCTTTGTGGACGGCGTAAAAGCCGGCGGCTTCTCCGTTGGTGAGGATCATTGTTTTGATGGTCACGATGCGGAAACCGGCTTTGTGGATGCGCGAGAGAATTTCTCCCTGAAGATTGTGCGCTACCGCGTCGGGCTTGATGATTGCGAAGGTGCGTTCGAGTGCCACTGAGAATTCCTCCGAAGTAATTAGGTCGAACATGCCGGGCTGAAGCCCGGCGCTACAAAGTCAGGAAAAAGCCTCGGGCATGAAGGCCCGAGCTATAGTTTCTTCACTTCAGGGCCGCAGCGACGGTGGAGCCGAGGTCCGCCGGGGTTTCAACGCAGCGGATGCCGGCGGCGGCCATGGCGGCGTATTTGTCCTTGGCGGTGCCCTGGCCTCCGCTGATGATGGCGCCGGCGTGGCCCATGCGGCGTCCCGGCGGCGCGGTTTGGCCGGCGATGAAGCCGACGACGGGCTTCTTCACGTTGGATTTGATCCATTGCGCGGCGATCTCTTCGGCGTTGCCGCCGATCTCGCCGATCAGAATGATGGCGCGCGTGTCGGGATCGTCGTTGAAAAACTTGATGGAATCGAGAAACGAGGTGCCGATGATGGGGTCGCCCCCGATGCCGATGCAGGTGGACTGGCCGATGCCGAGTTTTGTGAGCTGGTCCACCGCTTCATAGGTCAGCGTGCCGCTGCGGCTGACGACACCGATGTTGCCCTGCTTGTGAATGCGGCCAGGCATGATGCCGATTTTGCATTGGCCTGGAGAGATGATGCCGGGACAGTTCGGGCCGATGAGCCGGGTTTTCTGAAAGTCCACGGATGCGGCGACGCGAACCATGTCGAGCACGGGAATGCCTTCGGTGATGCACACGATGAGAGGAAGCTCGGCGTCGGCGGCTTCGAGAATGGCGTCGGCGGCGAACGGCGGCGGGACAAAAATCACGGAAGTGTTTGCGCCGGTGGCCTTGGCTGCGTCGGAGACAGTGTTGAATACCGGCCGTTCAAGGTGCTTTGTGCCTCCTTTGCCTGGAGTGACGCCGCCAACCACATTCGTTCCGTACTCGATCATTTGTTGAGCGTGAAACGTTCCTTCGCGCCCGGTGAAGCCCTGCACGATGAGGCGCGTCTTTTCGTTAACCAGGATGCTCATCGCGCACCTCCGGCGAGCGCCACGACTTTTTGGGCGCCGTCCTTCATGCCGTTGGCGATGGTGAAGTTCAAGCCGCTGTCGCGCAGGATTTGCTGGCCGGCTTCCACGTTGGTTCCTTCCATGCGCACGACGACGGGAACTCTTAGCTGGAGGTCTTTTGCGGCGGCGACGACGCCGGTGGCGAGCACGTCGCAACGCAAGATGCCGCCGAAAATATTGATGAAGACCGCTTTGACCGAAGGATCCGACATGAGGATGCGGAAGGCGTTTTTCACCTGATCCGCGGAAGCGCCACCGCCGACGTCGAGAAAGTTTGCCGGTGAGCCCCCGGCGTACTTAATGATGTCCATGGTGGCCATTGCCAGGCCCGCGCCATTCACCATGCAGGCGACGCTGCCATCGAGCTTGATGTAGTTCAGGCCGTATTTCGAGGCTTCCACTTCCAAGGGATCTTCTTCATCGAAGTCGCGCAGCTCGCGAAGTTCCTTGTGACGGAAAAGCGCGCTGTCGTCAAAGGTCATCTTGGCATCGAGAGCCACGAGCTTGCCGTCACCGGTGAGCACGCAGGGATTGATTTCGAGCAGTGAAGCATCGGTGTCTACGAAGGCGCGATAGAGCGCCTGGAGAAACGGGATTGCGGAATTCACGACTTCGCCCGGCAAGCCCAGGCCGAAGGCAATCTTGCGGGCCTGGTACGGCTGCATGCCCACGGCCGGATGAATCGGTTCGCGCAATATGGCGCTGGGATTGTTCTTTGCAACTTCTTCGATTTCCATGCCGCCCGCGGCGCTGGCCATGAAGATGACGTGGCCGGAAGCGCGATCGACAAGCAAGCCGAGATACAGTTCGCGCTTGATGTCGAGGCCCTCTTCGATGAGCAGGCGCTTGACGATGCGGCCGGCGGGGCCGGTTTGCGGAGTGACCAGCTTCATGCCGAGAATGTGGCTGGCGAGATCGGCGGCTTCGTCGGAGGAACGGGCCAGCTTGACGCCGCCACCCTTGCCGCGGCCGCCCGCGTGGATCTGCGCTTTCACGACGACAACGGTGACATTCGAACGCAGACGGTGCGCCGCTTCGCGGGCTTCTTCCTTGGTGAAGACCACTTCGCCTCGAGGCGTGGTGACGCCGTAACGCGAGAGGATAGCTTTGGCTTGGTACTCATGAATCTTCATCGAGTTTCCGTTTTCCGTGTGACTTTGAAGCAGTCAGCCAGTGTTAGAATTTTGAGGCAGCGCGAAACATAGAAGTTTACTCGGAAGCCGGAAGCGGAGCAAGGAGCCACGAAATGGTCGTGATATTGTTGGGAAAATATGTTGTTTTTCGCTGCCCTTGCCGCTGCGCCGCGGCTGCATCCTGATGACACTCTCATCGATCGATCGCGTTGAAGCCGGGCACATCCTCACTCGCGCGGAAGCGGAGGCGGTGATGGAGGAGTTGTTGTCGGGCCGTGCCGAGACGCCGGAGATCGTGCGCATGCTGTCGGCCCTGAACCAGCGGCCCGTGCAAGTGCAAGAGCTCGCGGGATTTGCGCGGGTAATGCGGCGGCACGCGACACGGGTGTTTACGGAGGGCGAGTCGAGGCCCGCAAAGATGGTGGACACGTGCGGCACTGGCGGGGACGATTCGGGAACTTTTAATATTTCGACCGCGGCGGCGATTGTCGCAGCGGCGGCGGGTGCGCGGGTGGCCAAACACGGCAACCGCGCGGCGAGTTCCCGAAGTGGTTCGGCGGATGTGCTGGAAGCCCTCGGAGTGCGCATTGATCTGCCGTTCGAACGATACGGGCGCGCCATTCGGGAGATCGGCATTGGCTTTCTGTTTGCGCAAGCGGCCCATACGGCAACGCGGCATGCGACTCCGGCGCGAAAGCAGATCGGCGTGCGGACAGTCTTCAATCTGCTCGGGCCGCTGACGAATCCAGCGGGGGCGCAGTCGCAAACACTGGGCGTTTTCTCAGCGGATGTGATAGACCTTGTCGCCGCAACGCTGGCTGAACTCGGTGTGCAGCATGCGTTTGTGGTTCACGGCGCGGGAGGTCTCGACGAAATCTCGCTTGCGGGAGAAACGCTCGTGGCCGAGGTCAAGAACGGAGCGGTCCGGCGATTTACGGTGACTCCACAGGATTTCGGGGTGGAAAGCGCGCCGCTCGAAGCGATTCGTGGCGGAACGGCAACTGAAAACGCGGCGCTGATTCGGAGAATTCTGGGGGGTGAACCAGGGCCACCGCGCGACATTGTTGTTGTCAATGCCGCAGCTGCGCTAGTCGCGGCGGGAATCGCTCCTAACTTCCGCGACGGTGTGAATCTCGCCAGCGCGGCAATTTCTTCAGGCGCAGCTGCCGAAAGACTCGTCTCGCTCATTGCCTTCACTAGTGCAAGCTAAGGGCATCCGATGGAATCTGCAAGTCGAGGAAAATCCTGCACTATGGGCGGTCGGGGCTTTCGAGGGCTTCGTGGACAGCCCATTCGGTAATCCAGGCGACTGCAACAATCACGACGATTTTAAATGACCGGCTCTCGTGGCCGGCCTTTAACGGTCCCTGCGGTGGAAAGGGCCGGGGCGCGGCTTCCGGCGAATCCAGGAGAATGTTGCAAGCCGTCCCTTCGGCAATCTTTTCGGTTTCATTACGATAGGAAAAATTCAGTGCGCCTCGACGCGCGGTGATCTGCAACTCCTTCGGACCGACAATGGTAACTTGCGCGACCGTGGGACCGTCTGCCGCGGGGCGAAGGAACGCTTCATCCGCGAGGATTTCCATGGCCGCGGCTTTGGAAGTGGAAAAAACGAGGCTGCCGGTGCGAAGCTGCGCCTGGGTGCCGTTCGGGAGGCCGTGCAGCGTGACACCGCTTAGGCCCGGCAAATAGAGCAAAGCGCCGGCACCGCGAAACTGAAGCAAACCCTCGGACTCGGTGGAGAGGCGGTCTCCATCGTAGATGGTCGCGCCGACCGAAACTTTGGAGGCGTTGAAATGGGCGGCAGTGGCTTGCGTGACGACGCCAAGCACAGAAGTTCCGGCAGGTTGCGCGGGCAGAGAAATACCCGTCAGCAAAAACGCCAGCGTCATAGCCAATATACGGCGGCGCATACCTGTGCGAAACCTCCGAGGGAAGTGCACTCTGAGCTTAGGAACCCGAGGATGCGGGCGCACTGGTACTGTGCGTAAAGGGCTGTTGGCGGCTTCCGCACAAAGGGAAAGCGCCGCCTGTCCGGAAGTACAGCTGTACCAACGGACAGGTCTAGGCGAAGGGCAGACTAGGTTCCGGACAGCCTGGCGCGTCACTCTTGCCGGTGGAGGCAGCGCACCGCGTAGATGAAACACGCCAGCGCGAAAACAACAAAGGCCGCGCCTTCCAGCAAGATCGTATGGAGATTGCCGAGGCCGATGGAGGTGAAGCGCAGCCAATCGATCTCCCAGGTGATGGGATTCAGCAGCGCAGCCCAGCGGAACCATGCAGGAAGCGGGTCGAGCGGATAAAACATGGAGCTGGCGAACATAAAAACGAAATAGAAGACGCTGGTGACGCTGTTGAAGACATCGTTGCGACGGATTCGCAGCGCAAAAATGGCGTAGAAGAAAAACCAACCGGCGGTGCCAACGGCCATCCCTACCAGCAGCAGCGGCAAGTTTTGCCAGTGTACCTGAATTCCGAGGAGCAAGCGGCCGACAACCAGCGTCAACGCAGCCTGCATCACCGCGATGAAGACGTTGAAAATGACTTTGCCGAGCAAGTATTCACTGCGGCTCATTGGATAGGTCAGCATTTCGTAGAAAATGCCATTATCGCGGTCGAGGAAAAACGACCACGAGGTATTCGACGCGATCGCAAAGCTGGCCATGGCCAGAATTCCCGCCAGAAAAAATTCGTTGTAGCTCGCGTTGCCGAGCCCAGTGGGAGCGCCGAGCGCGGAGTTGATACCCACGCCGAAAACCAGCATGTAGAGCAGCGGGAAGAAGAGATCCCAGAAGATGAAGGTGAAATTCGTGGCGCGAATTTTCGCTTCGCGGTACACAACGGCGGATAGCGCGCTCATGCCGTCTCCTTTGCCTGCTGCGTGGTTAGCTCTACGAAAATGTCTTCCAGGCTTGCTCCACGCACCTCCACGCGCAAAACGCGCCTGCTGTGCGTGAGCGCGCTGACAATTTCCATGACCCGGCCTTCTTCGGTTTTCAGCGCCAGATCAATGGTGTTGGCTTCGATGGTGGAGCGAATGGGGGCCAGCGCGGCAATCTCCGACTGAATCGTTTCCGGCAAACGGTCGAAAGTGAGGGTGACTTCGTACACGCCTTGCGAGAGCAGTTTCAGCGTATTCAAGTCTCCACGAGCGATCTGTTTTCCTTTGTTGATGATAAGAATGTCGTCGCACAGTTCTTCGGCTTCGCTGAGGACCTGGGTGGTCAGGATGATGGTTCTGCCCTTTTCCACTTCCGCGCGGAGCAGGTTCATCACCTGGCGCTTGAGAAGAGGGTCCATGCCGGTCGAGAATTCGTCGAGGAAGAGCACCGGCGTTTCGACCATGAAGACTTTGGCGACCTGAACGCGGCGGCGGAAACCGCCACTCAAGTCCTGCACTTTGCGGTCGACTTCAGCGCCAAGCTGAAAATCCGCGATCAGGGCATCGGCGCGGCGCGTTGCGGTGGCTTTGTCCAATCCTTGAAAGCGCGCGTAGGTGAGCAGATTGTCGCGGACAGAAAGAAACAGTTCGACCGCCGTCTCCTGGATCACCGACGAAATTCGTTTGCGGACCTCGATCGATTTCTTCACGACGTCGTAGCCGAGAATTTTTGCGGTGCCCTGCGTTGGGCGTGTCAGCGAGGTAAGCACGCGCAAAAGTGTGGACTTCCCTGCTCCATTCGGACCGAGCAAACCGAAGATAATTCCGCGCGGGACGCGGAAATTCATGCCATCCACGGCGCGGACGGGCTGCTTCCCGCGCGCCGCGTAGACCTTCACCAGGTTTTCTACTTCGAGTGCGAACTCACTCATCGCTATCTCCACATCCGCAGCGCGGGAGAGATACACCGCGGGGCAAAATCGCCGCAAACAAGCAAACCGTAGGGAGGTCGGATAGAATCGCCAGCGGGCTTAATTGCGCCCGCACGAGTACTCTCAGGCAGCAAAGCTGCCGGGAGCGTCAGAGGAGGGATGGTTTGAGAAACATAGCGGTCACACTTTTGATTGCCCTTTTACCGTATCCGGCGCTCGCGCAGAAGTCAACTCCTCCTTCTCCCGCGCTGGTCGCCGAGGCTGTGCGCGAATACCGCCTGGAGAATGAAGACCGCATCATCCGCGAACTGAACGAATTTCTCGCGATCCCCAACATTGCCAGCGACACCCCCAACATTCAGAAGAACGCGGCGCATCTGGTGGAGATGCTTGAGGCACGCGGGATCGAAACGCATCTGCTGTCCATCGCCGGGCGCGGCCCGGTGGTATTCGGCAAGCTGATTTCGCCGGAGGCCACGCGCACGGTGCTTTTTTATGCGCATTATGATGGCCAGCCGGTCGATCCCGCAGCGTGGACGGACGGAAAGCCGTTTGAGGCCGCGCTGCGAGATGCGGCGATTGAAGCCGGCGGGAAGCGCATTCCCTTCCCGGAGAACAGCGCGGCGCATCCCGGAATTTATAATGATGACTGGCGGATTTACGCGCGTTCCTCTTCGGACGACAAATCGCCGATCGTGGCGTTGCTGGCGGCGATTGACGCGCTTCGCGAGAAGAAAATACCCTTGGCGGTAAATCTGAAAGTCGTTTTGGAAGGAGAGGAAGAGGCTGGTTCGCCGAATCTGCAGCGCACGCTGGAGCTGCATAAGAATTTGTTGGGCGGCGACTTGCTCATCACTGGCGATGGGCCGGTGCATCAGAGTGGGCGTCCGCTGGTTTTTTTCGGGAACCGCGGCGACATTGGACTCGACATCACGGTGTACGGGGCGGTGCGCGCGCTGCATAGCGGGCACTATGGGAATTGGGCGCCGAATCCGGCGATGGAATTGTCGCGGCTGCTGGCGTCCGTGAAGGATGCGAGTGGGCGGGTGTTGATCGAGGGCTACTACGATGACGTCGCGCCGCTTGGCGACGTGGAGAAAAAGGCGCTCGCGGAAATGCCGGACAATGATGCCGATCTCGAACGCGCGCTGGGGATTGCGAATCCAGAGGGCGGCGGCAAAAAACTTGTGGAGCAGCTGACGCTGCCTTCGCTGAATGTTCGCGGACTGAAAAGCGCGTACGTGGGCGAGCAAGCGCAGAACGTGGTGCCGGACCGCGCGGAGGCTTCACTGGACGCTCGCCTTGTGCAAGGAGAAGAACCGCAAAAAAAGTTTGAGCAGATCACTGCGTTCATCCGCAAGCAGGGCTACTACGTGATTGACCGGGAGCCGACGATGGAGGAGCGCAGGATACATCCGCTGATCGCCAAGGTCCTCAATGAAGGAGGGTATCGCGCTTCGCGCACGCCGATGGATTTGCCGGTTTCGAAAGCGCTGGTGAAGGTGGTCCAAGGTGCGACGGTCGGCACGGCGGTGGTTGCTCCGACGCTCGGCGGGAGCGTGCCCATGTACATTTTTGAAGACTTCGGGCTGCCGTGGATTGGCGTGCCCATCGTGAATTACGACAACCACCAGCACAGCTCCGACGAAAACTTGCGGCTGGGGCACCTGTGGCGCGGAATGGAAATTTACGGCGCGATTCTGGCGGATTTTAATTGGTAAAGATTATAACGACAGAAAATTCTTCAAAAGCTGCTTGCCGGATTCGGTGAGGACCGATTCGGGGTGGAATTGGACGCCTTCGATTTTGTAGCGGCGGTGGCGGAAGCCCATGATGATGCCGTCATCGGTTTCGGCGGAAATCGAGAGTTCGCGGGGCAATGATTTTTTCTCGACGATGAGAGAGTGGTAGCGCGTCGCGGTAAAAGGATCCGGCAGTTTGCGGAAAATATTCTTGCCATCGTGATGAATCTGGCTCGTTTTGCCGTGGAAGAGTTTCGGAGCGCGGATGATTTTTCCGCCGAATGCCGCGCCAATGGCTTGATGTCCCAAGCACACGCCCAAAATCGGGAATTTTCCCGCGAGGCGCTCGATTAATTCCACGGAAATGCCCGCTTCCTGCGGCGTGCACGGCCCGGGCGAGATCACAATTCGTTCCGGCTTGCGTCGCGCAATTTCTTCGACGGTAATTTTGTCGTTGCGATGCACTTCGACGTTGCAACCGAGCTCGCCGAGATACTGCGCGAGGTTGTAGGTAAACGAATCGTAGTTGTCGAGAAGCAGGATCATTTCAACTTCCTCGAGCAGCTTCCGCCGTGCGCATTCTCGAGCGCAGAGAGCAAGGCTTTCGACTTGTTCACGCTCTCCTCATATTCGCCTTCCGGCGTGGAATCCGCAACAATGCCGCCCCCGGCCTGGACGTAAGCGACGCCGTTTTTCATGACCATGGTTCGAAGGGCGATGCAGGAATCAAGGTTGCCCGCGAAGTCGAGATAGAGAATTCCACCGGCGTAGATTCCGCGGCGCGTGCGTTCCAACTCCTCGATGATTTCCATGGCGCGCACTTTCGGCGCGCCGGAGACAGTCCCCGCGGGAAAGCAGGCCATCAGCGCGTCGAAGCAATCCACGTCCTCGCGCAGGCGACCACGCAGGCTAGAAACCAGGTGCATCACGTGCGAGTAGCGTTCCACGGTCATTAATTTTTCGGGTCGCACCGTGCCGTAGTCGCAGACGCGGCCGAGGTCGTTGCGCCCCAGATCAACGAGCATGATGTGTTCGGCGCGTTCTTTTTCGCTGGCGAGCATTTCTTTTTCAAGGCGCTGGTCTTCGGCTTCGTCCTTGCCGCGCCACCGCGTCCCGGCGATGGGCCGGTAGAAAACGTCGCGCCCCTGCACTTTGACGAGCATTTCCGGCGAACTTCCCACGACGGAAACATCATTCAACTGCAGATAGAAAAGGTAGGGCGACGGATTCAGCGCGCGCAGCTCCCGATAGACTTCGAACGGCTCGGCGTGTGTTTTGGCCGAAAAGCGCTGGCTCACGACGACCTGAAAAATATCGCCGGCGCGGATGTACTCCTTGGCCTTTCGAACGGCGGCCTGATATTCGGGCCGACGGAAGTTCGAAGTCACTTTGATTGGCGCGCGCTTCTTGGATCTCGATGGCGGCTTGGGCCGCTCCGCAGCGACAGGCTCATCGAGCTGGCGGCGCGTCTGTTTGATTTCGCGCACTGCGGCTTTGTATTTCGCGCGCAGCGAACCGCTGCCTTCGGTGAAGACATTGCGAACAATCCACAAACGGTGCTGCACGTGATCGAACGCCAGGATGCCGTGATAAAACATCAGCATTGCATCGTAGAGGCCGATTTCGTCTTTCAGGCGCTTGGGCAGCCGCTCGATCAGGCGCACCATGTCATAGCTGAAATAGCCGATAGCGCCGGCGACTAGCGGCGGCAAGCCGGAAAGCCGCACCGGGCGAAAGCGTTCGATGCGCTCGCGCAAAAATGAAATTGGATCGCGCTCTTCCCACACGATGCGGTCCGGGCTCTCGAGCACGCACGCGCCGCCCGCGTAGCGAAACACTTCCTCGGGATGTGCGCCGGCAAACGTGTAACGTGCGATTTTTTCGCCGCCTTCCACGCTTTCCAGGAGGAAAGAATAGCGCGCTCCCTGCGCGATCCGCAGATAAGCGCTGACCGGCGTCAACAAGTCTGCGGACAATACTTCATAGACGGGGATGAGATTTCCCTGTCTGGCGAGGCGCTGGAATTCACGGAAATCTGGCTGGATCATGGAAGTACGTTCATAGTCGGAAGCTCAAAGTCCAAAATCTAAGTTCCTCATTATTACATCAGACGGAACTTGCGACGGTGTGGCTTCTCCTCGGCTCGCAGAGCGTTTCGAACCGCGCGCCGCATGAGCGCTTCCGGCGTGCGCTTTTCCGTCCAGATCTCCCATTGGGCGATACCCTGGGCGAGAAACATTTCGAGGCCGGAGACCGTGGCGATGCCTTTTTTTGCGGCGATTTTCAAAAGCTGTGTCCTCTCCGGCCGGTAGATCAAATCCATGACGAGTCGACAGTGTAACTCGCCGGGCGCGAGCGGCGAAATTCCGTCCAGTGGGTGCATGCCAATAGGCGTGGAGTTCAGGATGGCGTCAAAGAACTCCGTGCGTAACGCGCGTCGTGGCACGATCTCTCCGCCAACGGCGCGCGCCAATTCCTTCGCGGCCCTCTCGCGCCGCGCGCAAATGCTGACCACGGCTCCGCCGCGCGCCAGGGCGAACGCGGCCGCCCGCGCCGAGCCGCCCGCGCCAAGGATCAGCACGCGGCTGCCCTTGATGCGGAGTTTATCCTCGAGCGCCCGCAGCACGCCCACATAGTCGGTGTTAGAGCCATAGAGCGACCCGTCGCTCCGGACGACGACCGTATTCACGGCGCCGATGTCCGCCGCGAGCGGCTCGCATTCACCCAGATGTTTCAAGATGGTCTGCTTGTGAGGCAAGGTCACGCTAAAGCCGCGGACGCCAACTTCCGGCACGGCCGCGAGGAAATCGGCAAGGCGGTGAACCAGAAAAGGGAGATAGACAGCATCGAGGCGGCGCGCGATGAAACCGGTGTTGTGCAACAGCGGCGAAAGGGAATGCCGGATGGGATCGCCAATGACGCCATAAACGCGCGTCTTACTTGTGAGCGCGTGTGAACGGTAGAGATGTTTCATCTCCCGCAACGATATCTGACCGGGGGCGGTGGCCTCGGCGACGGGCGCGTATGCCAGCGCGCTGCCTTCGCGCAGCGCCAGAATGCGGGCAGGCAGGCCGACTTCACCCATAGGGACAGCAACAAAATTCTTCGAACGCCGGGCTAGTTTCAAGAGGCGAACGCTGTCAGCGATCGTCCGCGCCTCTGCCGCAATCTTCACGGCATCGGCCTCACCGCCCGCCGGCAAGTTCACGCTGTTGGGCAGTATTGGAGTGCGGTCAAAGTCGTGCACGGAGAGCAAGACTCGCCCCGGCACGGGATACACGCGGACGGATTGATTCGGCAGCTTCCGCAGAGTTTCCACTTCCAGGTCGCACCACTCGCAGCCCGCCTCTCGCGCCTGGGTGAGCCAGTACAGCTCCCGGTCTACCCCGCCGTCAAACTTCCCGCCGCCTTCCCGCCGCCGGCATGTGGCCAGGAAGCAAGCACTCCGATACATTTGCTTCCGGAGCCATCGGAGGAGCCGCGTGCGTTCCGCGTCGTTTCGCAGCCAGTCCAGTCGCAATTCCACGGTCCTGGTTTCCCGCAAAGCCGAGCGCACCTGCTTTACCATTTCGGCTGCAGAAGACGCCGCGACGACCGCACAGATACGCCGAACACCTGTTCCAAACAGGTTCATGAGCCGCCTTGTAGCGCCAAGCCATTGAAAATACAGCTTGATTCAGCCTGTAGTATGCCGTATCAAATGTGTAAAGCAAGGCAGTTCAACTTGTTGACGCGTGGTGCCGACCCTGCTAATTTCGCTAGGAATAGTCCCCGCACAGCCATTGGGGCGTGTTTTCGAAGGAGTCATGAAATGCGCGCTAGACTAGCTTCTTTGTGTCTCTTGGTCTTCCTGGTTGCCACCGTCGCTTCGGCGCAAAGGGCGCCGGATGCCTCCTATAGAGCCGTTCAACCGGATTTTAATTCGGTGAACTGCTCCGGATTCGTCACCGACCAGAGAGTGCCTGACGAGATCCGGGTCATTTCCGGAGAGCAATCCAATTACAAGATCACCTTTTCGCGCGGCGACTTTATCTATATCAACCGGGGACAGGACAAGGGCGTTCGCGTTGGCGACCGCTTCTCCGTCGTGCGCCCCGACAAGGATTTCACGGATGTGCCATGGTTCAAGTGGCAAGACAAACTCCTGAAAGCCATGGGAAGCCTCTATCGGGATACGGGACAGGTGCGGGTGGTCAATGTACAGCCCAAGGTTTCCGTCGCGGAAGTCATCTTCTCTTGCGACTACATGCAGAGAGGCGACATCCTGCAGCCACACCAGGAGCGCCCCTCACCTCCGTACAAAGACCCGTCCGCTTTTGACCATTTTGCCCCGGTGAGCGGCAGGCCCGTGGCCATGGTCGTCGCGGGAACCGACTACTCACAGGTTTACGGGAAGCTCAGCCACGTCTATGTAAACCTGGGAACTGCCCAGGGAGTCAAAGTCGGCGACTATTTCCGCATTTTCCGCTACCAGGGTACGAGGGCCGAAACGGTGCCGCAAACCAAGGACTATCAATACATGATGTACGGCTTCGGAAGCGCGCCGCAGCGCTACGCCTGGAATGACCTGCCCCGGGAAGTGCTTGGCGAGGGCATCGTCCTGAACGTCAGTCGCAATTCCTCGACAGCGATGATCACATACAGCCGGATCGAAATCTACGCAGGAGACTACGTCGAAATCGAATAGTCGCCGCATAACTCCTGGATGGACTGAGGCCTGCCACGGTTTTTTCGAGGCGGGTCTTTTTTTTTGACCGGTTTTTGACCGGAGCGGACTCCACGCTTGGCGGTAACCCTCGCGGAAAAGGCGCGGGTTACGCGGCTGGATCCTCTTCGTGGAACACTTCGCACGCAAATCCAAAGACGCGGGCTTCCGGATCGCGCCAGGCCTCGCGTGGCAAGCCCGCTTTGCGGCAGGTTTCCTCCAAAAACTGTTCGCGCGAAAACTGATGCTCGATGGCCACCTGCGGCAGGAGAATCCCGCGGCGGCCCTGGAGCACGATCAGTAGTCCATGACGCCCAATCTCGATGGCGTCCGGAATAATCGGGGCGACCTCGGAAAGAAGTGAAATCTCGATCCCAAGTTCGCCGAGTTGCTCCGCCTTCATGGGAGCAAACCTGGGATCTTCGCGGGCTGCGCTGGCTGCGCAGCGGACGATGGCTTCTCCCAGGGGCTCATTCGCTTCCACGACACCGATGCAGCCCTGCAGCCGGTTCCTCACGTGGAGCGTCACGAAAACGCCGCGCCGCTGCGCGAAGATTCCATCGTGCGGAAGATGGTCCGGAAGTCTCTGGCGGGTGACCGCCTCAACGACGGCTGTTCGCGCGAGTTGCAACGCGGAACGCCGCTCGGCTTCAGAGAGGGACGGCATCCTGGGACTTCTTGCGGGCCTCGAGCATGCGGAGCCGCCGGCGTTGCTTGATGCTATCGTCCACGTGACTCCAGAACCGCCGGAAATACTGCGCGGCGGAGATCAAAGCGCTGATCACAACGAGCCAGAGCAACACCTGGGCAAGGGCGTAGAGCCATGGAAGCCCCGCACGATTCCCCGCGCCGGCGATCAGCACGGCCACGGCGCACACCTGCAAGACCATCTTGGTTTTACCAAGGGTAGAGGCCTCAATAGTGAATCCTTCCGCCGATGCAATATTTCGCAAACCGAGCACCGTGAACTCACGCCCGATGATGATCACAACCATCCAGGCCTTCACAAGGTGCATGTCTACCAGGGAGACAAACGCCGCGGAGATTAGCAGCTTGTCCGCGATGGGATCGAGAAGGATTCCGAGCGTCGTCACTTGCAGCCGCCGCCGTGCCAGATATCCGTCCGCCCAGTCCGTCGCCGCCGCCAGGAGCAGAATCAACACGCCCCAAACCTCGAAGTGCATGGTATAGCCCCACAGTTCGACGTTCGGGCTGCGGGTCAGCAAGATGACGATGAGGACTGGGACGAAGAAAATCCGGAGCAGCGTCAGTGAGTTAGGAAGATTCATGAGCGCTCGGCGGCGGGGAGGCCGCCCTGCGGCTTCAACCGCCGCAGTTTTACTATAGACTGCGTGGAAGGAGGCGTCAACGCCTTCGGGCCTGCGTTTCACTCGCTACCGGGCCGCTCAAAAACAGAGAAAAACGGAGCTAGCTAGATACTCCGGGGTTAACGTAAGTGGCCAAGGTCAATGCTGGGTTGCGATACTCTTTCGTTACCCCGCTGCTGCAAAGCTGTGCAAATGTCAAAGAGGCGGCCGCTAAGGGGAAGGGCTGAGATCGGACCTGTTAACAGGTGTTAATGAGGAATAACATTTTTATTATCTGTATCTTACAAGATGATGTTGCAAAGTCTTTTCTGCCCTATTCGGCAGTTCTTGCAACCCCCGCAAAAGGCGGCTTCGCAGTTTCCACAGTGTTTTCCACAGCAACCGAGGAGCAGATTTCACGGACAACCAGTGACTGGAAGGGCTGTAAGTGACCAAAAACAAGGGATTTTCGGGAGATTACGCGTAAGTTACCCGTCCAGGTTCGCAGAACATTTTCAGATGGCTCTCGGCCCACGCAACACCCGGATGGGAAGGAAGAATAGCGCACTGATGAGACCGAGAACTCCGTGAACAGCAATTCCAACGATGCGAAACGGCAACGTCAGCAGCCACACGATGGGGTACAGCACCAGAGCAAGCAGCGCGATCGGCCAGCACAAAATAAATAGAATGATCCACAGGAAAAAAGCTGCCATGGCAACCTCGCTCATTTTGACCGCAGGGTGATCAATCTCGCTGGCGGCTGCAGCACCGCCGGCACCCACATTATAGTACGAGAGTCAACGCCTAGAAGTTTCCTCAACGGCGTAGTCGTTGAGCCGCAGCCGCTTGGCTACGGAAGAGGGAACCTCCGCATCCAGGCGCATGTGGGAGTCGTCGACTTCGGAGGAAAGGACGCGCCCAAGCGCGTGAACCAGGGCCAGGGTACGCCCTTCCGTCAGCGGGAGCCGGATCGAAAGTGTAACCACGGGATCCGTGGGCATCACGGCGTCCACACGCCGCAACAATTCCTCGATACCCTCGCCGGTCAGTGCGGACACGTAGACGGAAGCGCTGTCCCCGCCGCCATTTCTTCCCGCTCCGTTCTGCAGGGCTTTCCTCTCTTGGGCCGCGAGCTGATCGATTTTATTCAGCACGCGCAACCTGGGACGGTCTGTGACGCCCAGTTCTTCCAGGATCTTGTCCACTTCTTCGTCAAGCTCATCGTGATGCGGATTCGAAACGTCGCTCACGTGCAGAATTAGCGCGGCTTCCTGCACTTCTTCGAGCGTGGCGCGAAACGCGGTCAGCAACCCCTTGGGCAGATCGCGGATGAATCCCACCGTATCGGAAACCAGCACGCGGCGGTTCGACGGAAGCCGCAAGGCACGTATCGTGGGATCGAGCGTGGCGAACATGCGCGGAGAGACCAGGACCTCGGCGCGGCTCAGCGCATTGAACAAAGTGGATTTGCCGGCATTCGTATAGCCGACCAGCGCGATGGTCCCCAGCGGCACGGCATTCCGCGCTTCCCGGCGCAGCGCGCGCTGTTTGCGCACTTCATCAATGCTGGTCTGAATCTTGCCCACGCGGTCGCGAATCCTGCGCCGGTCCGTTTCGAGTTTCTTTTCACCGGGCCCGCGCACGCCGATGCGTCCTGTGGCTCCGCCGCCTCCGCTCTTGCCGCCGAGCCGAGACATCGCGGTTCCCTTCCCGGTCAGCCGGGGCAGCATGTAATTCAACTGCGCTAGTTCCACCTGCAACTGGCCTTCGCGGCTGCGCGCATGCCTGGCGAAAATATCCAGAATCAGTTGTGTGCGGTCAATGACGCGCCGCTCCGTGGCTTCTTCAATGTTGCGCTGCTGCATCGGGGACAGATTGCTGTCGAAAATGATGAGCGGCGCCTGGTGCGCTGTGGCTTCCGCACGAATTTCATCCAGCTTGCCGCGTCCCACCAGCGTTGCGGGATCGGCCGATTCGCGCACCTGGAACACGGTTCCCGCAACCTCGGCGCCGGCGCTGCGCGCCAGTTCCACGAGCTCCAGAAGGGATTCGCGGCCCTGTTCACCGGCCGGCATGCCGGGAAAACGAGGAGCGCGCTTCCAGCCTACGCCTACGAGCAGAGCACGCTCTGCCATTGAAACTTGATGTTGTGCTTTTGTCACAGAGATCAACCTGGAGTCATCGTGCGGAAGTTAGCATTCCTGGCAGGATTCGTCCCTGAAAAGAATTATACGCTTCTCTCCCCGGTCCCGCGAGCCGTGCCAGCGCCTTGCGACTGCAGCCATTCGAATGCGCCGGTTTGTATGGCCGGATCATCTCCGAAGGCGGAAAACCAGCGCACGCCCTGCTCCTTGCGAAACCAGGTGAGCTGGCGCTTGGCGTACTGCCGCGTGGCTTGCTGAATCGCCGTGCGCGCGTCCTCCAAAGACATTTTTTCGTGCAAGACGGCACGCAGTTCGCGGTAGCCGATGAAATCGAATGGCTTGGCATCTTCCCTCAGGCCACTTGCGACCAGGGATTGCACTTCCCGCAGCCATCCGCGCTCGAGCATGGCCTCCGTCCTCGCGTGGATGCGCTCGTGGAGCGCTTCGCGTGATGGCAGCAAGCCTATTTTCAGAACACGCCAACCCTTCAGCGGAGTGCGGCCCTCGCGATGGACTTCGGAGACGGGTTTTTGCGTCAGCAAACAAATCTCAATGGCGCGAATGAGTTTCTGCTCGTCGGTAGATGCGATTTTCTCTGCGGCCTCCGCGTCCAGTCGCTTCAACACTCCATGCAGGTAGCCCGTCCCATGCTCTCTCGCATCGGCGCGCAGCCGCTCGCGCAACTCTTCGGAGCGCTGCGGCAATTCCGCCAATCCTTCGAGCAACGCGCGCAAATACAGGCCGCTACCGACAGTCAAAACCGGCGTGCGATTCCGCTGACGCATATCATCCAGAACAGCCAAGGCCAACTGGCGATATCCGCCCGCCGTGGCCTCTTCCTCTGGCCTGAGAATATCAATCAAATGATGTGGGATGCCGCCCCGTTCGCTGGCGCTGGGCTTGGCCGTGCCGATGTCGAACCCGCGGTAGAGCTGCGTGGAATCGCACGCCACAACTTCTCCGCCGAGCCGCTCCGCCAGCCAGACGCCGAGCGCCGACTTCCCCGCCGCCGTCGGACCGACGATGGCAACGAGAGGCGGAAGAGCGACGGAATCCTTCATCGCCAGAACAGATGCCGCGCGCGCACGAGAATGAAGATAAGAACAAAAATCGCGAGGAGCAGACTCCCCAGGGCCCGTTTGCGCTCGATCTTCACTTTTGCTGGTTAAAAAACTCAAGCGGAATATTGTAGAGGTAAGTGTAGCGCAATTCGATGTAAGGCCCGCTGAATTGCGGAGGCAAAGGCTCAAACGGATTCGAGGCACGCACGGAAGAGTACGCCGCGCGGTCCAGCGGCTCTTTGCCGGAGTTGCTCTGGATAACCGGCTCGGGGGAAGGCACGCTGCCATCGCGCATGATCTTGAATGTAAGAACGACGATTCCCTTTTCACCTAGCTCGACAGATCCCGGCATTACCGCAAACCAGTTGCGCTTCACGGTGACGTACACGCGATTCAGATAATTGCTGAAGTCCACGCCTTGATCCGGCGTGAGCATCTCGATGCCGCCGTACGCGGTTCCATGGCCACCACCGCCGCCTCCAGCCCCGCCGCCCGGAATCTGCCCACCGCCGACAATTGGACGAGGGCCGGAGCTCCTGCCGAGACCTTTGATTGAATCTTGAATGGATTGGCTCGGCGAAGTTTCTCTCGGCAACACCAATCCGTGCTGGGGCTTCGGCGTATCGGGCACATCATCGAGCTTCAGCGGAGCTTTTGCCGTGGGCACGTCTGTTTGAGGCGTTGGTTGCACAGCGTTCTGCTTCGGCACCGGCGCGCTCGGAAGCTCTTTCACCGGACGCTCCGGTTGTGGCGCCGGCGCTGGGGCCGGCAGAATTGGCGGAGCAACTTCACGCAATACGCGCGGATCCACACGCACTCGGGGAGCCGGCGGCCCGGGCCGTGTGGTCGGCTTCAACGCTTCCAGCGCGCCCGGCGGCAGGAGCACGGTCATCTGCCTGCGCGCGAGTTCCATCTCCTCCGGCGTCGGCCCATGCGGGGGGAATAGTTTGGACTGGAAGATAATCGCCAGGAGCAAAAGAATGTGAAATCCGATGGAAGAAATGCGCGTGATGACCTGCCACTTGTCTTCTTTTTGTCCCGGGGCGATCAGGTGCACTTCCCCGGTCATGAACACATCCGGGTCTACCAATTCCGTGGGCAGGCTTTGAAAGGGTTCGATTTCCGCTGGCGGAGCCGCGCCCTGTGGCACGGCGATGCGCGAGTCCATGTCGGTGGGCTGGAGCGGCGTGGAATGATCTTCTTTGACGTTGTACGCCTCGCGATTCACGTCGCGCGGCACGACCACGCGCGTTGCAATGGATTCCAGAGGCAGGTTCGTGGGGATCGTGGAATGCCCGTCCAGCGGCACGATTGGCATCATCGCCGGAACTAACGTGCGCTCGTCCATCGTGGTCGGACGCCGCCGCTGCGTTGTGGTGTCGGCCGCAGCGGATAAATGAGCGTCTACCGGAACAAGGATCCTGGAAATCATCGTTTTGTTTTTTCTTGTGCGGCGAACGCCCCGACGTCCGCCATTCCACGGCCGCCGCTGGCTTCGAGCGCCTGGCGGCCGCCACTTACATTGACGCGCGCGGCATGCTCCTGGATGCTTGCCATCACGCGGCTGGCCAGTTCGAGCGCCGCGCGCCCCGCCGCTCCGTTCGTTCGCGGCTCTTTGCGCATGCGCACGGAGGTCACAAACGCTTCCAGCTCGGCATGCAAAGGCTCAACCGCGGGCGCATTCAGCTTTTCGAATCCGAATTCCGGCTGCGGACCGGTCGTTTTCACGCCGATGCGCAGAGCGTCACGCCGCGCGTAATCCAGAGAGATGTATTCGTGTTGCTGGAAAAAACGCATCTTGCGCACGCGCTCCGTGGAAACCCGGCTCGCCGTGATATTGGCGACCGCACCGCCCGAAAACTCCAGCCGCGCGTGCGCGATGTCCACTTTGTCTGTCAGCACCGGAATGCCCACGGCTTTCACTTCGCTCACGGGTTCCTTGACCAGCGCCAGTAAAATATCTAGGTCGTGAATCATCAAGTCGTAGATTACATCCACATCCAGGCTGCGCGGCGTGAATACCCCCAGCCGGTGCACTTCAAAAAACAACGGCCGGTTGAGTATCGGTTCCACCGCAATCACGGCGGGATTGAAGCGTTCGACGTGCCCCACCTGCAGGATTCGCCCGTTTTTCTTCGCCGCGACAATCAGCGCGTCAGCTTCCTGAAGATTCACCGCCATGGGCTTCTCGACAAGGACGTCGAGTCCCATCTCCAATAACCGGCTACCCGTTTCCGCGTGTGAAACCGTGGGAACCGCGACGCTCACCGCGTCCGCGCGCCCGTGCAGTTCTTCGAGACTCCCGAATACCCGGGTTTGAAATTCCGCCGCCACGGCCGCGGCGCGTTGCGGATCTTGGTCGACAATTCCAACAAGCTCGGCGCCTTCGATTTCCCTGTAAACGCGCGCGTGATTCCGCCCGAACTCTCCCGTCCCCACGACAGCGACACGGACTCGTTTCTCTTGTCCTGCCGCCGCGCTCATTCTTTCTTCATTCCCTTGCTGGCGTCCTTTGGTTCCGGCCCCGCCGCCGGAGGGAACGCCTCAATGGCAATCCCCGCCGCGTCCGCCAACTCGATAAGCTTTGTCCGGTCAAACAGGAGAGTTCGCCCCGCGTCCACCGCCAGCGCCGTCGCGCCTGCACCCCTCATCTGTTCGATGGTTGGCAAACCGACAACGGGTACGTCGAAGCGCATATCCTGCCCTGGCTTGCTGACTTTCACGACCACCAGCGGCTTCCCGCCCGTAAGGCGCGCCGCGCGCGCGATCGTTTCGTCAGTTCCTTCCATGGCTTCGACGGCCACGCACGCGCGATCCGCAATCACCACCGTTTGTCCGATATCCATCCCTGAGATTTGCCGCGCCACTCCAAGCCCGTATGCAATGTCTTCCGCCTCATGCTCGTTCGGCGCGCGCCGCGTAAGCACGCCCGGCTCCGGCACCAGTGGCTTCAGGAAGAGCGTTGAGTCCACCAGCAGAATGCCTTCATCTTCCAGCACGCGGGCCACCGCGCCGATGAGCGCATCCGTATTTTTTCGCGGCAGCGAAAACAGCAGCTTGGCCAGCTTCCAATCCGGCCGGATGGCGCTGAAAATCTTGTTGTGTTTCACCTGCCCGGCCATCACCGCTTGCGTCACGCCTTCCTGATGCATCAGCTCGATGGTCTTGCTCAGTTCGCCGAGGCTCACCCAATGCAGGCGCTTCGCCAGCTTCTCCAAATCCGGCGACGCTTCTTCCTTCAGCGCGATCACCGCCATTTCGATGCCCTGGCTGCGCGCGCCCTCCAGCACCAGAAACGGAAAGCGCCCATTTCCTGCGATGAGGCCCCAGCTTTTCGGATTTGTATTCGCGTCGGGCATGAGTTCAGCACTCAGGCGTTACTTCACGATGCCGCGCTCGGCGCTTTCGATGAACGTAATTAATTCCTGCACGTCGGCCGATTTGCTCAGCGTCTTCCTCATTTCCGCGAGCGCCTGCGTGGTATTCATTCGCGAGCGCAAGAGCAAGCGATACGCGGTCTTGAGCGCCTTCAGGCGCTCCGCCGAAAATCCTTTGCGCTCCAGGCCAATCGCGTTTATGCCAAAACTTTTCGTCTCGCGCTCGGTCACCACTCTGGAAAACGGCGGCACATCCTGGGTGATTACCGTGGACGCGCCGATATAAGCGTAGCGCCCGATCCGGCAAAACTGGTGCACCGGCGATAACGCGCCGATGGTGGCGAAATCCTCCACCGTGACGTGTCCCGCGAGCGTTGCACCGTTCACAAAAAGGGTCTGGTCGCCAATCTGGCAATCGTGCCCGATATGCGAATACGCCAGCAGAAAATTCCCGCTACCCAAATTGGTTCTGCCGCCGCCCTTTTCCGTGCCGCGGCTGACGGTCACGTATTCGCGAAAAATGTTTCCATCGCCCGCGGCCAATTCGGTGCGCTCGCCGCGAAAGGTGTAGTCCTGCGGGTCGCCGCCAATCACGCTGAACGGATAAAACACATTGTTTTTGCCGAAACTCGACGGTCCTTGCACCACCGCGTGCGCATGCAGCACGCAACCCTCTCCCAATTCCACGTCCTCGCCAACTACCGCGAACGCGCCGACCTTGACGCCCTCGCCCAGCTTCGCGCTCGCGGCCACGATGGCCTGCGGATGAATATGGCGCATGCTCATTTCGTGGATTCTTGCGCCTTCGCCATCACGTCACGGTCCACCATCTTGCACATCAGCGTCGCTTCCGCCGCCAATTTCCCGTCCACCGTCGCTTTTCCTTCCAGCTTGCAGAAATCGCCGCGCCAGGAAAGCACGTTCATCTCCACCTTCAACTGATCGCCCGGCACCACCGGACGGCGGAACCGCGCACCATCCACGGCTACAAAATAGAGCAGCTTTTTCTCGCGGTCGGGAACTTCCGTGAGCAGCAAAAGCCCGCCCGTCTGCGCCATGGATTCGATGATCAACACGCCCGGCATGACCGGCGCGCCCGGAAAATGCCCCTGAAAGTGCGACTCGTTGATGGTCACGTTTTTCACGCCCACGATGCGCTTCAGGCGCTCCATTTCCAGGATGCCGTCCACCATCAAGAACGGATAGCGGTGCGGCAGAATTTTCTGAATTTCCACGACGTCCAGTAACATTCGCGCTCCCATCGCCGCTCACCCGCCCAGCGGCGCTTCGCACTTCCCCGGCAAACTCTTAATTATATGCGAACCCGCACCCTCCGCGATACGCGCGTGCTCTCTCGGTAGTGGGTCACTTTGAAATCCGAGCCGTTGACGCGGAATTTTAACCTTTGAATCTAACGGTAATTGGGACGTAGTCTCCCTTGTATGGACGATAAGGCGAAGCCTGCAGATTCGGATGGCAATCGATGGTCACCAACGCCTTGGTGGCTTTGGGTACGGATTTTCCTGTTTCCGATGGTGCTAAGGCCGTGGTGGATGGCGATTATCTCGGTCGCTCCGTACGTTCTATTCTTGAGGCTCATTTTGGGACCCTTTCCAATGAAGCGAAATTCAAACTGAGCCACCAGCGCTCTCTCGGGATGGTCTAACATCGGACGATCCTAAGGCGTGGCGGCTCGAGGTTGCTGGTTCTTAGCTGCATTGTTAGCATGTCCGGGCCATGCCGGATTCCGTTTTGCCGAAAGAGTTCCTCCGCCTCCTGAAGCCGCGGCTGCCGGAAATGCTCGCGGTTTTGCGCCGCTTCGTGATCGCCGAATCTCCCAGCCTGGAAAAATTTCCAACCGATTACTGCTGCGGACTGATTGCGGCCGAATGGCACAAGCACGGCGCTCAAGTGCAGCGCCTCGCGCAAGTGCATCGTGGCGATCATCTGTGCATCACGTATTGGCCCGGCAAATCTCGCCCGGCAAGCCAGCTCCTGATTTTAGGCCACTACGACACTGTCTATTCCACCGGATCGCTTCAGAAAATGCCGTTCCGTGTCTCCGCCGGCAAAGCCTACGGCCCGGGAACCTTTGACATGAAAGCCGGAATTGTCCAGGCGCTCTTCGCCCTGCAAGCGCTTCGCGAAACAAAGGCTGCCCTCCGCAAGCGCCTCGTTTTCCTGTGGACCTCCGACGAAGAAATCGGCAGCGAATCTTCCCGTAAATTCCTCGAAACGGAAGCGCGCCGCAGCGACGCGGTCTTCGTCCTCGAACCCGCCTTCGGCCCCCGCGGCTTGCTGAAAACGACGCGCAAAGGAGTCGGCGAAGCCGAATTGATCGTTCACGGCCGCGCCTCGCACGCCGGTCTTGCTCCCCAGGAAGGCATCAACGCCATTCACGAGTTGGCGCACCAGCTCGCGCGGCTTAAAAAATGGAACGATCTCCGCCGCGGCGTCACCATCAACGCCGGCCTCGTGGAAGGCGGCACGCGCACCAACGTCATCCCCGAACGCGCGCGCGCCGTTCTCGATCTCCGCGCCATGCGCGTTCCCGACATGCACAACCTGGAGCGCCGCCTGCGCACTCTTCACCCCATTCATCCGGGCGCTCGCCTCGAAATCACCGGCGGCTTCGATCGCCCTCCCCTCGAACACAAAATGAGTGCCGCGCTCTTCGCCCGCGCCAAATCCCTCGCCGCGCAAATGAATCTCGCTCTCGGCGAATGCACCGTCGGCGGCGGCTCCGACGGAAATTTTACCGCCGCCGCAGGCGTCCCCACGCTCGACGGCCTCGGCGCCGTCGGCGACGGCGCCCATTCCGCCCACGAACACGTCCTCATCCGCACCATGCCCGCCCGTGCCGCACTCCTCGCATGCCTCCTCGCCACAACGTGAGGCTAGGAGATTGAGATCGATTGGAAATACTTCTTGAGGGTAAAAGCGAGACTAGACCGAGCCAAACCACTCACCGCACGTAGTTCTTCCGCAAATATTCCGCCGTCGATTGCGCCAAGTCCCCGTAATCGCTGCGCAGCACTTCGCGCACCGCCGCCTCCGTGGCGACGCCCTCCCCGATGCGGTCCAGGATGCGCTCGACGTCCCCCATCCCGTCCGCCTCCACGATATACTCGATATTCGCCAGCGCCCACGCGTAAGCGTAGGCCGCGCTGTTCCCGCTAAAGGCCATCCACGAGCCTTCCATCTTCGCAAGCGACCACGCGTGCCCGTCGCCGTAAATCTGCAGCAACGTCGGCGCATTTTCTCCGCTGCGCTTTCCTTCCATCCACTGCGCCAGTCCCTCCTGGATCCACGTGGGCGCATGCCCATGCGTCTTCTGCTGAATAAAGCTATGCGTCAATTCGTGCTTCAGCACCCGCGACAACTCCGAATCCACGCCAGTCAATCCCTGCACCGGAACGCGAATTCGCCCATCATTCAACGCACCGACCCATCCCGGCGCCCGCGTGATGTCCGCAAACGCTTCCTGTGTATACAAAACGACGCCGATCGAATCCGGAGGCGAAAAGCTCAGTTCAGACTCGATCGCCGAAAAATGCGTCTCCAGCGTTCGCAACACATCTCTCGCCAGCGCCGGCGCCGCCGCCCCGCTGTAGCGCAAGGTGAAGTGGCTGCTTTCGTTCTCTTTATAGTTTTCTTCTTCCTGCTTGTCGCGCTGCGCCTTGTCCAACGCCGCCTGCACTTCGGCATCCGGCCGGATGCTCAGCGCCTTTTTCCATTCCGCAACAGCCTGGTCCATCTTATTCATGCCGTAATAGGCCCAGCCCTCCAACTTGAGCACCTCCGGATTGTCCGGAGCGACGCGCTTCGCCCGTTCCAGGTAGTCGAGCGACTGTTTGAATTCGCTCCGCCGCAGATACACGTACGCCACGTTCATCAGCAGTGCAGGCTCTTCCGGCGCAAAGATCAGCGCCGTGCGCTCATCCGACAGCGCATGCTCCATGTCCCCGTGCGCAAGCTCAAACGTGGACGCGGCATGGTGCGCCAGCGCCGCGTTGAAATTGGCCTGCTTCGAGCCCGAGCGCGCTTCCACCTCGAGCCTGGTGATATAGGAGCGGTCAATCGCTCCGTCGTGCACCGCGGCATGGTCAATCTCTTCGCCTGCGCCTCCAGCGGACGGCTGCATCGCTGGCGGAGCAATCGCCAGGTTTGCGGCATCGCCGCCCGGCGAACCCGCCATCGTCACCGACCCGCCCTTTTCAATATGGTCCACAATGGACTTTGGCAGGCTCAATTCCCCGGCGGAGGTTTGGTACCGCACCTTGTCGCCGTCCTCGACGACGCTCATGGCCACAATGCGCCGCCCGTTTTTGAGGACAATAGTGTCCGCAGCCGCGGTACCAGCGATCAAAAGGAGCGCGAAAGCTAGCCCGAGCACACGAAGACGGTTTGGAAAGCTCATTCGCCGCATATTCCCATTTTAGAACTGCGCCGTCCATTGCCACCAACCGCCTTGTTCCCCCATGCCGAAAGTGACTACACTTCCAGTATGCGGGCTGGGGTGATGGTTTTCGCGCTGTGGTGTCTTTTGGCAACGGCGGTTTTTCCGGCCACGGACAAGTCGCCGCATGAAATGTTCGATGCCATCAACGCGTTGCGCATTGATCCTTCCGCCGTCTATCGGATCCCCCTGAACAGCCGCATCGAGCTCCGCCGCGGCGACGCCGTTCTCTCCTTCGAAGAAGGCACGCTCGCTTTCCTGCTTCCCTTCGATGGCCGCGTCACTGGCGCGGTCTTCTCCGGCCGCGGCCACATCCTCGCCGTCCCGCGCGATCCGAGCGAAAAGCAGCAAATGGGGTACTTCCTCGGAGCGCCCGTGCTCGATCAGGATTTCATCACTGCCTATATCCGCTTCACGGACGACACCGCGGACGAGTTTCTTCGCCAGTTTCAGGCTGCCAAACTCGCGCCTCAGATGGACGCTACTTTCATGCTGGAGTGGGAACCCGCCCTGGCGCAGCCCAACCCACGGCAAACCCTGCGCATCCTCCTCGATTGGCTCTCCCCGGCCCCGCAGCCCTATTTCTATTCCGCGCTGGAAGGCGTGGCCACGGGACCGTTCGATCTCGTGCTGGACGCGCGCCGGGACGAGCCGTTCCTCCTCGGTCAGACCCACAAATCCGCCGGCAAAACCTTCTACGATGTCTGGACTTCCCATACCATCCCCGGTTCTGTTATTCGTCCTGTGCCCTTCCGCGCGCTCCGCTACGCCGTCGAAACCGCCATTCTTCCCGATAATTCTCTGGACGGCACCGCTTCCGTGCATTTGCGCGCGGAAACGGGGACGGAACGAGTTCTGGTATTTCAACTCTCGCGCGCTCTTGCCCTGGACAAAGTCACCAACGAGCAGGGCGTCGCTCTCGCCTTCTTCCAGAATGAAGGCATGACTTTTCAGCAGCGCAGCGTGCGCGGCGAAGACTATTTACAAGTGATTCTTCCCGAAACTCCCCCCCGCAACCGGGAGTTCACTCTTCGCTTTCACTACCGCGGCAACGTCATCGAAAACGCGGGGAACGGCGTGCTCTTCGTCGGCGCGCGCGAAAGCTGGTATCCCCATCTGGGCGATACTTCCGCGTTTGCGGAGTACGATCTCACCATGCGCTGGCCGCGCAAACTGCGCCTTGTCGCCACCGGATCCAAGCTCGAAGAACACGAAGAGGGCGACTTCCGCGTCGGCCGTTGGAAGGCGGAAAATCCCATTCCCGTGGCAGGTTTTAATCTTGGCGAGTACGCTCTAGCCTCGGTCACTTCCGATGGGCACACCATCGATGTCTATGCCAATCGCGAGCTGGAAGAGAGCTTGCGTTCGCGGCTCTCCATGTCCGATGGCAGTTCCCTCTCGGCGGCTTCCAGCTCTCATGGAATTGCTTCCACGGGTCACGCCATCGCGCCGCCGATGCCTCCCCCCAGCCCTGCGGAGGCGCTCAAGCAGCTCGGCAAAGAGATGGATTCTTCGATTCATTTCTATGAATCGTTTAGCGGCCCGTTTCCCTTTCATACTCTGAGCGTTTCTCAGATTCCAGGATCCTTCGCGCAAGGCTGGCCGGGCTTGCTCTACCTTTCCACGTTCTCTTTCCTGTCCACCGACGCCCAGCGCCGGGCGGGCCTCAGCACCAAGGGACAGGAACAGTTCAACGAACTGGTTCCATACCATGAGGTCGCTCATCAGTGGTGGGGAAACATTGTCGGGTGGTCCAGCTACCGCGACCAGTGGATTGACGAGGCCATCGCCAACTATCTCGCATTGCTCTTTGCCGACTCCCAAAAAATTCCCGATCATACGCTGCGTGTCTGGCTTGCGCGCTTTCGCCAGCAGCTCTTGGAAAAATCACCGGGGGCTGCCCTGCCCGCCGGCCAGATCGGCGCGCTCACCTTGGGCACGCGTCTCGCTTCCTCCAAGTCCCCCGACGGTTATGAAACGCTCATCTACGCCAAAGGCCCGTGGATTTTTCACATGCTGCACGAAATGTTGCGCAAGCCCGGCGACAAAAACCCCGATGCCAGGTTCACGGCGCTCTTGCGGGCCATCGCCACGAAATATGCCCACCGCGCCCTTTCCACCGATGATTTGCGCCATGAGATCGAGGCCGTCATGACGCCGGGAATGGATCTGGAGGGTGGGCACTCCATGGATTGGTTCTTCGAGGAATGGGTGCGCGGGACGGGTATCCCTCACTATCGTGTGGAATTTACCGCTCGCCCCTCGGAGAAAGGCTTTATCGTCCACGGGAAACTGTTGCAGTGGGGCGTTCCGCGCTCGTTCATCGCCAGCGTTCCGCTCTATGCCAGTGGCGGGGCCGTTCGAAACGCATTTCTCGGCGCAGTCGTGGCTGTCGGTCCGGAAACCTCGTTCCATTTTCTTACGCCGACTCGCCCGAGCAAGATCATCATCGATCCCCAGATGACTCTGCTCTGCACTACAGAATGACTCGCACTGCTGATTGGCGATGCAGCTTGCCCTACTTGAACTTCTCCAGCAGCAACTGTTGTTCGAGGAGTGGACTGTCCAGATGGAGTTCCGACTTTCCCTCTTCACTGAACACGTAGGCAAATCCGTCGGGATCAACGGGGAGTCCGCGCAAAAATCCGGCCTGCACCATTTCGCTCATGCGTTTCGGACGCCGGCCATAGCGCTTCGCGAACTCCTCTGCCAACGCATCAAGCCGCTTGCAATCCTCTTGCACGCGCAGCAGCTTCAAGTGCATTTGCGCGTTCTCCCTGATCTCCGGATCCTTCGACGTTTCGTAAATATCCTTCCACAGGAAAACCGACGTTTCGTACGACGCGCCTTCCGTGGCAATCTTTGCGGCCATCACTTTCATCCACACCTGCGCACCCGGTTTCTTGCTCCCTTCCAGGAAGGCTTCGGAAGCCTTCTGGTAATCCTTCAGGTCGAAGTAGTAGACGAATCCCAGGTCTTCATACAGCCGCCAGTAATCCGGGTTCGTCTGGATGCCGCGTTGGATCAGCTTCACGGCCAGGTCCGGCCGGCCCGCTCCGGTCGGGGCCCGTTGGCTCAGAAATATCCCGCCGAATCGGTAGGCCACCAGCAGGTTCGGATCAAGCGTCGTCGTGATATCAAGCAGGGGCCAGAGCAACTCGAGATTCGCCTGCCCCCGCACATGTTTGTTGCCGTAGTATTGGACCACGCGCGTCCAGTAGATGTCTGCCATCAACGGCGCATATTCCAGGCTCATCACTCTCATGAGCCTCCCCGAACGCAGCAGGATGTCGTCCTGCTCCTGGCTCAGCGCCGCGCGCTGCGCGTCAATCCTGTGCTGCAGCCGCCAGATTCCGGCAAGACCTAGCGGCACAATCGCCAGTAGCAGCCACGCCATGGATTTTTGCGATTTCATTTCAAATTCTTCCTGGAAAACACCACCGCGGCCACGCTCAGCACTACGGCGCAATAAACCACTGTGTACAGCGTGTTTTGCAAAATCAACGCGCCGGGAACCGCTCGCCCATGCGCCGCCATGGCCATCACGTTGTAGTTTTCAAAATTCGGCAACAGGTACGCCAGCCATTTCGTGAACAGCGCCATCCCCGGGCTCATCACGTCCACCGGCAGATTCTTGAGCTCTTGTACATACAGGCCGACAATATACAAACCTGCCGTGTATAAAATGGCCAGCAACGAAGTCGTGAAACACGAAAACAAGAGCGCCAGCGCGACGACCAGCGCCAGCTTCAGCAAAATGAAATAGACCGCCACCAGCACCATCGCATCGCTCCGCTCCAGCGAATGCTTCACGTACAGCATCACCAGCAGCAGTCCCAGCGCCATCGCTGCCGTGTTCACCGCCAACGTCAGCACCAGCCCGCCGAATTTTCCCAGCAGAAATTCCCAGCGCCGCACCGGCTTGGCCAGCAGCGCGTACAGCGTGCGCTTGTCCATCTCTTTCGAAACTAGCGCGACTCCGATGAACACCGCAATCAACAATCCGATGACCGAGATCGCGCTCAATCCCAGGCTCACGATCACGCTGTCTTCGATGCCGATCGAAATCTGCCCCACCACAATCGCCGCTACCATCATTAACAACGCGAAAAACACTAGGTTGTACAACACGCGGTCGCGCACCGCCTCACGAAAGGTGTTCAACGCCACTACGCCCACGCGCCTCATTTCCCGCTCACCTCGACGGCCGAGGCCTGCGCGCGGTCCGCTTCCACCAGGTCCATGAAGAATTCTTCCAGCGTCGCCTTTACCTGCGACACGGCAAGTATCCGTGCCCCAGCCGCCCGCAGTTGTTCAATCGCCGCATACAATTCTTCCTCGTTCACTTGCAAGCGGCCGCGCTCGCCGGTTCGCGTGGCCTTGGACAGCAGCGGCGCGCTGCTGGCCCCCGTCAATTCAAAAAGAATCTCCATCCCCTGCGTCTTCATGTCCACAAGCTGCTCCGGCGCGCCAACTCCGCGCAGTTTTCCCCCGACGATCACGCCTACGCGGTCGCATAGCATCTCCGCATCGGTCAGGATGTGCGTGGAAAACAGTACCGTCTTGCCGTCGCGCTTCAATTCCAGAATAATGTCGCGCACCTCGCGCCGTCCGAGCGGGTCCAGCCCGGACATCGGCTCATCCAGGATCACCACTTGCGGATCATGCAGAATGGCCTGCGCCAGCCCCACGCGCTGCAGCATCCCTTTCGAATACTTGCGCAGCTGAATCTTCTTCGCCGTCTCCAGCCCGACTTTTTTCAGCATGCGCTCCACGCGTTCCCTGCGGTCCGCCGCCGTCAAGTCATGAAATCGAGCGAAATAATCGAGGACTTCCGCCGCCGTTAAATAATCGTAAAAGTATGGCTGCTCCGGCAGGTAACCAATATCCCGGTGCATTTCCACGTCGCTGATCGGCTTGCCCAGAATCCGCGCGCTTCCCGCCGTCGGGAAAATCAGCCCCATCAGCAGCTTGATGGTCGTGGATTTACCGGCGCCGTTCGGCCCGATGAAACCGAATACCTCCCCGGTCTCCACCTGCATGTTGAGCCCTTCCAGCGAAGTCTTTTTATTGAGGTGGAGGAATCCGAACGGATATTCCTTGGTCAGATTTTCAATTTCAATCGCTGCGCCCGGCATGCATTCATTGTTGGCAAGACCAAGCCGACCGTCAATCTATCAACAGGAGGGATGTGCGCGGAGTGAAACATTCAGCGGAAACGACGCAAAACAGCCCAAATAGCGGAAAAAATCAGGAGCCGCCGCGCCCCTGCCCGATCTGCACCAGCTGCTGCGGTGGCACAGGTTGCGCCATCGGCGTCGGCTTCAAGTTTTGCGGGTCGCGCCAGTTATCCAGAATTCCCACCTGCTGCACGCACGAAACCGTGCACCGCGCCGCGCAAAACTTTTCCGTGAAGTATTCCCGGTGCCGCATCTCAGGCGTATAGTCCGCCAGCGCAATTCCCGGATAGCCCCTCTGTTGCGAACACCAGTGCACCAATCCATCTTCGCAAATGTACAAGTACCGCGAACCCGACCGGCAGCGCCAGTTGTGCTCCCGCCCTCGCGCCACATTGTGCTGAAACTCGTTGAACCGCGAAAACGAACGCTTCCCCAGCGTCATGATCTCTTCAAAAATCTCCTGCTCGCGCGGCCCCAGCGGTTTCAATTGCCCGTTGTTATCGTGAATAATCCCCACGGTGCTCGTGAATCCCAGCTTCACTGCCCGGTGCGCAATCTTCAGCGCATCTTCCGGATCCTTCACGCCGCTCCCCAGCACCGAATTGATATTCACCTGGAACACCGCATACTTCGCCAGCATCTCCAGCCGCCCATCCAGCGTCTTCAAGCTTTTCTTCGACACTTCGTCCGGCACCACGTTATCAATGCTGATCTGCAAATGCTCCAGCCCCGACTCGTTCAGCCGCTCGATGCGTTCCCGGTTCAAATAAAATCCGTTGGTGATCAGCCCGGCGATCATCCCTCGCCGCCGCATGTGCCGGATCACCTCGTCCAGCTCCGGATGCATCAGCGGCTCGCCTCCACTGATCGTAAGAATCGAAGTTCCCATGTCCGCCAGCAAATCCAGCCGCTTCTTCATCTCCTCCAGCGGCACCGGCTTCGAAAAGTCATCGAATTCGTTGCAGTACGCGCACGCCAGATTGCATTGCCGCATCGGGATGATGTGCACCAGGAAGGGATGCTTCGTCGAAACCAGCGCCTTGGCGATCGCCCGCAATTCGCGCACACGCGTCCGCACAAACCGCAGCCCCCGCCGCAGCCGCGTTCCGACACTTGCCCCCACTACCTTTTTTTCTTCAGCCATGAATGAAACAGAATCCCCTGCTAAAAAGTATACATGACTCCGCCGAACGTCAAAGCCTAGTTGCCCCACGCGCACTCAAAGGAGCTGTGAGCAACCGCTTCCTAGCAGTTGACTCTGTAGAGGCCGGGCTTTAGCCCGGCCCTTCTTTCACTTCGCCGCAGCTACTGCTGTATGGAATTCATCTTGAAGAACGATTGCCTTGGGAAAAGCATGTCACCCAAGAAAAAACCTGTATCCGCCGAATCCATCGCCCGCATGGCCGACAGCGGCAAGGATGTCTCGCGCTTGTTCACCAATTGCGGGCGCATGATGAAACCAATCCAGCGTGTGAAAATTGATTTCACCGCTCCTATGCTCGAAGAACTGGAACGCGCCGCGAAGGAACTCAACATCAGCAGGCAGGCCGTCATCAAAACCCTGTTCCTCCAGGGATTGGACCAGTGCCGCGTGGCCAGGGCGTAGCGCCCAAGAGCGAAGCGCTCCTGATTCACCTGGCCGCGCTCCCCCGACACACTTCAAAGCGTCTTTCGATAAAGCACGCTGCGCTCCGCAACCTCAAATCCCAATGCCTCGTGCGCTCGTTGCGACACGAGATTGTCGATCGCCGCATCCGACGCCATCTCCAGACACCCCTGCCGGCGTGCCCACCCCTCGGCAGCTCGCAGGAGTTCCGCCCCAATCCACTGTCGGCACCAATTCTCCTCGACGTACCAGCCTTCCACATAACCGACCGGACGTGATTCGTTGCACCCAAAGTCTTGCCTCCTTACTTCGTTACTTCATTACCTCGTCCCCCGCTCCCTGCTAAACTTGAACCATCGCATCATCCAGGAGCCACCCATGTCTGAAGCCGCCAAAACCGCAGCCTCCATCCCCACACGCACCGAGTCCGACTCCATGGGCAAGATCGCCGTCCCCGCCGACCGTTACTACGGCGCGCAGACCGCCCGCTCGCTCATCCACTTCGCCATCGGCAAGGACGTTATGCCGCCCGAGCTCATCCGCGCCTTCGGCATCCTCAAGAAAGCCGCCGCGCTCGTTAATCAAGATCTCGGCAAGCTGCCCGCCGACAAAGCCGCGCTCATCACCCAGGCCGCCGATGAAGTTATCGCGGGAAAATTGAACGACCACTTCCCTCTGCGCATCTGGCAAACCGGCAGCGGCACGCAGACCAACATGAACGTCAACGAAGTCATCTCCAACCGCGCCATTGAAATCGCCCTCGGCGAAATGGGCAGCAAAAAGCCGATCCACCCGAATGACGATGTGAATATGTCGCAATCCTCCAACGACACTTTTCCCGCCGCCATGCACATCGCCGCCGCCACGGAAACCGCGCGCCGCCTGCTCCCCGCCGTGAAAAGAGTCCGCGACGCTCTCGACGCGAAAGCCAAGGAATTCGCAGACATCGTCAAAATTGGCCGCACTCATTTGCAGGACGCCACCCCGCTCACCCTCGGCCAGGAATTTTCCGGCTACGTCAGTCTTCTCGATCGCGATGGCGGCCGCATTGCCGTCGCTCTCGACGGCCTCTACGATCTTGCCATCGGCGGCACCGCCGTCGGCACCGGCCTCAACGCCCATCCCGAATTCGCCGTGCGGGCCGCCAAGAAAATCGCCGAGCTGACCAACCTGCCCTTCCGCTCGCATCCCAATAAATTCGCCGCGCTCTCCGCCCACGACGAAATCGTCTTCGCCTCCGGCGCGCTGAAAACGCTTGCCGCCTCGCTCATGAAAATCGCCAACGACATTCGCTGGCTCGCCTCCGGCCCCCGTTGCGGCCTCGGCGAACTCACTCTTCCCGAAAACGAGCCCGGCTCTTCGATTATGCCAGGCAAGGTGAATCCCACGCAGGCCGAAGCCCTCACCATGGTCTGTGTGCAAGTCATGGGCAACGACGCCGCCATCGGCTTCGCCGGCTCCCAAGGCAATTTCGAGCTCAACGTTTTCAAGCCCGTCATGATTTTCAACTATCTGCACTCTGTCGAGCTCCTCGCCGACTCCTGCAACAGCTTCGTCGAACACTGCGTCCACGGCATCGAAGCCAATCGCGAGCAGATTGATCACTACGTCCACAACTCGCTCATGCTCGTCACCGCCCTCGCCCCCAAAATCGGCTACGACCAGGCCGCCCAAGTCGCCAAAGCCGCTCACCACTCCTGCATCAGCCTCCGCGAAGCCGCCGTCAAACTCGGCTACGTCACCCCCGAAGAATTCGACGCCCTGGTCAAACCCGAGGACATGACCCATCCCTAAAATGACCATGCCCATTCTAGATTTCACTTCGGCAGAAACCTGGTTCGGTGGCTATTCCGAAATTGAGCCTGAGCTTGGTGTCCCTTCTGACAAGCGCCTGGCGCTAGCTTTGCGAACGTTTGGGAACCGATTGTTTATCTCAAGCACCTGGAGCTGCCACTCCATTACCCTCCAGTCGCACGCGGCGCCAGGCTGCATGGGACTGCCTTTGTGAAGCTGATGTTCGCAGCAGACGGGTCAGCGCTCACCGCCCAATCCTCGTCTCAGGACACGCAAACAGTGGGGTATCCGCTTCTCAGAGACGAAACAGAAAAGCTCGTGAGAAAGTGGACATTTGGATGTGCTAATTGCTCATCGAATGTTCCTTATGAGAAGACAATAAAATTCATTTACCGTCTTGAAGGTGAAGGTGTCTCTTACGATGACACAAGGGTAGTGATGGAACTACCGGACGAAGTTACGATTACCGTTAGCCCTCCCGAGTGTGACCACTGCCCAATGAAAAAGATCATCAAATAGGAGCCTGCATGACTTTTCGCACGATATTACTGGGACTCGGAGTTCTCGTTTTCACCATTTCAGTTTCTGCTCAGCAGGCGACATTCACGCTGAAGCCGACGCCGAAGACAGTGGCGTGGGGCTACTACGATGCGAAGGCGGCGCCGGTGTTGCGCGTCAAGTCGGGCGACACGGTGGAGATTCAGACGCTGATCACGAATAGTCCCAAGCGGCTGGAAGACGCGGGCTTGCCGCCGGGGCAAGTCGAGCAATCGCTGCGCGACATCACCGACCAGGTCAAGGACAAAGGACCCGGCGGGCACATTCTCACGGGGCCGGTTTACATCGAAGCCGCGGAAATTGGCGATGTGCTTGAAGTCAAAATTCTCGCCATCAAGCTCGCCATTCCTTACGCCTACAACGCCTTCGGCCCCGGCCGCGGCTATCTGCCCGACGATTATCCCTACGCGAAAATAAAAATCATTCCGCTCGATGAAAAGCGCATGGTCGCAAAATTCGCGCCCGGCATCGAGATTCCGCTGCATCCCTTTTTCGGCAGCATGGGCGACGCGCCGCCGGAAAGCGCGGGCCGCTTCAACAGCGCTCCGCCGTGGATCATGGCCGGCAATCTCGATAACAAGGACCTCGTCGCCGGCACCACGCTTTACATTCCCGTCCACGCTCCCGGCGCGCTCTTTGAAGTCGGCGACGGCCACGCCGGACAGGGCGACGGCGAAGTAGACATCACCGCTCTCGAAACTTCGCTCATCGGCACGTTTCAATTCATCGTCCGCAAGGACCTGCACCTGAAGTGGCCCCGCGCCGAAACCCCCACGCACTACATCACCATGGGCCTCAACGACGACCTGAACGCCTGCGCCACACTCGCCGTCCGCGAGATGATCGATTTCCTCGTCACCGAAAAACATCTCTCCCGCGACGACGCCTACATGCTCTCCAGCGTCGCCGCCGACCTCCACATCACCGAATTAGTCGACGGCAATAAAGGCGTCCACATGCTCCTCCCCAAATCCATCTTCGTTAACTCCGCCAAATAACCGATACGCCCTTAAATTCGGGAGCCGCAGGGCCTACTCGTGGGTATTCATGTCAGTACCTATCATGGGTTTAGCCTTGTGGCTACTTGCCGAGAACTATCCCAAATTGGGCTTTTCTCTTCGCAACACCACTGCTACTAATGCTGTTTGTATCATCGATGGCTCTTGGCTATTTTCTCGCGAGGAAGTTTTACACGCCACGAGATAAGCAAAGCCTGGGCCAGCAGTCGTAGCCATTCGACTCGATGGCTCGGCTGTCGAGATTCGAGAGGCTCTTGAATTGTGGCCTGCGAAACGATCACTCGTAGCGCAGAGCGATCATCGGGTCCACGCGCATAGCGCGGCGCGCCGGAATGTAGCAGGCGAGCAACGCAACGCCGGTCAGAAGAACGGCGACGCCAGCGAACGTGATGGGATCGGACGCGCCGACGCCGTAAATGAATTGGGCCATCAGCCGGGTCAACCCGAGGGCCGCGGCGACTCCGAAGGCCACGCCGATGAGCGTGAGCTTCATTCCTTCGCCAAGCACCATGCGCAGCACGTCGGCGCTGGAGGCGCCGAGCGCCACGCGGATGCCGATCTCATGCGTGCGCTGCCCGGTCAGATAGGAAATGACGCCGTAAATCCCGATCGCCGAAAGCACCAGCGCCAGCGCGGAAAAAACGCTGAGCAGAATCATTGCCAGCCGCTGCGTCGCGATGGACCCGGCGACAATGTCCTCGACAGGCCGCGCGCCGTAAACGACGGCGCTGGGATCCGCCTTCGCGGCCGCGGCGCGAATCGCGCTCAACACCCCGAGTGGAGAAGACATTGTGCGCGCCACATAGCCTGAACCGTTCGCCAGCAGCGGCCAGAAACGGTCAGGCACTTGCCAGACGGACAAGTAAAGTTGCGACTGCAAAGTCTGGTGCCCCTTGTCGCCCAGGCCCCAGTGCTCGACATGGCCGACGACGCCGACAATTTCCGGCTGGAGTTCCAGCAGCCCGACATTGATGCGCTTGCCGATGGGATCGGTGTTAGGAAAATACTTGCCCGCGAACGTGGCATCGATTACTGCAACGGCCGGAGCATGTTCGTCGTCGCGGTCGTTGAAGAAGCGCCCGCGCAGGAGCGGAATGCGAAGAGCTTGCTGATATGGAGGCGTGACCAGATAAAAAAGTGCGAACGTCATGTCGTTTTGGTTTGCGGGCGGCGCCTGGCCTTCGGGCCAGAACGGAACTTCGGAATCGCCAGTCATGGGCAGCGAGCCGCCAATCACGGACACGGATTCCACTCCGGGCACGCTCGCGAATTGCCGCTCGGTTTCGCGGTATTTCGCACGAAGCTGATCGGGACTGCCCGATGGATCGGAAGTCAGGGAGATTGCAAACGAAAGCGCCTGGCGCGGATCGAATCCGGGATTAATCCCCCAGAGTGCGGCCAGGCTTCGAATCATCAACCCGGCCCCGACAAGCAGAACCAGCGCCATGGCCATTTCGACGACCACGAAGACACTCTGCGAGCGGTGCCGTGCGCCACTTGATCCGCGGCCGCCTTCCTTCAGCGTCTCGCTGAGCTGGGGCCGCAACATCTTGATCGCCGGCGCGAGCCCGAAAACAACGCCCGTGAGAATGGCCAGCCCAGCAGTGAAAAGCAGAACGTGAGAATCGAGCGCAATTTCATCGGTGCGCGGAAGAATATCGCCCAAAGAAGTGAGTATCGTACGCATCGAAAGCTTCGCAAGAAGCAGGCCGAGCGCCCCGCCGGCGACGCCAAGCATGACGCTCTCCGTCAGCAATTGCCGGATAACGCGCATGGAAGTGGCTCCAAGCGCCGAGCGAATCGCAAACTCGCGGGTGCGACCCGTCGAACGCGCAAGCAGGAGGTTTGCAACATTGGCGCAAGCAATCAGCAGAACAAATCCCACAGCGCCCAGCAGCACGAGAAGAATTCCCTGCACATTGCCAACCGTATCCACCTTGAGCGGTATGAGCGTAATCCCAGTGCCTTTGTCGACCTCGGGAAAAGCGGCGGCGAGATTCTGCGCCACCGAATCCATGTCCGCGCCAGCCTGCGCCAGCGACACGCCGGGCTTCAATCGGCCGATGGAGTTCAGGCCCATGCTGATGCGGCGGTCGAGGAATGTAGGATCGGTCCACTGACCAACGGGGACATAAACCTCCGAGGGACTGATGCCGGGCAAAATGCCCCGGGTGACGCCAACAACTGTGTACGATTTGCCGTTGAGGGTAATGTTTTTTCCGACGACCTCAGGCGAGGACGCAAATTTGCGCTTCCACAGCCCGTCGCCAAGGATGGCCACGGGGCCGGCGCCGGCGCGATCTTCTTCAGGGCGAAAGTTGCGTCCCGCCATGAAGTTCAGGCCGAGGGCGGGAAAAAATTCCGCGGAGATCATGTGGCCGTGGAGGCGTTCCGGCTCCCCCATACCGGTCATATTAAACTCGTCGGAGCGGAAGGCGCCCAAAGCGGCGAAGGAGTGGTTTTGCCTCTGCCAATCGAGAAAATTGGGATAGGAAATCGAGCTCTGTTCGAACGTAGTGGTCTTTGTATAAACAGCGTACAGCTCGTCGGGATTCGGGAACGGCAGCGGATTCAGGAGCACGCCATTGACGATGGAAAAGAGCGCAGTGTTCGCACCGATTCCCAGGGCCAGCGTGAGCACGGCGATGGCAGCAAATCCGCGGTTATTCGAAAGCACGCGGAATGCAAACCGGATGTCTTGCCAGAAGTTGGTCATCGGATACCCCCAAAGCATACCTATTCGCAAGGATCGACAGCTACGATAACAAACGAAGTTGCCTTGCTTTTTGTTTCGCAAAAGATGTGGATCGGGGACAGAGAGCTCCTTGAGCAGCAGTTTTTCCCGCTGGAAGGAATGGTTCCGTTCGAATAGATGGACAGGATCTCCAGCTTGCTCCCGAGCATTGGAGTCGCAAGATTTGCGGGCAGGGCTGCATCGCTATACCATAGCGTCGCCCAGCGACGTCTACTGTGGAAGTCCATTTGGAGGAATATTGAAAGCTGGAAAAGCTCTGGCATGGCTGATGCTGTTCTGCTTCCTGCCGTCGCTGGCAATGGCACAGACGAAAGAGATTCCGGAGTGGTGCCGGGCGCTTCCGCGGCCGGAATACAAGGCGCTCGCACGCGTTTTGCCGGACGATCCATGGTTCGAAGTCTACAAAGTTTCGCCCGGCGTCTTCGCCATCTACGAACCGCACCAAGCTGAAGAAGTCATCTCCTACCTCATTGTCGGCAGCAAGCAGGCGCTGCTCTTCGACACCGGAATGGGCATCGGCGACATCCACAAAGTCGTCACGCAATTGACGAGCCGGCCCGCCGTCGTCCTGAATTCCCACACGCACAACGACCACGTCGGTGGCAATTGGCAATTTACGTTCGTCTATGGCATGGATACCAGTTTTACGCGCGCCAATGCAAAAGGTTCGAGCGAAGACGCGCAAGCAGAACTCGGCCCGGATATGATTTGCGGAAACTTGCCAAAGAATTTCGATGCCAAGACCTATCGCACCAAGCCCTGGCGCGTTTCGCTGTTCGTGCACGACGGCTTCAAAATCAATCTCGGCGGCCGCACGCTGGAAATTCTGTCTACGCCGGGCCACACGCCCGATGCCATCTGTCTCATCGATCGTGCCAACGGCCTGCTCTTCACCGGCGACACCTACTATCCCGCCCCCATCTGGCTCTATCGCCCGGAAACCGATCTGGATGCCTACGTCAATTCCGTGCAGCGGCTGGTGGCGCTGGCTCCACAAGTAAAACTAATTCTGGGCGCGCACAATGTTCCCGTCGCGCAACCCTCCGTGTTGCCGGAACTGCTTGCCGCATTCCAGGCGGTTCGCGAAGGCCAAGGCACAGTGAAGCCCGCGAGAGAAGGCAAAGAGATTCACACGTTGAACGGCTTCTCTTTTCTTCTCCCCGCGGCCCATAAGGAGTAAAATCGTTTCCGGCAGAGCTGTCATTTATGCGTTACCGAGTCCGCAAAATCGCCGCCACGTTTGTCCTGCTCGCCAGCGCCGCGAGCGCCCAAAGCAAGCACGACAAACAAGACAAGCACGACAAGCACGAGAAATCCGTCTGGAATTACGATGGCGGCATCTTTCTTGAAACCGACGGCTCCCTCCCCAACGGCGTCTGCTTCCGCGTCGCGGGCCGCGTGACTTCCGCCAGTTTCTTCGACAATTTAAAGCGCTTCGACGACGACAACGGCACAATCTATCGCCGCGGCAAGGAAGCCATCACGCTGTTTCCCGATCAAGTGACCCTGTCCTTCGCCGTTCACGACCGGTCGTGCTCGACTGGGCTCCAAAACGTCGGCACGCGCACTTATCTGACGCGCGAAATGATGAGCCAAATGAAGCTCTCGCTGTATTGGAAGCACGGCGTGGACCTGCAGCCGGTCAAGAAGATCACCGAAAAAAACTATTCCGTGCAGCCCATCGTCCCGTACGCCGCAAATCTGGCCTCCGAACTCCCGGAGCGGTTCGTGTGGACCTACGAGTTGGGCATTCCCAGCGCTGAGGTGCCCGTCACGGACAGCCTCGTGCTGATTTTCCGCACACCCGAGGGCCGCATCGCCGCGCGCGTCGCCGCACGGATGTAAATTCCTAGTTTTTAGTTTTGCGTCGTCATCCCATGGAGCTGACTTTTTGTGGCTCGATCTTGTAGGTGACGCGCACTTAGCCGGGCTTGCGGAAGGGATAGACGGGATTGCCCAAGTATTTTTTGGAGAGTTTGTTGATGTGGTCGTCCGCGCCGTTTTCGGTGATCTCGACCACCTTGCCGCGAATCTCCAAATAGCGGTAGGGATTGGCGGGATCCTGCAGGGAAATGGAGACGCGGGGATCGCGGCGCATGTTGATGTCCTTGACGCGGCCTTTCGCGGAATTTACGCGGACATATTTTCCGTCGTAATCCACCCAGACGGGTGTGACTTGTGGCTGTCCATCCTTCATGAGCGTTCCCAAATTTCCGAACGCGGCTTTTTCCAAGAGATCCTTGTGGGTATCTGGTATTACCTGGCTCATATCTTTTCTCCTCGCGAGATCAAACAAAACTCATTTCCGGAACAGGTCCTTTGACGATCAACTGTGCACCGGTGACATTTTGCACCTCTTTCGCGGTCCATCCCGGCGCGACTTCGCGGAGCTGCAATCCCTCTGGCTTCACGTCCATCACCGCTAAATCCGTCACGATGATATTCACGCACGCCATTGCGGTCAGCGGATACGCGCACTCCTTCACGATCTTAGGTGCGCCGTCTTTCGCGGTGTGCTCCATGCAAACGATCAGGATTTTGGCGCCCGCGGCAATGTCCATCGCGCCGCCGATGTTTCCGGTGCCCTTTGCGCCGGGAATTCTCCAATTCGCGAGATCGCCCTTCTCCGAAACTTGAAACGCACCGAGAACGGCGGCATCCAGATGCCCGCCGCGAGTCATCAGATGCGCATCCGCCTGGTGAAAAAAAGACGCGCCGGGAATGAGCGTCACCGGAACTTTCATCGCGTCCACAAGATCGCAATCTTCTTCGCCGGGCTTGGCGCGCCGGCCCATTCCCAGAATTCCGTTTTCACTGTGAAAGTAGACCGTTATTCCCGACGGCAGATGGTCCGCGATGAGATTGGGAATTCCCCAGCCGAGATTCACGTACGCGCCGTCGTTCAGTTCGCGTGCAGCCCGCTGCGCGATTTGTTCTCTGGTCAGGCGCGGCTTATCCGGCATGACTTTCTCCTGAATGCCGCCACGCGGCACAACGTTTTGTTGAATGCCGTTACCCGGCATAACGGAGTCCCTTTGCCTTTACGATGCGATGCACAAAGATTGCGGGCGTGATCACATGTTCAGGATCGATGGCGCCCACGGGAACGATTTCCTCGACTTCGGCGATCGTCGTCTTCGCGGCCATGGCCATGATGGGATTGAAATTTCGCGCCGCAAGCCGGTACGTCAGATTGCCCAGTTCATCGGCGTTCTGCGCTTTAATGAACGCATAATCCGCGCAAATGGGCATTTCCAGAATGCAGCGCTTCCCCTCGATGATGCGCTCTTCTTTTCCAACGGCCACTTCAGTACCCACGCCCACGGTGGTGTAAAACCCGTGCAGACCCGCGGCCGCGGCGCGCATGCGTTCGCAGAGAATTCCCTGCGGCACTAATTCGAGCGTCACTTCCTTCGCAGCATAGCGTTCCAGAAAATAGTTCGCATGCGGCCCGGGGAAGGCCGCAATCACGTGTTTGATTTGATTGTTCTTGAACATCAGCCCAAGTTCGCCTTCGCGCGTTCCGCAATTGTTACTGATTGCCGTAATGTTTTTGCTTCCCTTACGCACCAGCGCCTGAATCAGATTGTTGGGAAAACCTGCGCCACCGAATCCTCCAAACATGATTCGAACGCCATCGGGAATATCCGCAACCGCCTCGTCAAGAGTCGCAAAAACCTTTCGTTTCATCCCGCGCTCATGGCCCCAGCTTTGGGGTATGAGCGGAAACGCGCCGCGACTCCGCTATCCACGAGCCATCGGCCCGTTTCGGTGCCGCCCAAATCGTGTTTGAGGAGGGCTCGCAAGTCGGCTTCGTCATCCACATCCATCTCGAGCCGAGGGCTTCGGCGGAAAATCACGTGCGCGCCAAGGCGTTCCGCCTCGCCAACGTGTTTCGCAAAACTCCCCATTCCGAAATGCGACGGGAACAATGCCGGCGGCATGCGCAGAATTGCGTTGGTGCCTGTGCCGTCGCGCGATGGAACGATGACCAGCGCCGGCTCTTCGCATTCGACCATCAGCAAATCATCGATATCGCTCGCTCGCACCAGAGGCACATCCAGCGGAATTCGGAGCAGCCCGGTCACTCCGCGCGCCTCGCAAAGCCGCGAGGCTGCATCCACGGAATCACTTTCGGAGACCTGTCTTTCTTCGCGCAGGATTTCCCAGCCATTTTCTTCGGCCACGCGGATCACCGGCTCGTAATTCGTCACGACAAAACTTTTCTCCGCACAACTAACGCCTTGCACCGCGCGGATCGTGTCTTTCAGCATGGCCGCAGCCAATTCGAACCGCTCCTGCGGGGTGAGCACGCCCATCAAGCGCTTCTTGGCATTGTGGAGGTCTTTGACGGGCAGGAGGAGGGCGCGCATGAGAAACGCTCAGTAAGCGCCTTCGGTGTAAGGCGTGTGCCGTTCGGGTTGCACCAATGGCAGCGCCGGTGATGCGCGTTGCGAGAGTTCTTCCCCCTGATCGAAGGCGCGGCGAATTTTGTACGTGGTGGTGCGTTCCGCGGGCACGCGTCCGATCGAGCGAATTTTCAGCCGAAACTCTTCCGGCGAAACATATTCTCCAAACGTTGCGCCGGCGGCTTTCGAAATACTTTCTTCCATCAGCGTTCCGCTGAAATCGTTGGCGCCGGCCTGCAAGCACGCCAGCGACGTTTCGAATCCCAGCTTCACCCAGGACACTTGCAAATTCTTGATCGCTCCGTGCAACAGGACGCGCGACAGCGCATGCACGCGAAGATGCTCCTCGCGCTTGGCCCCCGGCCGCGCTCCGCCATGCCGGTAGAGCCGCGTGTTTTCATGGATGAATCCCAGCGGCACAAACTCCGTGAATCCGCCGGTGCGTTTTTGAATCGAGCGCAGTAGCAGAATATGGCGCACCCAATCCGCCGGCTCTTCCACGTGACCATACATCATCGTGGACGTCGTTGGAATTCCCATCTCATGCGCCGCCATGATGATTTCCACCCAGCGCCCTGCTGGCAGCTTGTTCGGACTTAGCTCTTGCCGCACGCGATCGTCCAGAATTTCCGCCGCCGTCCCCGGGATGCTGCCGAGCCCTTCGTCCTTCATCATCCGCAAATACTCACGCAACGCCATTTCGGTTTTCGTCACGCCGTAATCAATTTCCATCGGCGAAAAGGCGTGCACGTGCATCTCCGGAAGCGCCCGCTTGACCGCGCGCAGCAAATCCCGGTAGAAAAATCCGTCGAGGTCTTTCGGCAAACCGCCCTGAATGCAAACTTCCGTCGCGCCGCGGTCCCACGCCTCACGCGCGCGGCGAACCACTTCCTCGAACGAAAGCGAATACGCGTCCGCCGCGCCCGGTCCCCGCCCGAATCCGCAGAAGCTGCAGCCCACAAAACAGACATTCGTAAAATTAATGTTGCGATTCACGACGTAGGTGACAGCGTCGCCGACGGTTTCCCGGCGCAAGCGATCCGCCACCGCCACCAAAGCTTCCAGCGCCGCACCTTCGGCGGTCGCCAGCTTCAGTCCTTGCTCGAAGGAGAGCTCACCGCCACCCAGCACCATCTGGAGACATTCCTGCACTTCCGCTGGGCAGCCGCCGTCCGCGACAAACGCAGTTTCGTTCTTGGCATGCGCCGCCATATCCTGAGTATCCTACCAGAGGAGGGCACCTGCGCGTTCGAATAGGGCAAGAGACCGCGGCGCTCTCCTGGCCACCGCCAAACAACTCCGCGCTGGCCCGGCTGGCCCGCATCCTTTACCATACCAACGCAGCCATGAAACTCGTGAAACGCGGATCTCTTTTCGTTGTGATCGGATTGGCGCTCCTCGTGCTCGTCGTAGCACTGGCTGCCTCGGCCTTGCACGATGGCCTCAGCTCCCGCGCCACACCTACCAGGTTCGAAACCTTCCTGGCCCGCAACGCGCGCAATCTTGCGATCCCTTCGAGCGCGCGGCTGGCTCAAAATCCCGTGCTGGATTCACCCGATGATTTGCGCGACGCCCGGTTGCACTTCGCCAATCACTGCGCCATCTGCCACGGCAACGATGGCAGCGGGCAGACGCTCTTCGGCATCGGACTTTATCCCAAACCACCCGACTTGCGTCGTTCAGCGACACAGAATCTGACGGATGGCGAAATATTCTGGATCATTGAAAATGGCGTGCGTTTTACCGGCATGCCCGCGTTCGCCGCCGATGGCGGCGAACACGGCGGACAGGACAGCTGGAAGCTGGTGCACTTCATCCGCCACCTTCCGCGCTTGACAGCGGCGGAACGCCTCGAAATGGAGCGGTATAATCCCAAAGGGCCGGACGACCGTGAAGAAGAACAACACGAAAATAATTTCTTGAATGGGGCAACACCGCAGAAGAAACCGGAATCACAAAATCATCGCCGCGAGTGAAGCACCAGGAAGTTGGTATTTTGCAGGTTAGGAGGGTTTCATGAAGTCTCGTGCACGGAAGCTGGCAATCTTGTTCGCGCTGGTGGCTTGCAACGTGTTCGCCCACGGCAACAAGGTGCATGTCCTCGGTACCCTCGAAAAAATCAGTCCCGATTCCGTGCTGGTGAAAACGAAAGAGGGGAAATCCGTCGAAGTGAAGCTCGTCGCGTCAACTGTTTACGTCCTGCACGTCGCGAGCAGTTCGGCCAACGCTTCGGATCGCAACGAAGACAAGCCCGCGAAAATTTCCGACCTTGCCGTTGGCGACGCCGTGGTCATTCATGCCACGCCCAAGGAGAACACTCTGGAAGCCGACGAGGTTCGATTCTCTGTTCCTGTCGCATCCAAGACTACGGCTCCTGCTGCCGCGAAGCCGAAATCCTGAAGCAGACCCTACGCCGATTCGCAGATTTTTCTCTATGCCACCAAATGGCACGAGTGCGTCTTGAGGACCAGCCACACCCGGCGTCCCGCGGCCAGGCCCAGCGCGCGCACTGCTCCGGGCGTCACGTGGACGACGAAGAGGGCGCCGCAATCCACACGCGCGATTACCAACGTTCCTCGCTGTTCCAGCGAAACGATTCGTCCTTCCATTATGTTTCGCGCGCTCAATCCAATGGGGCGTTCCACTGCCAGCAAAATGTCACCCGCGCGAATGGCTACCTTCACGCGGTCCCCTGCGACTGCATAACCTAGCGGCACTTCGATCTCGCACGCGCTTTCCTCCAGCCGCACGCGCATCACGCCATCCGTCTCGCGGAGATCGAGCACTATTCCGTTCAGCAGATTTTCGAAGCCGGCAGCTTGCGCCAGTTTCTTCCGGCGCGGCGCGTCCAGAACTTCCATCGGCGCTCCGGCGCTTACGATGTGCCCGTTTTCCATTGCCAGCACGCACTCGCCAAGGGCATCCACTTCTTCGCGGCTGTGCGTCACGTACAGAATCGGAATGCGCTTTGCCGTATTCCATGCGCGCAAATCGTCCACAATCGCCGCTTTCAATTCAGCGTCCAGCCCTGTTAGAGGCTCATCCAGCAGCAGCAGGCCTGGCTCTGTCACCAGCGACCGCGCAAGAGCAACCCGCTGTTTCTCGCCTCCGGAAATTTCGCCCGGCCTCTGCTTTCGCAGATTCTCCACCCGAAATGCTGCGAGAATTCCTCCAACGCGCTCCTGCCGTTTCTCCTGCTCCAAATTGTTCAGCCCGTAAGCGACGTTTTCTTCCACGCTCAAATGCGGAAACAAGGCCAGCGTCTGAAATACGTAAGCGATTCGACGTTTCTGGGCCGCGAGGTGGATTCCCCGCGAGGAATCGAAGAGCACGTCGCCGCCAATCTCGATTCGTCCTTCCTCTGGTCGCGTTAAACCGGCGATGCAGTCGAGCAGCGTCGATTTCCCCGCGCCGGAAGGCCCGAATAAAATCGTGATGCCCTGTGGAACTTCGATGGAGACATCGAGAAGAAAGGAAGGGGTACCCGGACTGCACCGCGCTTTGCGGATGCGCGCGGCTAGCATGCTTGCTCTTACTTCGCTGCCCACGGCGTCCACACCCGGCGGTTCACCGCGTACACCACTGACAACACTCCGAACGATATCACCAGCAATAGTAGCGCCATGCGATTCGCTTCGCCGTACTCGAGAGATTGCACGCGATCGTAAATGTCGATCGAAACGGTGCGTGTGACGCCCGCAAGATTTCCTCCGACCATCAGCACCACGCCAAATTCACCAAGGGTGTGCGCGAAACTCAGCACCACGGCCGTCACCACTCCCGGCAAGGAGAGCGGCAGGATCACTCGCCAAAATGTTCGCCAACCTCCCGCACCCAGTACGGCCGAGGCATTCAGCAGTTTGCGATCCACGCCTTCGAACGAAGCGACCAGTGGCTGCACCGCAAACGGAAAACTGTACAGTACCGATACCAGAATCAATCCGCCAAACGTAAACGCCAGTCCATGCCCGAAAAGGGCGATCCACAGCTTTCCCAGCGGCCCGTGCGGTCCCATCGCCACGAGCGCGTAAAAGCCAAGCACCGTCGGCGGCAGCACCAGCGGCAACGCCACGACGGACTCCAGCAAAAATTTCCCGCGCCAGTTCGAGTACGCCAGCCAGTACGCCAGCGGCATCCCGATTATCAAAAGAAGCAACGAAACACAGAGCGCCAAGCGCAAGGAGAGGAATAGAGCGTCCAGATTCATGACGGAGATGTGCACCTTTGGCCCAGCCCGCGAGTGACAAATCCATATTTTTCCAAAATCGTGCGACCTTCTTCGCTCTTAACGAATCCGAGAAAGGCCCGCGCGGCATCTTTATTCTTCGCGCCCTTCAGTACAATTGCTCCCTGCTCGATAGCGGGGTGCATTTCCTCGGGAATGATCCAGCTCTTTCCTCCCCTCATTGGGGGAGAGCTTGCCAAGGAGAGTGCAATAATCCCCGCCTCGGCATTGCCCGATTGCACAAATTGTGCCGCCTGGGAGATATTCTCGCCATACACCATCTTGGCCTTCACTCGCTCATAAATGCCTGCCTTTTGGAGTGCGGCGACTGCGGCGCGCCCGTAGGGCGCATGCTCCGGATTGGCAATCGCAATCTTCCGTACGCGTGGATCGAGCAACGCATTCCATTGCTGCTTTGCCACGTTTAGCTTGGCATCTCCTGGCACCCAGATCACGATCCTGCCCACCGCATATTCGTAGAGGGTATCTGGCTCTGCGAGTTCCACTGCTCCCAGTTTTTTTGGATAGCCAATGTCTGCCGAAAAAAACAGATCGAACGGCGCGCCATTCTGAATCTGAGAGAAAAAATTCCCGCTCGAACCGTACGTCACGTCTAGTTTCGTTCCGGTCCGCTTCTCAAATCCTTCCGCCAATTCCCCCATCGCAAATTTCAAGTCCGCCGCGGCCGCAACTCGAAGCTCTTGTTCCTGTGCCTGAACTTCGCGGGCAACACAAGAAAGCAGTAGCAGTGCGGTTAGAACCCGGGCTGCCGTTCTCATGCACTCTTCTCCGCTCTGCGCCGCGCACTCTGCGTTAATTTTTTTTGTTTCCTCAAACCCGCAAAATCATCACTTCCGTAGATTTGATCAGTGCGGCAGCCCGGTCCCCCGGCTTCAAGCGCAGCTCCTTGGCCGCATCCGCCGTAATGATCGAAGTAATATGCTGCTCCCCGATCGCCAGTGTCACCTGCGCCAGCAGTCCGCTGAGCTTGAGCGCCACCACGCGGCCGATCAACTGATTTCGCCCGCTGATCTTGCGGAAATTCCCGCGCCTTGTTTCGATATCGCCGCGTTCCAGTTTCTTGGGGATCAAGCGGTCAATCTCGCTCTCCGGCACGCGGTGATGTCCGCCCGGGGTCTTCACCGATTTGAGCTTCCCGTGGTAGATCCACTGCTTCAGGGTGGGATAGCTGATTCCGAGGATGTTTGCCGCTTCGCGTGGCGCCAGCAGCCTTTGCACGGTCCCTCCTGCAGACTCGCAGAATACCGCACGCATAATCGCCATATCAATACGTTTTTATACGATTAGAAACGAGACGGAATCTGGATAGAGAAAGAGGAATACTGCGTGCTGCCCCTTGAATTCGCGTTGGTTTTCAGTTGCGCAGGGGCTTGCCCGTCTTCAGTGTGTGGGCGATGCGCTCCTGGGTCTTCTTCTCGCCGCAGAGCGAGACGAACGCCTCGCGCTCGAGATCGAGGACGTATTGTTCGCTGACCAATTGCGGCGACGTCAACGGCCCACCCGCCAGAATGTTGGCGAGCTTCCGGCCGACGTGTGCGTCGTACTCCGAGGCGTAGCCCCCGCGCATCATCATGTGGATCGCCAGCTTTGCGCCGGCCAGAAATTGTTCGCCAAGAACTTTGATTTGCGTTGTCTGCGCGCCTTCTTGCCAGCTTGCTGCCAGCGGCTTATATCCGCCGCGCGCCAGCGCCAGCGCCGCCTCCTTGGCGTCCGCAACCAGCCGGTCGCGGTTCATGGACACTCCGTCCTCGCGTCGCAAGTATCCGAGGTCGCGGCATTCCTCCGCGCTGGCGCCCACCTTGGCCATCGCGATTGCTTCGAACACCGGCTTCAGCGCGTGAAATAAATCCAGATCTTCCCCGGCCGCGGTATGCTCATTCGCGCGGATGAGCATTTCTTTTGTGCCGCCGCCGCCGGGGATCAAGCCTACTCCCGTTTCCACCAGGCCGATGTACGCTTCCGCGGCTGCTTGAATTCGTGTGGAGTGCAAACTCACTTCGCAGCCGCCGCCCAGCGCCATTCCCTGCGGCGCGGCCACCACCGGTTTCGGCGCGTATTTGAGAGCAAGATTTATGTTTTGGAATTGCTTCACCGCCATGTGCAGCTCGTCCCACTCTTGTTCTTGCGCTCCCACCAGCACGAGCATCAGGTTCGCGCCGACGGAGAAATTCACCGCCTGGTTGGCGATCACCATGGCGTCGAAGTCCGATTCCAGCCGCTTCAGGCCTTTGTGCAGCATGGCGATCAGGTCCGCGCCGATAGCGTTCATCTTGGCGTGGAATTCCACGCACGCCACGCCGTCGCCAAGATCAATCAAGCTCGCGCCGGGGTTGCGTTCTACTTCGCGGCCGGCCTCCTTCAGCGATTTGAGAATGATGACGCCCTTTGGCTCCTCGACTTTCTTTGCTCCGCCGCCGGCGGTATCGAATACGGTCGTTAAGCCTTTCCCCGATTCGTAGAATCCTTTTCGCCCGCTCGCGAGAACTTTTTCGATCACCGGCGGCACCGTGCGCCCCTCTTTCTGCACTTGCCCGGCGAAGGCCTTCACGCCAATAGCATCCATGATCTCGAACGGTCCGAGTTCCCAGCCAAAGCCCCAGCGCATGGCGCGATCCACGTCCGCCACGTTATCGGAAATCTCCGGCACGCGCCGCGCCGCGTACAAACACGTCTCCGAAATCCCGCCCCACAAAAACTGCTGCGCCTTGTCGCCTTTCTGGCCTTCCAGGACGGGTCCAAGGAGAGCGCGCAGCCGTTCGCGAGTATCTTCAATGGCCTTGCCCATTTCGAGCGAGGCAAATCTTGCTTTCTGCCTTGGGCGATACTCCATGGTGTTCACGTCGAGGGTCAGGATTTCCTTTTCACCTTCGCCCCTGACCTTCTTGTAGAAGCCCTGGCCGGTCTTGTCGCCGAGCCACCCGCGCTTGGCCATCTCTTCCACCAACACGGGAAGTTTGTACATTTCGCGCGATTCGTCGTTTGGAGCGGTTTCGTAAATATTTTTTACCACGTGCACGAGCACGTCGAGACCAACAATGTCCGCCGTGCGAAACGTTGCCGACTTCGGCCAGCCCACCGCCGGACCCGTGCACGCGTCCACTTCTTCCACTGTCATTCCCAGTGTGTTCATCAGGCGCAGCGCGTTCAGCATCGAAAACGTTCCAATGCGATTGGCAATGAAATTCGGCGTGTCCTTCGCCGCCACCACGCCCTTGCCCAGACGCTTGTCGCAGAATTCGCTGAGCGTTTCGACGACTTCACTTGATGTCTTCGGTCCGGGAATCACTTCGACCAATTTCAGATAGCGTGGCGGATTGAAAAAATGCGTTCCCGCCCAGTGCTGCTGGAATTCTTCGCTCATCCCCCCGGCGATCAAATGCACCGGCAATCCCGAAGTATTGGTCGTCACGATCGCGCCGGGCTTGCGGTACTGCGCCACGCGTGACAGCAGGTTTCGCTTGATCTCTAGGTTTTCGGCGACGACTTCGATAATCCAATCGGCTTCCGCACAGCGCGCCAGGTCGTCGTCGAAATTTCCAATCGAAATTTTGTCCGCCAGCGCCGCGGTAAAAAATGCCGCCGGTTTCGACTTTTTCGCGGCATCCAATCCCCCGCGCACAATTTTGTTGCGCTCGGCCGCCGGCGCGCCGGCCGGCAAATTCGGCGGCACGATGTCCAGCAAAACGCACGGCAGCCCGGCGTTCGCGAAATGCGCCGCGATTCGCGAGCCCATCGTCCCAGCTCCCAGCACAACCGCTTTTTCGATGCGACGCTTCATGGCACGCCTTCTAAACGGGATTCCAACGGTAGGACAGGTTACAAAACCGGCAAGCAGCGGTCAAACAGCTGCGTGCTCACCCGCGATACCACTAGAATAGAGAGATGGCAGAAGAAGGCAAGGTCCACGGAGCCCTGGGGTGGCTTCGTACGGCGAAGGAAAAGTTTCGCGAATTCGCCTACGGCGAACCAGGAGAGCCAACGGAGCGCCCGCGCGTGGGCTTGGCTCTCGCTGGAGGATTCGCGCGCGGCATCGCGCACATTGGCGTGCTGCGCGTGCTGCGTCAGGCGGGCATTCCCATCGATTGCATCGCGGGCACGAGTGTCGGCGCTTTGATTGGCGCGAGCTATTGCGCGGGAGCAACCCTGGAAGACATGGAGAAAATCGGCGCCAGCACAGCCTTTTCCGATTTTGGGCGTTGGACGCCGTCGTGGCTCGGGCTGGCCACCAACCAGCGCATGGAAAAGTATTTTGCGCGCTTCACGGCGATCAAGACGTTTGAAGAGTTGCGCACGCCACTCGCTGTGGCCACTACTGATATTAACGCAGGAGTATCCGTCTACTATTCCCACGGGCTGATCATGCCGGCAATCCGCGCTTCCTGCGCGTACCCGGGGCTCTTCCTGCCTATCCAATACGATGGACGAACCCTTGTGGACGGATTCCTGACTTCGCCCGTGCCGGTGGAAGGCGCGCTGCTCCTCGGGGCGGACATCGTCATCGCCGTGTACCTGGAGGCCGGCAGCCTCGAGCAGCCGCGCACCTTTACGGATGTTCTGAGCCGCGCATTTAACATCGTGCAGCGGCACTCGGACTTGGCGTGGCGCACGCAGGCCGATATCGTGATCGAGCCGGATGTGAAACCATTCGTGTGGGACGATTTCAGCAAAACACCGGAAATGGTGGCGGCGGGCGAAACGGCGGCGCTGGCGGCGCTGCCGCAGATTCGCGCGGCCTTGCGCAGAGAAAAACGCGACTCCGCTGCCTAGCGCAATTTAGTTTCTGCAAGCCAAAATGCTCTCGAAGAGTCCGCAAGAACATTTGGCAAACTTTTTCCGCCGCTCATTTCACAAACTTCCAAAGATTATTCGCGGGTGACTTGAACCTGAACGGGCTGGCCTTCGCCTTTGCCGCGCTGCGTGAGCCACGCGGCGAGGCCTTCGGCGAAGCGTTCGGGAGTGAGGCGGAAGCTGGCTTCGACTTTTCCGTCGGCGACGGGAAGCGTGTCGTCGAAGTCGGCGGAGTTGGTGAAGTTGCGCATGCAGAATTGATCGAGCCAATCGAGCGGGCAGGGGCGGGTTTCGCCCCGGATGATGATGTTCACATTAAATTTTTGTGCGTACATGGTGCCAAGAAGCCGGGCTGAAGCCCACCTCTACGGTCGAGCGATTTGCTACGAGGCGCGGGGGCGCTTGACAGAATGTGCGAGGCCGACGGCTTCGAGCATCCAGATGAAATACCAGCCGATGTCGGTCTGATACCAGCGCAGGCCGAGGCGCGCGGAGCCGGCGTGGGTGTGATGATTCTGGTGCCAATTTTCGCCCCAGGCCGTTAATTGGAAGGGGCCGAGCCACCAGACGTTCATGCTGGAATCGCCTTCTTCGACGTGGTTGAGATGCGTGAGGCTGTTGACGAGGCACTGCATGTGCAGCGAATAGACCAGGCGGATCGCGCCCATCCAGAAGAAGCCCATCCAGCCGAAACCGAGAATTAGGCCGATGCAGATCGAAAAAATAATGACGGGGGTTTCGGCCCATCCCCAAATTTTGTAAACGCCGCCGGTCAGTTCGGGAGCCCAGCGCTTTTTATCTGCGGGATTCGTTTGATAGAGCCACCGAAGATGGGCCCACCAGAATCCGCCCTGCTTGGGACTGGAGATGTCGTCGGGGGTGTCCGTGACGGAATGATGGAGGCGATGGTAGGCGACCCAACTGGCGGGATGACCGGAGCCGTTGAAGACGGCCCAGAAGATGAGAAGCTGCTCGACGAAGCGGTTTGTCTTGAGGGTCTTGTGGGCGAGCATGCGGTGATAGCAAACGGTGGTGCCGAGACCGCCAAAGGCGATGGAAAGCACGGTCATCCCGACGACTTTGAGGCTGGGTACGGGAAAAAGGATCAGACCGATGATCGCGAGAGTGTGAATGAGGACCAAATAGGTGAAGACGCCTTCTTTGCCGTGCACCGGTTTCCAGAATGGGCGGTCCCAAGGCCGAGGTTGTTGCGTTGCGGTCAGTTCCATGTAATCTCCGGCGATCTGCGGTATTGAATGCGCGAAAGCTTGAAATGCAGAACGTATAAGGCAGACATAACCATACCATTTTCGGCCTGGGTTTGCGGGAAAACTGTTCAAGAGAGAACACAAAGGGTGAATAGGGGGGACGAAGAACATTTGAACGTTGGAATGTTTAAAAGTTGAAATATTTGAAGGTTGAAATATCCCGACCCGGTCGGTCGGGATCTGCGCTCCAGAAGTTCTTTGGAGCTTTGATTGGAAGGTTGAAAGGTTGAAATGTTGGAGGGTTGAAATGTCGTGCAGAGATGAAATGAAGTAAGGATGTAAGGGCGTACAGAACGTATTGCCGCGGCTCGTGGCTGTTGATCGGGGTTCCTTGGAGCATGTCCCATGTTCACGTCCAGAAGACCCGCGAGGATTGCGAGGCATCTGATTCGGCAGGTTGGTTGTTTCCGCGGAGATGCCAACACAGTTGAAGTTTTTCTTTAGGAATTTCATCGGAGATCCCCACCCCATCCCCCATTGATGGATGAATGTCAAAACAAAGGGGATAGAAAATGGGCAATTCGTACGTGACTGAAAATGCTTGGGGGACTGGAGTTTGGTGACCTGGGGAAAATGGGTCCAGTCCACTGGTGACGGCCCTGTCATCTGGATTACTTTCGGATAGCCCGTAACCCCGGAGAGATCCAGAAACAGTCCTGAACTGTTCAGCAAACTACCGCGTGGCGGCTGGCTTTGCAGGTTGCCACAATTCGACCGGATTTCCCTCAGGGTCATGCACGCGGGCAAACCGGCCGTTGGGATAAGACTGCGGGTCCATCTTGACCTCGATTCCAGCGGCTTGTAGCTGGGCCGCCATTTTGTCGAGATCCCGGACTCGAAAGTTCAGCATCCAGACTTTCTGGGTATCCCCGAAATAGTCGCTCGTCTCCTTGAATGGAGCGAAAGCGGTGGGTCCCGCCTCTTGCTGCCAAGGGGATTCCCCGTAGCTCGTTGGTATGAGCGAGACTCCCAGGTGTTGCTGGTACCAAAGCCCCAGCGCTTTCGGATCTTTGGCTCGGAAGAAGAATCCTCCGATTCCGGTCACTTTTTCCATTTCCGTTCCTCCCGCGATCCCATCGCGAACAGCGACCCCCGCAGGGGGAGAGGAGACCTTTGACTGTGTGGCCGGCTGTGCCGCTATGGCGAGTCGGTTCCGCCCCAAGATGAAGCTCGACCCGAAAGCAAATGACAGAGTTCGAAGCAGTTGGCGTCTTAGAAAAAGCATCCCATCCTCCTTCTGAGAAGAGTACGGCCCGAGCTACAATACCTGCGCAAACAGGGTTCCGGGAAGCGTAAAGATCGCGCCGTCGCAGCCTTCGACCGATGCCAGTTCGCAAAGGCGGAAAATACCTTCGTTTTCCAGCATGATAGAATCCGACCCAGCAAGATACGCGCATGCCACCAGTCGACCCCAAGAAGCGCGAAACACTGCTAGAGGCGGCGAGGAAAATTGCTGAATTTCCGGCAATTCCTGTGCGGTCTCTCGAGAAAGCCTACGAAATCTTCCATCAAATCGAAGCTCACTTGACAGCCGCCGAGGACGACCCCGAACTCTACAACGCCTTAATGCTCTGGCGAACAAAACTCAAGGAGGCCTTGGAAGCTCGCGCGCGGGAATTGGGCAAGTCCGACGAGTGGGGACAAGCCATGAAGGGCCACGACAGGCGGTAGCGGCGACAGCCGTTCGTATGTTTGTGGCGCCGGGTCCGCACGGGAGTATTTCACCCGGATTTCAGCAATTGGAAGAATCACGATGCGTATCGGAAGGTGTTTGGCGCGTTGGTGAAGGATTTGAAGTGAGCGGCGGAACGAAAGTAGAAACCAGAAAGTAGAAGGCGGAAAACAGAAAAGAGAAATTAGAAACTCGAGAAGAAACTAGAAATTGGAAAAGCGAAGAGGGGCACGATGTATTGTGCCCCTACATCTTCTTGGCTACGTTCCACGGAAAATGATTACGCCGAAAATATCGGACCAGGCGTGGGCGATCATGCCCGGGCGCAGGCTCTTACGCCAGAGGGCGAGCAGACCGAATAGGACTCCGAAAAGAGTGATTCTGGCGGCCGCGCCTATACCTTCGTAAAAATGGCCGACGCCGAAGACAATCGCCTGGAAAAGGACGGCCAAGGCGCTGCTGCCAACGATGGCCTGAAATTGCTTCTGGAGATAGCCGCGAAAAGCGAGTTCCTCACAGAATCCGGCGGAAAGGGCGAGAGGGATCCACACGAGACTCTCCAGAAGCCCATGGGGAAGAAGCCCCTGCGCGGCATTCGTTCCGCCGCCGAGGAGATGGGAATTCTGCAAGCCCATCCACAAAGCCCAGAGCGCCGCGCCCAGTGCGAAGTCTTTCAAGACGTCCACTGGCGTGGCCCATCGACCGCCGAGCAGATCGCGCAAACGCACTCCGCACTGGTGCACCCCCATGCGGACGTAGAGCACGAGGAGCCATTCCGAAACAAGGACAGAAACGTAACCCGGCACAGGGCTAGTGCCCGGCACTGTTGGCTGTGGGTGCTGCTTTACGGCGTGCTGAAAAAAACCGCCAGCGACGGACAGCCCTAAAAAAATGGCAATAAAGACAATCGTGTGCCATGCCGGGGCGATGAGCGGGCGGCTGGACGGGGGAAACGTAGGGTTCGCGTGGGCGGCCATCGTGCTCCATCCTTCTGATTGGTGATGTGTGGACGGCCTGTGATGATTCTATCCCCAATGATGCCACAGGCGGAATGCGGAAATAGAAATTGGAAAGGCGAGGAGGGCACGATCCCGACTGGGTCCCAACAGTGTCGGGATCTTCGATCGGAGCAGGCGCCGGACACTGGGTGCAGGGTTCACAGAGGCTAGTGAACTTACGTTGGAGCGGGGAAACAGGGTTTGGCGGGGCCGCGTCAAAGTAAGGCCGATTGACATCCATCAAAAACAAAGACGACACAGTTGTGTGCCGGGCAGTTGGGGCACGCCAAGCCCGAAGTGTGCTGCGGTGACGGAGTTCAATTCGCGGGCTTGGAGAGGAGCTGGACTAGTTGGAAGAGGAAGGCTTGGCCTTCGTAGAAGGACTGGACAGCCATGCGTTCGTCGCGGCCGTGGAAGCGGATGTCGTCGCGGTCGAAGAAGAAACCCTGAATGCCGTAGGTGGGGATGCCGGCGATGCGGAGGGCTTTGCCGTCGGTGGCGCCCATGACCATGATGGGCACTACGGGGACGCCGGGCCAGAGAGCGTTGGTGGCGCGGGTGACGGCGGTCAGGACATCCGGGCGCATGGCGGAGGCGGGGCCGGGAGCGGGGTCGCCGAGAAGTTTTACGGTGACTTGGTCATCTGCGACGATTTTTTGCAGGGTGGATTGTACGTAGGCGACGGAGTCTTCGGGGAGGACCCGGCAGTTGACGGTGGCGGCGGCGAGTTGCGGCAAGGCGTTCACGGCGTGACCGCCTTCGAGTAAGGTGGCGACGCAGGTGGTGCGGAGAGTGGCGTTGAAGGCGGGAGTGGCCGCGGCTAGACGCTGCATGGCGTCCTGGGAACCTTTGGCAGCTGCGGCGAGATCGTCTCGCGTGGGGCCGATTTCGATTTTGGCCATTTGCTGGAAGTAGGCGGCGGTGACTTCGTTGGTCTTGAGGGGGAAGCCGAAATTGGAAAGGCGCTGCAGGGCGGCGGCGAGGCGATAGATGGCGTTGTCGGCGACGGGCAAAGAGCTGTGGCCGCCTTTGTTGTGGACTTCGAGGCGGAAATTGATGACGTATTTTTCGCTGACTTGGAGATCGTTGGAGAGTTTTTTGCCGGCGGAGGATTCACCCCAGCCGCCTTCGTTGAGAGCGAAGTCGGCGTCGATGAGCTCACGGTGATTCTTGAGGAGCCAGGCGACGCCGTTGTAGGGGCCGCCGCCTTCTTCGTCAGCGGTGAGTGCCACGAGGAGGTCGCGGTCGGGCTTGAAGCTGTCTTTTTTGTATTGGATCAAGTTGGCGATCCAGACGGCGGCTTGGGCTTTGTCGTCGCCGGTGCCGCGGCCGTAGAAGAAGCCGTCGCGCTCGATGAGTTGGAGGGGATCCATGCTCCAGTCTTCGCGCTTGGCTTCGACGACGTCGATGTGAGCGAGCAGAAGGATGGGCTTGCGGGCGCCGGTGCCGTGATAGCGGACGACGAGATTGGATTTTTGGGGACTGGCGCCACCGAGGAAGATATCGGATTCGGGGAAACCCGCCGCGCGCAAACGAGCTGCCGCCGCTTCAGCAACGGGAGTGGTGGCGCCGGTTGTGAAACCGGATTGGATTTCGACAAATTCTTTGTAGATGTCGTGGGCGAGCTTTTGCTCCGGTTCGGGGCGGGTGGTTTGGGCGCTGGAGGACGCGCAGCTGAGAAACAGGATGAGGAGCAAGTGCAGCAGGCGAGACTTTTTCATTGTAAACATGGGGGCATTCTTCCATGGGGGAGCTTGTTTTCGCAACCTCGCAAGGATACGAGGCCAATTTTCGAGCGTATTCTCTGTGCGAGATTTCCGTGGGATTTGAAGGAGGGCGCTTCTGCACGGAGATGGAAGCGCTTCTCTATATGACAGCAAGCAAAACCAGCAGGTCGAGAATAGCCAGCTTTATCGGCTGACGGAATAGGGGCCGTCGGCGGCGGGGCGGTAGTCGGAGTAGGTGAGAATGCGCTGCATGTCGATGCTCTTGAGGAAGAGGATTTTGGCGCTGGCGTGCATTTCGAGGCGTCTGGGGCCCCACACGGACTCGGTGACGCGAGTTTGTTCCATAAGGATGTGCGAGCCGCGGAGCACGCGGGCGACGAAGAGTCCCATGGTGAAGGACTGGGTTACCTCGCCGTCGACCTTGGTCCAGCCGAAGTCCTGCTTGTCAATCCAAAGCTTGCCTTGCACCCTGGAGAACATCTTGGCGAACTTGCCGTGCGCGTGATAGCCGGGGTGTGGAGTGGCTTGAAGGACGTAGGTCGAGCGGTTGTCGATGGTTTCTTCGCCGACGAGCTGGAAGTCGAAGGCCTCGAGGAGGTCACGGAGGAACGCTCTGTTTTCCTGATCCTTGCGAAGGCGGATGGCCTTCTCCTCCGGCGTTTCATGCTTCAGCTTGTCGAGATCCTCGTCGCTTTTCTTCTGGGCCGCGAGTGAAGGAAGCTGGCCGTTGTGTTCGATGAGCTGCTCGAAGCGAGCGCCGTTCACAAGAATCATTCTGGTGACGTCGATATCTTCGGACTTAACCTTGCCGAGATCGTCGAGGCGGCGATCCTCATCACGCTCCATGTAGGTGTAGGTGTCACGCGCCTGCCAACTGCGCTCGGTGGCGGTGATGGACTGGGCCACAATCTGGTGGGCATCGAGGACGGTTGGGTGAACTTGCTCATTGTGGGGCCCGCTATTTTGAGCGAAGAGCGAGGATGAAGCCGCGACTACAGCCAGGAGCGTTCCGATTCGGTATTTAGCCATGAATTCCATTTGGACTCGAGTGCCGCTGAAGATCTTGGAGAATCAGGATCCTCAACTACTTTAATGGAGTGGAGTGCCGAGCGTCTGTGCGAAAAGACACAGTTTATTTGTGTGCGGATTAGGATAGACCAAGGAATCGCAACCCTAGTAAACCTAAGTTCACTCGCAGCGATCCAGTTCCTCTCCAAGCGAACTCCGGCCCCCGGGACTCCGGGGATAGGGAGAGGAGTCTGGAGTCGAGCCGAGTGTGTTCCTCCGCCTTTGGGGGAGAACAAAAATTCGAGGGAAGAGAACTCAGGTGGTGTACAAACGGGTCATCGTGCTGCTCGGAAGCATTCTCGGTTGCTACGCGTTGGCGAGAGCACAAACATCAGTGCCACGGATCGTCGTAGCACAAGAACGTGTTGCGCAGAGCATACCCGTGCTCCGAACGTTCGCGGCGCCTTTGCTGACCTCTTCCCCAGTAGTGAACCTGGATCCCGGAAAATCTCCGGCGCATTTCAGTCTAATGCCCGTAGGAGCTTACGAAGGCGATCACAGCCTGGAAGGCTTTCCGCAGCTGGAACATTTTAAGACTTTTCTTTTCACGCAGACGAGCCTGCCGCTCATCCAACTTTGGGGCGGACGTTTGCAATTGGACGCCTTTCAGAGCACGTATCATATTCAAACTATGCAGCCTGGTCTTGTGGGCTTGGTCCGTTTCCAGGGACAAAGCTATCCAGTCGGTCCGCGTTCGAGCCAGCTGTCCGGGCTGAGCCTGAGCTTCCAGTTTAGGCGGGGCGCGCGGGGAGAGCGCCCGAGTGAGTTGTGGCGGCATGTGACGCGAATTGCCGGGAACGTCCTGAATTGAACTGAATTGCTCCGGTTTCGATGTCATTGTGAAAGTCCGATGAAGAAGAAAACCAAGAACGAATCCGGCGAAGCGACACGTGCCAGTGTCAAGAAAGAAATGGCGAAGCCGCGCATGGCAAAGTCCGCACGCGAAGGGGAAACAAATATAGCCGCTGCGCGAATCGCTCCAGGCAAGCCATGGAAGAACCAGCCGCGGCAGCTTCTGCGGAGTGCAAGCTAGTCCGCGCACTGCTGAGGCAAGGAAAGCGGCAAAAAAAGATCGTTTTGGGAGCACTGGGAAGACTGCCAGGGAACAGTGATCTCGCATGAAGAGAAACGAAAATGCCAGATGACGAATGGGTGAAGAAGCTGGAAGACGGCAGGAGAGTGAAGTTCAGCTACCAAGAACTGCCGAGAGACGGAGCATTTATCACCGCGCAGCTGGAAGCGAATGAGGTGGTCTATTCGGTGGTCTTGACGGAAATAAGAAACCCGCTGGACCGTGAAGATGTGGAACGCCATTTCAAGGGCGAACTTTCAAAGAAGTAGCACCGCGCATTTTCAACCACAATCCGCAGAGCCGCGGAATCCAACTGCGGCCCCACCCGCGAAAGGGCCGCTCGTGCGGCCAAGCCAAGGAAAAAACCTGTCCTCCGCGACATGGCCTGGGCAAATTCCCCCGAGGCATCCAAAATTTTCGTCCGGGGCATCGCTCCGTTCGATCATGCGTCGCCGTCAAGAAAAGAGCGGTGAATAGTGGGAGGGTGACTCCGACCAGGCCGGCGCAAGTGCGAGGGGCGGATTTCAAAGCCGAGGGGGAGAACGGGAACTAACACAGAGGACACAGAGTTCACGGAGACTGAGAAGAGCGTGGGAAAAAAGTTGTGAGGCGGAAGGAAAGGCAATGGTGGCAGAATGGACGGCGCTGGGGAGGGATGTTGCGCGGAGATTGGTGTCGAGGAGAGGATGCAATGGGCGTGAAGATGAGATTGGGGCTTAGTGTTGGCCGCTGCTGGCTGCGGTTTGGAGTGATTGGAATTTCGTGCGTGGTGGCGTGGTTTGTGATTGGGGCGGGACGGGGAGAGGCGCAGATGGCGGTGAAGGCGGGAGTGGAGCAGGAGGCGTTTGGGAAGCTGGAGGACGGCACGGTGATTGAGGCGTTCACGCTGAGGAATTCGCGCGGGGCATGGGCGAGGGTGATTACGTATGGGGCGACGCTGACGAACTTGTGGATGCCAGACCGCAAGGGGGTCGAAGGAGATGTGGTGCTGGGGTTTGACGATTTGAAAGGATATTTGGGGGATCATCCGCATTTTGGGGGAATTGTCGGGCGGTTCGCGAACCGCATTGCGAAAGGGAAATTCAGCATTGACGGGCAGGAATATACGCTGGCGACGAACAATGGGCCGAACACGCTGCACGGCGGAACCATCAGCTTTGACCGGCGAGTCTGGAAGGGCGAAGAGGTTGCGGATGGGAAGGGCGCGGCGGTGCGGATGACGTACGTGAGCCCGGACGGGGAGGAACATTTTCCCGGGAGGCTGACGACGACGGTGGTGTACACGCTGACGGAGAAAAACGAACTGAAGCTCGAGTACACGGCGAAAACGGACAAGCCGACGACGCTGAACCTGACGAATCACACGTACTTCAATCTGAGAGGTGGAGGGGACGTGCTGGGATACACGCTGACGCTGAATGCGAGTCGGTATACACCAGCGGACTCGACGCTAATTCCGACGGGAGAACTGACGCCGGTGAAGGGCACGGCGTATGACTTCACGAAGCCGATGACGATTGGATCGCGCGTCGCGGAAGTGGAGAAGATCAAGGAAGCGGGGGGTTACGACATCAACTACGCGGTGGACGGAGAGATTGGAAAGTTGCGGCCGGCGGGGAAAGTGGTGGACGACGTTTCCGGGCGAGAGATGGAAGTGTGGACGACGCAGCCGGGCGTGCAGCTCTATACGGCGAACTGGTTGAATGGAAGCATCAAGGGCAAGGGGGGCGTGGCGTATAACAGATTTGGAGCGGTATGCCTGGAGACGCAGAACTATCCGGATGCGGTGAATCACGCGAATTTTCCGAGCGCGATACTGAGGCCGGGTGAGGTGTTTCACTCGGAGACGATTTATAGATTTTCAGTGAAATAGTAAAGACCGCGGGAAGGTCCTCCTCAGCGGCGTCGGCTTGCGCGGGCGGCGAGGGGTAACATAGACTGAGGCGGGTAGAGCAAAACGCCTGCCAGCCGGGCCGGAAATTCCCGCCTTTGCATGGGCCTGGTGGCAGGGCTGAGTCCATTCGCAGCACGATCCCGACCTGGTCGGGGTTTGCATGCCGAGCACCACCGGCACTAGCAGCGGCCGGAGGGTGGCATTTTGCATGGGTGGCGGCGGAATCGTGGACCGGCAGGGAGAAGAGCTTGGCAACTCCACTGGAAACCTGGGTGAATGAGGCAGCAACGCTGACGAAGCCGGAACGCGTGGCGTATTGCAACGGGTCCGAAACAGAGTACCAGCGGATGATCGCGGAGATGCTGCGCGCAGGGGATACCCTCGCGCTGAACGAGAAGACTTACCCGAATTGCCAGCTGCACCGGAGCAGCGTGAATGACGTCGCGCGGACGGAGCACTTGACCTACATCTGCACGCCCGAGAAAGAGGATGCGGGACCGACGAATAACTGGATGGACCCGGGCGCGGCGAAACACAAGGTGGGGGCGCTGCTGGATGGAGCGATGCGCGGGCGGACGATGTACGTGGTGCCGTACATCATGGGGCCAGTGAATTCGCCGATCAGCAAAGTGGGAGTGGAAGCGACGGACAGCCCATACGTGGTGGCAAGCATGCGAATCATGTCGCGAATGGGGAATGCGGCACTGGAGCGGATTGGATCGTCGAAGGATTTCGTGCCGGGGCTGCATTCGCTGGGCGACCTGGACCCGACGCGGCGGTTTATCGTGCACTTTCCGCAGGAGAAATTGATCTGGAGCGTGGGATCGGGGTACGGCGGGAACGCGCTGCTGGGGAAAAAATGTTTTGCGCTGCGGATCGCCAGTGTTATGGCGCGCGAGCAGGGGTGGATGGCGGAGCACATGCTGATCCTGGGACTGGAAGCGCCGGGCGGAAAAGTGACGTACATGGGCGCGGCGTTTCCGAGCGCTTGCGGAAAAACGAACCTGGCGATGATGGTATCGGCGCTGGAGAGCCAAGGCTACCGCGTGTGGACGGTGGGCGACGACATTGCGTGGATGCAGATTGGCGACGATGGGTATTTGCACGCAATCAATCCGGAAGCGGGGTTCTTTGGGGTGGCGCCGGGCACGGGAATGAAAACGAATCCGAACGTGATGAGTGCGTTGCACAAGAACACGCTGTTTACGAACGTGGCGATGACTTCGGAGCGAGAACCTTGGTGGGAAGGAATTGGCGATGATCCGCCGGCGGGGCTGATCAATTGGAAGGGCGAGAAGTGGGACACGTCGAAGGGCACGGCGGCGCATCCGAATGCGCGATACACGGTGCCGGCGAATCAAGCGCCAAGTATTTCGCCGAAGTGGGAAGCGCCGGAAGGCGTGCCCATCTCGGCGTTCATTTTTGGCGGGCGCCGCGCGCGGGTGGCGCCGCTGGTGTACGAGTCGTTTGATTGGCAGCACGGCGTGTTTGTGGGTGCGACGATGGCGAGCGAAACGACGGCAGCGGCGACGGGCGACGTGGGAGTTACGCGGCGTGACCCCATGGCTATGCTGCCGTTCTGCGGATACAACATGGCAGATTACTTCCGGCACTGGCTGGAGATGGGAAAGAAGATACCGAAGCCGCCGAAGATTTTTCACGTGAACTGGTTCCGGAAGGGTCCGGACGGAAAATTTTTGTGGCCGGGTTACGGCGAGAACGTGCGGGTGCTGAAATGGATTCTGGAACGCGTGGAAGGACGAGGCGCGGCGCAGGAGACGCCGATTGGATACGTGCCGGCTAAGAACGGGCTCACGCTGGACGGATTGAATATTTCGGATGAAGCGGTGAACGAGTTGTTGCGCGTGAATCCGGAACATTGGGAAGTGGAGATGGAAGATTCGAAAGAGTTTCTCGCCAAGTTCGGGGGACGCCTGCCGCGGGAGATTCGAGAAGAACATGAGAAGCTGTCGCTGCGATTTGGCCGCGTCGCGGGCGTCGCTCGCTAAACACCCGTAAATTCCTGCTAGAGTAAAACCTTCCTCTGGAGGACGGCATGCGCCGCTACGCGATTTGTCTCTCTTTTATTCTTCTCGTTTTTACCTGGCGGACTGCTGCAGCAGAGCCGCAGGAACGTCCGGCCGCAAGGTTTGCGGCACTGGAGCAATGGCGGCTCGCTATCTTAGACGGGAATCCCGCAACTCTAACTCAGCTGTGCGCCTCTTCCCCGCCGCCACAGATTAAAAGCGCGGATGGAAAAGATGCATCGTTGCAGGAGGAGGTGAATTATTGGTCGGGATGGAAAGCCAAGGGCTTGTCGGACGTGCGAGTGGAAATTGTGCGGGAGCAGATCCCTCAACCAAACGCTCATGTCATAGTGATGGAAGTGACGATTTCTGTGAAAGAAAGTGGCACTGCAAAGAAATATTATGTGGGGATGGCGCAGGGCTGGGTACAACAAGCCGATGCATGGCGCATCGCCTACGTGCAAAGGCAAGAAGCAGCGAGATTGAGACAGCCGCTGGAACAGAAGGACCTTTATCCAGCGTCGGCAGATGCGAAAGCGGAGATTGCCGAAGCCGTGCACAGGGCGACGGGCGCTCGCAAGCGCGTGCTGGTCGTTTTCGGAGGAAACTGGTGCTACGACTGCCACGTGCTGGACGAAGCGTTCCATAGTCCGGAGATTTCTCCAACGAAGGAGAAATGGTTTGAAGTGGTGCATGTGGATATCGGCCAGATGGACAAGAATCTGGAAGTCGCGAAACAGTACGATGTACCGCTGGACCGCGGGGTCCCGGCTATTGCGGTGCTGGAAAGCGACGGGAAGCTGCTGTTCAGTCAGAAACGCGGCGAGTTTGAAGCGGCACGGTCCATGGCGCCAGAAGATATTCTGGATTTTCTCAACAAGTGGAAACCGGTTGCCGCCAAGAATTGACCGGTTGCAGAGCCTCGCGCCCGAATGTCAGTGATGGCCGCCGGCGCGGCGCGTGGGCGCGTTGACGGGCGGAGTATCTTCGGCGTCAAAGGCGGCGGGCCCGCGATCAAAATGAAAATCGGGGCGGCTTTCCAGAAGCCGGACGCAACGATTCCAACGGAGAATACTGTCGTCATTGCCGGCGGGGCGGATTCTTTCCGCTTCGGCGAAGCAGCGCATGGCCTCTTCCACTAGCGGGAGGAGAACGTGCGGGGCATAGCCGACGAGGAGCTGGGACTTGGCGCGGCGCTCGTGAAGCAAGCCGCTGTAGTACAGGCGCTCATAGGGATCGCGCAAGCTCTGAAAAATAGACAAGGCTTCGGGATAACGGTCGCTGGCCGCGCCGAGGAACTGATCGGTAATGGCAAGGCCGAGCATGCGGCGGGCGAGCTGGTGCTCGGAATCAACGGCGAGGATGTCGCGGCAGATGGATTCGGCTTCCTCGGGCTCGTTGAGGTAGCGGTAGAGCTCGACTTTGGCGAGGGCTTCGGGGATGCCGGCTTTGGAGATGGATTTCAATTGATGTTTCATGGAGCCTCCGGAAAAAGTAATCCGTTTTTCAGCCATCAGTGATTAGTTCCGAGAAAACTGGAAACGGTTGCTGGTCCTCCTACTTCTTGGATGATTTCGATCGCTCATGCGTCCTCTAACTTGACTTGGCGCGAAGCTTGCGGAAGAGCATGGTCAGCGGATCGTAGAATTCGTCCACGACGCGCTCCTTCAGCGGAATAATGGCGTTGTCCGTGATGCGAATCTCCTCGGGACAAACCTCGGTGCAGCACTTCGTGATGTTGCAATAGCCGAGGCCCATTTCGTCCTTCAAAAGCTGTGTGCGGTTGAGTCCATCGAGTGGATGCATTTCGAGTCCGGCGATTCGAACGAAGAAGCGCGGGCCGGCGAACTGCTCCTTCTTGTCGTGCTCGCGAAGGACGTGGCAGACGTTTTGACACAGGAAACATTCGATGCACTTGCGAAACTCCTGCACGCGATCAACGTCGAGCTGAGAAATTTTCCAGTCGGCACTCGGTCGCGGCTGGAACGCAGGGATTTTCCGGTTGACACGGTAATTCCAGGAAACGTCGGTGACAAGGTCTTTGATGGTGGGAAAGGACTTCATCGGGAGGATGATGATGGGCTGATCCTGCGGAAGGTCGTCCATGCGGGTTTTGCAGGTGAGGCGGGGGCGGCCGTTGACCTCGGCAGAGCAGGAGCCACACTTCCCTGCTTTGCAGTTCCAACGGACGGCGAGATCGGGGGCGAGATGGCCCTGGATGTAGTGAAGAGCGTCAAGAACGACCATACCCGGAGCGATGGGGACGCGGTAGTCGACAGTTTGTCCGACGTTCGAATCGCCGCGGAACACGCGCAGTGTGGCTTCTTTCATAAGGATTCCTCTTTTATCGAGCGCTGCATGGCTTGTTCCCACTTCAGTGGTAGCCCGGATCCAGGAACTTTCCAGCGCGTGAACCTCGTCGGACCCATGTGAGGAAGCATCTCCTTCATCACCTGTCCATGCGGAATCTTAACAACGAAATCCATTAGAGTTTTCTCGTCTTCCCAAACCGACAGCGTCCAAAAATTCCTGCTCATCGGCTTCGCGCGAAGGGAATAGCCAATGACTCCTGGAGCGCTGCGCAACTGCTTCTGTATCTGAAATGTGAGCCGGAGAAACTTGGGGATCGCGCGGTACTTTTTGAGCGGCAAGTGCGAAAGCAGAGCAAAGTACTCGCAGCTGGAGTCAGCGGGGCGAAACATTTGCCAAGGGAAATCCATAGTGCTGCGCCTTTCAGGTATATTCCGGGCAAATCGTGATGGGTTTCATCCTTTGTCCTCGGCAAGAATCTGTTTCAGGTCCGCGGGCATATCTTCCACGGGAGACTCGTGGCGCTTCATCTCACCTGCTTTGCGGACGATGATATTGTGCTTTTTCTCCCAAACTGGATCGGGATTCGGGTGGTCAATGCGGCTGTGTGCGCCGCGGCTTTCTGTGCGCGCCAAGGCACTGTGCGCGACGGCTTCCGAGACCACGAGCATAGCCTTCAGGTCGTACGAAAGATGCCAGCCAGGATTGAAAAGCCGCGAACCCTCGACGCTGGCCTTTGCCGCGCGGGCTTTTAGCTTTTCAAGTTCGACCAGCGCTTTTTGCAAATCCTCGTGCGCGCGGTAAATGCCGACGAGGTTCTGCATCAGTTCCTGCAAGTCACGATGAACCGCGTAGGGGCTTTCGGTGGCGGTGTTCGAAAACGAGGCGAGCAATTCCTGTTCGGCTTGTTCGATTTGAGCACCATCAATGGAACAGGCCGGGACGTTCTTGGCATGCGCAGCGGCGGCGAGTCCGGCGCGACGGCCGAAGACCAGCAGATCCGAGAGGGAGTTGCCTCCCAGGCGATTCGAACCATGAAGACCGGCGGCGGCTTCCCCAGCGGCGAACAGGCCAGGAACGGTGGATTGCGCGGTTTCCGCTTCCACGCGAATGCCGCCCATCACGTAGTGACACGTGGGACCGACCTCCATCGGCCCTTTCGTGATGTCAACGTCGGCGAGTTCCTTGAATTGGTGATACATGCTGGGGAGCTTTTTCTTCACGTATTCAGCCGGTTTGTGAGAGATGTCGAGATAGGCGCCGCCGTGTTCGGTGCCGCGGCCTTCCTTGACTTCGGTGTAGATGGAGCGGGCAACCACGTCACGGGTGGAGAGTTCCATGCGCTTGGGGTCGTACTTTTCCATGAAGCGCTCGCCGAGTTTGTTGCGGAGTATGCCGCCTTCGCCACGGACGGCTTCGGTGACGAGAATGCCTTGCACCCCGGGTGGCCAGACCATTCCGGTGGGATGGAATTGCACGAATTCCATGTCCATGAGTTCGGCGCCGGCTTCGTAGGCGAGGGCCATGCCGTCGCCGGTATATTCCCAGGAGTTGGAAGTGATGCGCCAGGCTTTGCCGATGCCGCCGGTGGCGATGACGATGGACTTGGCTTTGAAGACGATGAAACGGCCGGTTTCGCGCCAGTAAGCAAAGGCGCCGGCGATGCGGCCGCCAGCGGTCAAGAGGCGCGTGACGGTGCACTCCATGTAGACGTCAATGCCCTGCTGGACGCCGCGGTCCTGAAGCGTGCGAATCATTTCGAGGCCGGTGCGGTCGCCGACGTGACAGAGGCGCTTGAAGGTGTGGCCTCCAAAAGCGCGCTGGAGAATTTCGCCGGTTTCCGTGCGGTCGAAAAGGGCGCCCCACTGTTCGAGTTCGCGGACGCGGTCGGGAGATTCCTGAGCGTGAAGCTGGGCCATGCGCCAATTGTTGAGAAATTTTCCGCCGCGCATGGTGTCGCGAAAATGCGTTTTCCAGGTGTCAGCAGGATCCACGTTGGCCATGGCCGCGGCGATTCCGCCTTCGGCCATCACGGTGTGGGCCTTGCCAAGAAGAGATTTGCAAACCACGCCAACCGAAGCGCCCTGGGCGAGAGCTTCGAGCGAGGCGCGCAATCCCGCGCCGCCAGCGCCGATGATGAGAACGTCGTGTTCGCGGGTTTCGTAGCTGGCGGTCACAAGAGCCTCAGGTCATGGATGGCGCCGGTGGCGAGCAGGCGGATGTAAAAATCGGCGAGACCGACGGAGAAGAGGCTGCACCAGGCGAAAAGCATGTGGCGCTCGTTGAGAAAGGTGGAGATGCGCCAAGCCTCGAAGCGGGTGCGGCCGAAGGTCGCGCACGAGAAACAATCGAGCTTGCCTCCGGCGAGATGGCGGAGCGAGTGGCAGGAAAAGGTGTAGAGCGAAAGGAGCGAGACGTTGAGGGTGAGGACCAGAGTGCCGACGCCGATGCTGAAGTGGCCGTCGAAGAAGAAGGAGCGGACGGCGTCGTACCAGAGGAAGCAGATAAAGAGAACCGCGAGATAGAAGAAGTAGCGGTGCACATTTTGCAGAATGAAAGGAAATTTGGTTTCGCCGCGGTAGTTGCGCCGTGGAGATTCCCCGACGGCGCAAGCTGGCGGGTCCAGGAAAAATGCGCGGTAGTAGGCTTTGCGATAGTAGTAGCAGGTGGCGCGAAAACCAAGAGGGCCGGCGAGAATCAAGAGCGCGGGTGACAACGGCCACCAGTGATGCTGCGGATCGATGAGCGGAGAGTAGAAAGGCGAGAGGTAGGGGCCCCAGGAATAGTACATTCCTTCGAAGGCGCGCAGCGTGGCGTACATGCCGAAGCCGCCGAGGACAATTACAACTGGGGCAATTTCCGTCCACCAGGGATCGCGGCGCAGGGTGCTGCCGAGTCGGGACTCGGGCAAAAGAGTCGGGGAATCAGCCATCGGAGGACCTCCGGCGTGGTGTAGGGTAGTCAAATTAGGGATTTTTTCAAATGAATTTTATGAGACCTGGTGAAAATGATGGATCAGAGGATCGTTTCGATTTCGGGGTCGAGGGAGACGTGGGTGGCGCCGAAGCCGTTGATGGAGAATTTGGGGCCAGTGGCTTCGGAGAAATGGAAGAAGCGGCTGATGTGGTAGTCCTCGTCATAGCCGGAGAAGAGGCGTTCGGTTTCCTGGAGGGTGAGGCCGAAGGCGGAGAGGGGGACGGGCTCGCCGAAGTTGGCGGCGTGGGAGCGGTAGAGGCGGACGAGTTCGCGCAGGGGCATGAGAGGAGCGCGGCGAGCGGCTTCGGCGCTCAAGGGATTCTCCGGGTGAAGTCTACTGCGGGGAGCAGGAGAAAGGAAGAATTTAACACGGAGGGCACAGAGAGTAGGGAGGAAGAGAGATTCCGGAACTTGCGTGAGAGAGTAGACGTTTGGCAGCAGTAAGTAAGATTGGGTAAGATGTTTGGCGGGATTTGAGACGGACAGGAGGAACGAATATGAGTATCGCGGTGGGACAGACGGCGCCGGATTTCATGCTGTTGAATCAGGATAAGAAGGAAGTGAAGCTATCGGATTTCGCGGGGAAGAAAAATGTGGTGCTGGTGTGGTATCCGCTGGATTGGAGCCCGACGTGCACGAACGAGCATGTGTGCTTCGTGAATGACATGAAGGCGTTCGAAACGCTGGACGCGGAAGTGCTGGGCGTGAGCGTGGACAGCGTGTGGTCGCACAAGGCGTTCGCGGAAAAGATGGGGATTAAATATTCGCTGCTGGCGGATTTTCATCCGCGCGGGGCGATGAGCGAGAAGTACGGCGTGTACATGGCGGATAAAGGGATTACGGGCCGGGCGATCGCCATCGTGAACAAGACGGGAAAAGTGGCGTGGTTCAAGAACTATGATATTCCGGTGGTGCCGGATTTGAAGGAAGTAGCGGCGGCGTTATCGCAGGTTAAGGCGGCAACGGCCTAAGAGGAAGTAATGAGGTAAGGAAATAAGGAAGTAAAGAAAAAAGCGGGCCGGCGGTTAGCGGCCCGCTTTTGTTTTTAGGCAAATGAGTTACGCGAAGAGGAAGCCGGTTAGTTCCCTGCTGCTTTGGCGGCGAGGTCGTTGCGGATTACGGTGCCGCCTTTCATTACAAATCTCACGGATTCGAGTACGCGAACGTCGGAGGTGGGGTCGCCGTTTACGGCGATCAGGTCGGCGTAATGGCCGGCTTCGAGGGCGCCGATTTTATCGGGCCAGCCGATAAGATCGGCGGCGTTGATGGTGGCGGCCTGGATAGCGTCTAGAGGCTTCATGCCCCATTCGACCATTTTGCCAAATTGCCTGGCGTTATCGCCGTGGGGATAGACGCCGGCGTCGGTGCCGAAGGCCATTTTCGTGCCGGACTGAAAGGCGTGGCGAAAATTATCGCGCTGGAGGCGGCCGATTTTCTTTTCTTTTTCGATGGACTCCGGGAGCATTCCAGCTTTCGCGCCTTCCTGAAGAATGTAGTCGTCATTGTAAATGTCGAAAACGAGATAGGTGCCGTGCTCTTTGGCAAGGGCGATGCCCTCGTCGTCTATCAAGCTGGAGTGCTCGATGGAATCGATACCAGCGCGGATGGAGTCCTTGATGGATTGCGTGCCGTGGGCGTGGGCGGCCACTTTGCGGCCGAGCTTGTGGGCTTCTTCGGCGATGGCTTGCAGTTCTTCAAACGTGAACTGCGGCGTGCCGGGCTGATCGCCTTTGCTGAGAACGCCGCCGGAGGCGCAGACCTTGATGACGTCGGCGCCGTACTTGGCGATTTCGCGGACCTTGGCGCGAGCGGTCCACGGGCCGTCGGCGACGCCTTCGGCTTTGTAGTGAAACTCGGAAGGCAGAAGATTGTTGTCGCAATGGCCGCCGGTGATGCTGAGCGGCGGGCCGGAGACGCGCATGCGGGGACCTTCAATCTCGCCGGCGTCGATACCGTCGCGGAGAGCCACGTCGGTGTAGCCGCTGGCAGCGACATTGCGAACGGTGGTGAAGCCGGCGCGGAGAGTGAGGCGCGCGTTCTTCACGCCGGTGATCGTTTCGCGCGGAATCGAGATGCCGAGGCCGGCGTAGCCGCTGTCGGAGGGATCGAACGTGAGATGGGTGTGCACGTCGATGAGGCCGGGGAGGCAGGTGGCGTTCGAAAGATCAACGGGCGTGACGCCGGGTGGAAGTTTTGTGGAAGACGCAGCGCCGAGAGAGGTGATGATGCCACTGGCATCAAACTGAACGATCTGGTCCGTAAGCATCTTGCCGGAGCGGACATCGAGCAGTTTGCCGCAGTGAACGGCGCCGGGGGCGGCGTTGGCGAGCGGCGCAAGAAAGAAAGCACAGAGGAGTGCGAGAACGAAATGACGCATGAGTCTCCTTAGCGGGATGAAATGAGCCAGACGAGGATATATCCGGTGCGCTGGTTTGGGAAGCGCGGTGTCATGGGCTTTGTGAGCTGAAGGTGGGAGGCTCGCATTTAGGGCTGAGCTTCGCGGAGGGTAAGGACTTCGCAAAGAAGAAACTACTTCTTCGGGGATTGGGCTGGCTGCTTGGCTGCGCCGGGCTTCGAGGGAGCCGCTACGTCGCGCCTGTTTTCTGGAGCGGTAGTCGGCTGAGAGAAGGACTTGACGAGAAGTGCGAGCTGCCAGCGCTGGTCTTCCGTTAGGCGATTTCTAAACGAAGGCATGGGTTTTCTGCCTTCGCTGATCTGGTAAAAGATTTCGCCGTCGGTAACGGTGCGCATGTGCTGGAGGTCGGTGAGATCGGCGGGCGGAGGATCGTGCATCATCGCTTCGGGGCCGTCGCCTTTGCCATGTTCGCCGTGGCATTCGGCGCAGTCGTCGTTGAAGAGCTGCGCGGCGGCGCTCAGGGTGGATGGCGTGGGCTGGAGAGGATTCTTGAGTTTTTTGACGTCCTCGGGGACGGCCCAGACTCTTTTCTGCTGATACGTGGCGTAGCCCAGCGAAATACAGACGAGCAGGAGGAGCGATGCGAGAAGGATTTTGCGCGCTTTCATGTTTTTTTGGGTGGCCATGGTGAATAAGAAAATTTTCGCATAGGTGCCCCGGGCAGCGAAAGCGCAGTCGATAGCGGAAGTTCAGTTTGCAACACTACGACTAACTGAATTCTTACGACGCGCGGTAAATGAGCCAGAGGAGTTCGGCGTTGAAGAAGAGGATGGCGGCGGCGACGATCCAGGCAATGACGGTGGTCAGGCGCGAATTGGTGAACTCGCCCATTTTGGCGCGGTCGCCGGTGAACTGAATGAGAGGGATGACGGCAAAGGGCAATTGAAAGCTGAGCACCACCTGGCTGAGGATGAGCAGCGAGGTCACTTTGCTCTCGCCGGCGATGCCGATGACCAGCGCGGCCGGGATAATTGCGATGGAGCGGGTGATGAGGCGGCGGAGCCAGGGCTTGAGGCGAATATCGAGAAAGCCTTCCATGACGATCTGGCCAGCGAGGGTGCCGGTGAGAGTGGAGTTCTGGCCGGAGGCGAGCAGCGCGCAGGCGAACAATGTGCTGGCGAAGCTTGCTCCCAGGACGGGACTTAGAAGTTTGTAGGCGTCGGCGATTTCGGCGACGTTGCTCATGCCGCGGGTGTGGAAGGCGGCGGCGCCGAGAATGAGAATCGCGGCGTTGATGAACAGCGCGAAGCCGAGAGCGAGTGTTGAATCGAAGATGGCATAACGCACGGCTTCGCGACGATCTCGGGAAGATGAACCGAACGCGCGCGTCTGGACGATGCTGGAGTGGAGATAGAGATTGTGGGGCATCACCGTGGCGCCGAGGATGCCGATGGCGATGTACAGCATTTCGCGGTTGCGGAGGATTTCAGCGCGCGGGATGAAGCCAATGGCAGCTTCTCGCCAGAGCGGATGCGCGAAAAAGATTTCGTAGGCGAAACAGGCAGCGATCGAGGCAATGAGCGTGACGACGAACGCTTCGATCAGGCGGAAGCCGCGGCCCTGAAGGGCAAGGACAATCAGAACGTCGAACGCGGTGATGAGCACGCCGGCGAGAAGCGGCAAACCGAAGAGAAGTTTCAGCGCGACGGCGGAACCCAGGACTTCGGCAAGGTCGCAGGCGGCGATGGCGATTTCACAGATAACCCAGAGAAAAATGCCGGTGCGGCGGGAATAGTGTTCGCGGCATGCTTGCGCCAAGTCTCGGCCGGTAGCGATTCCGAGCTTTGCGGAAAGCGCTTGCAGGAACATCGCCATCAGGTTGCTGATGAGGACGACGCTGAGAAGGGTGTAGCCGAATTTCGAACCACCACCGATGTCCGTGGCCCAGTTCCCAGGGTCCATGTAGCCGACGGCGACGAGATAGCCAGGGCCGGCGAAGGCCAGGACTTTGCGGATCCATGAGGCGCCGGAAGAAAAAGGGATAGTGCGGTGCGATTCCGGCAAGGAGGGCGACATGACGCGAACAGACGTTGCCGAGGCAGAAGAAAGGTCGTCGGAAATTTCGCGGGTGACGGGGGGATCGGTTTCGAGTTGTGGGGGGACCGTGCGTGCCATGGATTAGGTTAACTATGCTAAATACGAATTCTAAACTACATTTAATGCGGCCGATTGTCAATGGGACTCGGACGGTGGCTTGCTGACAAGGTCAACGACGGACCCGCGGCGAGGCCGGCGGACGAGCGAATCGTAAGGGCATGTGGTAAGTTCGAAGCGGCATTCCGGGAGAGGAACGAAATGGATCAACAGCAGCCGGTGCAGGGACAGGTACAGATCAAAGCGGACGAGAAGGAGCTGCAGGGGCAGTACAGCAATTTGGTGATGATTCACCACAATCTGGAAGAGTTCACGCTGAATTTTATCTACATTTTTCCCAACGGCACGCAGGGGAAGCTGTTGACCAGCACGATTGTGAGTCCGGGGCATGCCAAGCGCATCTGGCGGGCGCTGGGAGAGAACCTGGCACGGTACGAGGCACAATTCGGGAACATCAAGGAATCCCCGGAGGGCAACATTCCTCCTCCCAACGTTGGATTCGTGCAGTAGGGGGCAGCGGTTTCTGGGGAATACGCACTGCGAGGTTGTGCGGGGCGTCCTCCGCCTGCTAGAATTTTGAAGCTGTTCTTCGGTGTGGGCCTGTAGCTCAGGTGGCTAGAGCGCGCCCCTGATAAGGGCGAGGTCGGTGGTTCAAGTCCACCCAGGCCCACCATTCAAATCACCAATATTTACGCGGCGATTCTCACTTTCCCCTTCCAGGGGACTTGTCATCAAAAAACCGTTTTGCCAAAAATTTGCCAAAAGTCCGGTAGGCCATAGATCCCGTAATCCGGGGCGTTCCGATGCGCGACCCGCATGAAACATCCAAAGTCGGCTAGGCATTGTCGAGATTGCTGGCTTGTCATGTCGACGTGCAAGGCAGTGCAAGAAACTGCAAGGCGGTGGAAGGGGCGAGAAGTCATTTTTAGTCAGGTTTTCGGGGGGCGTAGTTCAGTTGGTTAGAAAGCCTGCCTGCCACGCAGGAGGTCGCGGGGGGCGAGTCCGGTGGCTGCCGCACGCAAATCGAGGCATGGTTAGTTATCCAAATTCCGAGGCTGTATCCTTGCGTTGACTCGCGCGTCTAATCTGCTTAGAGTTGAAATAAGGCAATGCGCAATAGACTATTCATCGTTGTGGCGTTGGTCGCCTTGTTGGGCTTGCAATTCGCGGATTGTATGTCTGCGATGACACAAGACCCGCAGAGTATGAAGTGCTGCGGTTCTATGCCCTGCGATCCCTCGAATCAAACTCACGATTGCTGCAAGGGCATGGTTTCGTCTCAATCTCCAAGCGTGTTGCCGGTCGCTCACCTGACGCTTCATGCTCCGGTAATGGCTGTGACCGACACGCTTGCTTCGCCCCAGACAACGCGATACACCGAAGTCTCTCGCCTGGATTTCGAGGCTCCTCAGCATTCACCTCCGGAGTTGTACACTCTTCATTCTTCCCTCCTGATCTGATCCGCTACTCAGCGGTGCGGCCTCGCACCTTCCTGTCTCTTGTTGTGTCTCTGCTGTTCCTTTAACCCGTCGCTTTGTTTCGGCCGAACCCCTCACGGGTGACTGGCCGGCAATCCACGGTTTCGTTGTCCACGTTGAGGAGAAAAAGATGTTTTTGATAGCGAGAAGGAATTTCGCTGCGCGGTTGTCGCGCGCAGCTCAGAGTCGAAGTATTTCTGTACTTTTGTTTTTTGCTACGTTGGGTGGAAGTGCTTTTGCACAGGAGCCGACATCCTCGCACGCGGGGGCGGTCACTCCTCTTTCGGAGTTGCTCGCGGAGGCGGAGAAGAACAATCCGCAAATCGAAACCGCGCGGCATGGCTGGGAAGCAGCAAAGCAAGTGCCGACACAGGTCTCGACGCTTCCCGACCCGCAATTCACTTTGCAGCACTTCAGCGTCGGCAGCCCGCGTCCCTTCGCCGGATACACCAACAGCGAATTTGCGTACATCGGCTTGGGAGTCTCACAAGACATTCCGTACCCCGGCAAGTTGCGCCTGAAAGGTGAGATTGCGAAGCGCGAAGCAGGCGTTTCGCAGCACCAGATCGAATCTGTGCGCCGCAGCGTGCTGGCGGAACTCAAAGCTGCGTATTTCCAACTGGCCTACCTGTCGAAGACGCTCGCGATCCTCGAACAGGACGGTGAACTGCTCAAGCAGGTGCAACAAGCCGCAGACGCCCGCTACCGCTCGGGCATGGGCACGCAGCAAGACCTGCTGCAAGCCCAACTGCAACAGACGAAACTGCTTCGTGAAATCGCGATGCACCACCTGGAAGTGGGCAAGCTCGAAGCCCAAATCAAACAACTACTCAACCGCCCGCAGGATTCCCCGGACATCGAACCCGCCGATCTCGTCGAAACGCCTCTCGTGCAGACCTACGCCGAACTTCTGGCTGCGGCCGAAGTCCAGAATCCCGAAATCGCGACCGCAAAGAAAATGATCGAAAAGCAATCGCTGCAAGTGGACCTCGCGCGTAAGGATTTCTATCCCGACTTCAACGTGCAATATATGTGGCAACGCACCGACCCCACGCAGTTTCGCGCCTACTACATGCTGAGCGTCGGGGTGCGCGTGCCGATCTACCGCGGCCGAAAACAACGTCCCGAACTGGCGCAAGCGGAAGCGGAGAAGCTTCGTGCGGGAAGCGAACTCCAGGCGCAGTCGCAACAGGTCGCAGCGGAATTGCGCGCGCAGTACGTGCTAGTGCAACAGACCTCTGAGCTTCTCAAGATTCACCGCGAGGGACTCTCGCCTCAGTCGCAGTCGGAATTCCAAGCTGCCTTGGCTACATACCAATCGAACAAACAGGATTTCCAAGCCCTGCTGACTGCGTTTCTCGACGTGCTTCACCTCGACGAAGAGTATTGGCAGAACGTCAGCGAATACGAGATCGCAATTGCACGGCTCGAACAGATCACGGGATTGTCGCTTCGCTAAGAAAAGGAAAATGAAAATGCGAAATTATCGAAACGCGTTTCTATCGGCCCTGGTCGGCAATCTCGCTCTCCTCGCTGTGCTCGGCGGACTGTGGTGGCGCGGAAAGCAGCATCGTCAGACGGAGGCTGCGATGCAATCGCCTTCAACCGAATCGGCCCAGAGTCCTCCGAACGCGTCGGAGAGTGCGGCGATGACGCCGCACGAGGCAGCTCTCGTCCCCATTCAGCTTTCACCGGAACGTCTGCAGAGCATCGGCGTCAGGACCGGGCGTGTGGAAAGCAGAATCGTCGAAGCCGAAATCCACGTCACCGGCAATGTCGCGATTGATGAAACACGCCTCTCTACCGTGCACGTGCGGTACTCCGGCTACATCCAGAAAGTCTTTGCGGACGCCACCTATCAATACCTTCGCAAGGGCCAGCCGCTCTTCACTATCTACAGCCCGGACCTCGTCGCTACCGAACGTGAATATCTGGTGGCGAAGCAAAACCAGCAGCGCGTAGCGCAAAGCACAATCCCCGGTGTGACCGAGGGAGCTGCTTCGCTCCTGACCGCCGCAAGTGAACGGCTGAAACAATGGGGCGTTCCACAACGCGAAATCGCGCGCCTGGAATCTACGGGCGAAATCCAGCAGGAACTCCAGGTCGATTCTCCGGTTTCTGGCTACATCACTGAGCGCAACGCCCTTCCGAATCTCACCGTTCAGCCGGAGACGCGGCTTTATTCTGTCGCCGACCTTTCCACAGTTTGGGTTTTGGCTGAAGTGTTTCAAAACGATTTGGGAAGGATCAAAGTCGGCGACCGTGCTTGGCTCACGGTCGATTCCTATCCGGGACGCACGTTCGAAGGCCGCGTCAATTTCATTTATCCCCAAGTGGACATGACCACGCGCACCGCGCGGGCGAGGCTTGTATTTTCCAATCCGGGTTTGAAATTGACTCCAGGAATGTTCGTCAACGTTACGTTGAGAGTCGCTATGGGAAAGCAGTTGGTCATTCCAGCCACCGGCGTTTTGCAATCGGGAACGCGGCAGATTGTTTTCGTCAGCCGCGGCGAAGGCTACATCGAACCACGCGAAGTGCAACTCGGCTCGCGAGCAGGAGATGACTTCGTTGTTTTGAAAGGAGTGAAGGCGGGCGAGGAAATCGTAACGTCCGCCAACTTCTTGATCGACTCGGAAAGCCAGCTCCAGGCGGCACTCGGTACCTTCGTTCCTCCACCGCCCGGTGCAGGGGCGGCAGGAGCGATGAACTCTCCACAGGCAAAAGCGGAACTCACAACCGAACCCGATCCTCCCCGAAAAGGCAGCAATATCTTCCGTGTAAAGCTCACGGATGCAACCGGTGCACCGATCTCTGGTGCGGAAGTTTCCATGACCTTTTCTATGCCGGCCATGCCGGCGATGGGAATGGCCGCAATGCGCATGCAGGCTCTTCTCACAGAAAAAGGCAACGGACTCTATGAGGGCCCGGGGAAGCTCGACAGCGGCGGAACGTGGCAAGTCACGATTCTTGCAAAGAAGAACGGCCAAGTTGTCGCCAGCAGACAACTCAGCGTGAACGCCCCGGGAGGAATGTAACGTGATCTCTCGTTGGATTGATTGGTGCGCGCAAAACCGTTTTCTGGTGTTCACGGGAACCCTGCTGCTGGTGCTCGCAGGAATTTGGTCTCTTCGCAGGATTCCCTTGGATGCACTACCGGACATTTCGGACGTTCAAGTTATCGTGCATACACCGTGGGCCGGACAGCCGCCCAGCCTCATCGAAGACCAAGTTACCTATCCGATTGTCACCAAGCTTCTCGCCGCACCTCATGTCAAAGCCGTTCGAGCACAGACCATGTTCGGCGACTCCTACGTCTTCGTCGTCTTCGAAGATGGAACCGATCTGTATTGGGCGCGCTCGCGCGTCCTCGAATACATGCAGCAAATCACCGGCCGTCTTCCTACCGGAGTTCACCCCGTCATTGGGCCGGACGCAACGGGAGCAGGCTGGGTGTACGAGTACGTGGTTGTGGATCACAGCCACCAGCGCAGTCTCGCCGAACTGCGCAGCATTCAAGACTGGTATCTGCGCTATCAGCTCGAAACCGTTCCCGGTGTCGCGGAGGTCGCGACCATCGGCGGGTTTGTCAAGCAGTACCAGGTCAATCTCGATCCGAACAAGTTGCGCGCCTACGACATTCCGCTTTCGACGGTGATTGAGAAGGTGCGGGCGAGCACGAATGAAGTCGGCGGACGGCTGCTTGAAATGGGCGGCGCGCAGTACATGATTCGCGGACTCGGCTATTTGCATTCCTTGAACGACTTGGAGGTGGTGCCGGTTGCTACGAAAAACGGAACTCCCGTCCTCGTGCGCGACCTGGGGACCGTCAGCTTCGGACCGGATATCCGTGAAGGCGTTGCCGAGTGGCAGGGCGAAGGGGAAACCGTCGCGGGCATCGTTGTTATGCGTGACGGCATGAATGCTCTGACCGTCATCGATGGTGTAAAGAAAAAACTGGCGGAGACCAAATCCTCCCTGCCTCCCGGAGTCGAAGTGCTCTCCGGTTACGATCGCTCCGGCTTGATTCACGCCTCTATCGAAACCTTGCAGCGTGACTTACTCGAAGAAGCGATCATCGTCAGCGTTGTCATCATTCTCTTCCTGTTTCACTTTCGCTCGGCCTTGATTCCGATTCTCACATTACCTATCGCTGTCGTTGCGTCATTCATCCCGATGTACTACCTCCATGTCAGCTCGAACATCATGTCGCTTGGCGGACTGGCGCTGGCCATCGGAGTCCTCGTAGACGCGGCAATCGTCATGGTGGAGAACGGCTATCGGCAGCTCTCCGAACATCCATCCGCTGAAACCGAAGGTGTGTCCGCGCCGGAACGCAGGCGCATCCTTCTCAGTTCTGCCAAACAAGTAGGTCCCGCCATTTTCTTTTCACTGGTCATCATTGTGGTTTCTTTCCTGCCGGTGTTCTTGCTCGAAGCGCAGGAAGGAAGAATGTTCCGTCCACTCGCATGGACGAAAACGCTGGCCGTGGGCTTTTCTTCCGTGCTGGCCATCAGCCTCGTTCCGGTGCTGATGATTCTCTTCATTCGCGGAAGGCTGCGACCGGAATCGAAGAACCCCATCTCCCGTATCACGCAGGCTATTTACCTGCCCGTGTTGCGGCTCTGCCTCCGATATCGCAAAACCACTCTGCTGCTCAACTTGCTGTTTTTGATTCTGACGTTGCCACTGGCTCTCAAGATCGGCAGCCAGTTCATGCCGCCATTGTTTGAAGGCTCGGCACTCTATATGCCGACTGCACTGCCTGGAATTTCCATCACACAAGCTTCGCAGTTGCTCCAGGAGCAAGACCGCATCATTCGTACGTTTCCCGAAGTCGAGACGGTCTTCGGCACCATCGGGCGCTCGGACAGCGCCACGGACAACGCGCCTCTAGACATGTACGACACGACCGTCATGCTCAAGCCGCGTGAACAGTGGCGTCCGGGGATGACCTACGAAAAACTCATTCAGGAAATGGACCCCAAGCTCCAGTTTCCGGGTCTCTCGAACACCTGGACCATGCCCGTCGAAAATCGTTTGGATATGGAATTGACGGGCATTAAGACTCCGCTCGGATTGAAGATTCAGGGACCGACGCTGGAAGGCATTCAACAGACCGGCGCACAAATCCAACAACTGCTTTCCTCGCTTCCCGAGGTCCGTTCCATTTTCTCGGAACGCGTGTCGCAAGGTTTTTACATCAACGTTGAGGTCAATCGCCTCGAAGCAGCTCGTTACGGGCTAACCATCGCTGATGTCCAGCAAGCCGTCAGTTCTGGAATCGGCGGGGAAATGGTCACGGAGAATATCGAAGGCCGCGAACGATACCCAGTAAACGTCCGCTACAACCGCGACTTCCGTGACAACGTGGAGGAGCTGCGCCGCGTCCTGATTGCGACACCGTCCGGTGCACAAATCCCTATCGAGCAAATCGCGCGCATTTCGTTTTCCCGCGGCCCGGCCATGATCCGGGACGAGGACGGAGCCTTGACCGGTTACGTCTACATCGACCTCAATTCGAAAGACTATGGCGGATTCGTGAACGCGGCGAACAACCTCTTCCGCCAGAAGCTCCAATTGCAGCCAGGTCACACTTACAAGTGGGCCGGCGAATACGAATTCGAGCAACGGGCTAAAGAGCGTCTCAAAATAATTCTACCCGTCGTGTTCTTCGTCATCTTCGTGCTCCTCTATATGGTCTTCCACTCCGTCGCCGAATCCGCAGTGCTCATCTTTCCGACGATTTACGCACTCACAGGTGGACTCATCCTGCAGAAGCTGCTCGGCTACAATTTCAGCGTCGCGGTCTGGGTCGGTTACATCGCGCTGTTCGGCATCGCCGTCGAGACGGGTGTGGTGATGGTTGTCTATCTTCACGAGGCATTGAACCGGCGACTCGCATCAGGGAAACCGCTGAAGCACGAGGACATCGAAGAAGCAGTGATTGAAGGTGCAGTCCATCGCTTGCGCCCGAAACTGATGACTGTTTGCGTCGTTCTCGCGAGCCTTATTCCCATCCTCTGGGAGTCCGGCGTCGGCTCCGACGTAATGAAACCCATCGCGGCGCCTATCGTCGGCGGCATGATCACCTCCACGATTCATGTGCTCATTCTCGTGCCGGTGTTTTTCGCGCTGATGAAAGAACGCGCTCTGCGACGCGGAACGCTTCACTTGCAGGAGAACGACCGCGCGAAAGATTGAGAACTTGGCAGCTCAATATTTGGATTGTCCGTCGCGTCGAACGTGGTATCCATTTACTTTTTCGTGTCGAAAAAGAACCCGTGGGGCGTGCCGTTTAGCACGCCCCACGGGTTCGTGCTCCTGATCGTGCATGCCGTCGGGTCCGGGAGATCTCAAACGGAGCAGAGATCAGGCACACACCCCGAGGAACGAGTGCCTTTATTGGTCGAATCGGCCGCGCCCGAGTTTCCGCAAAAGCTGTTTGCCAGCATTTGCGGGCAAATTGGATTTCGGGTGTGTAGGTGCGACGTCAGCAACCGACCTGCCTTCTCTCTCCTCCACAGGGGTTGCCCGA
>Ga0210403_10000025_pt1 | contig 169800 bp, 143 predicted proteins | sample IncBWC19MmetaG_FD_150863 | JGI IMG/M metagenome (GOLD analysis project Ga0210403, IMG submission 150863) | Forest soil microbial communities from Barre Woods Harvard Forest LTER site, Petersham, Massachusetts, United States - Inc-BW-C-19-M | ecosystem: Environmental > Terrestrial > Soil >... | reverse complement strand
AAGGAAGCCGATGCGCAGCCCGCTAAGGCGGCTCCGGCAGCGAAGGCCAAACCGGCCAAGAAGGCTGACAAAACCGATGCAGCCATTGCGGCTCAGCTTGAGGAGCTCCGTCAGGCCCTTCAGTCACAGCAAGAGCAGCTTCAGATGCTGAAGGAAGAGCTGGCCAAGCGCGACCGTCAGATTGACGATGCGCGCGAAGCAGCAGCGGCGGCAAATGCACGCGCAGCAGAAGCTACGACTAAGGCTGTCGAAGCAGTGAACACCACGGCGGAGGTGAAGTCCGCTGCGGCCACACTGAATTCCACCGTCAGCGACTTGAAGGCAAGCAACGAAGTCCTGAAGACCACCGTGGCCAGGGAACAAGCGGACGCTCAGAAATCCTCGGATGAAGGCCCGACCGCGATCCGATACAAGGGCATTACCATTACCCCGGGCGGCTTCCTTGCGGCGGAAACCGTCACTCGCACCCGCGCCGTAAGCGCGGACATCAACACCCAGTTCTCGGGCATTCCCTTCAATGCCGCCGATCTCGCGCACACGACCGAGAATAACTTCAGTGCTCGCCAGACCCGCCTCACCATGCTCGCGCAAGGTAAAGTGGGCGCTGCCACTATGAGTGGTTACGTTGAAGGTGACTTCCTTGGCGCAGGCACCACCTCCAACAACCGGCAGACCAATAGCTATGTCTTCCGTATGCGGCAATTGTTCGCGCAAGCCGCGTTCGAAAGCGGGTGGACCCTTACCGGTGGCCAAATGTGGACCTTGGCGACGGAAACCAAGAAGGGCCTTATCAATCGCCAGGAAGACCTGCCCATGATGATTGACCCGCAGTACGTCGTGGGCTTCACTTGGGCTCGCCAGTATGGCTTTCGCGTTGTGAAAGACTTCGGCGGCAAATTCTCTCTGGGTTTCTCCGTCGAAGGTCCGCAGGCCACCATCGGCGGCCGCGGGTTCTCGGCCGTAACCACCATCAACTCCGCCGCTGCACCCGCCACAATCATCACTTCCGGCGCTACGACCGCCGTCACCGGGAACTTTTTCCTCAACGCTCCCGGCAACGGCGCCGGTCTGTACAACGCATTTGACGCCACGGGCTATACCGTCAATAAGGCGCCGGACCTCATCTTCAAAGCCGCTGCCGACCCCGGCTTCGGTCACTACGAACTCTTCGGGATCGTCAGCTTCTTCCGCGATCGCATCTATCCTTGCGGCGTGGTTGGTACGACCACGGGCGATACCGTTCCCGGTACCGCGACGCTACAAGGAAACTGCACATCGCCGACTCCGTTCGTGGTCAGCAGCTTCGGCGCCACAAATACCAGCACCACCGGCGGTGGCCTCGGTGCCAGCGCTCTGTGGCCTCTTTTTAACAAAAAGATAGACTTCGGCGTTAAGGGTGTGGCTGGCGACGGCATTGGCCGTTACGGCTCTGCCCAGCTGGCAGACGCCACGGCTCGCCCCGATGGCACTCTCTCGCTGATCCGTACCGCTCACGGGCTGGGAAGAATCGAGTGGCACGCTACTCCCAAGCTCGACATCTACGGCTACTATGGTTTGGAATACGCGTACCGCGCCGGCTACTCGGGCTACGACGCCGTTACCATCACCAAGACTACGGCGATTCCTGCAACGGCGACCTCGCCCGCCATTCCGGCCACCACCACCACCAAAATCTCAACAACCGGCATCGGTGGATACGGCAACTTTGCCGCCAACAATACCGGCTGCGCCACCGAAGGCGTGCCTTTGAATGACTTCAACCCGTCCGCTGGCGCCAACTGCGCCGGCGACATCCGCCTCATCCAGGAAGGCACTCTCGGATTCTGGTACAGGTTCTACCAGGGTCCGAAGGGCCGCTTCCAGGTCGGCTTGCAATACTCCTATTTAGCCAAGGTCGGCTGGTCCGGTACGGGCGGTGTGGCAGCTGGCGGCGCCGCCATCTCCCCCAAGGCCAACGACAACATGGTGTGGACCTCGTTCCGCTATTACCTGCCCTAGTCGAGGACAGGTATTTTTCAGCTCGGCCGTCCCGTGAGGACGGAAAAGGGGGCAGCTCTTCACCGAGCTGCCCCTTTTATTTTCCCCTTGCGGTATCTCGATCGTCGGCGGCCCGCCGTACCTCCAAGAAGGCAAAGCCCTTGCGGCGTTCCGGGCCTTTCAACGAATTCCGCGGGAATTGTAACAATCCTGTAACAAGGAAGAGCGACACTTCCTTGTATCTTCCCAAGTCGAGTCAGCAGGAGAGAATCCAGATGAAGCGAATAGCAGGAATGCTTTTGGTTGTTCTAGCACTCGCGGGAATTCTGTGCGCGGCTAGCACCCTTTCGATTACCGGGGCGGGCGCGACGTTCCCTTATCCCATGTATTCCAAGTGGTTTGATGAGTACCACAAGAAAAACGCCAGTATTGAGATCAACTATCAGTCCATCGGCTCCGGCGGGGGCATCAAACAAATCACGGAAGGCACGGTGGATTTCGGCGCATCCGATGGTCCTATGAACGATGAACAACTGAAAGCCTACGCCGACAAACATGGCTTCGGAATTCTTCATTTTCCAACGGTGATGGGTGCCGTGGTTCCCTTTTACAATGTTCCGGGTGTCAGCGCCGAATTGAACTTCACGCCAGAAGCCCTGGCGGGAATATTCCTCGGAAAGATCACCAAGTGGAACGACCCGGCCATCGCTGGTCCCAATAAGGGAATCCCTCTTCCGGCCAACGACATCGTGGTGGTACACCGCGCCGAGGGCAGCGGCACAACCTATTGCTGGACCGATTATCTTTCGAAGGTCAGCGACGAATGGAAAACCAAGGTGGGCAAAGGCGGATCCGTGAATTGGCCTGTGGGCCTCGGCGGCAAGGGCAGTGAAGGCGTCACCGGCACCGTCAAGAATACTCCGAACTCGATCAGTTACGTGGAACTGATTTATGCTGAGTCCAACAAGATTCCGTATGGCAGTGTGAAGAACTCCGACGGCGTATTCGTTAAGGCCTCGCTTGCGGCGGTCAGCGCTGCGGCCGCTGGCGCGGCCAAGGAAATACCCGATGATTTCCGCGTTTCCATCACCAATGCGCCAGGCAAAGCCTCGTACCCGATCTCCACGTTCACGTGGCTGTTGATTCCAGAAAAGTTCACCGACACTGCCAAGCGCGATGCCATCAAGGGCTTCCTCACCTGGGCGCTGGCCGATGGACAAAACTATGCGGAAGCGCTGTCCTACGCTAAGCTCCCCAAGGAAGTAGTGGCCAAGGAGTCGAAGGCCATCAGCAAGATTCAGTAGCTTCGGCAGAAACTGTGGCAACCACGACTACCACCGTTCCGAGCGCGGGCCCCGTTGCGGGCTCGCGCTCGTTTCTTTCCCGCCTGCGCGAAGGCGACGAAATCGCCCGGATCATCACTTTTTTGTTTGCCGCTTCCGTTGTCCTCATCACCGTGCTCCTCGTTTTCGAATTGTGGCGGGACTCCGCTCTGGCGCGCCACACGTTTGGCTTCCGTTTTTTCCGCACTTCCGTGTGGGACCCCATCTTCGATCAGTTCGGTGCATTGCCCTTCATTTACGGCACGGTTGTCACCGCGGCGGTTTCGCTGCTGATCGCCGTGCCGCTCGGGATCGGCGCGGCCATTTTTCTTGCTGAACTGGCGCCCGCCAGACTTTCTGACACGCTGGAGTTCTTTATCGATCTTCTCGCCGCCGTTCCCAGCGTGATTTACGGGCTTCTCGGAGTCTTCATCGTTGTGCCGTTGATGCGCGATTACCTTCAGCCCGGGCTGAAGAAGTCGCTTGGTTTCCTTCCGATCTTTCAAGGCCCGGCCTATGGCATCGGCTTTCTGACGGCGGGCATCGTCCTGGCGATCATGGTTATCCCGTATATTATTTCGGTCTCGCGCGAGGTCCTTCTCTCCGTGCCGCGCGATCAGCGCGAAGCAGCCCTTTCTCTCGGCTCCACGCGCTGGGAATCCACCTGGAAGGTGGTAGTGCCATTTGCTCGGGGTGGAATTCTGGGTTCGATTTTCCTGGCACTTGCCCGCGCGCTGGGCGAAACCATGGCCGTCACCATGGTCATCGGCAATACCGCCGCCATCAGCGCTTCCCTGTTTTCCCCCGGCTATTCCATCGCCGCGGTCATCGCCAACGAGCTCACCGAAGCCACCAGCAATCTACATTACCAGTCTCTCATTGAGCTGGGGCTCGTGCTCTTTATCCTGACGTTCATTCTCAACGGGCTCGCTCGCCTGCTGATCGTGGCCACTACCCAGCGCGGTGGCGGAATGAGTCATCCATGAACTACCGGCTGCGTTGGCGGAAGCTCGTGAGCGGTTTCATGCTGACGATGACCGGGGTGTGCGCCCTGGTCTCTGTTTCGGTGCTCTTCTTTATTCTTGGCTACCTCGTCTACCATGGCGGAACATCGATCAGTTGGAATTTCTTCACCAAATTGCCGACGCCGGTCGGCGAAACCGGCGGCGGCATGGCCAACGCTATTGTCGGCAGCGGAAAGCTGCTTCTGCTCGCCACACTCTTTGGCGTTCCCATCGGATTCTTTGGCGCCATTTATCTCGCGGAATTCAGCGGCTCGGCCACCGCTTTTATCGTGCGCTATGCCGCGGACTTGCTGAACGGAGTGCCTTCCATCGTCATCGGCATTTTTGCCTATAGTATTGCCGTGCTGCCCTTCAAGCATTACTCCACGCTCGCCGGCGGATTTGCTCTCGGCCTGATGATGATTCCCATCACCCTTCGCAGCACCGAAGAATTTCTGCGCGGTGTTCCGAGCGCTTTGCGCGAAGCGGCCATGGCACTCGGCGCCAGTAAATGGAAGACCATCGCATCCGTCATCGTCCCGGCAGCGTACCGGGGCATTCTCACCGCCATTCTGCTGGCCTTCGCGCGGGTCGCGGGTGAAACCGCCCCGCTCCTTTTCACCGCCTTTGGCAATCGCTTTTGGAGCCAGGGCTGGAATCAGCCCACCGCGAGTTTGCCGGCGATGATCTATAGTTACGCTATTTCTCCGTATGATGATTGGCACCAGCAGGCCTGGGCCGCAGGCCTCGTTCTGTTAGGCTTAATTCTGGTGATTAACATTGTCGCGCGAGGTATTCTTTCCCGCGGCATTGCGGTCCCGAGGGCTTAGATATGCACGCTTCTGCGAGGCCAGCTGTGTCCGTAAATATTCCACCGACCACCGTCAACGCGCCGAGTCGTGAGGCGCAGGCGGCTCTCACCATGCGCATGACCGTTTCCAAGGTCAATTTCTTTTATGGCAGCAAGCAGACCCTTTTCGACATCAATATGGGCATCGCCACTAACAAGGTCACCGCGCTCATCGGCCCTTCCGGCTGCGGCAAGTCCACACTGCTCCGTACGCTGAACCGCATGCACGAGACGGTTCGCCACGCCCGGCTGGAAGGCGAAATTCTGCTCGATGGCCAGAGCATCTTCACGCAGGATGTCACCGCCCATCGCCGCCGCGTCGGGATGGTGTTTCAGCGCCCCAACCCTTTTCCCAAATCCATTTTCGATAACGTCGCTTACGGCCTCAGGATTAACGGTTCGAAACTGCCGGTTGCCGAAGCGGTCGAGAAAAGCTTGCGTCATGCCGCGCTCTGGGACGAAGTCAAGGATCACCTTCACAAATCCGCCTACGAGCTTTCCGGCGGACAGCAGCAGCGCCTGTGCATCGCGCGCGCTCTCGCGGTTGAGCCGGAGGTGCTGCTTCTCGATGAGCCCTGCTCGGCGCTTGATCCTATCAGTACCGCGAAGATTGAAGAGCTTCTTGTGCAGCTAAAGGATCTCTGCACCATTTCCATCGTCACCCATAACATGCAGCAGGCCGCCCGCGTCAGCGACTTCACGGCGTTCTTGCTCATCGGGCAACTCATTGAATTCAGTCCGACGCCGCAGCTCTTTACCACGCCGGGTGATCCGCGCACGGAGGCGTACATCACCGGCCGCTTCGGATGAGGCATGGCAGGACTGGTGCTGCGCACGGCGCGCCCTGCGGAGGCCCTCCCATGAGGATGTGCGGAGGAGCCGGCAAGCCGATTGGATTTGATTTCGGGTACGTAACACTGAGGCTTTCATGGAACGTCATTTTGAAAAAGATCTAAATGAGGTGAAAGAGCGCCTGCTCTGGATGGGCAGCCTTGCCGAACGCGCCGTCCACCAGTCGGTGCACGCCGTGCTGGAATCCGACGAACAGCTCGCCAAGCGCGTCCTCGAGGAAGAAGACGCCATCAACGAGCTGCAGATGGAAATTGACGATCGCGTCGTTCAGCTGCTGGCGCTGCACCAGCTCATGGCCATTGACCTGCGCTTCGTCCTGGCCGTTTCGCGCATCAACAACGACCTCGAACGCATTGGCGACCAAGCCGTGAACATCGCCCAGGGGGCCCTGCGCATCCTCCGCCATCCGCGCGTGAAGCCGTATGTGGACCTCCCGCGCATGAGCGAGCTAGCGGAAGAAATGGTCCGTGACGCTCTGAATGCCGTCGTCCGCCGCGATGTCGAACTTGCCCAGAAAGTTCTCGCCTCCGACGACCAGGTGGACCACTACCGCGACCAGATTTTCCGCGAATTGCTCACCTACATGATGGGGGATTCGAGCGTCGTCTTTCCCGCGTTCGAATTGATCCTCGTGGCCAAAAATCTCGAGCGCATCGGCGATCACGCCACCAACATCGCCGAGGACGTCATCTATCTCGTCCAGGGCCAGGACATCCGCCATCCCACCGTCGACCGCCGCTAGCATTATTCGATTTTGACCGGACCCATGGCCTCGCGCATCGCGCGAAACGAGGAACTGTCTCGTCTCGCCTGCTCAAAGTGGCCCTCCGGATACTGCCGCATGAGCTGCACCGTCAGAAAACTTCCCCGCATCAGGCTCGAATCGTGATTGGACCAAAGCTTGCTCGTGCTGCGGTCCCCGTAGCGCTCGATGATCAGTTTGCAAAACTTGGGCGCTTCCCGCGGATCGTAGCCGCGGTCAATGACATTCTGCAGCCCCAAGCGGTCCGCTTGATTTTCCAGCTCTCGCTGGTGCCCGTTCACGACCGACGCGATGCCCATGCCGGCCATGAATATTCCCAGGTCGCCGATGAACGCGCCAGCAACCACTCCGGCGATCGTCAGCCCCACACGCTGCCCGCGTGTTTCATGCACTTCTCGCCAGTAGTGCACCTGCAGCACGTGCGCGATTTCGTGGCTGAGCACGAACGCGAGCTGCGATTCGTTCTGGATGGCTCCGAGCAAGCCAGTATTGATCAGCAGCGTTCCATCCGGCAGGGATGCGGCGTTGATACTGGCATCCTCCACAACAAAAAACCGGAATTCCAGAGCCTGCGTCGTTCCGCGATTCCCCGGCGGCAGCAGCGAATCGCCCAGCGTCGTGACGTACTCCTGTACGCTCCGCACCGGGAACAGCTTCATCCTCCCTTGCACTTTGTTGCCGTGCCGGAATTCAATCACGTCGATCCCTGTTAGCGGGTCTTTCCCGCGGACCACCTGAAGATCGTGCGGCATCTTGTAAGCGTCGGCCGGTGCCGGCGCTCCCAGTTCGATGCGCTCCGCCAGAATCCTCCCGTCGCTTCCCCGAATGCCGTTGTATCGTACCTGGTAGGCCGCCAGCGACGGCTCCCCTGCTCTCGTGTCGGTTCCCGCTCCGCTCGAAGCAGCCACCTTTACTGCGTCCCACTCCCGGCGCGTCTGCTTGGTGAGATCCATCCAGTACCCGTCGGCCTTCAGGGCCGTTATCTCACCTCCAGAAATTTTGCCAACTTCCCCCGGTTCCTCTTGCAGATAGGCGGCCCCGCGTATCTGCTTCTCAGCATCCCTCAGGTCCACGGTGAGCTTCTCGGCAAAAAACCTGTGCCGGTCGAGCCATTGCCCTTCCGCCTCGACCAGCATTCCCGGCCCGAGGTCGGTCATCGCCATGGCGTGCTCGCCCGCGGCGTCCTGCCCGGCAATGCGGCTGGCGACCGTCAACTCCAGCTTGTCATCCAGAATCGCGACGGTGCGATCATCGAGGCGCGCGGTAAGGTAGCCGCGCAACTTCATTTTTGTCACTGCACTGGCAGGCGGAGGGAGGACCACACAAGCCGCAAGAAGACTTGCCGCCAGTTGCCGCCAAGGTTTCCTTTGCGCCGCCCGAATCATCGTCCCTCTCGCCATCGCGCAATTTCTTCGTTGAGTTCGTTAACCCTTTGCTTTTTCCTTCAGCCCCTTTTTGACTTCGTTCGCGATTTGATGCGCCGCCGCTTTCGCCATCACTTGTTCATTCCATCGCGGCGAAACCCTTACGTGAACCTTGATCGCCTCCATATTCTGGTGGTCGCTCCGCCGTGTGACGTTCGCGTCGATCTTCAGGCTGCGCGCTCCTACGCCGTATCCGATGATCGCGTCGGCCGCACGGTTGCCCTTCTTGTATTCCGTGATGACTCCCTCGATGACCAGGGACTTTGACGCGTCGGCCTCTTCCACCGCTTCTCCTTCGCCGATTACTTGTGTGAACAGCTTGGTCTTCGCCAGTTCGTTCCTGAGTTCCGCGTAGAGATAGTCGGTAAACGCAGGGGAAAGTTCGACTCCTTCCACGCGTGTAAAGTGTTTGGCCTCGACGTGCTTGTAGATAGGTTCGGCATCTTTGGCCGCCAAGCCCGGCGCAAGAACCAGCGCCGCCAGAACTACGGTTGCGAGTAAACGCATCTTGTCACCTCGTTTGAGATTCGGACTTGAAGTTTCTGCCGCCGCTTCCGTCTCCCTGTTCCCTACGCCGCGCCATTGCCCGGAGACGCCACCGGGGCGCTTGCATTTTCTTTGAGGAGCACCGCAACTGCTTCGCGCAATTGCGTTCCGCGCACAAGATTTCTGACTGCGTCCTCGAGCGCCCCCTCAATGTTGGCTTGGACATTCTTCTGGATGTTCTTCTTCCGCACTGCCGCGTTCGCAATGCATGTGCCGGCCGCCTGAATCTGCTGCGACTCCTCCGTCTTCAGGTTCTTGACCATCACCGAAAACTCAACCTTCCCGAAATAGTCCAGGCCAGAGCCCTGCGCCAGTCCGAAATGAAAGACGTAAATCTGCAGCACCAAATCGGCGGACGCCGCATCCGCCGCCAGCAGGTCTGCTGCTTTGAGGGACTGTTCAACCGCCTCGCGCGTGATTTGCGTGGGTTGACGGTCAAGAAACACACCACCTTTAGCCCGCAACACCAGCATGGGCTGGGGATTTCCAGAGCGGTCGATCACCTCTGAGACAAAGAATTTGGGGGCCTTCGGAAATTTTTGCGGTGGCACCGGCGCCGCAAGCTGCACGTGGATGGTGTTCTCCGGCACAGGCTTAGGTTCATCGGCGCAGACGTTTGAGGCGTTCAGTGCCGAGGTAAGCAGGAATCCGGCCTGAACAAGGACACCACGGTGGGAACCCATTTTCGCCTCCGTCACTCCGCATTGCGCCATAACCTACTCCCAAATCTCATGCGGTTCAATTCTCATGTGCGTTCGTGCATGTGCAGCGAAACTACCCGCAACCCGCGCTCCTGGCAAGCGACACAGAGCGACATTGTGCCCAGCCTGAACTGCCGTCTTTTGTCGTTCAAGAACCGATCGGTTGGCGCGTTCGCTCAGGATCGAGAACGCTTGGCCCGCCCGACCCAGCACATGACCAGCAGAACAAGAAGGCTCGCAATCGACGAAGCTCCGCCCATCGTGCGATCCAATGTCCGCCCGAAGTGCACCCGCACGCGCGATACACCCGCCGGAACCGGCGCAACCATTTGACTGGACTCTTCCGCCCGCTGGGGGTTCACATCCACGCCATTCACTTCCGTGCGCCATGCCGGATAGTTCAGCAGCCGAAGCGCCACGCGCACGGCCTGGTCCGAGGTCACCTGCAGCTCTTTTTCCTCAGCGGTCCATCGCAGGATTTGGATTTCCGCCCTCGGTGTGCCTCCCGCCGATCCCTCGGCCGGCAGAATCTCCACCTGCGGCTCTGTTTCCGGCAGAGCATAGCGATCGTCGCCGACCGGATCGTACTCATCGGTGCCTTCAAAACCTTGGCCGCTCGCAATCGCCGCTCGCAGCACGGGGATATCCTCGGTGTCCCACCAGGCGTTCTGCACGAGAAACGTGGCCGTTCCGCCGACCATCGCCATTACGGCTGCGCCCCAGATCCAGCCCGCGCGCCGCCGCGCGATGGCCACACCTAGAAAATAGGCGTATGGCAGCGCCAGCGTCCCCATCCACCGCCATGGAAACTGCACGAAGCGCAGCTTCGGAAGGTGCTCCCAAAAAAACACGGTGGGCCGAATCATCAGGATGGCTGCCGCCGCGGAAAGAAGAAGCAGCAGGGTCCAGAGTTTTTTCTGTTCACCTCGGCTGTCTTCCGGGCTCGCCACCCGGTGCGCCGCGATGCCGGCGATCCCGGTCACGATCATCATCAGAATCGCTGCGCTCGAAGCGATCCAGTTAAACAGGTTGTGTTCCGGATCGTTGATCGCCGTATAGAGAAAGTTCTGCGACGGAGTCAGTCCGGACGCCAGCGCTTGTGAAATGTTCACCCAGCGCTGTTCGAAAGCGGCCGGCACGAGATAGAGGCTGGTTAGTCCAAAGCCCAGCGCCAATCCCGCCGCTCCGCGCCACACTGGCCTCCACGATCTCAGCGTAAACGCCGCCCACAGAAACAGCAGCGCCATGGCATAACTCGCCATAACCCCCGCCGGCGCATTCGAAAGCCACACCGCCGCGAACGGTACACCGAAAAATGCAATCATCCGGGGCAGAGAGAGACGCCGATTCTCAGCCAGACCGCTCAAACGCACGGCCGCCAGCAGAACCAGCGGCAACAGCGCGCACGCCAACTGCTCCGCAAAATCACTCCGCATGTACACAATCAGCAGCGCGTACGGATTCGCCGCATAGCACGCCGCCCCGGCCATCGCCGCACCGCCCGGAAGAAATTGCCGCGCCAGCGCATAGAAACAAATTCCTGCCAGCGTTTGCGACAAAACAAGGAAGACGATCGGCACGGCGTTCCACGGCGCCAGGAGACCCAGCGCCGCCCCCAGCATCCACGAAAGCGGGGGATAGAAAATAAACCGCGGCTCCCCAAAGCCATGATTCGCCCACTCCGTCCACCGCGGATAGACGATGCCCTCCCTCCATTGGCCAGCGGCGTCCAGCCACGAGGCCGCGTGAAATCCGAAGTCGTGACCCGACGCGTTCCCCAGCCAAAAAAAAGGCATGACAATCAACAAGGCGGTTCCCAGGGAAACACCCAGCGCCAGCAGCCATCCTCGAACGTCCATGGTGCTGTCCAAGTTGCGAGTGAGTTCGGCTGGGAGTGTCATGCGCTGTTCATGCCATTGTAACCATTCCAAAAAACACGCCAACGCGCTTCGCGCAATTCCGTGCGGTTGCTCCTGCAGTTGAGTGATAATACACGCGCTCATGAGCACCGCAAACACCGCGCCCGCTCCCATCATCGAAGCGCGCAAGCTGGAAAAATCGTATCCCCAGCCCGACGGCAGCCGCATCCAGGTCATCGCGGCCACCGATCTCGCCATCTATCCCGGCCAGATCATCGCCCTGCTCGGCGCGTCCGGCTGCGGCAAGTCCACGTTGCTCCGCATGTTGACGGGACTCTCTCCTGCATCGGCCGGCGCTGTTTATTGGCACGGCCAGCCCGTGCAGGGCGAATCGCCGAACGTTTCCATCGTCTTTCAGAGTTTCGCGCTCTTCCCCTGGCTGACCGTTCTCGAAAATGTCGAGGCTCCGCTCGAAGCCCGCGGCATGCCGCCCGTCGAGCGCCACAAACGCGCGCTTCGCATCATTGACGCCGTCGGTCTCGACGGTTTCGAATCCGCCTACCCCAAGGAACTCTCCGGCGGCATGAAGCAGCGCGTCGGCGTCGCCCGCGCTCTGGTCGTCGAGCCTGAGGTGCTTTTCATGGACGAACCCTTCTCCGCGCTCGATGTCCTCACCGCGGAAACTCTGCGCGGCGAGCTTCTCGAGCTCTGGCTCGACCGCAAAATCCCCACGCGCGCGATCTTCCTCGTCACCCACAATATCGAGGAGGCCGTCGTCCTGGCCGACCGCATCATCGTGCTCGGCCGCAACCCCGCTCACATTCACGCGGATTTTGCCGTGAATCTCCCGCATCCGCGCGACCGCAAAGGGGCCAAATTCATCGAGCTGGTGGACTCTATCTATCGCGTCCTCACGCGCCCCGAGCACAAGGACGACACGGCTCCACCGCGCACCTACGTTCCTGGAGCCACGGTGCCGCCGAGAGTCATCATGCTTCCGCACACCCGTCCCGGCGGCGTGGCCGGCCTGCTGGAAATCCTCGCCGACCAGGGGGGCCGCGCCGATTTGCATCGCCTCGCCGATGAGCTGAGCCTGGAGGTGGACGCGCTGCTTCCCACGGTGGACACCGCCGTTCTGCTCGGTTTCCTCCGCGTGGAAGAAGGCGACGCCATCATCACTCCGCTGGGCCACGAATTTGCCAGCGCCAATATTCAGACGCGCAAGACCATCTTTCGCAAAGCAGCTCTCGCCAACGTTCCCTTGCTCCGCCAAATCGAGCAAGCGCTCAAGGCCAAGTCCAATCGTACGCTCGATGAAGAATTCTTCCGCGACCTGCTCGACGAACAATTCAGTGAGGAGGAATCCCGCCGCCAGCTGGAAACCGCGATCCAGTGGGGACGCTACGCCGAAATCTTCGATTACGACGCCGAAACCGGCAAGTTGACTCTCACCGAGGCTTGACCTTCCTGTGACGGCGCTCGCTCCTACCGTTTCACAAACCACTCCGCTCCCTCCCACCGCGCAGCGGCCCTCGGGCTCGCGCTGGAGCTGGGCATTCTTGATTGACATTGCTGTCTTTCTGTTCGTCTTCGCCGCCATTTACGGCGTCTACGCGATCGGCCGCTCCTGGCTGGGCCCCGTGCATCCCGGGGCGCAGATCTCGCAGAATCCGCGCATCCTTCCTCTTTACGCGCTTTACTCGCTTGTGCGTATCGGCGTGGCCTACGCGCTGAGCCTCGTCTTCGCTCTTGCCTACGGTTACCTCGCCGCCAGCTCCCGCCGCGCCGAAATCATCATGGTTCCCTTGCTCGACATTCTCCAGTCCATCCCGGTGTTGAGCTTCCTGCCCGGCGTCATGCTCGCGATGGTCGCTCTTTTTCCGCACAGCCAATTCGGCCTCGAACTGGGCTCGATCCTCCTCATCTTCACCGGCCAGGTCTGGAACATCGCGTTTAGTTTTTATTCCTCGCTGAAAACCGTTCCGCGCGAGCTCCACGAAGCCGCGGTCATCTATCGCTTCAGCCGCTGGCAGCGCTTCGCCGAACTCGACCTGCCCTTCTCCACCATCGGCCTCGTCTGGAACTCCATGATGTCGGTCGCCGGCGGCTGGTTTTTCCTCATGGCCTGCGAGATGTTCGTCCTCGGAAGCCGCGATTTCCGCCTTCCCGGCCTCGGCTCTTTTCTGCAGACGGCCGCGAGTGACGGCAATACTCGCGCCATCCTATGGGGCATCGCCGCGATGGTAGCCGTGATTGTCTTACTGGATCAGCTCGTCTGGCGGCCCATCATCGTCTGGGCGGATAAATTCAAGTTCGAGCAGGTGGAAAGCTCCGCCGCTGCGCAGACCACTCTTCTCAATCTCATCGGCCGCGCCTCGATTGTCATTCGCCTCTATCGCCTGCTCATCAAACCCGTTTTCAATTGGCTGGCGTTGACCTTCGCCGTCGGGGCCCGCCGAGCCGCGGCAACGTTTTCCGCTCCGAAACAAGATCGTGCCCGCCGCTGGCTCGGATCGGTGCTCGCGGTCGGCATCCTCATTGGTTTGGGCGTCGCGGTTTTTCACGCGGCCCGCGAACTATCCGGTCTCCACCGCGAGGACTACACCGAACTCCTGGAAAGCGCCGCGCTCACCTTCCTGCGCGTCAATACCGCCCTCATTCTCGGTGCGCTCTGGACCGTTCCCGTCGGCGTCTACATCGGTTCGAATCCCCGTTTCGCCCGCATCGCCCAGCCCCTCGCGCAGATGGCCGCTTCGATTCCCGCCACCGCGCTTTTCCCGATTATTCTTCTGTTCCTGCTGCGCCTTCCGGGCGGCCTCGAGATTTCCGCCATGCTCCTGATGCTCCTTGGCACCCAGTGGTACATCCTTTTCAACGTCATCGCCGGCGCCATGGCCATCCCCACGGACCTCAAGGAAGCCGCATACATTTTCCATTTCAGCTCCTGGGACCGCTGGCGCCATCTCATCCTGCCCGGAATATTTCCTTACCTGGTCACCGGCCTGGTTACCGCCTCAGGCGGCGCGTGGAACGCCAGCATCGTGGCGGAGTATTTTCATTTCCAGGGCCGCATCGTCTCGGCGCCGGGCCTCGGCAGCACCATCAGTAGCGCCAGTGACTCCGGCCGCTTCGACGTGCTTCTGGCCTCCACGCTCATCATGGCCACCATCGTGGTGCTCATCAACCGCCTGCTGTGGCGCCGCCTCTACCGCCTCGCCTCCACCCGCTTCAAGCTGGAGGCCTAGCCACTTTCCTCCCTGCGCTTTTTCGGCTTGCCCCATATAGTACGATATCGTATAATCTGCTTTCGTAGAAAGGGGAAGGCTATGAAATGGCTTTGCTTCTCTGGATTCCTGCTTTGTCTCCTGCTGGCCTTTGGCGCGCGCTGCGCCTGGCACGACACTCCACCCGAAGCTGCCCGCGTTCACGCCGAACGCAGCTTCACCATCCGCCTCGACGCGCCTCCAGCGGTGGTCTTTCCGCTCTTTGGTCCCGTGGCCGAGCGGGAATGGTCCCCGCAATGGTCCCCGCGCATGCTTTTCCCTTCCGATGGTTCCGAGCCTGTCCGCGGCGCGGTGTTTTCCACTTCCGACGAACATGGCGAGCAGACCTGGGTTCTAACCGCCTACGACCGCCTGCGGGGAGAGATTGCTTACTGCATTTTTGTGCCTGGTCTGGTGGTGTCCGAAATTGAAATCCATCTGCACCAGGAGGGCCAGGCACAGACCTCCGCCGAAGTCCTCTATCGCCACACGGCGCTCTCCGCCCACGGCGAACGGCTGGTCGCACGGCTTGCCGAACACCATGCCGCCATGGGTCCCCACTGGGAACGCGCCATCAATGAAGCGCTTCAGAAGCGAACGGAAAATGCCGGCCGCTGATCCCGGCAGCGCCGGTCCGATGGAAAATGCTGTGGCGGCCCGGCCTCCATCGCCAAATCCCTCGGATTGGACCGACCAGGAATTCTGCGAGGCTTTCGAGTCGCTCACAATTCCCAATGAGATGTTTCGGCATCGCGAGCACATTCGACTCGCCTGGATTTATTCCACTCATTTTTCCGGAGACGAGGCCCTCTCGCGCATGGTGGACGGGATTCGCGCGTTCGCGAAGCATCATGGCGCCGAAGCCAAGTACCACCACACGGTCACGCTGGCCTGGATGCGGCTCGTCCGCCACGCGGTTCGCGCAGCGCCGCCGGGAGGCGACTTCGCCTCCTTTGCTGGTGCTCATCCGCATCTTTTGGATCCGCAGCTTCTCGGCCAATACTATTCTTTGGAAAAGCTAAGGAGCGATGCCGCGCGCCGCGCTTGGTTCGATCCCGATCTCCGCCCGCTGCCGTAACATCCGGACGCCCTTGCGGGAGCGATGCGCACAAAGGATAATTTCATCCGACTCCCATGCCGGCTAAGCCGCTTCGCCTAATTCCGGAAATTCACCGCGCCACGCACCGTATCGGCATCTATCTGGATAGCCTGGGGATTACCCAGGGGGAAGGCCACATTCTTTCCTACCTGGCCGCTTCCGGCGATGCGACCATCGCTGAATTGCATCGCGCACTCGCGCACCGTCGCTCCACGCTCACGAGCATTCTCGACCGGCTTGCCGAACGTCAATGCATTACCCGCGAATCCGATCCCCGCGACCGTCGCTCTTTTGTCGTTCGCTTGTCGGCGAAGGGCAAGGCAGTTGCCACGCGCGTCCATCGTGAATTGGCCAGGATCGAGGACCGCGCACTCGAGGGCGTGACTGGCCAGCAGTTTCAATCGGTCGTCAAGGTTCTCGAAACGCTGGAGAAAACCGCCGACCGGGCTTCGGCGCGCAAGCCCCATTGATTCCTACTTCTTCTCTTCCGCCTTCGGCTCTGGTGCCTTCTGTTCCTCTGGTTTCTCACCCCAGATATATTGCGCGAACCACTTTTCGTTTTCTTCCATCACCGCGCGCTGCTGTTTCGGCTTCGTAATGCCATGCCCGAAACCCTTGTACACCACCATTTTCACCGGCACTCCGCGGTCCTCCAGCGCCTGCCGCAGCTCGTAGGCGTTCGGGATCGGCACGCGGCGGTCATTCTCCCCGTGCTGAATCAGCGTGGGCGTCCTCGCCTTGGCAATGTAGCTGATGGGCGAAGTCTTCCAGTAGATTTCCGGGTCGTCCCAGGGAGTCGCGTGCAGATATTGCCGCGTGAACGGCGTGATGTCCGTGTTCACATAATACGTTGTCCAGTCGGAAATTCCCGCGCCCACCGAAACCGCTTTGAATCGGTCGCTCGACGCGGTGATGAACGCCGAAATGTAGCCGCCCTGGCTCCACCCCATCGCTCCCACGCGCTCCTTGTCCACCCAGCCTTTGGCGATCAGGGCATCCACGCCGGAAATCACGTCGGCATAATCCCCCATTCCGAGATTTCTCACGTTCAGCGAGCGGAATTTCTCGCCATAGCCCGCCGAGCCCCGGTAGTTCGGCTTCAAAACAACCGCGCCTTTCCCGACGAACCGCTCGATCGGATAGTAGCGGTCCGCGTACACGGCGGGTTGATCCACTCCTGTTGGACCCCCATGAATCACCACCAGCAGCGGATATTTCTTCTTCGCATCAAAGTTGCCCGGCGTGTAGAGGACTCCCTCGAGTGCCGTGCCGTCCGCCGACTTCCAGGAAATCACTTCCCGGTGCGCCAGCGAGAAGCCCTTCAATTGGTCGCCCATCCCCGTCAGCTTCTTGCCCTGCCACGCCGCTACACTCGACGTGTACACCTCCCCGTATTGATTCTCCAACGCCGCCCAATACGCCGCTTGTCCGTAGTCTTTCGAAAACGAAAAACTGCCCGCATCCATCTTCTCGGGCGAACTCACCTTTTCCGTTTCTCCCGTTGCCGGATTCAGCCGGAACAAATGCGCGTAGGTTTTTTGCTGTGCCTCAAAATAAATTCCATCCGGGCCCCAGCCGACAAGCCCCGGATCTTCATCAAATGCCGCGCTCAAGATCTGCGCCGCTCCGCCTTCGGCCGGAACAACTGCAATCCTTCGATTCGAATAAAAGAAATAGCGCGACCCCGCTGCCGTTTCGAACGCGATCTTTTTCCCGTCCGGCGACCACTTCGGATTCGTGTCCGGCCCGGGAGTGCCCACTATTTTTTTCACCACGCCATCGCCGACCGTCACCACATACAAATCCGCCGTCTCGATCGAAATCAAGTCCGGATCCTTCTGCGCGCTGAACGCAATGCGCGTTCCGTTCGGTGACCAGGCAAAACTGCCCACGCTGAATTTGTCGCCTTCCGTCACCCGTTTTGCTTCCGCCGCCGGCGCCATTCCACCGGGAATCTCGATCGTCCAAAGGTGCGTCATCTGGAAGTCGGCATGAATCACCGAATACTCGCCATATTTCTCTTTGCGGTCCTTCAGCGCCTTTGGCTCGGGATCCATCGCCGAGAACGCAATGCGTTTCGAATCCGGCGCCCAGTCCAGCGCATTCACGCCGTTCTCAGCCTTGGTGAGCTGCTGCGCTTCGCCGCCGTCCGCCTGCATCACGTAAACCTGCTTCTTATCCTCCGGCGTTCCCTTGATTTGCCCCGGCCGGTCGGAAAGAAACGCGATCCACTTTCCATCGGGTGACCATGCCGCATTCGTGCTCGATTTTTTTGCCGTGGTCAGCGGATGCGATTCGCCCGTGGCGACATCCACAATCCACAAATTCCTTTCAAACGCATTCTCTTCCCAGTTCGTTTTCTGCACTTCGTAAACGACGCGCTTCCCATCGGGCGACAATTTCGGATTGAACGCGCCATTCCATTCGAGCGACTGGTCAATGCTCGGCGTGCTCGAAGCCGCTGCTGGCGCGGCCTTCGCTGTCGCCGTTTCTTGAGCCCCTGCGGATTGCGCCCCCAAGCCCAACCGTGCTGCCGCAAGCGCGATCAAACACACCTTCCTCATGGCTGTTTCCCCCCATCCTTTACGAGAGACGTTGACTCAGTGCTTGCGGTTCCAGAGTGTGAACCCAATGAAGATACCGATCCCCACCACGGCAAATCCAACGTACATCTGCCATCCATGCAGCCACGTCGCTGACGCAATCGCGCCCAAGGCGGAAAGAATCAGCAATAGGGCAGCCTTGCCCTTCGTTAATTGCTTCTGTTCGACCACTCGCGTTTTGCGCCTCGCCGGTCGAATGCCCACTCTGCATCGCCCCGGTGCTGCTTCCTGACCTTAAGTTCTCGCCAACTCTCGGCTCAGGTACACCATCTGCCCTACATGATGATACGCATGCCCCGCACACCGCACGAAAATCTGGAAACGGTCTTCCGCCTCCGGTTCTAACTCGGCAGTGTAGGTCTTTCCCCAGTCCTCCGCGCTCTGCTTTCGAATCGTCTCCACCACCATGGCGATGGTGCGGTCGAACGCCTGAAGCGCCTCGCTCTTCTGCGGCGGCTGCTTCTCCGTGAACTCGCGGTCACGGTCGCGCACGTACCGGGTTCCCGCAACGCGCGCTCCGATGTAGTAATTCAAATTGCCTGTCAAATGCAATACCAAGTGCCCCACGCTATTCCCGTAAGGAAACGGATTGCGCCAAAACTGCTCGTTCGAAAGCGGGTCCACCCATTCGTGCAAGTGGGCCGCCACATATTCGTAGTACGCCGCCAGCCCGTTCGCAATCGTCTCGTTTCGTTCTGCCATGGAAAGGCCCCGGCTTCCATCCCACGCCGGGAAGTTACCCGGAACAAGTTCCAGAAAGTCACCCTAAATCCCGGAACGCCGACAATAGCCTGCCTCCCGAAAAAGTCAAGGATTCGCTCGCGTGCTTGGCATTCCGAATTGGCATCCTGTATCCTGAATACCTATCCCGCCCGCCGTCCCGCCCTGCTGCGTTCTGATCAGGTGCCACGTGTCTCGATTCAGAAATCTTGTGAAACCTTTTTCCGGCGGGCGGGTTTGAATGGATGCCCACCAAAAACCAAGACCCGCGACCATGTCCTTCTCGTCCTCTCTCCGGCGTTTGCTCCCTCAGTTGCCGCGCGATTATGTCCGCCGCCGCCGCGCCGTTCGCCGCCTCACCAATGTCTTCTTGATCGCTCTCGTGAGCGTGGCCACCGCGTACTTCATCACCAGCCCAACCGGTGGCAGAGGCTTCGCTCCGCCAAAGTCAGCTCTCCAGTCGATTCCCTCCAGCACCCCGGCTGGGAATTCTTCGGCATCGCCGAGTTCCGCTTCAGACGCTTCGGACGGCTACAACCTCGCGCCCGGCCCGCACGCGGTCTCCGAGGTCTCTGACCTCGTCCTTCACAATGCCCAACGCAGCAGGGATCTGCACGTCCGCATTTTTTATCCGAGCGAGGCAGGCCCTTATCCGGTAATCGTGTTCTCGCATGGCGCCGGCGGCTCGCAGGACTGCTGCGAAGCCCTCACGCGCCACTGGGCCGCCTACGGCTACGTTACCATCCAGCCCACTCATGACGATTCCGCCCTTCAGCGCCGCAACTCCGGCGAGGAAAACATCCGCTTCCTCGAAGCCGTCCGCGACGCTTTGAAAAAGCCCGCACTCTGGGAGAGCCGCCTGCAAGACATCTCTTTCGTTCTGGATTCGCTGTCCGTGCTCGAGCATCGCGTCCCCGGCCTTGTCGGAAACATGGACAAGGACCGCATCGGCGTCGGCGGCCACTCCATGGGTTCCTACACCGCCGAAGCCATCGCCGGCGCATGGATCGATCTCCCCGGCCACCCCGCTTCGAATCTCGCCGATCCGCGCGTAAAAGCCGTCCTGGCTCTCTCGCCTCAAGGACCGGGCCAGTTCGGCTTGAACGATCATTCCTTCGATCGCATCGCTCTCCCGTACCTCGGCATAACCGGTTCGCTCGACAGCTTCGGCCCCAGGGCCAGTCCCGCCTGGCACAAATTCCCGTTCGAACACTGCCAGCCCGGCGACAAGTATCACCTGTTCATCGAGGGCGCCAATCACGCGTCCTTCATCACCGCGCGCTCACTCTCGCCGAACCACGCCGCGCAAAGCCAAGCCATTCTCGGCTACACCAATTCCGCCGCCCTCGCCTTCTGGGACGCCTACCTGAAAAACGACGCCCGCGCCAAGCAATACCTCCAATCCGACACCCTCGAAAAATCCAGCCACGCCGCCGCAAAACTCTCCCGCCGCTGAACCCTCCGGAGTAGCACCGGCTCTTAGCCTGTGCGCATTTCATTTCTCAGCTCAGCCGCGCGCACTCCGCAATGCACGGCGTCGTTGCTCCGAGTCGAATCTCCACCCTTTCCACACGTTTGGCGGGGGGGTCCTTCCGTACTATTGACCCTGTTACTGCCTGCCACAGAAACTAGTTTCAAGATGGCCCGCTACTCAGCCTTTCTCGGGCGCCGTGTTGAAGTGCAATACCGCGCCGGTGACATCCTTCTGCCTGCTTCCGGCACCTTCGTCGCCGATTCCGGCCGTTCCATCTTTCTCGAGCAAAGCATCGAACAGCGCGGCCAGCACAAGCACTTCCGCTGGGAAATCCCCTATCAATATTTAGTCCGCATCGAGGAAAAACCCGACTCCGGCGCCACCGCAAACTCCGGCTCCACTCCCGCCACGTCCAAGTCCGTGCCCGAAGTCTCGCCCGCACCCGAGCCCAGCGACGAGCCACGCAGCGCCGCCGCCAAAGCCTCCGCCGGAGGCGCCCCCGGCATTCTCCCCCTCACTCATCGCCCCAAGACCGCCTAATCCGCGCCGTTCTCCTCTGCGATCCCCCCTTGAATCCAGGGGCCGCGAAGACTCACTTGGTCGCAGGAGTCGCTTCCTGGCTCAACAGCTCGGGTTCACCACGGAATGGCAGTTTGAATTTGCGGGAAATATCCGGCCAGAATTCGCGGAGCACGTCGAAACCCATGTCTTGCAGAATGGCGTAGCCCATGCGCTCCGCCGCTGGACGGAAGCCGCGTTCGTTGTCCGGGTGATAGGTGTTGCTCAGCACCACCGTGCTCGCCGTTCCCAGCCACTCGGAAAAATTGAACATGCGATTGCCATTGTCGCGCTGCGCCACCACCGCATGCTCCATCGCGTGAAGCAAGCGCCGCTTGGCGGTGCCATGAATCAGAGGGTAGTAGCGCGGGTCCTCGGAAAATATCGAGGGATACGCAAAGTCCTTAAAGAACCTGGACGTCGCCTGGCCGGCGAATTCGGCGCCAAACCGCCGGCCATAGCCTTCTGCCCCCTGTCCATAGCTGTGGTCCGTGTCCTCCGCTTGGTCAAGCCCCGCGTTGAATGCGGTGCCGAGAAACGTCACCGGGTCGAGCGAATCCTGGACGAACAGCGCGAATTTATCTTTCAGCTTGAGGGTGCACAATCTCAAGCCGGGCTTATAGTGCGGCGGGTGCACGGACTTCCGTTCCAAGGGCCGGGCAAACGTGCCCACCACCTTCTTCAACGGCCCTTCGTAATCTTCCAGCCGTACCATCGGCGCCGGCTGAACGCACGTGGTCGCCACATTGTTCACCGCTTGGCCCTCTAACACTGCGGCAGGCGGCTGCTCGGGAGGTGCCGGCGGTCCCTGCGCAGAGGCCACCCCGCCGGCCAATCCGGCCAGCATCGCCAGGAAGAACATTCCTGCCAGCATGCGAAAACGATTTCGGTGTCCCACGATCGAGATTCAAGTTTAGCATTCCGGCCTGCGTGCCTACGATCACCGCCGGGGTCCACAGCCCCTGCGAACTGATAGCCGCACATGCCGATCACGCTTGCTCACGTGAATTCTTAAATTTGCGCTTCCTTCTCCTCTGCAATGGACCTCCTTCCCGAGTTTTTCTCCGGCGCTGATTCCGCCCTCCAATTCCGCTACAATCGTCTCCTCTTTTTAAGAACGATACCGGCATGCATCGCGCACTCTGCCTTCGAGGAGGCTGCCCGTGAAACCCATCATTGGATTTATCGGACTCGGTTTAATGGGCCGGCCCATGAGCCTGAATCTTGTCAAAGCCGGCTACTCGGTATCGGTCTGGAACCGCACCGCGTCGCGCGCCGACGAACTCCTCGCCGCCGGCGCTAAACTCGCCAAGTCTCCCCAGGACGCTGCCGCCGCTTCCGACTTCTTAATTTCCATCGTCAGCGATCCGCCGGCTCTCGAGGAAATTCTCTGGGGCGCGCACGGTGCCATGCAGGCTCTGAAGCGCGGCAGCATCTACATGGACTCCAGCACCATCTCTCCCGCTCTCGCCCGCAAAATCGCCGCCGCCTGCGCCGAACGCGGCGCGCGCTTCCTCGACGCGCCGGTCACCGGCGGCGACTGGGGCGCGAAAAAAGGCGAACTCGTTTTCATGATCGGTGGCGACGCCGAAACGCTGAAAGAAGCCGAGCCCGTTATCGGTGTAATGGGCAAGAAATGGTTTCACCTCGGCCCGACCGGCGCGGGCCAAACCATCAAGCTCGCCATGAACATGATTCTCGCTCTCCAGGTGGATGCCCTCGCGGAAGCTCTTGCACTGGTCACGCGCGCTGGCTTGCAAGGCGAAAAACTTGTCGAAGTTCTGCAATCGAGCATGGGCCGCTCCGGTCTGCTGGACGTCAAGGCCCCCAATCTCCTCAAAGGCGAATACGCCCCGAGCTTTTCCCTGCGCCTCATGCACAAGGATCTCGGCCTGGCCCTCGATCTTGCCAATCAGCTTGGCGTGCCCTTGCCCGCCACTGCTGCTGCTCGTGAAACCTACAGCGCCGTAAAAGGCGCCGCCAAGGAAGACCTCGACTACTCCGCCGTCATGAAATTCTGGAAACCCTGATGCCTCTCCCTTCAAAGGGTGTTCATGAATAAGCTGGTTCTTCCTTCGCGGTCATTCCTTGTGGCCGTGCGCCAAGCCGCTTCTATACTTGGTTGTCGTTCATCATGCAAACGAGGTGCCACTTGAAAATCGGCTTTGCCGGGCTTGGCGACATGGGCCAGGCCATCGTTCCGCGTCTTCTCGCCGCCGGCCACACCGTCACCGGCTGGAATCGCACCAGGGAAAAAGCCGCGCCCCTGTTCAAGCTCGGCATGTTGTGGGCTGACTCGCCACGCGAAGCCGCGCGCGAGTCAGAAATCGTTTTCTCCATCGTCACCGACGCCGGCGCGGTCAAATCTCTCGCTCTCGGTGCAGATGGCGTCATCGCCGGCCTGCAGAAAGACGCCATCTATCTCGACATGAGCACCATCGACCCCGACGGCAGCCGCGCCGTCGCCGCCGAATTCAGGAAAGCTGGCTTGACCATGCTGGACGCACCAGTCTCCGGCACCACGCTCACTCTGGCCAAAGGCAACGCCTCGCTCATGGTCGCCGGGGACAAAGCCGCATTCGAACGCGTCCAGCCCGTCTTGCTCTCGATCGGTCCCCGAGTCACCTACATCGGTGAGCAAGGCTTAGCCGTGCAATTAAAAGTCGCGTTGAACATGACCCTGGTCATCGAAGTGATCGGCTTCTGCGAAGGCATCGCGCTCGCTGAAAAAGGCGGCGTCCCCCGCGAAGTCGCTGTGGACGCGTTTCTGAAAAGCGTGGTCGCCTCTCCCGTGCTCAACTATCGCGCCCCGCTCATTCTCGAAGGCCACATTTCCGACGCCACGTACGGCAACGTCAATCTCCAGCAAAAAGATATGCTGCTGGCGCTCGATCTTGGCCGAAAAATGGGTGTGCCCGTCCCTCTCGGCGCTGCCGCCAACGAAATGTTGAACGCCTGCCGCGGCCTGGGCCTCGCGCACCACGATTTCGTCACCGTCTACGAGGTCTATCGCCGCCTGGGAGGAATGTCCAAATGAAGCCGTACCGCACGAATCTTCGCGAGGTTCCGCGCGTGGGCGGTCTCTCGAAAGAGGAAGGCTGGATCGACATGCAGGTCCAGTTCCTCGTCGATCAAAAAACCGCCGGCTCGGACAAACTTCTTGTTGGCTGGACGGTTCTTCCTCCCGGCGCGCGCCATGACAAGCATCGTCATCCCAACGTGGATGAATTTTTTGTGGTGATCAAGGGAAGCGGCATGATTTATACCGACACCGGCCGCGAGCCTTCCGGGCAAGGCGACGTCATTTTTACCCCGCGTGGCCACTGGCACGGCTTCGACAACACCGGCACGGAAGACGTTGTGCTCGTTTGGGGCTGGAGCGGTGCTGGCTCGCTCGAAGCGGCGGGTTACGAAATCCCGCCCGAAGGCTACTGAGCGTTCATGGCGTTCGGATCATGACCGCCGCCTGGGACGACCCGCGCATCTCCCGCGGAATGGCCGCGCAATTCGAACGCCGCCGTGAGTTCCTCAGTGCTGGCCACAAGCCGCTCGGCTGGAAGCTTGCCTTCGGCGCTCCCGCAGCACTCGAACGTCTTCACACCAACGCGCCGCTCGTCGGTTTTCTACTGCAAAGCGCTCTGGTTCCTTCTGGCTCATCACTTTCCATCAGCGATTGGAAAAAACCCGCCGCCGAACCCGAAATTGCCGTCCACCTCGGCAGAGACTTGCCCGCTGGTGCCGACCGCGACACCGCGAAAGCCGCAATCGCTGGTTTGGGTCCCGCGATCGAGCTCGCCGATGTGGATCATCCTTCCGATGATGTCGAAGGCACGCTCGCGCGCAACATTTATCAGCGCCATATCATTCTCGGCCGCAATGCCGTAACGCGCGCCGGCGGCATTCTCGACGGACTCACCGGCCAAGTTGTCAGAAACGGATTGGAGATCGCCAGTGTCGCGAGTCCTCAAGCCCTGCAAGAATTAACCGGCGAACTCCTCGGCATTGTCCGGCACGCCGCCAACGTACTCGCCGTGTTCGGCGAAACGCTGCGAGCCGGACAAATCATCATCGCCGGCTCCATCATCCCGCCGCTGTGGGCCGCCCCCGGCGAAGAAATTGTTTTCCATCTCGCTCCGGTGGACTCCATCACCATCCGCTTCGCCCCCGCATCCAACCAATCTCTCTGTTAAACTTTCCCGCCGTGGAGGCCCCGATGAGCTCGCCAGATCACGCCAAAATCCAGAAAGTTCGCGACCAGCTTCGCCAGGAATGGACCGGCGACGCCACCGTCACCGCCTGGCGAAAATGGCATGCGCAAATCGCCGCCTTCACGCGCGGCGCCACCGAAGCCATTCTGGAAACGGCCCAGCTTCGTCCTGGCCTGCGTGTGCTCGATCTCGCCAGCGGCGTTGGCGATCCCGCGCTTTCCATCGCCGCGAACGTCGCTCCCTCCGGACGCGTCACCGCCACCGACCTCGGCCCCGGCATGATCTCGCTTGCCGAAGAACTCGCCCGTAGGAATGGCCTCGCCAACATCGAGTTCCGCGAAGCCAATGCGGAGTCCCTTCCCTTCGCCGACGAATCCTACGACGTGCTGACCTGCCGCTTCGGGGTGATGTTTTTCCCCGATCTTCGAAAGGCGCTAGGCGAATGCCTTCGTGTGCTGAAGCCCGGCGGCCGTGCCGTGTTTGTCGCCTGGGGCGTCCAGGAGCAGCCGTTCTTTGCCACCACCGGCGGCATTGTGATGAAGCATGTTCCCGCTCCTCCGCCGCCGCCCGATCCCGATGGACCAAGTCGCTCCATGTTTGGCGAACGCGGCAGGTTACGCGCGGCGTTAGAAGCGGCCGGCTTTCAAAACGTCCGCGAGGAAGACCGCATCGTGAACGGTGTTTGGAGTGGCTCGCTCGAGAAATATTGGGAGCAGTTCACCGAAGTCGCCGCCCCCTTCCGCCCGCTGATCGCGCAGCTAACTCCCGAAAAAAGGGCCCAGGCGGAAGCCGAAATCCTCGCCGCCCTGAAAAAATTCTGGAACGGCAAAGAGATGATCATGCCCCTTGAAATCGTCATCGCCACCGGCACCCGCCCCTGATTCCGTCTCTTGACGTTCGAACGGCGCCTTTCCACCCTGAAAAAATGCCCCGTCCTGCGATAGCCATGGAATCGCCCGCTATTTTCTTGACTTCCGGAGGGCCTAGGGATACTGTCGGCCCACACTGGCCGGTGCCCCGGGCGCAAGCCCTTTTTCTCAGGTTACACACTCGACCGAACGCCGCATCCCGCCCACTTCGCGCATGACGCGACGAGGAGCGACCTTCGTATAGGTTGCGCCGAGCGGCCCCGCCAGCCTGTTCAGGAGGACAAAAATGATAAAACGGATTGCGGGCCTGCTCGTGTTTGTGTTGGCAGTGATCAGTGTGCCGCTGGCTTTTTCGCAGATGGAAGCAACCCCGATCGTGTACACCTATGTGAGCCAGTTCCAGATTCCGCGCGCGAGTTGGGCGGCTTATTCGGAAGACTCGGAAAAGTCCGCGGTGCCGATTTTTGAGAGGCTGACCGCCGACGGGACGATCCTGAGCTGGTCGACGTTTGAGCAGGTGGTGCATACACCGGACGGCTACACGCACGGCGCGGCCTGGACTTCGCCGAACATCGCAGGACTGATGAAGGTGCTTGACGAAGTGCGCAAGGCGGGACCGCGGCAGGGACAGATTGCGGCGACCAAGCATGAAGATTATTTGATGCAGACGTCCATGTACCGCGTGGGCAGCGGTACACCGGCGTATCTGCGGGTGGTCTGTGCGAATGCCAAGCCAGAGAAGCCCAACGGGTACGCCGCGGCACTCAAGAAGTACCTGGTGGCGACGTTTGATGAACAGATCAAGAAGGGCGCGGCGACGTATTACGGTCTGGACGAACAGTACGTAAACACTTCGGCGCCTTCGATGCGGTGCCTGGTCATCAACTACCCCAATGCGGAAGGCATGGACAAGTGGGCAGCGGCCATCAACCTGACGCTGGGCAAGATGAACGCGGCGGAGCGCGAGGAGTTTGCTAGCGCCTCGGTGCTTGACAGCCGGCGCGACATCATGGCGCGCATTACACACTCCGGCCACAAATAACGGCCTGCGTCTTAGCGGTGTCGAGCGGAGGGCGGCTCCTCCGCGGTCGTGGAGAGTTGTGCCTGGCGGGGCACGGATCACCGCGTCTTCGACCGGCGAAAGCGCCCCGTCTGAATTTCGCAGGAAGGGTCAGACGAGATCGTGGACGGTGGGCCGCGTAGCGCCTTTCCAGCTGGCGTCAAACTGTTTGCGGACGAATCCTGCGTCGTAGGTTTTTTCCTGAGCCTTTAAGGCTTGCTCGAGGCCGAACAGCGAGCGCGGGTTGCGGAGATTGCGCTCGAGGTCCGCGCGGAAGACTTCCTCGGCTCCGGCATTGTCACCGATGATCAGCAGCACCGCGCCGAGAGATTCGCGCACGGGATAGAACCAGTCTTGCGGCTCGTCGTACTTCAGCGAATCTTGGGCAAGGACGGCAGCGCGAAGCTGATTCACCGTACCGTCCATATCGCCTTTCTCGAGCGAAATTTTTGCGCCCAGAACATTTTCAGCGATTTTCAGAATGTCTTTCGTCTTGTTGTTGATGGGCATCTGGAAGATCGCATCTGGCGGCGTTTTCTCTTCCGCTTCCGCAACAATCTTATGCTCGGCTTCGGCTTCGTCCAGTTTGTCCGTGGCGGCAAGGGCCAGTCCGCGAGCAAAATGCCAGAATACCGTGGCCGTGTGCATGTCCGGGTCGGGCTGCGGCGCTTTCAGGATTTCGTTCCACTTGTGAAAACGCACTTCGACGGCCAGCGGCACGGTCAGGAAACCTTCGAGTGGCGGCATGTCTTTCACGTGCGGCCCCACGTTGGCTGCGAGCAACTGGGCGCCGCGCCGGGACTCGAGATAGTTGCCGTTCATGGCCGCGGACATGGCGATGAAATGCAGATTGTGGCTGTAATACATCATGGAATAGATGCCTTCGGCTGCGCCGGCCTTGATGTAGGCCTGATCGGCGAGGACGGCTTTCTGGTTGGTTTTCAGCGCGGCTTCGTAATCGCCGGTGCGGATATAGATATGCGCGGGCATGTGCACGATGTGCCCCGCGGCGGGGGCGAGCTGTGCCAGACGACTCGCGCCGGCCAAAGCGCGTTCCGGGGAGGAGGAAGCCTCGACGGAATGAATGTAGTAGTGAACCGCACCGAGATGATTGGGCTCGCGGCGAATCACCGACTCTAGCGTAGCGACAATTTCTTCCGTGCCCTGTTCCGGCGTGCCGTCCGGGCGCCAGAGGCCCCAGGGGTGCAGGTTCATTCCGGCCTCGGCGAACAGGGTGGCGGCATCGAGATCGTCGGGGAAGCGCTTCACCACGTCGCGCATGGCATCGCGATACTGTTCCGCGGCGGCGTGCAAATCGGATTTGGGATCGGCGGGAAAACGCTTGCCAAGCGCCACGATGTAAGCTTTGTCGGCGTCGGAAGCATCGGCGGTGAGCGTCTGCGCTTTCTCGATGGCGGCGTGGGCCTGCACAAAACGGTTTTCGCTGGCGGGATCATTGTAATTGGGGCCTACCGCTTCGGCGATGCCCCAATAGGCCATGGCCAGTTTGGAATCGAGCTCGGCCGCGCGCTGGAAGGAGCGCGCGGCTTCGTCGTGATTGAAGGCGTAGATTTGCCGCAAGCCCTGATCGAAGAAGGCCTGCGCCTGCGCGTTCTTGGTGGAGACGGGGTGATGCCAATTGCCGTAGCCGCCGATGAGCGTAGCGGGTTTTGCTTTGGCGGCTGCGGCGTGGTCGGAATGCTCCTGCGAGAAGGATGGAAAGGTCAGCGTAAGAGCGAGGGCAAGCAGGGTCAGGATGCGGCGATGCATTGGGAGCCTCCGGTGAACGTTAGAGTAGGGAATCTCGTTGCCGGATTGTAGCATCGCGGAGACGGCCATGGAAAAGTCAAAAGGCGCAGCCCCCCACCCGCCAGTGCATGCAGGAAAGCCTGGCCGTTGCAATGCAGCGGAATGGCATGCTCCCAGTGTTTTAGGTGCGTTTGAGGACCTGTTCGATCTCGATGGTTAGGGCGGCGGGGCCTTTGAGGTAGGCGGAGCGAGCGCCCCAGGGGCGATCTTGCGGGGGCTCGATGGATTCCGCGCCGCGGGCGGTGACGGCGCCATAGTCCGCGTCGCAGTCGTGGCTATCGAAGCCGAGGGTAAGCACGCTGTCCGCCGGCGCGGCGTCCAGAATCACGCCAAACTCACCGAAGCCCAGCCAGGCCATGCGGTCGTTGTTAAACACGGGAGTGGCCTCGAGCACCTGTTCAAACCAGTGGGCCGCGGCGGGCAAGTCGCGCACGCGGCAATGGACATGGGAGATTTTCATGGAACCTCCTGCGAACGTGGAGAGACTTGTGGAGCTTAGCACCGCCGTCGGAAATGTGGACGCGATTGCGGCGCGGGAACGTCAAAGCCACCACAGGTAAGGTCGGCGTATGGTGCGCCGGGCGGGTGCGCGAAGTTTAGGAGCCGGAGGCTCCGCGGGCGGCGGCTTTGAAGATGGCGAAGGCCGCGCCTTGCGGGTCGGCCATGATGGAAATGCGGCCCACGTTTTCAAAATCCGTTGGGGGCACGTAGAGTGTAGCGCCTAGTTTCTTGGCCTCGGCGGCAGTGGCATCGCAATCGGAAACGGTGAAGTACGTCATCCAGTGAGCGGGAGCGCCGGGCCGGTGCTGCGAACCAGGGGGGATGCCGCCGATGAACTCCTCGCCGTTCTTGATGTGCCAGTAATTGTGGGCCGGGTCTTTGTCTTCCTTCATGATCTGCCAACCAAAGAGGTCGGAATAGAATTGACCGGCGCGCGCTTGATCGGGCGTGCTCAGGTCCGCCCAGCAGAGCGTTCCATGCAAAGCGGAGATGCCCGTGCCGGTGTTCTTGTTGGGTTGCCAGAGACAAAGAACGGCTCCGGTGGGATCCTGCACCACCGCCATGCGGCCGGCATCGAAAACGTCGAAGGGCGGAGCAAGGATGGTGCCACCGAGTTCGGCGGCGCGGGCTGCGGAAGCGTCCGCGGTTTCGACGGCGACATACAGCTTCCAGTGGGGAGGAACGCCGTGGGAGAGCTCTTCGGGTCGAAGGGTACAGCCTGCGGCGGCGTCGCGTCCCTCGAGCCGGAAAATCGTATAGAAGTCGTTGGGGCCCATGGGCATGTTGTTGGGGGACCAGCCGAAGATTTTGGAGTAGAAGTCGATGGCCGCGGGTTGATCGGTGGTGGCGAGTTCGACCCAGCAAAATGCGCCGGGCGCGTGTTTTTCGATGTTAGGCATAGTGGGGAGAGCGTACTCCTGGGCGGGGATGGAGGCAAGATGGTGACAGAGGGTGGCAGGAGTGGTCTAGCGAAAATGGCGGGGCAAAGGACCCGCAGCGTTTAAGCCCCAAGCACGATTGGCTCTAGCCCACTTTCTCCCCACTCTGCTTTCGACGACCCCAAGCTCGACCTCCGCCTCTACCAGGGCGGCTTGATGTCATCACCCCCTCGCAAAAGGAGAGTTGGGGGGATTTGGGCATAATGATAATTGATCGGGATCGTTAGTCCGAAGAACAACGCTGTCAAGCGAGCAACAGAAACCGTGAGGAAAAGAAAAGGATGTAACGCAGAGGCGGAAGGGAGAAGACGCGGAGGACAGAGAGAAGAGGCCCCGTCGACAAGCCGGCGCTACGGAGACGGCCGGGGGTGGAGCTGGAGGGAGGAGGCGATTGTTGGGAGGGGGCGGAGGAGTTTGGGGAGGTCAGCGGGGGCAATGAGGGCGTCGGAGCCGGGGGCAGAAGAGGAAGAGACTTCGAGGGTGAATTCGTAGCAGGCGCCGGCGGAGAAACCGGCGTAGTCGCGGGCGGCGGAGACGGATTCGTTGGAGACGGAGCCGCGGTCGCGCCAGTAGAATGGGATGCCCTGGAGGGTGGTTCCGTCGGTGGCGCCGGGCTGGTCGGAATCGGGAGGCGCGACGAAGGAACGGCATGCGGCGGCGGTGGCCGAAGGGTTCACGACGAACTGGAGATGGCCGGCGGCGAAGGTGGTGTTGGGGTAGGCGTCGTCGGGAATGCGAAGGGTGGCGACGAGGATGGCGCCGGGCTGCTGAGTTTCCCAGTCCTGCTGGGTCTTGAGGGCGGGGGAGTCTTCGGGATCGAGTTCTTCGTCGAGGAGGTAGTTGCGGGGGTAGCGGAGAGTGAGGCCGTAGCTGGGATTATTGTAGATCGAGAGGGCACCTTCCTTGGGCGGCTGCTTCGAGAAAGAATGTCGCGGGACTGGGGCTGCGGAGGCGCCGGCCAGCTTGGCCGTCGGAGAAGAACGACGAGAAGGGGCGAGATGCGCTTGGGTGCTGCCGCAGCCGGAGAGCCAGGTGGCGCTCAGGATGAGGGTTAGGGCGAGAAGGCGGTTTGTGCGGAGCATGGTATGGCCTCCCATCGGGATGCTCAGTGGGTGGAGGGCAGGTGGGGTGCCAGGGCTAGGTGGTTGATTTTGCGAGAGATAGGAGAAGGGCTGGAGGCGGCGGGCGTGGCTCGGGTCACACAGTGTTGGGGAAAAGACGCGGCGGGCTCCGAGTGAATACCCTCAGGACGGAGAGAATGGCTAGGGCACGGGGAAAAACGGAGAGACGGGCTAAAAATGTCTGGTGGGCTTGGGGCGCATGAGGTAGGCGACGCCATAGCGGAAGAGTTTTTCTTCGGGGATTTCGACGGCGGAGACGATTTGGGCGGGGACGAAGATGGGAGTCTGGCCGGGGACGTAGGGCACGGCGAGTTCGATCAGGGAGCGTTCGTAGTATTTCTTTTTGCTTTTGAAGCGCAGGCCGCCACGGGACATGTCCTCACACTGGACGACGTCGTCTCCGCGCTCGGGGTGGCGGACGAGGGCGGAGAAGTTGACGCGGGCGCGAGGGTGCTGGCGGCGCTCGATGCTGGGAGCGTCCGGCTGGCGCACTGGCGGGAGGGTTAGAACGACGCCGCGCGGCTCTTCGTAAACGGTGGGCTGCGACTTGGATGGCGCTTGCAGCGAAGCCTGCACGGGCGCGTTCATCGGGGAAGCATAAGCCGAGCGAAATGGCGCAGACTCAGGAAACGAACGCGGGGTTTGGGCTGCGGAGGGAAAGGCGACCCCGGGAGGGGGTTCGCCGGCCCCTGGCTTCCAAATGGTGGAGAAGCCGCAGCGTTTGCAGAAACGAAGAACACTTTTATGGACGGCGGCGGACTGCGCCTCGGCACTGTGGTCGTCAAGCTTTTCGATGGTCTTGCAGGTGCTGCACACCAAGGTCACGAGATTTGCTTCGATTTGTTCTGGTGTCAGCGGCGGGAATTCCGCAGTCCAAAAATTGAGGTTGGGATCCACGAAAGCGAGGCCATAGGCGTGGATGCCATTGGAGGTGCCGACCTGGCCGACGATGCGGACGGCGGTTTCGCTGAGGCGATCGGGGCAACGAAGGATGAGCTCCTGCTCGGGGGAAAGCTTGTGGTGGGAAACGACGCTGGCACCATGGAGGCTGAGGAGAATGGTGTTCGTGGGTTCAGAGAAAACTTTGCCGTCGAGATCGCTGCCGATCAGGAGGATGGGAATTTCTTTAGGAATGCGTCCAGTGATGCGCACAACCTGCAGTGGCACGAGGGAGGCCAGAGCGGAGGGGGGAGTGAATCAATTTCGTACCAAGTGGCACAGGGGATGGACGTTTGCGGAGCTTCCTCTTTGTCTTGGCACGTGCGTTCCGATGGTGCAAACGCGGAAAGAGACAGGAACCGTTCCAGATTGGAATGGCTAGACCGGAATGAAAAATGGGCGAACGCGCGCGAACGATTTAGGGTTGTGAGACCGCGGCGGAGGCCGAGGCGGTGTTGCCGATGGCGTCGCCGTTGACGACGAGCTCGACGCGGCGGTTGCGCTGGCGGCCTTCGGGGGTGTCGTTCGAAGCGACGGGCTGCATTTTGCCGAAGCCGCGTGCGGTGATGTTGGAACCTGGGACGCCCTGCTCGGCGAGAAAATCGCGGACGGAGTCGGCGCGGCGCTCGGAGAGCTGCTGATTGAAATCATCGCCGCCGACGCTGTCGGTGTGGCCTTCGATCTGGAGAGTGAGGCCGGGATGGGCCAGAAGAATGCCGGAAATTTTTGCGAGCTTTTCGCGGGCGCCGGGCTTGAGGGTGTAACTTCCGGTGTCGAAAAGCACGTCGGACATGTTGACGATGAGGCCGCGAGCGGAATCGCGCGTTTGCAAAATGGAATTCAACTGGTTGAGGAGTTGCGCGCGAAGCTGGGCTTTTTCGGATTCGGCTTGCGCCGCAGCCTGGCGCGCTTTTTCCGTTTCCGCCTGCGCTAGAGCCCGGTCCCTGGCGGCCTGAGCGGCAGCGGCTTCGGCGGTCTGCTGCTGCGCTAAGGCGGCGGCGCTGGCTTTTTCGGCTTCGGCTTTCTGGCGCGCGGCTTCGGCAGCGGCTTTTTCCGCTTCCTGCTTCATGCGGAGGGCTTCGGCCTTGGCGGCTTCGGCTTCCTGGCGGCGCTGCACTTCTGCGGCAGCGTCCGCACGAGCCTTGGCTTCGCGGTCTTCGGCGGCTTTTTTGTCCGCGGCGATCTTTGCCTGCGCGTCTTCTTCGGCCTTTTTCTTCACGGACATGACGCGGGCTTCTTCGGCGGTGCCGACGACTTCGCGCGCGGCGGCTTCGACAGATTTTCGATCGCTTTTGCGGGCGTAGACTTCTTCGGCAGTGCGAAGCTGCTGTTCGGCTTTGGTAAGCGTGGCGGCGGCATATTTGTCGGCCAGGGCGATGTGCGCGATTCGAACGGCGTTGCGCGCTTCAAAAAGCTCGAGCGGCGTCTTGCGGTCAATGCCGAAGATGGCGTTTTCGATTTTCGTATTCGAAGAGGAATAGATGCCGCGACCGAGGAGTTCGAAACTGGCGTCGATGTTTTCCACTTTACCGAGCGTGGCGGAGTTGAAAACGTTTTCGAGAACGACCGTGTTGCCGGGCTGAGTGACGGCGAAATAGGGCTCGGCGGTGACGATCATGCCGAAGGTTTGCATGTCGGTGATGGCTTTCACTTCGCCAGCGCCACCCTTCAGAACCACTTCACCGAGATTTACGGCGCGTCCTTGCGGAGAGACGGCCCACAATACGTAGGTGAGATACTCAAGTCCGAACTTGGTGGCGTCGTCGAAGCCCACGAACCTTGCTTCGATCTCGATGCGGTTGCCCTTGTTCTGAACTTTGGCTTCACCGTTGGCCTGCTGCATTAATTCCGTACCCTGAAAATCAATTTTCGTGGAGCCGCCGGCGCGGCGGTAATTGACCGCTTTGGTGGTGCGAGAAACAGTTCCGGTCGTGCCCGCGGCGGATGGCGGCGCTTGGCCGTGCGCAGAGGCAGCGAGGATGCCGAACAGTCCGGTGAGCGCGAGACAAGCCGATGCGATTTTCACGTCATGCTCCTGACCGCCATGCAAGGCGATGCAATTCCGATGGCCGCAGTACGGCCATGATTCATACAAGCAGATAGCGACAGGCCCCGTTCAACACATGTTCGAAAGTCCACTCCGAGGGGTATGTCGTTGCTTATTTACAGGCTAGCAAAAGGAAGCGGAGAGAGTGGCGATGGAAAAGGGCCTTTGCGCAAATAATTACCGTACCTGCGCACTGGCCGTGCGGTCAGGTACCGGATTCCCGGCATTCACGACAGATGCGGCGGAACCGGGGGCCGCGTAAACAGGGATTCGTCCTGCGCTCACATGGAGCGCAGGAATTGGAAGATCGCTTCTTTCTCAGGCGGCTTGAGCTTTTGAAATTGTTCGGTGACGTGCGCGGCCTCGCCGCGGTGGCGCGCGATGGCATCCGGGAACGTCAGCGAGGCACCGTCGTGCATCAAGCGCGGACGCAAGCGAACTCCCCACAAGGGAGCAGTGCGTATCTTGTTGCGGCTGCTCTCGAAATCCTGTTTCGAAAGATACCCGGACATTTGCTGGAAGACCTTGCGACCGTAGTGCTCGGGAATCGTCTGCAGGATTCCGTCTCCGGTGCCGACGTCGTGCATGAGGAAGTCGCCCCAGGGATGGAAGGTGACGGAGCCAAGAGCAGCTGGAATGGTAAAGGTGCCACCGTTGATTTTTGTTCCGGCGGGAGCCGTGGTCAGGGCCGCAACGTGGCAGGTGGCGCAACCGATCTTCTCAAAAAGAGCGAGCCCTTGCTGCGCGACGGCGCTGCTGGCGAGCTGCGCGTCGCGCGCGGGCGCCTTGGTGGCGCGAATGAAGCGGGCGAAATGGTCAATATCGGCAAGGCCGTCCGGTCCGGGAGTGTCGTTGGGCTCGGAGACGGTGTTGCAGATATTGGTGACTTCGTCGGGCAGGAGGCGGTTGGTGATGCCCATTTCGTTGAGATAGGCATCGCCAGCGAACGATAGCAGGCTGGCGTGCTGATCCTTCCAGCCGAAACGGCCCACGCCCATTTGACCAGGCGCTTCCACAATCGGCACAAGGAGAACCTGGCCGCAGATTTTTCCGTGCGAGGATTTGCATTGTTGCTTCGAAAGATCGGTGAGGGATTGATCGGCTACGGCCTCCACGAAGCCGTCTCCCAAAAGGTTCAGCGAGAGGCGAAACGTGCGGATGTTCTCGGTGTCCGGAACGCGTTCCTGGATTTCCTTGTCGGGGAAGGCCGCGTTGGGGCAAATCGCGCGGTCGTTCACCAGGGAGCGGCCGGTAATCACTTCGGTTCCGCGAGCGATGGGGATACGGGGAGTTTCAAAGTGGCCGTTGGGGCCGTTGTGCCCAACCCGCAATTCCGTAACCTGAGAGGCTGCGCCGGAAACCGGGTTCTGGTGGCACTCGCGGCAAGACTGCGCGTTGTAAATCGGGCCGAGCCCGTCGGCGATTTGCTCAATCTCGTCGAACTTGGCTTGGTCCGCCGTGTGCGTGGCGGCGTCCACCATGCCATTGCTCATAGTATCGAAGCCGGTGGGGGCTTCGGGGATCGGCGGCGCAAAGAAGAAGAAAGCCAGCAAAAGCACAGGAATAGCGATGAGGACTTTCATTAGCACCTCGGGGGCTGGTTGACAAAAATTTACGCGCAAAGAGAAGGAAAGCCAAGTTAAAAAACTGCAAACGAGAAGCGCGCGAGCGGTTGAAGGTTATTTGACGAATTGGGGCGATTCCCCTTTGGACCACGGATCATAGGTCACGCAGAGGCGGATGCGGCTGGTGACGGTCGGGTGATCGTAGTAAAGGAAGACCTGTATGGGATTGGGGTCGGGATCGACAAGTGCGGTTTCGCCGTAGTTCTGGAAGGATTGCGCGCAGGCCTGGCCGGGATCAGGAATGATGCCGTGGGTGACTTCCAAACCATAGACATCTGCCTGGTGCTCCTGAAAACGGCTGAAGGCGCTGCCGATGGCATTGGAAACGAAACCAAACAGAGACAGGAGCAAGAGGAGCGCCGGGAGCGAAGCCAAATCGTCGAGGCCGCGGACCCCCCATCGAGCGCCGGAACGCGCGAGCAGCCAGCCGATGGAACGGTACCCGAGATAGAGAAGCAAGAAAAGCGTCCCGCCCAAGAACGCAAAGCCCTTCCAGATGTGGCCGAGGGCGTAGTGGCCCATTTCATGGCCAAAATCGGCGACGACTTCATCCGGAGTTTCCTGGGCAATGGCGGTGTCCCAAATGACGATGCGCTTCGAAGTGCCGAAGCCGCTGACGTAGGCGTTGGTGGCGATGGTCTTGTCGCTGGCCTTCATCCAGAACATGCGCTCGGGAGAGACTTCCTGGCCGGCGCGGCGGGTGACGCGCTGGAGCGGAGCGATGAGCTGCGGTGCTTTCACGGTGAGAGGCTCAAACGTATTGAACATGGGCTCGATGACGTAGGGGGAGATAAACACGATGAACAGAATGATGGGCAGGGAGAGGGTCCAGAAATAGAACCACCAGCGCGCCGGGCTCTTGCGGATGACCACATAGAGCAGCCAGACAAGAATGCTGCCGATAAGGATGGCGAGGAATTGCGCCTTGGCCCAGTCACCCAGCCAAGAAGGCCATGATTGAACGGAGATTTTGTAGAGCTTCAAGACCCACTCATCGAATATGTCGAGCGGCAGTTCGAGAACGCCGATGGTGATGAAGAGAAGCGGGGTAAAGATAAGCGCCTGCACGAAGCGGTAGCGCGAAACGTTTTCAGCCCAGTCGCGGAACTTCGCGGAGAGCTTGCGGCGGAGGATGAACCAGAACACCAGAAGACCGTAGAAAAAACCGAACACGGTGGAGGCGAAACGAATGCGGCTGCGGTTGCGGGCCTTGCGATAGAGGTCGGGCGGGAGCGTGTATTCGGTGATCTTGGCCTGGGGACGAGATCGTGCAGGGGATGAGGCGGATGAGGAATTTGTGGCGATGGCGCCCGGCGGCGAAGACGCAGCGGGAGCAGAGGGCGATTGCGGCGAAGCTTCGAGAGCACCAGCACCGAAGAGCAGAAGAAGAAAAAAGAGGGCGAGGGTGGTTTTTGTCACGGCTTCTCCAAATGGGAATGCGGGCACGTTTTGTGAAACGGAGTATAGCTGAAGCGGCAGGGCAGCGGGCGCCGATCAAACCGCCGGGTCGAGTTGCGGCGCCTCGCGAGGCTCGCGCTGGCGTCGAGAGGCGGCTTCCGCGGAGGCCAGCCATTTGGTCCGAAGTTCTTCCGCACGGCGGATAACGCGTTCGATGAGATCGCCGGAGGGCAGTTTCTTCGCAGGAGCATCGGAAGCCGCGCCGTTAGGAGAGATTTCGAGCAGCTGGAGTTTTTCGAAAACGGGTTTCATGGCGCGGTCTGGATTACGGAAAAATTCCGTGCCGCGGATGCGCGTGAAGATCCAGCCCATGCGCTCGAGGACGGACTGGCGGTCCAGGTCCTCGGGAAGTTTTTCGAGGGGATGATAGCGGTCGCCATCGCACTCGATGGCCAGGCGGCGGCCGTCACCTTCAACGACCAGGTCGATTCGAAATGCTCCCACGCGCCACTGCGGAGCGACGTGATAGCCGGCGGCGGTAAGGCGCTTCATAACCTCGCGTTCGAAGACGGACGGAGTGCGCTTCTCTTTTTCATCGAGCGCGCGCATGAGGCGGCTGGGGTCCTGCGCGTGCTCGATCAATTGGCGGCGAAGGTCGTCGGGCTTGAGGTCGTGGTTGGGACTGAGGGAGTGGACAATCCACATCTGGTCGCGGGCGCGGCTGGCGGCGACGTTGAAGCGCTGCTTGAACAGTTCCTGGTCGCGGAGAGAGAGCGGGCCGTGCTGTGCAGTGTCAACGAGGGAGATGAAGATGACGTCGCGTTCGTCGCCCTGAAACTGAGCGGCGTTTCCGCACAGGAGACGATGGAGTTCATAGCGGTCGGGCGAGAGATGGGAACGAAGGAGATTGTCAATCTCGATGGCCTGTTCATCGCCGACGAGCGAAACCACGCCGAAGCTGGTGGGCTGTCCGGCGTCGTTCTTTTTATATTCCGTCTGCTCGATGGCAGCCGCGAGGAGGGAGGCAGTGGCCAGGGCTTCCTGGCGATTGATTTTTCCGTCGCGGCTCGACCCGGAAACGCGATAGGCGATGGTGTGTGGGCGGAGCCGCACGCGGCTGGCGTCGCGCAGGGGCTTGATGCGGTAATCGTAGGAAATCAAGTTGCTGAACTGGATGATTTCCGGGACGCAACGGAAATGCTCGACGAGGCAAGTGGTGCCGCCAAAGGACTGGCGCGCGAGATCGTAAATGGAAATTTGACCATCGTAAAGATCGGCATTGGGGATGCCCGGGAGGTACTGGAAAATGAGATTCTGGATGATGCCGAGATCCTGGCCGACGGCGGAAGGGCTGACTTGCTCGTGGTCGCCTACCACGAGGACGGTTTTCCCCAGATAGAGCGCGACGAGAGCCATGACGTCGCTCTGGCTGGCTTCGTCAATGATGACGACGTCAAAGCGAGTGATGCGCGGGTCGAAGTTCTCGACGACCCGGGATAACGGCATGACCCAGACGGGAACGGCGCTGCGGCATTCGGACATTTTCCTGGCCGCTTCGGCACGCAAAAGAGAAACACGAATCCCGTGGCCCTTTCCAATGCGCCGAATGGTGTCGAGCCATCCGACCAGCGCCTGGCGCTGGCGGGAGGAAGTGCGGCGGGCCTGAGCGGACCAGGCGCGCTTGTCAATGAGGCCGACGGTGACGCGGCGAAGCTGTTCGCGAAGTTTTTCGCTCTTGGACTGGAGCGCTTCGAGGGAAACGCCGGCGCGGCGGTCGAGTTCATCGTTGAGCTGGCGCCAGGTCCAGGCCGCGGCGGGATCACGGGGCGGCTCGCCGCGGCCGTGCACGCCGGTGCGATTGCGAATGGCGCCAGCCCAAGACGGCGCGGCGCTTTCCAGCTTCGTGAGCAGGACGCGGCGGAGATCGAGATCAGCCTGGCGGCTCTTGAGTTCCAGGAGGCGCTCGTAAGCCTCGCGGTAGTCGTTTGAATCCTCGTCTTTCACGGCGGCAAGGAGCTTGGAAATGATTTTCGAGGATTTGGCAAGGCGCGCAGCGAGCTTGAGGCGGTTTTTGAGGTCGCGGATTTCTTCCTCAAGCTGGAGCAGCTTCAGTTTTTTATAGCGCGAGTCCAGAATGGGAAGGAGAGTGTTCGTGACGGCTTTGCCGATGCGCACCAATTCTCCATCGGCGCCAACGACCGCAGGTTGTTCGGCAAGAAATCGTTCCCAGCGAAAGCCAAGATCGTCGAGTTGCTGTTGGAGCGGAAGCCAGGTGTGCTCGTGCCAGCCGAGGCAATTCTCGATGGAATCACAAAACTGCATCAGCGTTTTTTCGGCTTCTTCGCCCATTTCGCGGGAAGGCGGAGTCCCGAGGGCGGCCACCTGACGGTCCCAGCGGCCGGCGAGGTCCTGGCGCAGGTTTTTGAGGTGCGCGAGCTTGCGCAGAGCCTGGAAATGTTCGGGGAGGCGCGGGGGCGCATTCTTCACTTTTGCGGATTCGACGAAATGGGTCCAGGATTTATGCGTGAGAAGCGCGAAAGAACCGAGTTTGCCGCCGTTTTCAAGATGGCGGAGAATTTCGCCGGCAATGCGCTCCTGATCTTCGAGCGATGCATGGTCAGAAAGTTGCGGGCCGTAGTTGACGAACGATTCCTGCGCGTTGGCGGCTTCGCGGTGAACCAAGCGGACGAAGCTGACCAGCTGATCCCAGGGTTGGCGATGCACGTCACCGTATTTCCCGGCGTAAACGGCGGCGAGCTTCCACTTTTCGTTCCCAGAGAGAGGCTCGACCGCCTGGGTCAGGCCCGCGGCGAGCGCTTCCAGTTCGCCGGGTGAGCCTTGCGATGCGCCCGGTTGCCAGAGATCGGAACGCAAATCCAAATCCTCCATTCCGAGGCGATTGCGCTCGCTCACAGAGGCCTCGAAGTCTTCGGGCCGGGGCAGATCATGGAGCTCCGGGAGGTGGCCTGAAAGTTCGGCTTCGTCTTCGCGAGAGACGGAAACGTTGGTGCGGTAAAGGTCGGCCAGCTCCCCGGGAGAGAGAGGCAAGGGAGCCACAGCAGCGACGGGGCTCGGAATCCAGCCCAGAGTCTCTTTTTCCAGGGCGACTTTGCGAGCGGCGTCGGCCGGGGCCCAGGATTTCCCCGCGATGACTACGTCGCGATACTCGTCGGCGCGGGCGTCGGTAAACTGATTTCGGACATCGTCGAGCTTTTCGAGCAGTTCACCGCGCTCGGCTTCCAATTTCTTCCATTCGATTTCGAGCGAACCCGCATCGGCACGCGACAATCTTTCCGCGATGGAGCCGACGGCGCTTTCGAGTTGTTTGCGGCTGTCCAGGTCGCTTTCCAGAAGGCTGACGCACAGCGGACGCAGCTCCGGAACAATGTGATGGCGCACCATGCGCAACGCTTTTGTCGTATGGCTGGTGACCAGGACGCTCTTTCCCTGGGCCAGCAAATGGCCAATCAGGTTTCCGATGGTGTGAGTCTTTCCCGTGCCTGGCGGGCCTTGAACCAGGACGCCGCCATATTCCTCAAGTTGCTTGGCAATCCGAATCTGCTCGGGGTTCGCGGGTTTGCTGAGAAGAACTTCGGCATCGGCTTCGCTGTAGCGATTTGCCGAAGGATCGGATTCTCCGGTGTCAGGGAGGGGAGATTCCTCTCCAACGATATTCAAAAGGGACCAAGGCAGATCCTCGCGCGTTCGAAGGTCGGCCAGAATGCCCTCGATAGCGGCAGCAAATCCCAGAGTGCGGGAGCGCAGGAATACAATCGGATCGCGCCCGATCCGGGGATCATGCGCTTCGCCGGCGGGCGCCCGGTCCTCGAGCAATTCGCCGCGGGGCGAGAGCTGCACCACCAGGCGCTTCAGAAATCCGGAGGTCGAGCCATTGATAAGCGGATGAAAGCCTTCCTGATCCAACTCTTCGCGGCAGCGGCCGATGGCGCGCCCGTCCACGTCGCTCATCGATTGGAAGAGAGCGGAATAAAGTTCGACGGGATGGTCGGCTTCCGAGAGAGTGAATTCCGGGACTGCGGCATTGAACTGAAGCTGCAGGCGCTGCAGGAGAATGGGATGGTAGATGCCGCCTTCGGCGCGGCCCCAGCTGAGAATGCCGTCTCCGAGAACCAGTTCGACACGTTCGGCTTCGCGGTCAATGCGGCCATAGAGCGAGTACAGGGTCTCGAAGATTTTCATCGCGGCGCGAGCCGGCTTTTCGTTCTTGGCCCATTCTTCGCGCGCCACTTTCCAACGCGACAAGGCAGCCAGGCGCGCCGGTTCATCGGCGAAGCTGGCAAGGCGTGTTTCGCTTTCTTGAGGTGATTCATTCCGGGTAGTTGTGATGGAGGGCTCTCGTGACGGGTCGTCCCAACCAGCTTCAAGCCACGCGGCGATTGTGCCGGGAGGTTCAGGCGGAGGAGTCAGCACCGGGCGCTGGACTTTTAGAACGAATCCGTCGGCACTCGCGCCGCCGTTCGGAGACTCCGCGGCCTTGTTTTTCGCGGGACCGGATTTAGAGGCGCCCCGTTTAATCGAGGGATGGTCCGGAAGGTCGTGCAACCAGAGACTCCAGAGTTGTTCGCGAATCTGGCGCTTGGCCGGATTGCGATGCTGGTTGAGGGCTTCCAGATAGCGGAAGACACGGGTGAGCTTATCCCGCGCAACGCGGAGTTTTTCCGGATTCATGACTCGCTGCCTCTATTCCCCCGGGGTGGGGAGGCTGGGCACGGCTGGTGAGACATTCAGGATACCAGCGTTTCCGAATGGCTTGTCAATAGAACCCGGAGACTCACAAAAAGTTGGCGCCGGCGGACTAAACGGGGCGGCGGATTCCGAGCTTGCGCATGCGAGCTTGCAGCGTGGTGCGTTTCATGCCGAGGAGGATGGCGGCGCCTTTCGGGCCGGCGATGCGCCACTGGGTTTGCTTGAGGGCGCGCAGGATGTGCTGGCGCTCGGCTTCTTCAAGAGTGGTAATGGAGGAAGCCGGGGACGTAAACGGGGCAGAGGAGGGCAAGGAAGCAAAGGATGAAGAAGCTTCCGCCGCAGACGCCGTGGCGGACTCGAGTTCCGTGAGCGGGACTCGGAGTTCTCTGCCGGGGGAGAGGAGCACGGCGCGCTCGAGGAGATTTTCGAGTTCGCGCACATTGCCGGGCCAAGAGTATTGCGCGAGGGCATTCATGGTGTCGGCGGGGATGTACTCGACGGCTTTGTTGAGGCGGCGGCTAAATCTCTGAACGAAATAGCGGACCAGGAGAGGAATGTCTTCAGCGCGCTCGCGGAGCGCGGGGATTTGGATGGGGAAAACGTTGAGGCGGTAAAAAAGGTCGCTGCGGAAGGATCGCTCGGCGACCTGTTTCGAAAGATCTTGATTCGTGGCGGCGACGACGCGAACGTCCACGCGCTGGGTGCGGTTGCCGCCGAGGCGTTCGAATTCCTGCTCCTGCAAGACGCGCAAAAGCTTGGGCTGGAGCTCGAGAGGAAGATCGCCGACTTCATCGAGGAAGAGCGTGCCGCGGTCGGCCAGCTCGAAGCGGCCAATTTTCTGGCTGATGGCGCCGGTGAAGGCGCCGCGTTCGTGGCCGAACAGTTCGGACTCGAGCAGGCCGCTGGGAATCGCAGCGCAATTGATTTTGACGAAGGTGCGATCGCGGCGCGGACTGAGATTGTGGATGGCGCGGGCGAAGAGCTCCTTGCCGGTGCCGGTTTCGCCGAGTAGAAGAACGGAGGTTCCTGCGGGGGCGGCGAGTTCCACCTGGGCAAGGGCGCGCTTGAGCGCGGCGCTTTCGCCGACGATTTCCTCAAAATTGAATTCCGAGCGGATTTCCTCTTCGAGGTAAAGCTTTTCTTCGGCGAGCTTGTTTTTCAGGGCATCGATTTCCTTGAAGGCCAGGGCATTCTCGACGGCGATGGCGATCTGCGCGGCGACCTGTTGGAGCAGTGCGACATCGTGCGGAGTAAACGCATCCAGGCGGCGGCTGGCAAGATTGAGGGAACCAAACGCGCGGCCCTGGCTGATCAGCGGGACGCAACAGACATTTTGCAAACCTTCCTTGCGGAGGGTGCGAATGATTTCGCTCGTGTAGCGATCCAGCTCCGCCCCGCGGGCCAGGAGCGGCAGCCCGGTGGATATGGCGTGACCGGCCGGAGAGCCTTCGCGCGAGATGGTGGTCTCCTGCTGGAAAAAGCCCGGGTGACCGGGAAAATCCAGGGCGTGGATTTTGAGAAGGCCGCTCGAAGGGTCGAGGAGGGCGAGGCTGGTGTAGTCATGATGGATGACGCGGGTGAGGGTGGTAACGATGCCGCGGAATAGCTCGGGCAGCTCGCGCGTGGTTACGAGGACGTTGTTGATCTCCAGAAGGACCTGGAGGCGGTCGCGTTCGCGGGCGAGTTGCGTTTGATAAGCCTGGGAGGTTTCGAAATTGAGGGCGTTGTCCACGGCGACGGCCACTAGACCGGCGACGCGCTGCATGAATTGGAGTTCGGTGTCCGTAACGCGCTGGGGCACGAGGCGCCCGAAGCCCAGGGAGCCCAGGCGGCGCTGCGCGGTGGTCAGTGGGATGATTGCGAGGGAGCGGACGTTATGCTCGCGGATTCGTGCGACGAATTCAGGGAAGCGCGATTCTTCTTCCACATCGCTAACGACAAAGGGCTGCTGCGTTTGCCAGACCCAGCCGGAAGGATTGTTTTCAACGGGAGATTCCGAGCCAGTGGTCTTTTCACTGGGAATGCGGCTTTCGAGGATGTGAAGGCGCATAACGTTGCGCGCAGGATCGTGAAGGACGAGGCTGAGGAAGTCGAAGGCAATGACGAAGTGCAGGCGCGCGGCAAGGTCGTGGAAAAGCGCGGGGAGATCGCGCTGCTGGGCGATGGCCTCGCTGACTTCGAGCAAGGCTTCAAGCTGGCGCCGGGAGTGTTCGAGCGGGGAGGTGAACGCCACTTCCGGCGGAGAAACGACGGGATCCGCCATACGAGGCAGGATAACACCCGCGTCGGCGGGTGCTCAACTTAAGGTACGGGCGGGCGCCGAAGCCGAGTGAACCTCAGTGATGGTGCGGTGGGACACGCACGAGAATTCTCTAATCTTTTTCAGTTCGACAAAGTTACAGATTTGGCCCTCGGAGCGCTTGGTAGAACCCCTGGAGGCGGCATCAAGGGACAACCACGCGATGCCGTCGAGAGACGCGAAAGTATTGACGCCGCAGGGATTAGCGGGAAATCGGTCGATCGCGAGCGGCGGCGGGCAAGGAGCACCCGCGGGGCTTTTTCAGGCCGCAATTTCATTTCGGAACATGATCGAACGTCAAGGTTCGCAATCGAACGATTTTGGCGAGCGTGATGCCGCCAGCCCTCACCCAGAGAACCCACGCGCGGCAGGCCAGACGGGGGATGGATTGACTCCAGACTTGCGACGCAAACTCCGGCAGCTGCTGGTTGCCGTGTGCTTTGTTCTGGCGCACGTGCTGCTGGACCGTTCCACGGTGGCGTTTCAGATTTGGACGGAAATCAGCGCGTGGTATCCGCCCACGGGGTTGGCGTTCGCGGTGTTGATTGGACTCGGGCCGAGTTATGCATTCCCCATCCTGATCGCGGAATGCATCGCGTCGATCGTGAATTATCACCAGCCGGTACGCTCCTATATTTTTCTGGTGGGAAACATCGAATTCGCCGCCGTGTACACGGCGGCGGCGCTGCTACTGCGGCGCGTGGTCAAGATCGATCTCCGGCTGCGATCCGTGAGGGATATGACGTGGCTGCTGTTCATCGCCATTTGTGCGTCGTGCGTGACGGCGTTCGTAGGCACGGGGTTCCTGGTGGCCGATCACCTGGTTGCATCACGGCAATACTTGGCGGCAACTTTGAATTGGTGGATTGGCGATGCCGTGGCGATCGGATCGATTACGCCATTTTGCCTCATCTACGTCTTGCCGGGGCTGCGGCGATTCGCGGGCCACCTCGAGCCGGCAGGGACGGTGGAGGACCACGGAGCACGCACGGTGGGCAGACGCGAATGGCAGGGACTCGGGAGGACGGTGGAGTCGGGGCTGTTCGCCATCAGTATCGTGGCGGTGCTTTGGGTGGCACTGAGCGGATACTGGTCGCGCGGAAACGAGTTGTTCTATCTGCTATTCCTGCCGCTGCTGTGGATGGCGGTGCGGCGCGGGCTGCGCGGGGCCACGGCGGCGATTCTGGCGATGGATTCTGGAATCATCGTGGCGCTGCGAATCTACCCGCGGGCCCCCAGCGAACTTACGGTGCTGCAATTCCTGATGCTGATTCTGTCTCTCGCAGGATTGGTGCTGGGCGCGCTGATCAGCGAGCGCGACACGGGCGAGCAGCGATTGTCCGAAGAGGAAGGCCGGATACGGCTGCTGCTGGAATCCACCGGAGAAGCAATCTATGGAGTAGACACCCAAGGGGAATGCACGTTCTGCAATCGCGCGATGCTACGGCTGTTGCGCTACAGTTCGCAAAACGAAGTGATGGGACGGAATATACATGACGTCCTTCACCACACGCGGCGCGACGGATCGCCATGTCCGCGGAGCGAGTGCGCGTTGCAGAAGGAATTCCGGGGCGGCAGAAGATTCCATTCGGCGGACGAACTGTTTTGGCGCGCGGATGGCACCAGTTTCGACGCGGAGGTGTGGTGTCACCCGCTGCTGCAGCAGGGCAGGATGCTAGGGGCGGTCGTAACCTTCGTGGACATCACCGAACGGATAAAAGCGCAAGAGGCCCTGCGGCAGGCAAAAGAAGATGCGGAAGCGGCGAACCGCGCGAAGAGCGATTTCCTGGCGAACATGAGCCACGAAATTCGCACGCCCATGAACGGCATTCTGGGAATGACTACGCTGACGCTCGAAACGAACCTGGACGAGGAGCAGCGCGATAACCTGAACATGGTGAAGAGTTCGGGGGAATCGCTGCTGGCGCTGCTGAACGATATTCTGGATCTTTCAAAAATTGAAGCGGGCAAGGTGGACCTGGAAATCGCGGAGTTATCCGTGGAGGACTGCATCGAAGAGGCGCTGCAGCCCCTGGCACTGAGCGCGCAGCAAAAGGGCGTTGAACTGGTATGGAATACGGGCCGGGACATTCCGGAAATGGTGCGCGGCGATTCCACACGCTTGCGCCAAGTGTTGATCAATCTGGCAGGAAACGCGCTGAAATTCACAAACCGGGGACAAGTGGCCATTTATGGCCGTCACGCTGGGAACACCGAGGATGGTTTGATGCTGGAATTCACGGTGATAGACACCGGGATTGGAATACCGGAGGAAAAACGAGAAGCGATTTTTGAAGCGTTCGCGCAGGCGGACATGTCCACCACGCGGCGCTACGGTGGCACGGGGCTGGGACTTTCGATCTGCGAGCGGCTCGTGGAGCTGATGGGCGGGCGCATCTGGGTGGAAAGCGAAGAAGGACGAGGGAGCGAGTTCCATTTCACGATGAGAGTGTTCCGGGCGGCGGCGCGGGAAAAGCTCAGCGGGACGCGGGACGGCGGGACGCAGCCGGTGCCGCAGCAGACGGCACGGCGCGTTCTTGCAGTGGAGCGCAATCCGGTGAACCGGGAACTGCTTGAGCGCTTGCTGCCGCGCTGGGGGATGAAGGCCGTGACGGCGGCTGGGGCGGACGAGGCCCTGGCGTTGCTTACGGAGTCGCTGCGCACCGGCGAGAATTTTTCAACGATTTTGATCGAGAAAGATCTGCCGAATCCGGGGGGGTTTGCGCTGCTGGCGGCCGTGCGCGAATCCGCGGCACCTGATCTGCTCGCGATTCTCGTTCATTCGCGGCCGCTGGATGCGGCGGACAGGAATCAGTGCGAGCAATTGGGCGTAACCCGAACGATCCTCAAACCGTTCCGGCGCTCCGCGCTGTATGAAGCGTTGCAGGTAGGCCATGGGGAGTGGAAGGAAACCCAGATCCCGGCGGCAGCGAAGCCCGCAGAAAAAACGGGCGCCCGTCTGCGGATCTTGCTGGCAGAGGACAACGCTGTCAATCAGCGATTAACGTCGCGGTTACTCGAGAAAATGGGGCATGTGGTGACGATTGTGGATAACGGACAGACAGCGCTGCGGCTCCTGTCCGAGCAGACGTTCGACCTGGTGGCCATGGATATGCAGATGCCGGTCATGGATGGAGTGGAGGCCACCGAAAAGATTCGCGCGGGCGAAAAGAGATCGGGAAGGCACCTGCCGATCATGGCCATGACTGCGAACGCGTTCGAAGAGGACCGGCAGAGATGCCAGCGAGCGGGGATGGACGGGTACGTCACCAAGCCCGTCACCGCCAAAACGATTGAAATGGAGATTACCCGGGTGATGGCCGCGCAAGAGAAGGACGAGAATCACGTGGGCCCGCGGGCAGGATAGCCAAGTAACCGGAAACTGCGCCGAACGCAACTCCCTGAAGAAACCAAAGACGAGAAACGCCAAAGTACCGGGGACGATCCTAGCGGACGGGAAGTAAACACGCCGCGCGGAAGGAATCAGGCTCTGCGCTTTGCGAGGGGGCGAAGTTCCCCCCAGAGTACGAATACAAAATAGACGGAGAGAAGAAGAAGTTCCGGCTCGACGGCGTGACGATATTTTGCGACGGGATAGGCAAAATAATAAGGAATGGGATAGATGATGAGCGCGGCGGCGAAGAGAAACCAGCCACGCGGGCGGCGCGTTAGAGCAAAAAGAAGGCCGAGCCAGCCGGCCAGGGATAACGGCCAAAACTCCCAAGGCCGCCACCATTCGAAGGTTTGATAGAGCAACGGAGTGCCGTCCCAGAACCACCAGGCGCGATGAAGCGTCAGGTTGATGAATTCGCCGGGATACTCGCGGACGAAACGAAGGCTGTCCTCTTTGTAGAATTGGATGTAGCCGAGTTCGCCCAAAGCAGCATATTTCCGAAACTCCGCGGGATTGGCGGTGGGATGCTTGCCGCTGTAGCCCATTCCATTGCTCAGGTGATAGTTGCCGAGATGAAATTCAAACCAGTAGTTGCTGCGAAGGAAAACGGGCTTGCCGAAGATGAGTTCGTTGCGAATCAACCAGGGAGAAACCAGGGCCGCGAAGAGCACGCCGGCAAGCGCCGCGGAGGCGAACCATGGACGGAAGGCGCGATGATTCACGTAAGCGGCATAAAGGAAAGCGAACGGCATGACGCTAAGCAAGGCGGGATTGGTCAGCGCGATCAGGGCCCAGATCGCGCCGAGCCACAGCCAGAGGCTTCTGGCGTTTTTTTCTGCGGCGTCAACCGTGACAATGAGGGCCACGGAGAGCAGAAGCGCGCTGGCCGTAAAATCCCAAATCCAGGATACCGGCCAGCGAAAGAAAATGGGGCTCAGCGCCCAGATCCAGGCAGCCCAGAACCCGATCTGCGCACCAAGCGTGCGGCGACCGAGAGCATGAATGGCGATGCCCGTCGCCCCGGCCATGACGCATTGAAGCAGGAGCATCACCATGGCGGAAGCGACCGAATAGACGCCAAAGAACCGGAAAACCAGAGCCACCAGATAAGGATAGACAGGGGCGATCCAGGCGGTGGGGCCGGTGTCCTGAAAAAAGGGAGAGCTAAAGCCCTGGCCGCTGACGAGGCGCGCAGCGATGTTGCAGATCTCGGTGCCGAACGGAAGGATGGAATGCGGAGCGCAGAGGTAGGTTTTCTTCCACAGGACGAAACCGAAACGCATGACGAAGCCGGCTAGAAAAAGAAGTGTGTAGAGAGAATCGTAGGATGCGGCTGATGCCGGGGCGGCCGACTGTTTGGGAGCTTCCAGGGAGAGGACGGGCATATCTTTGATTGTGAGAGATAGTCTGGAACGGCCGCAAGGTGGAGTTGAAGAAGCGCATTCCTATCCGCTACCCCGCTGCGCCGAGGCTCGGCGTTCGGCGGCAACCGGGCCCCTGGTCAAAGAGCCATGCCAGTTGAGCGGACTCGTTGCCTCGCTTCGCACGAGTCTGTTTTGATTTTTCTCATTTGCCGGAGGGGATAACGAAGGCGCGTGGGATTTTTTGATCCAAGGTCGCAAGGACGGCGCCATTGGACTTGGCAAGTACGGCAAGGTGTCCATGGGTGGTTTGCTTGGCGGATATAACCCGCGAGGGAAGTTGAGAGATGTCGTGATTGTCCGGGATGAATGTGAATTTCACGATGTTTCCGGTTTTTAGTCCAAGCAGCGGCGCACGTGCGTGGGAGACCGTGAATCCGTACTGGGATGCCAAGCTAAAACACGGACGAATCCGAGCTCGGTGATGGAGCAGGTCAGCAGTTCAAGCGCTTGCTTTGCGCGCAGAGTACACACCCAGCTGGCGACGCGCTGGTGAAATTCGTGCTGCAGAATCCCAAGGCTACCAGGGCATTCACATCCAGGAGAAACCTCTTGGGAAATTGGACAGGATCTCTTCAACTTGTTTGCTGCTCAAGAGTGGGGCGTCCGGGCGGAGTCCCAGCTTGTGGCGGATCGGACTCGGCAGCACAACCTGTCCTTTGGTGGAAACCTTGGTCTGCATGGTAAGACTATCTTACCTGCCTTCCCTTTCGACGGCATCCGACTATACCGGGTTTCCGGAGGCCAGACGAGATTGCTTCTGCCTCGGGCAATGACGCGAACCCTCCTTGGAAGGAAGAACAGTTGCCGAACGGAGTAGTTCGAGGTTAGATGGCGCGCACGGTAAACTCAGAACACGATGGCTTTGACATTGGCGAAGGGCAGGCTCTGAATCAGCGGGTTGATCCGGGCGAGTGCCTCGAGAAAATTCTGGACAGGAAGAAATGAAACCGCGGTTACAGGTAATGAAATTTGGCGGGACGTCAGTAGGCGACGCGTCGTGCATCACGCGGACGGCGCAGATCATTGCGCGGGCCGCGCGCGAGAGGGGCTGCGTCGTGGTGGTTTCGGCAATGAGCGGCGTGACGAACCGGCTGATCGAGGCGGCGAAGAATGCGCAAGCTGGAAATGCGGGCGCGGCAGCGGCCGTCGTGGATGCGCTGAGGCAGCAACACGAAGCCGCGCTGATGAGCTTGCTTCCCCGGGAGGAAGAACGGGCGGGCATTCGGCGGAGGATGGAAGAGGTGCTCGCCGAGGGACGCCGGCTGTGGGAGGGTACGGCGCTGTTGCGGGAACTCACGCCGCGCACGCTTGATGCGATTTCGAGCCTGGGGGAGAGGCTCTCCGCGCCGCTTGTTGCAGCCGCGGTCCGGGAATTGGGCACCGCGAGCGAAGCGCTGGAGGCCACGGACCTGATCGTGACGGACGCGTTTCATGGAGGCGCGGAGCCGTTGATGGAGCTGACGCGGGAAAAATCGCAGGCGCGGTTGCGGCCGCTGCTGGAAAAAGGAATTGTGCCGGTGGTGACGGGCTTTATCGGCGCGACGGCGGAAGGGCAATTGACGACGCTGGGGCGGGGAGGCTCGGATTATTCGGCGACGATTCTCGGCGCGGCGATGGACGCGGATGAGGTGATCATCTGGACGGACGTGGACGGCGTGCTGACGGCGGACCCGCGGCTAGTGGCGGAAGCGCGTACGATTCCGGTGATCTCGTATCGCGAGGCGGCGGAGCTGGCGTACTTCGGCGCGAAAGTGCTGCATCCGAAAACACTGAACCCGGTGGTGCAAGCGGCGATTCCCGTGTGGATCCGCAACAGCTTTGCTCCGGAGCGGCTTGGCACAAAGATTACGCGGGAAGGGCGCAGCATCGGTGGGGGCGTGAAGGCGCTGACGGCCATCCGGGATGTCACGCTGATCAGCGTGGGCGGACCGGGGATCGTGGGATTGCCTGATGTCTTGGGGCGGACGTTTTCCACCACGGCGGAAGTGCGCGCGAATGTTTTGCTGATTTCGCAGTCGTCCTCGCAGAACGATATCTGCTTCATTGTTTCGACCGCGGACGCGCAACGAACGGTGGAAGCGCTGCGAAAGGAATTCGCGCACGACCTGGCGCATCACAAGGTGGAACACATCACCGTGGATTCGAACGTGGCGATCGTGGCCGTGGTGGGAGAAAACATGCGCGGAACCCCGGGAATCGCCGGGAAGACGTTCAATGCGCTGGGACGCGAAAATGTAAATCTGATTGCCATCGCGCAGGGATCGTCGGAGTCCAATATTTCTTTCGTTATCGAAGAGAAAGCCGTGAAAACGGCGCTGATTACCACGCACCGCGAGTTCGGCCTGGACGCCCCGCCAAATTGAAGAAGTGGTAGGCCCGTGGGGACGCGAACCCCAGACCTCTACCGTGTCAAAGCGGCGTGATTATGTACTTCCAACCGCTTGGGAAGCGTTGGGGAACGCCTTAGTACGCGGAAACACGGCCAAGCCGGCCTTCTTACAGGTGAAATTGCAGGTGAGAAATTTCCGCTCGGATCGCAATTCACATTTCATCAGGCCTCCAGGATCAGAAATGGAGAGGGAACATGGACGAGAATGCGGATCAAAAGGATGCAGTGCGCGTCCAGGATCAGCTAACGTAGGAAGACAACTGCAGGATGCGGAGACCGGGTATGGTCGGAAGGTCGCGATCGTTCGTAAGAAAAGCCGTGCAGCCGACTGCCAATGCCGCCACAACCTGGAGAGAATCAGGCGTCTTGACTCCCGTTGCGGCACTTAGCTGTGCAGCGGCTCGCAGATGGTCACGAGAAATATCTGCAACGTGGACGCCGCGACTCTGCGTGAGAAGAGCTTCATATCGCCCGGCCAGTAGATGGTTTCCGGAACGGTAGGGAACGACCAAGACTTCCAGCAAGGTTAGCGCCGATGTAACCAACTCCTTGCGGCCCTCATTCACTTCTCTGAAAAGAGGCTCGACCAGCGGAAGAAACTGGGGATGTTCTTCGATGAAGTAGATAAAGATGGCCGTGTCCACCCCTACAGGGCCGCCGCCGAGATCGGCCATCAATCCCATGAGGCCCGTTCTCGCTTAACATGTTTCGATGGGTCAACTCCTCTCCAGTGCTCTTTGCCCAACCCCTTGAGATCAAGAATCGACAGAGGCTTCGGCGTTTCAAGAGCATCGCTGAGAAGATGAGTAACTTCCTGAGCGACCGATCGATGCTGGCGCTTCGCTCTAGCCTGGAGTTTCCTGTAAAGAGAGTCGGGAAGGTTCTTGATGTTCAGAACTGCCATGGTGTTACTCCCAAACTCCTCCATAATGGAGGAACTATCAGCGACGCGTCAAGGCCATTGTTGGCGTCAAAAAACGTACACAAAGGTTTGCGATCATGTAGTTCCAGCCACCTCTGAATCGTAAGCAGTAGCCCACGAACTCATTTTGTTTCAGCAAATTACAATCATTGATTCTAATTGATAAGTGGTATACAAATGCCATTTAAAGGATAGAATGCTTATAAGTGGCGCATTTATGTCAATTAAAACATATAAACTACAGATGTTAAATGGTATATTTGTGCCTATTATTGAGCCATTAGCCTTCAAGTGGTAGAATTGTGCTATATGAGTGACCTTCTATTTAAGTCCCCTAAGGAATTACAGGTCGAACTCGGAAAGAGAGTGCGCCAATTGCGCCTCTTCCGCAATCTCGACCAGCGCACAACTGCTGAGAAGGCCGGTATTTCCAAAAAAGCATATCGAAATCTGGAAGCAGGCCGCGGCTCCTCTGTTCAGACCCTCTTGCGGACGCTCAAGGCACTCGACTATTTGCAGGGGATCGAAATGTTGGCACCCGAGCCCACGGTGAACCCGCTCGCATTGTTGCGCACATCGAAGCCTCCACAACGTGTGCGTCGTCCAAGAGGGCCGAGAAAGCTAAAGTCTTGAACACCCCTGTCATTGAAGTTTGGATATGGGGACAGCGGGTAGGTGCATTAGCCCCAGACCCGAAGCTCGGCTTCTACGCTTTTGCTTACCAACGATCGTGGCGTCGCACTAGAATTGAGCTGGCCCCGCTGAATATGCCATTGGAAGATCGCCGCGAAGTTTTTGTCTTCCCCAACTTACCAGAAGCGACCTTTCATCGTTTGCCAGGCATGCTGGCAGACGCATTGCCTGATGATTTCGGCAACGCACTCATTGACGCCTGGATGGCGGAGCATGGAATCACTAAGAGCGAGATAACCACGCTTGATCGCTTGGCCTATATGGGTAAGCGCGGCATGGGCGCACTCGAATTCAAGCCGGCACGCGGCTCTCAAAGAGAGAGCGCCGTTCCACTCAAAATGAAGTCACTTGTGGAAGAAGCGCGAAAGCTCGTTGAAGGAGACATTTCTGTGGATGCACACGCCAAGGCAGCGCTTGCAAACATCATCCGAGTCGGAATATCGGCGGGCGGCGCGAGGGCAAAGGCCGTGATCGCCTGGAATTCAAAGACAGGGCAGATCCGAAGCGGTCAGTTCGATGTCGCCCCAGGCTTCACGCAATGGATTTTGAAATTTGATGGTGTAGGCAAGGATGCTGAGCTGGGGACCGGTGCCGACTACGGTCGTACTGAATTCGCTTACAACAAGATGGCAACTCAAGCTGGAATCAAGATGTCTCCGTGTCATTTGCTCGAAGAAAATGATCGAGCCCACTTCATGACGCGACGCTTTGACCGTGAGGTAGTGCAAGGCCACACGATCAAGCATCATATGCAAACCCTCTGCGCTTTGAACCACATGGATTTCAAGCAGCGTAGCACTCACGCGTACGCTCAGCTCTTTATGGTAGTTGCCCAATTGGGACTCGGCGATGACGCGATTGAACAAACCTTTCGCCGCATGAGTTTTAACGTGATGGCCCGCAACTGCGACGATCACTCGAAGAACTTCGGTTTCATCCTTAGGCAGAATGGAAGCTGGGAGTTGGCTCCAGCATATGACGTAACACACGCTTACAACCCCAAAGGAGAATGGACGTTTCAACACCTGATGAGCGTGAATGGAAAATTCAAGGACATTACCCGGACGGATCTACTCGCAGAAGCAGACCGCTTCGGGGTCCGGCGCGCAAATGATCTACTAGCCGACGTACGTGCAGCAGTAGGGAATTGGAGCACCTACGCCAAAGAAGCTGGGCTCAATCAAACGGCCTCCGACCGAGTGGCTGCTGACTTCATGCTCCTGTAATTTCCCGTGGTGCCACCTCGCCTTCGGAGAGCTTACCTAGCATCGCTAGCCTGCAAATTCTCAGTGAGGGAACGGAACCCCTGACTCCCAGATGAGCCTTACCTCAGAATGGTGCCGGACAGGTTTCGTCTGTTTGAGCCGCTAAGAAAGAACACAAAGCTTCCAAGCCCAATTGTGGGGAGGGAGTTTGTCATACTTTCCGTTCAAAAATGCAGTTGCCAACACCTTCATCTGTTCCGCACCGATGGCTATGTCCACATTCGGAACGAATGAGGCCAATGAATACATCACTTTGTACTCGGCACTCTCCGCCACTAGGTTGCCCTTGCGGGTGCGCAAGCCACCGAGCGTGCCAAGATCTACAATTCGCGCTCCACTATTTGTGTTGAAATAAGTCGGTTCCGACCGGAGTACCTTTTGCCATGCCTGAGCCCAATGGTTACTGATGAGAGGAACGAAAGCCGCCAGACCTGGAGTCGCCTAGTACCCACGGTGCATCATCAGCTGATATGTTTCGCGCGCGTACCTCTTACAGAGGTGCCCAACCTTTCGTTCCCAGAAGAATACCGTGGTTCCGGCCTTTCTCGTTAATGTCGTAGATGCGTAGTTCGGTCCAGTCGAGTCGCGTTTGAACCTCGGTCAATGAAGTGGCGCTGACCTTCTCGTAAACCTGCATCGCGAAGAGCGTCTTATGCTCCGGGAATTGACGCGCAATTCGCTCGATAACGTCGGTGATTGGAGGTGTAGTGCGGCGAAGGTCCAAGCCTTGCACTTCATCTAGGGCGGTGCCCCATGGAGGTGCGACGAAGGCGACGATTCCTCGATCCTCCGGCACACGGCACTCCTCAAAGAGCCTTACATAGTCGCCATGGACAAGTTCGATCCGTTGATCAAGGGTCGCGAGGTTGCGATGCGTGAGTTCGAAGACCTGCTGGTCTGATTCGAAGGCGATGCCCTCCGAATTTGACAGGTAGCGCAAAATCCAAAACAGTGTATTGCAGGAGCCAGCGAAGGGATCGATTACCACCAATTGACTCGGTGGCATGCGCTCTGCGACTGAGGCAACGTCGAGACCAATACGATCGCCGAGCGCGTCACGGGTGCACTCTACGACCGTGCGGCCGAGCAGACGGATGCCGTGGCGGTACCATTCTCGCGGCGGCATTCCGTAGATGCTGACGTAGTCGGCATCGGCGAAGCTATCGAGTCCGTACTGCTCAATTTCCGCAAGAGTCAGCATTTCATTGCGTTTGGAGCCGTGCAGCAGCAATGCCCGATCATAGACACGCGACTGCGCATTGCCGGCCCTCTCGTTCATTGAAATGCTCTCCACAGTGTCAACCTACGACCGATACGAAAAAGAACAACTTAGAGTCTATCGAACACCTTCTCTACAATCGTTATACCAGTCTCACTGGTAAGAATCACAGGTTCCTCATGCTGCCGCTGGAACCGCACGAGTCCGCATCGCGTCAATCGTTGCACGGATTCCTTCTGTATAAGGAGTCTTGTGCAGATTCGGAAGTAGCTGGCGCAAACGTGTGTCGTCGAGTCTCACGGGAGTGGTCCACAGATAGTGCATCTCGACGACCTCACGGAGAAACGGATTGAAGAGTCCCAAAACGGGCAACATGAACTTGCCTGCGACGCGAAGGCGAGGCTTCTGATGAACCGTCCCGAAAACCTGCTCGGCGAATTGCCGGGTGGTCATCACTCCGGGACCAGCGACGTTCCAGGCCTTGCCATAAGCTTCCTCTTTTTCCGAGAGCGCGATCAGCGTTTCGGCCAAGTACGCCTAAGCCGGAACTCTTACAGGTGAAATTACAGGCGAAGAAATTCGAGTGGAACTCGTCAGGTGTGAGAGTAACGGCGCAAGGACTACTTTCCAAGCACAACGTCGATTCCAGAAAACAGTAACTCAAGCTTTGGGCGCGGGAGTTTCCCAGCCCGCTCTGTTAGGAGATTTTTGTCCAGGGTGACGATTTGAGAGACGTTGGCTACAGAATCCTTGGGTAGCCCCGTGAGACGCGCCGAGAGGGTCACATTTCCTGGAGCCGTGCCCCATTTGAGATTGCTGGTCAGCGGAACACAGACTGTTGTGGCGAGGCGGCTCCCATTCAGTGCATCGCATTGCACGACAATCACAGGCCTTTTGAAACCAGGACCGGACCCCGTCGGAGCGGGCAGATCAGCCCACCAGATTTCGCCTTGGGAAATTACCATTCGCTGCGCTCTAGAACGCGACGGGCCGCAGAGGAAACGAACTCGTCTTTCGCAGCGCCCAGCTCGAAGCAAGCCTTATTCATCGCTTCGGTAACACTGTCTGGAGTGTGGCGGGCCAGGTATTCTTTCAGAGCGTCGCTAAAAAGGCGACTGCGGGATCTTTTGGTTTTGCGAGCCAGGCGTTCGGCCCCTTTGAAGATGTCTTCCGGAATAGAGACAGCAGTTTTCATACCCGTAGTATAACTGCACTTTTGACCCACTGGCAAGCTCGTGGCTAAACGGCAGAGGTCCATGGGGACTCGAACCCCAAACCTCTGCCGTGTCAAAGCGTCGTGATTATATACGGCCAACATCTTGAGAGGCGTGGAGGGCTGCCTAAAAACGTGCAAGTACGCCTAAGCCAGAACTCTTACAGGTGAAATTGCAGGTGAAGGTCCCCCAACGACAATTAGAGCGTTTACACGCTCTTACAGATGGAGCTGAGGAGTTCAACCGTACGGGAGCCATATGCGATTTCGCCGCTCTCCTCGCGACCAGCGAGATAGCCTTAAGACTTTTGTTTGACCTACCAGGTATAAGCACGTAAAATGGTGCTGCACGTAAAAAGGTGCCAGCATGAAAACCAATATTACGTTGAAAATTGAAGCAGAGCTTTTGCGGGAAGCTCGTGTTCTCGCCGCCGAGGAAGGCACCTCGATTAGTGCTCTGCTCGCTTCTCGGTTGGAACAGGCAGTGCGTGAACGCAAGGGGTATCATCAGGCACGCAAGAGTGCCTTGGCCCGTCTTCGCAAAGGCTTTAACTTGCGCTGGACGCCCCCAAGCTCACGGGATGAACTTCATGAGCGATAAGTGCTTCGTCGACACCAACATTCTGGTATATGCACATGACCGTTCAGCGGGAGTCAAACACCAACGCGCTCAAATGGTGTTGGAACAGCTCTGGGATTCGGGGCAGGGGGTATTGAGCACGCAGGTTTTACAAGAACTGTGTATTAATCTTCGGCGCAAAATCAGCCACGCCCTGCCCGTGGACGAAGTTCGCCGACTGATTCGCGATTACGCGACATGGGAAGTGGTCACCAACACCTCTGAGTCTGTTCTCCAGGCCCTCGATATCGAGTTGCGCTATAAGACTTCCTTTTGGGACGCGCTTATTCTTCAGGCTGCTGAAAGTTCAGGCGCGTCGATCCTCTACTCCGAAGACCTGGCAACAGGACAGCGGTACCGAGCAGTTCAGGTTGTGAACCCTTTGATCCAACCCATCGGCACCCAATAAGAATCTCTTAGCACGGTCAAGCCGTCGGCATCAAAGAAGTTCACGACGATATCTGGCTGGTGAGCTTTATGGATTATGATCTGGGATACTTCGATCTGGAGACGCGCGTGTTGGAACCGCTGGAAAATCCGTTCGGCCCAAAAGTGTTACCTATGTCTTAGGTACGCTGTGTCACCTATGTGTCCGGGCCGGACCGAGTAACGATGGTAGGCTCGTGGGGACTCGAACCCCAGACCTCTACCGTGTCAAAGGCGGGCTAACCAAGACGCTGAAGAACTTACACAACGACAGGGACCGTCTAAATGCGCCGAAATACGTGCAAGACGAAGTTTTAGCGGTACGGAGCACGGTATGGAGTTCACTCAATTCTAGGGAATCTGCAAGAATCCGAATTATTGATACTCCAGAGAATTCAAGCCCGACAGCGGCGCCAACCTACGGCTGCTGCAGGCCGACTTTGTGCAGCAGCCCCTGAAAGCGCGGATCAGAGCGCAAGGGATCGAGACGGGGTTCGACCGCCAGCACGACTAGCCCCCAATCATGTTCGTCGTAGGCCCTTTGCAGCCATTGTAGAGCCGCTTCTTTTTCCCCCAAGGCAAGATGGACTACGGCCAAATCATAGGCTGGAACGTAGCCTCGCTTCGATCGTTCTTGAAGCTTTTTGAGGAATGCACGTGCTTCCGCACTTTTTCCCGCCTTCGCACTTGCGTATGCCATCTCCGTCACTCCTATCCTTGAATCGGGCGAGGGTCCCGCGCGCTCCGCCTCAGCAATTGCCTCGGGATACTTTCCCATCTGCGCGTACACACGTCCCAACCAGAAATGAGTTCGCGGAAATTCGGGGTCGAGTAGTTCTGCTTTGCGTCCCTGTTCCACGGCTTGCTCATACTGCCGCCCGTAATAGAGGGTCCGTACGACTTCAGCGTTGTTGGTCAACAAGAGCGGATCCAATCTTTGCGCCTGGGTTATCTCCCGGAGAGCATCCTGATGTCTGCCGACCGAGCACAAATACGCCGCATACCAGCGGTGCGCTGCGGCATTACTGGGATTGAGGGCAATGGCTTTCTTGAACTCTATTTCGGAGTCTTGCCAGTCCCACATATGCATCCTGAAATGAGCGAGGGAAAGGCGTGCATCGGAGAGTTCGCCATCCAGCTCCACAGCCCTTTGAGCAGCGACTCGCGCCTTGGGCCACCCTTCCTTGGGCGGAATCACATTCGTGATGATAAGGAAGGCGTAGGAATCCGAAAGTCCGGAATAGGCCGCGGCAAACTTGGGGTCTGCCGCGACGGCTTGATCAAAATAGGAAGCGGCTTGGCGGAAACCGTTTTCCGTGAACTCGTTCCAAAAATATCGACCTCGTAAGTAGGCCTCGTTTGCTGCTGGGTTGAGTGGGCGCTGAACTGCTTCGGTCGGCGCAAGGTTCACTTTGATCTGCTGTGCCACCGCTCTGGCTACTTCCTCCTGCACGGCAATCGAGTGCGTCACTTTTCGATCATAATTATTGGCCCAAACGTGTACTTGATTCTTCACGTTGATGAGCTGTACGGTGATTCGCACCTGATCGCCGTCGCGGCGGACGCTGCTCTCGAGCACGTAATCGACGCCCAATTCCTGTCCGATCTGGCCGACATCCTTGGTTGTGTGTTTGTAGGCCATGGAAGAAGTCCGTGCGATCACGCCCAACTGCTTTCCATTCAATTCCCCGAGCTGGGTGATCATCTCTTCGGTCAAGCCATCCGTAAAGTAGTCGTCCGAAGCGTCGCCACTGAAGTTCTGGAAGGGCAGCACAGCCAACATGATCGGATGCGAAGGATTGGAGGTAGCGGCCTGCGATCGCCTCCAACGCGTGCTGAGGAAGAAAAGAAGAAGAAATGCTGCAAGCAGCCCCCCGGAAACGAGGAAGATTAGGCGTGGCCGATACTTTCCCGAAGACTCACCTGATGGCGTCGGAAGCTGGACTGCAGCCTGAAGTTCGCTTCGATCAATCTTGCCGATGAAGCGGTAGCCGCGCCGCGGCATGGTTTCCACGAATCGCGGATGATCCGCTGAATCGCCCAAAGCCTCGCGGATCTTATTGATCGCCGTACCGAGGCTATGGTCAAAATCAACGAATGTGTCGGTCTGCCAGAGCTTACGGCAGATCTCTTCCCGCGTCACGACGTCACCGGGGTGCTCCAGTAACAACGTCAGCAACTGGAAAGGCTGGCCCTGCAAACGGACCTTGCGGCCGTGCTTGCGGAGCTCGCCGGAGCGCAGATCCACTTCAAAACGGTCAAAGGCGATGCGCTGAAACCTGGGTGCGGAAGACTCCATTTATTGGGTCCCGCCTGAGAGTGACTAGAGACTAACAAACTCGGAGAACGGCGGCAATTTGAAATCCTCCGCTAGCAGAATAACTAACCCGATTTGTGTCAGACACTTAGCTGTTTAACGAAAATTGAAACGGAATTGAGCCGCAATGCATTGCTCCTCCTGCATTTCTCGCCCAGAGTGCGCGAGTCCTGAGTGACCCGATGCGTCCCCACAGGTTTCGAGGACACTTCTATCAACTAAAACAGGAGAGAAAGATGAAGCCGATTCGCTTTTTGATAGCTTGCAATGGTATTGCACTTCTACTTGCCTCGGGTTGGGCTTCCAGCGCGCGCGCCCAAGGACCGTCCGCGAACGTCAGTGTCTTCGCCTCGGGCCTGAACAATCCTCGGGGACTGAAATTCGGACCGGATGGAAGCTTGTATGTGGCGGAGGGCGGAATGGGCGGCAGGACTTCCACCGTCGGCCTATGCGACCAAGTCCCCGACGCTGGCCCTTACACCGGAGGATTCACGTCGCGCATTTCCAAGATTGATGCGCACGGCAACCGGACCACTCTTGTTGACAATCTCCCATCCAGTCAGACCAACCCGTCACTAGGCAGTCTGGTGAGCGGGGTTGCAGACGTGGCATTTATCGGCAATACGATGTACGCAATCACCGCCGGGTCGGGTTGCTCGCATGGGTTGGTGCAAACCACGAACGCCATTCTGCGCGTGGCTGCGGACGGAACGTGGAGCATGGTGGCGGATCTGAGCGCCTTTCTAAAAGCACATCCGGTTGCGAACCCGAATCCGGGCGACTTCGAGCCCGACGGAACGTGGTACAGCATGGTCGCGGTGCGCGGAAAACTCTACGCGGTTGAACCAAACCACGGCGAGCTGGACGTCATCTCGCCCGATGGCACGATCAGGCGGGTCGCGGATATCTCCGCGACGCAGGGGCACATTGTTCCAACGGCGATCGCCTATCACGGCAATTTTTACGTCGGCAATCTGCACACTTTCCCGATTCAAGAAGGTTCTTCGAAGATTCTGAAGATCACGCCGAGCGGCCAAGTCGAGACCGTACTGACGGGAGTGACCACCGTGCTGGGAGTGGCCTTCGACCACGAAGGTTATATGTACATCTTGGAAAACACGACAGGAAATCCATTCCCGACTCCGTTCACAGGAAAGGTCCTGCGCGTGATGGACAACGGTCTTGAAGAGATCGCGACGGGCCTGTTCCTGCCTACAGCGATGACGTTTGGGCCAGATGGCGCGCTGTACGTTTCAAACGTCGGCTTTGGACCGCCGCCTGTAGGATTAGGACAAATCGTGCGGATCACGGTGCCTCCGGTTGGGCAGTAACGAAGGCTTCGACCGCGCAAAGATGGGTATCCAACATCGACGACTGACGCTTTGGGCGAGCCAGAGCGGCGGGGGCGCGCAAGAATTCTATAGAAGCGTCCGGTGGTTCACTCTGCAGGATGTAAACGAAGGCCATGACGAGAAGTGCGAGCAATGGTAGGCCCGTGGGGACTCGAACCCCAGACCTCTACCGTGTCAAGGTAGCGCTCTAACCAACTGAGCTACGGGCCTACTGCCGCGAAATCATTCAGTTACGCAATCCAGATTCTAGCGCACGTGACGGTTGGTGCACAAATTGGTTCATACCTAACTGAATTTCTTGTGAGAGCAGCGACAGCCAAGGAAATCACGCCAGTGAGGATGTCCCACCACCCTATAGGGCTGGGGGATACGGGCTGAGGAAATACAATATGCACTCGTTCCGTGGACAAACGGAACAAGGTCACGATGAAAGCAGTCACAAAGAAACTTGCAGCTCCGGCTAGAATGCCGAATACCAGAGAGTTCACGACTCTTTTTTCATCGGTTTCTCGAGACACAATGCCGACATTTTACCGCAAGTGCCAGGTAAGTCGTGCCGGATAATCGGACAAATGGTTTCAGGCGATTTCACTCCTCCGGTAACGGCGTAACCGGGACTTAGCCGATTACTGTCAGCTCAATTTGCTGGGCCGAAGAAGAGCTGCGTCAGTTGATGCGCCATTTTGGTTCCCAGCACCTTCCCCTGAATCACTGAGTGGTGGTAATGAAACCCCGCATAGATGCGCGGGCGTTCAACCTCGCTCAGAAGATCCTTGGAGCTGTCGAAGGTGTGCGTGGTATCCATTACTAGACTGTCAACGGAGAACTGCAGATCCGTCGATCCAAAGAAGTCTGCAAGGATCGTCGACACGGCCCCGGTTGCACAGCCGTGCGCCGCAGGATACTCCGGATGCGCAGGAGTGTTCGCCAGCGGAGACCAATTCGGATCTGCCCTCAGCGGTGGAATGCCGTCTCCTGCATGAGATTGCCGTCCCGGACCACTAGAAACTAAAGGAAAATTCAGCATTCCAGAGGTCAATGAGACTCCCGGCTGACCAAAAATTCGTTGGCACTAGCTTACCGTTCATCTCGCGAGGAGTCTGCTGACGGCGGCCATTCCTTCGGATTGCCATGCTCATCTACTACAAGCGATTTCGAGCCGAGCGGCAAAACTTGCAGCGACTTCAAGAATTCAATCAGGTCGTTCTGCAGGTCCGGCGTCAAGGTGTCGAATGCCAGCCGCTGGGAAAGAGCCTCACCGTTGTGGGCTTCAATAGCTTCCCTGGCGGTGGTGAACTTCCCATGATGCATGAACGCCCCGCCTTGGTTGTAGAAGCCCCACAATTTGCGGGTGATAAATTTACAGTTCCCTGCAAAGAATGCGGGCGATCCCGCCGGTTGGTTCTGATCGAGAGGCTCGCACTCGGGGTCTTTCGCAGGATCGCTCGTGGCACTGATGTCATGCAACTTCAGGTCGGTGTAAGCCTCGACCAAAACCGACCCATTGTGCGCTCGCAGGCGCGGAAGGGGCAGCACGTTGCTGGTCAGGTCCACGCTAAGTGCCGGAGCACTGACCGGATAGTTCGTAGGGCCCAGCTGCAAGTTCGGTGAATTAGGACCGGTGGCCGGATTGTACGGATTGGGCTCAAAGTACATCCAGCCCGGTTGCCCGGGCAAACCTGGATTGTTATTGGACGTGAGTGACAGTGCAGCGTGGCACGTTGCACAGCCGATCTTATTGAAAAGGGCTTCGCCTCTGAGATTCGCGTGCTCTATTGCTTGATCGTTGGGAATTACCCGGCCCGGGACGGCCAAGGTAGCCTGATACATGGAAACCGCGGTCAAGTCAGCAGTCGTGAGCTCGTTGGTAAAGCCATCTCCATCAGGATCGGCATTGAGCCCGAAACGCTCTTCCGCCTGCATCCCGTGGTGATGGTTGAAGGCATTGTTGCTGAACTGCCTCAATGAGATCACATTACCTACCTGATGTAATGGCCGGATAATCAGGCTTGGTGGAGTGGTGCCCTTGGTAGACAGGCTCGGCGCCGCTAGTCCTTGCACTTGGGAAACATTCCAAGTGCCGTCCGCACTATGCGTTAGAATTCCGAAGGAAATTCCCTTCGACGTCAATTGCCGGCTGCTCGCTGGAGGCGTTGCGTCACGTTCTGCCTGCAGGTCCGCAGTCATCTGCCGGGCCAGCATTTCGACGAAACCGGACCCGTTCATGCCGATGGTCTTCCTGTCGTTGGTGGCATTGTCCATGGTGATGAACTTCCCAGATTCATCCACCGCGCCCCGAGTCATAATGCCATCGCTATGATCGAACGTCAGATGATCAAAGCGCTGCGCCAATACGAAGACTTCTGTGACGCGGTCGCCGCCAGCACCTGCGACGGGCGCATTATGACAACCCGAACACGCGTTTGCTTCGGGCGAGGAGATACGGTCGAAATTCCTGGGAAACACCAGTGGCGAGGTTGGGTCCGAGACGGGAGCGCCCGTCCCTTTTGACAAGGGACGGCCCGCCCCTTCTTGGATTGTGAACTTGGCATTGAAGAGTTGCGCGCCGTAGCGGATCAATTGGCTCACGGGCATGTTGAATTCTTCGCCGTCCTGTAGATGGCTGGGTATCGCAACTTCTCGCCCGACTTGTGAATTGGGGCTTTGCGCGAGGGCGAAAGCCACGAGAAGAGAAAATGGGCCAAGAGCGATAAAGAAGCGGATCGTTCCGTGATATCTCTCGTTCATTGAAGCACCTTAACCGAAAGGGCGGCGCCAACCGCCGCCCTTTTCGCATCATTAACCTTCATCAGTCGACCGTCGTTGCCGGAATGTTGAAAACAGCGACTCCAGCGCCAAATCCCTTACGCACCAGAAGACCGAGGCCCGGAGCGCCCAGACCCGGCGTCTCCGGCGTGAGAAGCTGGCGCGCCCGCGCCTGGTTGTCGGTGCTTGCCGGGCCATGGTTGAAGATAAATAACCAGATAAGAGAGCCCTTGGAGACCTTAAAGTCTTGCAACTTGGCCGCGAATCGTGCCTGACCATCCTCGTCCGCAACTGCGCTGTCCATACGGCCGAATACCCCGGGAGGCGCGAGATCGGGGTGCAGGGCATCCGGAACCGGTTTTGTCAGATCGGCCGAACCACAGGGCTGGCCGGGGCCCGTCAGTCCCGCGGAGGTGCAGGCGGCAGGATTATCAAAATAAACGAACCAGACGGTATAGGCATTACCAGGGACTAGGTTGTTTACTTTCATGCTTGCTTGTACACCGTCCTCGTTAACGCACAGGACGGCGTGTCCGGTGGCCCCGGAATTCCCCTGCTGGGCGACCGACACCCTTGCGCAATTGTCATCTGCAAGCGTGCTAGAGACAGCGCCGAAGAAGAAAATGCAAAAGGCAACGAAAACGAATCCAAGGACCGAGCTTCGCTTCATGATATCGTACTCCCTTCCGATTTTAAGTTTAGGAAACATCGAATTCCTCACAACTGACCTGAGACCGTAAGACGACACGAGTTCGCCCGCAACAGACAAAGCCGGACGCCCCGCCGGTGTCCGTCATTGCCCGGCCCAAGGAAACGGGATTGGCGTTGGTAGCGGCCTGGGCTACAATCGGCAAAAGCCTGTCCCTGCAGGACTTCCCAGATGAGTACGAGCAAATCCCAGCCGTCGAGCAGCCCTCCGGAATCTTCCGCCGACCGCCTGGATTCCTGGAAGGAAATTGCCGCCTATTTGAAGCGGGACGAACGCACCGTGCGGCGATGGGAAAAAGGGGGTTTGCCCGTTCGCCGGAAGGTGCACAAGAAACAGGCGTCGGTCTTTGCCTACCGGGCGGAGATTGACGCCTGGTGGAACAGTGACCGCCAACGCTTGGAATCCTCCGGGCAAGCACGCAGCGGTAAACCGTTCCTGGTGTGGCTGCTGAGCGGATTGGTGGCCGCCGGGCTTCTAGCGCTTCTGGTGTACAACGTGAGTGGTCTTCGCAAGGCACGTTGGGCGCGGAATCAGGTCCTGCCGGAAATTGCGCGTTTGATTGACCAAGGAGAGATCGATAAGGGTTACCGGCTAGCTCTAGAATCCGGGCGCTACATTCCTAACGACCCGTTGCTTCTCCGTTTGGTCAGCAGCTTCACAGTCCCTGTCTCGATCCAAACCAATCCGTCTGGAGCGAGCGTCTATGTCAGAACGTATTCTTCGACCGACGAGGACTGGACGCTCCTTGGCAAGTCACCACTCGAAAATGTGCGCGTTCCCTGGAGCTATTTCAGGTGGAAAATAATGAAACAGGGATTTGAATCTATCCAGGTAGCTTCCGGCGTCCTTCCCAACGTGAACCTGAACTTCACTTTGGACGCTCCCGGCGCGAGTCCTCCGGGTATGGTTCGGGTTCCCGGTGGAACTTTCCAGTTTCGCAGCGCCGCTCCCGTGGAACTCGATAGCTACTGGCTGGACAAGTACGAGGTAACCAACAAACAGTTCAAGGAATTCGTAGATCGGGGCGGCTATCAGGATCACCTCAACTGGAAGCAGTCCTTCGTCAAAGACGGACGCAGCCTGTCGTGGGAAGAAGCAATGACTGAGTTTCGGGACTCAACGGGGCGGCCCGCGCCCTCCGGTTGGGAACTGGGATCTTACCCGGAAGGGCAGGCCGATTTTCCGGTAGGTGGCGTGAGTTGGTATGAAGCAGCAGCTTACTGCCAGTCCGTGGGCAAAAGCCTACCCACGGTTTATCATTGGTATAAGGCTGCGGGCCTTGGGATTGACTCCGAGATCCTGCGCTTCAGCAATTTTAGCGGCAAGGGACCAGTCCGCATCGGCGAGACTCAGGGTCTCAGCCCATACGGCACTTACGATATGGCCGGCAATGTGAGGGAATGGGCGTGGAATGAGACTGGCGCCAAACGGTATATATTAGGGGGAGCATGGGACGAACCAAGTTACATGTTCGCCATCCAAGACGCGCAGCCACCGATTAGTCGATCTTCCACATCTGGCTTTCGCTGTGCGAAATACGAGGGTTCTCTCCCGACCAAGCTCACCAGTCCCATCACGACGCTCGTACGCGACTATACAAGAGAGAAACCTGCCCCGGAATCTGCCTTTGCCCTCTACAAAAGCCTGTACTCCTATGATCCTGCGGAATTGGAGGCGCGCGTGGAATCAGTAGACGACTCCTCTGCTAATTGGAGGAAGGAAAAGATCACCTTTCAAGCGTCTTACGGTATTGAGCGCGTTACTGCTTATCTTTTCCTGCCTCGCGATGCGCATCCCCCTTATTCTGTTGTGGTTTATTTCCCCGGAGTCTCCAGTTTCTTCAAGAAGTCGAGCAGCTCCATAAGTCCGGAATCAGCTTCGTTCGCCGTTAAGAGCGGGCGGGCAGTGCTCTATCCCATTTACATGGGCACATACGAACGCCGCATCAGCTCCCCTACCCTACGACAGACTTTTGATGAAATAGTTCAGCCCGGAAGCGCTTGCCTTCCCGTAGGACCTAAAGCTGGGCGAGATTTGGTCGTGCAGTGGAGCAAAGACATACAGCGAGCCGTCGATTATCTCGCGACGCGAAAAGACATCGATGCCCATCGCCTGGCCTACTATGGACTCAGCTTGGGTGCCGTTTGGGGACCGGTCATGACGGCAGTTGAGCCACGCTTCAAGGCTAGCGTGCTGCTTGGCGGAGGGCTTCCCTTTGAAAAACTGCCTTCGGAGATCGAGCCGCTGAATTTTGCTACGCGCGTAAAGGTGCCAACGCTCATGCTGAATGGCCGCGACGATTTTATGTTCCCAGTGGATTCTTCCCAGCTCCCACTTTTTCGTTTTCTGGGCGTGCCCAATTCGCGGAAACGCCATGTCCTTTTCGACTCTGGCCATGTCCCGCCCGACAAGCCAGTTGTGAAAGAAAGTTTGGATTGGCTTGATCACTACCTTGGCCCCGTGCATTAGCGAAGCCACGAAGCTGCCGTAACCCATCTGGTTAGTCGCCAAACCGGACAACTGACTTTGGGCCGATCTCCGGTAGCGGCGTTAGTTTCAGCAGGAACTTGGTGACGCGACCATTATTCGAGCAGCGTCCCGTATGGAACAGGTGAAGGCACCAGCACGGGCGTATCATTAGCAAATGAAGCGAGAACTACCTGTTACGTGTTGTACAGAGTGTGGCGGCGCTGGTTACAACATGATGGTCGCAAACGGTCGTTGTTGCAAAACCAGCGGCGAACAACGCTGCAGTGGCATTAACGCGATTGCTTTCAAGACATTTGATTGGAGCGAGTGTACACACTGTCAAGCAACCGGATATTACCGCAATAAAGAATGCCCGAACTGCAAAGGTGTCGGCTATCTATTCGTGGGCCTGAGGGATAAGGCAACGGTTGAAACGCGCCACTTTCAAATGAATCGGCGCAAAGGATTGGCCTAGTCCTTCAAAATCTCCTTCTGGCACTGGGAGCGGGGCGCGCGCTCCCGCGCTCTTTGTGCTAAGTCCTGGTCGCGTTACCGGACAAATGCCCACAACAGTTGTTTTTTGGCTGCGATTCCGAGAGCACAAACTTTACCCTGGGCTTGGCAAGCGTGACGGCGATTGCGCGAATGGGACAAGGACAAGCGCGAGTTCGAAGAACTTCTTGACCAGAATTGACTGCATTTGAACTTTTGCGGTCGGGCGATTTGGGTATCCTTATGATCCCTTGCGCGGAGCTAGGGGCAGGTCAGCGCCGCCGGCAACTGGCTCTCGGCGTCCCAGGTGTAGGAGTTGGTGCCGTCGCTCCGCATGTTCCCGTCGTGCAATCAACGCTTCGGATTCTGCGTGATTTTAATGCTCTTGTGAATGTCGTCTGCGGTTAGCTCTGAGTCTGGGGCAAGTAGAAGCAACACGTCTGGAACTTCAACTATTCGGTCCTCGGGATAGCGAGTGTAGAAATTCGTGACGACTTCTTCGTAAGACGCGAAGGCTCGGCTCGATGGTTTGTAATTTGTCCCGCAATGCATCCACATCTCGTCGGCAGCCTCTGGAGTGAAGCCGCTGACACCCGGAAGAGATCTGACTGCTCGCTTTGCATCGGCACAGCCCGCCCCCACGCCATCCCAATGGCCTCGAAGATAGCCCATGAGGAAGGCGATGCGTGAGGGCTTGTCCCATTTCAGCCACATCTCGGCGCTAAAAGGAAGCGCAACCTCTGGGTTCGCGCGGTTCCCAGTGGAGCCATGTTTCGGTTGCTGGTCACGCGAGCAGCTAGAACCAAAGAGGGCCATGCTCAGAGCCGCAAGAAGGGCCCAAGACGAGCATAAATGCAGCCCTCCGCTTTGCACTTTATAGACAGCTGCGTTCGGCGAAAAAAAGGGCATAGGTTTTCCTTCTGAATCTAAGGCCTCGTTCAGTCATGAGCTGATTTTATACTGCGTCGTCCATCTCACGGTCTAGCCTGAAGAAGCGCACGACTCTCTCCCACCAAACGACGAGCAAACCGCAAGCGAAATAAAAGTAAGGCGAGCTCAGTAAAGTATTACTGACAATCCTATGGTTCGAAGTTATGCAGGCCACGGCCAAAAACGCGCTGAACAGGGCAAGATTCAGAGATGGTTTGACGAGAAAGAGCCTAGTCGAGAAGGTCCATGCGAGCCAAAATGCTCCCGCGTGCCCGGGGGGAGGCAAGCCACCGTGATTCCCTTTACAGTCAGGAAACAGCCGATTTCAGTAGAAATGCGGGAATTGCTGGGCATCCACGGGACGACTGCGCATGCCAAGCGGGTTTCGTTTTGTGTCGCCCAGGGAGGGAGGTATACTCCGGGGCAGTGATTTCATGCGAGCCCCGTACGGCCTAGAGATTATTGAGAGTTGCCTGTCCTGCCCTCACCGCGAGGACCGTCTTTTCTGTAATCTTTCTCCACCTGCGGTGCAGAAGTTGGCGGCCATCACCTCCGCGGCGGCCTATCCGAAGGGAGCGACCCTTTTTGTGGAAGGGCAGTCGCCGCGAGGAGTCTTCGTTATATGCAGTGGCCGGGTCAAGCTTTCCACCTCGTCTGCTGATGGCAGAAGCCTCATTCTTAGAATCTCGGAATCGGGAGAAGTTCTGGGTTTGCCCGCGACGGTTACGGGAAAACCCTACGAGCTTACGGCCGATGTAATCGAACCTACTCAGGCGAATTTCATCTCCAGGGAGGACTTCCTGCTCTTCCTGCGCGAACACGGCGAAGCGGCACTACGCGTGGCGCAGCAGCTCGGTGAAACCTATCATTCCGCCATCGCGGAAATGCGAAACATTGGGCTCTCTCACTCCGCGGCCGAAAAGTTGGCTCGCTTCCTGCTCGATCTCTCTGCAAATCATGACGAAGGAAAAGGCGAGGTAAGGGTCACGCTCACCCTCACACACGAAGAAATCGCCCAGAGGATAGGAGCCTCGCGAGAGACCGTGACGAGGTTGTTTGCTGATTTCAAAAAAAAGCAACTCTTGCAGGTAAAAGGCTCTTCCCTTATCATTACATATAAAGCGGGGCTCGAAAGCGTCTTGGGCTCTTAGCTCCGTGTTTGCCCTTCCCGGGAATTCTCCCCTTCAGAGTTGGCCGTGTGATGCCCGTCACATCAGTCGGTGACGCCTGTCACATGCTCACGTTCCTGAAATAATCACAATCAACACTAATTCGATCGATTCGGGTGAGGGAGAGATTGCCCATGTCAATGACACGCACTTCCAAGAGCTCGCTACCTACCGACCTCGGAACTCTCGTGATGACGGTCTTGCCGGCTATGAGTGATCGTCACGCACGGGTGTGCTGTTTTGTACATTCTATGAACCTGTTTGCTAACAGAATCTTGCCCACCTCGATTGATGATGCGGGTTGCTCGACGTTGTTGATTGCCTAGGGTACGGGGAAACTGTCCATGCGAAGCTCAAGCATTACCAAATGCCGGCTCCTCCCAACTCTTGCGCTGTTTGGTTTGGTGGCCATCATGACCGTGGACGCCGCGGACAAGGCAAAGTCCGGCGGCCAGGAGAAAAAGTACGCGCGGCCTACTGATCCGTCGCTTTATGTGGGATCGGAAACCTGCAAAACCTGCCACGAAGACATGCCTTCGAAGGGCTTCTTTAAGAGCTACGAAGACTCGCCCCACTACGCGACGATGCTGGATACCAAAAGAGGACCGGAATGGCATGGCTGCGAGGCTTGTCATGGACCTGGCAAAGCGCACGTCGAGGGCGGCGGGGACAAGACGAAGGTCTTCACCTTCAAGAATGCTTCCGCGGCGGAGATCAGCGCGCGGTGCCTGGACTGCCACCAGTACGGCGAAGAACACAGCAATTTTGCGCGGTCCGCGCACCTGCAAAATGGCGTGGGCTGCACGGACTGCCACGATCCTCACCACGCCAAAGAAAGCCAGTTCCTGCTGAAGGAAAAGGCGCCGCTTCTCTGCTACGGCTGCCACCAGGAAGTGAAACAGCAGTTCAATCGCACATTCCACCACCGCGTCAACGAAGGATTAGTGCAGTGCACTGACTGCCACAACCCGCACGGGGGGTTCCTGAGCCGGCAACTGAGGGCGACGGGCTCGCAGGACCTGGTCTGCGTCAAATGCCATTCGGATAAGGCGGGGCCGTTCGTGTATGAGCACGAGGCGGTAAAAGTCGAAGGCTGCATTGCCTGCCACACGCCGCACGGGTCCTCGAATCCGCGGCTGTTGAAGCGCGCTCAGGTGAACCTTCTCTGCCTCGAGTGCCACTCCTTCAACGTTGACGCGGGAGCGCCCGCGATTCCGACGTTCCACAACCAAGCGCAGAAATATCAAGCCTGCACACTGTGCCACACGCAGATCCACGGCTCCAACGTTAATACGTGGTTCTTCCAGTAAGGGGCGACAATGCGAATTGTTGACGTCACTCACGAGTCTAAATTTCCTCCGCGGATGGCATCTCCATTCCTCATCGCGCTTGCGGTACTTCTGACTCTCGGGCTTCCCGGCGCGCGCGCCCAGCAGGAAGACGAGCAAAAAGGGATTGATCAGGGAAATTACAATATCAAGCAGTCCATCGAATTCGGCGGGCGCTTTACGAGCATTGGCGGGGACATCCAGACCTACGACACGTTCGTCAATTTGCAGCAGGGCCCGCGGCTTCTGGGCTTCACGATGGAGATGCGCTCACTTGACCATCACGGCACGCTGTTTGACAGATTTTCCTTCAGCAATTTCGGATACGGCGGCGACCCCAACATGGCTTCGCGGCTGCACATGAGCAAGAACAAGTGGTACAACTTCGACGCGCTCTTCCGCAAAGACGTGAATTACTGGGATTACTCGCTGCAGGCGAATCCGTTGAACCCGACGACGCCCTTTGCGAACGGCCCGGCGGGATATGGCGCTCCCGCGTGCACCAGTTGCGTACTGGTGGAGTCCCCGCACCTGATGGACACGCGGCGAAAACTGGAGGACTACAACCTGTTGCTGCTACCGCAATCCAGGGTGAGGTTCCGCCTCGGGTATTCGAGGAACACGGTGAACGGGCCGGTTCTCTCGTCGATCCACCAAGGAACAGAACAGGCGCTGTTCGAAGACTACAGCACGACGGTGAACACCTACCGGATCGGGGTGGATTTCAAGGTCCTGCCCCGGACGAATATCAGCTACGACCAGCTCTGGAACTACTACAAGGGAGACACCGGCACGATCGACCAGAACCAAAACCCACTGTTCCGGCTGTCAAACGGTGCCGCCGTGGACCTGGGCCTTTCCTTTAACGCCGGCGCAAGCCAGCCCTGCGGCGGAACCTTCCTGGCCACAGGGTTCGTGAATCCCACTTGCAGCGCCTATTTTAGCTATCTGAAAAGCGGCAGGGTGCGCACCAATACGCCCACCGAACAGATCAGTCTCCAGTCCAACTACTGGAAAAATTGGGATCTTTCGGCGCGCGCCAGTTACTCCGCCGGGGACATGAACGTATTCGGATACAACCAGACGGTCTTCGGCCGCGAAGCGCGCACGAATCTGCGCAATGACCAGATCACTGGGCCGGTTCAGGGAAGGCGCGTGGCGGCAGCAGCCGATTTCGGCGCGACATGGCATATCACCACCAAGTTGAATTTCATCGATTCCTTTCACTTTGAGAACTGGCATGACCCCGCGCAGTTCCTCTCCTCGGAATGCTCGTTCTTCAGCGCGAACCTCTTAACGCACGCAAACGTGTTCACGCCCACTGCGACGCCGCCGGCGACGTGCGGCGCTCCAGCCGACGGGGCGGCCGGCACTCCCGTACACTCCACGAGTTCCGGGCCGGACGTTTCGCTGCTTTTGAACAGCAACTTCCTGAAGCAAGACGAGAAGACCAATTTGTCGGAATTTGAATATCAGTTTAATTCCAAGATTGGAGCAAGGCTCGGATTCCGTTACCGGCATCGCGCCATCGGCGACAATTTCTATAGCACGGCCAACGAGATCTTCTACCCGAACAATGCCTCACGCGGGGCCTGCGCGCTCGTCGGAGGGCTTCTGCCCGCGGGGTGCACGCAAAACACCGATGGCTCCATCACTTATATTGTGCCTGCTTCCACTCCCGCACCTGTGGGCTTGACCTTCATTAACGAGTATGCCGGAGTGTTTGGCCTGTGGTTGCGGCCTACGGCCAACTGGCGAATCAGCTTGGACACAGAATTGATGAGCGCAGACAACTCTTTCACGCGCGTCAGTCCACGCCAGTCGCAAGAATACCGGCTGCGTACGAAGTACAAGGTCAGGGACTGGCTTAATCTGAACGGAAGCGTCAACATCTGGGAAGGCCGAAACAACGTATTTGAGGTCAACAACCTCCAGCACAATCGTGCATATGGATTCTCGGCGATGATTCAGCCCAACGAGCGGGTGGGTTTCGAATTGGGGTACGACTACAACGACGTGTACTCGCAAATTCTGATCTGTATTACGAGCAGCGCCGTTCCTGCTGGGCCCTCGACGGTCGGCTGCGCTGGTTTACCTGGCCTCCTGCAGGAGACTTCGGTTTACACAAACAAATCAAATTTCGGCTATTTTGATGCCACCTGGACGCCACTCAAGCGCTTGACTGCGCGGCTGGGCGCAAATCTCACCGGCACTTCCGGCAGTTCGCTCATCAGCATTACTCCTAATGCGCCATCCGGGCCGCTCGATTCGAAATACATGCAGCCGTTCGGCGGGATTGACTATCACATTGCGAAAGGCTGGACAGGAAGGGCGTACTGGGGCTATTACGGCTACCACGAAGACGTGAGCAACGTTGTGCAGGATATTTTCGCTCCGCGGAATTTCCGAGCCAATCTGGTCACGCTTTCCGTACGGTATGCGTTTTAATATGGCGGCCAAGCAGAGAAAAAAACTGCCACGAGCCGATCTTGCAACGAAGGGGAGCACGATGCAAAACAAAGTTATTTGGAGCTACCGGGTAGTAGTTGTCGCAATTCTTTCTGCCGCCGTCTTCCTGGGTCCGGTGGCAAAGGCTGACGACTCCGGGGGGAGCACCTACAAGGCAAAGTGCTCCGCGTGCCACGGCCCGGATGGCAAGGGCGAAACGGCCACAGGCAAATCCATGAAGGTCAAGGACCTTGCTTCGGACGAGGTGCAGAAGTTGAGCGATGCGGACTTATCCGCCGCCATTACCAACGGCAAGGGCAAGATGCCGGCCTATAAGACGCTGACGTCAGAGCAGTTGAAAAGCCTGGTCGCTTACACCCGTTCGTTCGCCAAGAAATAGCCCGAAGTCCTGTTTGAAGCTGGAGGCTGAAGTGCCGGAACCACGGACTTCATTGAGAATTTTAGGGAGTGTGCATCGTTGACTGCGCCTGCTGCGATCCTATATCTGCTCATTCTCCTCAGCATAAGCTTGATTGCGGTGCTCTTCGTGCGGCCTAGTGTGACCGTGACGCGAGGGGGAAAGATCATGGCGTTTCTGGTTCTCTTCTTTCTCCCGGTTTTGTGCGCTTGGATGGGGATTTCCAGCGAGCTCGATCGCTCCAAGAGCACGGCGTTCTGCCTGTCGTGCCACACCATGGAACCGTTCGGAAAAACGCTGCACATCGACGATCCGTCCTACTTGGCGGCGGCGCACTTCCAGAATCATCGTGTGCCGGCCGAAGAGGCCTGCTACACCTGCCACACCAATTACACGATGTTCGGCACGGCAAAAGACAAGATCCGCGGATTGCGTCACGTTTACGTATACTACTTTACGACGCCCCCGCCGGCGGAAAAAATCAAGCTCTACGATGCCTATAACAACCGGGAATGCCTGCATTGCCATGAAGGAGCGCGATCCTTTGAACAGGGAGCGGTGCACAACTCCGACCCGGATTTGTTGCCGGCGATCAAGGCCAACAAAAAATCGTGCGTCTCGAGCGGTTGCCACGATGTAGTGCACAACGTGGGGACGCTTGCGAACGTTAAGTTCTGGAATGGTGGCTCGTGAACCTCAGCGCACATCCAGTCGAACGGCGCTTACAGATTTCCGGCGTGCTGATCATTTTAGGGTTGCTGGTGGAAGCGCTGTGTCTTGCTTGGAAAGGGCCGCTGGCCTTCCTGGTGTTTCTCTGCATAGGCGGCTTGTTTCTATTCGCCGGAATTGCCGTCTATCTCATTTCTTTGGTCTCCGTTCCATCTCCGAAGAATTAGTCCTCATCATTCCGTTCTTCACAGATACCGGCACGAACGTTGCGCATCTCAGACATACTTCCTCGGCGGCATGCTTCCGGAAAGGAAGAGTTGCGGTGTGGTAGTGTGTTCGATGGAAAAAGCGAGAATGCATGGCGATTAAGACGATTATCGAGCCGTTCCGGATCAAGAGCATTGAGCCGATTCGCCGCACCACACGCGAAGAACGCCAGAAATTAATGGAGGCCGCGGGGTACAACCTGTTTCTGGTGGCGTCCGAAGCGATTCTGATTGATTTGCTGACGGATTCGGGAACGGCGGCGATGTCCACGGAACAGTGGGCGGCAATGATGCGCGGCGATGAATCGTATGCGGGCTCGCCGAGCTTCACGCGATTTCGCGATTCGGTGCAAGCCATTTTCGGCTTTCGTCACGTGGTGCCGACGCACCAGGGGCGCGCGGCGGAACGCATTCTGTTCAATGTGATGTGCAAGAAGGGCGACATCGTGCCGAATAACACGCATTTCGACACGACGCGCGCGAACTGCGAGTATGCCGGCGCGGAAGCGCTGGATCTGCCCATTCCGGAAGCGAAAGAGCCGGCATACGTGCATCCTTTCAAGGGGAACATGGACACGGCGTCGCTCGAGAAAGTGATCGAGCGCGAAGGAGCCAAGAAAATTCCGCTGGTGATGCTGACAGTTACAAATAATTCCGGCGGGGGGCAGCCGGTTTCGATGGCCAACGTCCGCGCGGTGAAAGAGATTTGCAGGAAGCGCGGAATCCCACTGTATATCGATGCGTGCCGGTTTGCAGAGAACGCGTACTTCATCAAATTGCGCGAGCCCGGCTACGCGGAAAAGTCCGCTCGGGAGATCGCACGGGAACTGTTTTCGCACGCCGACGGCTGCACCATGTCCGCGAAAAAAGACGGCATGGCGAACATCGGCGGGTTTCTCTGCACCAATGATGACATCCTCGCGCAGCAGCAGAAAGATTTGCTGATCCTGACCGAAGGTTTTCCGACCTATGGCGGATTGGCCGGACGCGACCTGGAAGCGATTGCCGTGGGATTGAATGAAGCGCTCGAAGAGGAGTACCTGGAATACCGGATCGCTTCCACGGCGTTTCTTGGGAACCACATTGCGAATGAAGGCGTGCCGATTGTGCAGCCGCCGGGCGGACACGCCATTTATCTCGATGCCCGGGCGTTCTTGCCTCATATCCCAATTGCGCAATTTCCCGGCGTGGCGCTGGCCAATGAACTTTACCTGGAAGGCGGGATTCGCTCCGTGGAGATTGGATCGCTGATGTTTGGCGAGCACGCACAAATGGACCTGGTGCGGCTGGCGATTCCGCGGCGAGTGTACACGCAGAGCCACATCGAGTACGTCGTGGAAGTGATTCTTGAGGTTTGGCGCAAACGACAGCAGATCCGCGGGTACGAAATCACGTACCAGGCCAAATTCTTGCGGCACTTCAGTGCGAAGCTGAAACCCATTGGAGAATGACCGCCTCGCGTTCATGCCGGAGACCAACCCCTCATGCAGATAAGCATTGATCCCGAGCTGAAGAAAACGTGTGCCAGGACAGCGCTGGGCTCGGTGCAAGCACGCGTCGAAGCGAGCGCGTCGCCCGCCGGGCTGATCGAAGAACTGAACGCGCGCGACGCAGAAATCCAGAAATTGCCTTTCCCGCGGGGCGTGCTGGCGTCGCCGCAAGTGGAGGCGACTCGCGCAGCGTATCGTGCGCTGGGAAAAGATCCGGCGCGATACCGCAACTCTGCAGAAGCGCTGCTGCGGCGCGTGGTGGGAGGGAAAGGATTGCCGCAGATCAATGCGGTCGTGGATGTGATCAATCTCGTGTCGGTGGAGAGCCGCTTGCCGGTCGGGCTGTATGACCTGGGACATGTCGTGGGCGGCATCGTTTTTCGCGCGGGGCGCGCGGGAGAAACGTACAAGGGCATCGGGAAGTATGACTTGAATCTAGAGGGCTTGCCGCTGTTCGCCGACACTGTCGGGCCTCACGGCAGTGCCACGAGCGATTCGGAACGCACGATGGTGACGGCAGAAACGAAAGAGATTCTCGCAATCATCGTTTCTTTCAGCGGGGCGGAGAATCTTGACCGCTGGACGCAAAGACTCGGAGCGCTCCTGCGGCAATATGCCGCCGGCACGGAGATCGCATCAAACATCCTGAAATAAGGGCAACGAGTGCATGAGGTGCCCAATTTCTGGTTATTCTCGGCTAGACAAACTCTGCTAACGACCATGGCCGACCAAGAAATCATTTTACCGTCGAAGACGCGCCCCGAGGGTGGCTACACCGCGAGGAATTGCGCCAGATGGTCCGCGACGCGGTCCACTGTCGCTTCGAGGAAGGAACCAAGCCCAAACTCATGCGGCTGCACATGGTAAAGGATGAGGTCATTGTGGCGTGAAATTGCCGCGTGATCTTTCCGGCGCAGAACTGGCAATAGCCCTGCGGCAGCATGGTTACGCCGAGATCCGGGAAGCCACATTCGCGCGTGATCTACATTCAAAAGCTCAGAACACCAGATTACGATTCTTGCGCACTCACCGTTGAAGGTCGGCACGCTCAGCGGCATACGTCTCGAGGTCGCGACCTATCTCGATATCAGCAAAGAAGACTTCGCGCGAGAACTGTTCGGCTAAATCGCCCACCCGCAAAAGCCGACTAGCGCGAGACGGGTTCGGCGAGCCGGGATTCGCTCGGGGCGACGCGGTGCTTGAGGAAGCCGCGGGCGGCGAGGAGTTCGGCGTTGAGAAGAGCGGCACCGGCGGCGCCGCGGACGAGGTTGTGGGAGAGCAGCGTGAGTTTTACGTCGAGCAGAGGACATTCGCGGACGCGTCCGACGACGGCGGCCATGCCATTGCCGGCGTCAACGTCGCGGCGCGGCTGCGGACGATTTTCTTCTTCCAGTACGACAATGGGATTGCGGACGGCTGTCGGGAGCGATTTGAGGACGGCGTCCACTTCAAAGTTGCGAAGAGCTTCGCGAACTTCGTCGAGTGAAGCGATTTTTTTCAGGCCAATGGAGACACATTCGAGGTGGCCATCGAGGACCGGAACGCGGTTGCAGTGCGCGCTGAGCCCCAGGCCAGCGTCCACGAAACGCGAGCCATCCCATTTGCCGAGGAGCTTCTGCGGTTCCGCTTCCATTTTTTCTTCCTCGCCGCTGATGAAGGGGACGACGTTGCCCTGGATGTCCATGGAAGCCACGCCGGGATAACCCGCCCCGGAGATCGCCTGGAGCGTAACGACGAAAATTTTCTCCAGGCCAAAGGCGTCAGCAAGGGGTTTCAGCACGAGGACCAGCCCGGCAGTCGAACAATTGGGATTGGTGACGATGAAGCCGGTGTCATAGCCGCGATTTTTCTGCTGCAGAGGAATGGCGTCGAGATGCGCGGCGTTCACTTCGGGAATGAGCAGGGGAACGTCGGGATCCATGCGATGATTTTTTGAGTTGCTGACGACGGGATAGCCTGCGCGGGCGAAATCCTCCTCCGCAGTCCCCGCGACGGAAGAATCGAGCGCGGAGAAAACGAAATCGCATTCGAGCGAGGGGTCGAGCCCTTTGACGAGGAGATCCCGCGCGACAGCGGGTATCGGCGTGTCAAGATGCCAGCGAACGGCCTCCGCGTAAGTTTTGCCCGAAGACCGTTCGGACGCGGCGACTTCCGTCAGCTCAAACCAGGGATGTTCGGCGAGCAGCTTCACAAGGCGCTGGCCGACGATGCCAGTGGCGCCCAGGACGCCCGCGCGCCACTTTTTTGGATTGCCCCTCACCGGAGCGCTTTCGCCGAGACTTGCCGATGCGTTTTCCTGCCGCTTCGAGTGCATGTTCTGGTCTCCACTGTTTTGAGATGGTGAACTCACGCCACACCGCCGCGCTGCGATGACCCTGCAAAAATCTGAATTGGAGCCTGCGAACTTCCCTCAGAAGTCCTAGCTGAACGGGGCGAGCCGATGCGCGTGCCACGCGCCAGAGGATTAAACGTATTGCGGACCCAGACGACCATTTCCGTTTCCGCGGCCAGCGGCAAAACTTTCGCGTGAAGGACTTTCGCGCCGCTGGCGGCGAGGGCATGGGCTTCGTCGTAGCTCAGTTCGTGCAACAGCCTGGCTTCGGCGGACTCTTTCGGGTTCGCGGTATAGATGCCGTCCACGTCGGTCCAGATGACGAGTTCATCGGCATCCACGACGTGGGCGATGATCGCGCCGGAAAAATCCGAGCTGTTGCGGCCGAGAGTGGTGATCCGCCCGTCGGGAGTCGCCCCGATGAATCCGGTGACGACGGGAACGATGCCTTCCTGAAGCAGCGGAAGAAGAATGGCGCGCCCGCGTTCTTTGGTTTGTTCGAGATGCGGCTGGGCATCGCGGAAGTTGTCGCAGGTCAAAACGAATTCCGAGGAGGTGACAGGCACAGCGGAGATCCCGAGCTTTTCGAGCGCGGCGGCGAAGAGCCGGGCGCTGAAGCGCTCGCCGAACGAGGCCAGCCGGTCGAAAAGTTCGGCGGTGACAGCTACGCGATCCTGAACGGGAACTTCGTGAAGAAGGTCACAGCCGAGGAGCTGGAGTTCGCGGCGGACACGCAGGTCATCGTCTTCATCCAATTGCAAATCGCCCAGAACGCTGAGATGGAGATCCAGGACGTGTTCCGCTTCGCGGCGGGCGTAGGCGAGCTTGCCTTGCGCGAGAGCGTGAGCGATGGAGAGCAGATGATCAGTGACGCCCTTCATGGCGGAGACAACCACGGTAACGCGTGAATCGCGCGTGGCGGCGCGGACAAGACCTGCAGCATTGAGCATGCGATCCGCGCCGAGCAGCGAACTGCCGCCAAACTTAAAGGCGGCGGCATTCACGGCTTGCTTCTGGACCCCGCCGGCGTAGCACACCACACCGGCGGGGCTGCGTTCCGCTTCTAACTCTTCCTGCACATCTTCGAGACTCATGGTCTGCGCTCCTCGATCGGTTCCGCTGGAGCGTCTCTGGAGGGGGCTAAAAGAAGAAACCCACCGCCAGGTTCGCTTCTGGCGGTGGGTTGGAAACTTTTTCTTACCTTGCTAGCTGTTTCTCCACGCGCCCGAAGCGGAAATAGTCTTCTTAGTCGTAGTCGAGGTAATCGACATGGACGACTTGGACGTAATTCGCTTCGTGGCGATGGACATCATCACGGGAGAAGAATAGCACAGGGGTGCTTGCGAGAAAAGCGAATTTTTGTGACAGGGAAAAAGGTGCTGTGCGGGTCAACGCCGCCGGCCAAGGGAGGAGCTTTGGCCGATCCTCCGCAAAAACGGGGCTCCCATCGCTCGCACTGGCCTCCCTACAGGTTTTTCCTTAGTCCGCACGAACAGTTTTCCCACAAACACGCCAAAAAACGAAACCACTGGCGCTGCGCCCGTGACCCGCTAACCTTGATGGGCGACACATTTGTATATTGAAAAAAAGGAATGGCAACAGAAGTTCCATCTCGAAACCAAAGGTGAAGGGATCATGTTGAAAACTGGGAACGCAAAAAAACGCGCGCTGGCGACGCTGGGGCTGCTGCTTGGCCTCACGGGCGAAACCATCCTCGCACAACAAGAGAGAAAGGTGCTTGAGAATCCAACGCCGGATTATCCTGCGCTGGCAAGAAAGATGCGCATCACCGGGACAGTAAAGGTCACCGCGCTCGTCGGTACGGATGGGCTGGTCAGGGATGTGCAGGTCCACGGAGGAAATCCCGTTCTCGTGCAGGAAGTTGAAAACACGCTCAAGAAGTGGAAGTACGTGCCGGCAAGCTACGAAACCAAAATAGAATTGGAATTCAGGTTTTAACGGCAAGACGGAGCGAGTTTGCGGAGTGTGGTTCACTCAGAGGCAGATGCCGACGGTGGCGTTCGATCCGCGGCAAGCAATCTGTAAACTTCAGGCAACGGCCAGTCCGATTTGCGGGCTGGCCGTTTGCATTTGCAGCGAGCCATCGGCGCAAGCCGGCAGTGAAAGGCTGGCGTCTGGCAAGATTGAGTCAGTGAGCCTCGAACACAAGGCTGGAGCAAGTGAGGCCGGATTCGGCTTTCTGCAGCTCGGAGATATCAAGCGGAGTGACGTGGAAGCCGCGGGCTTCGATACGGGCGCGTGTGAGCGGGAACGATGCCGGGAAAATGATGGTGCCGCCGAGGGCCAGGGCGTTGGCGGCGTGCGGCTCAGCCGGATCGACGTCTATCGACTCGTACCCGGCAAGCGGCGCGGCATCAAACCACGCGCGGTTGGCAAGGAGCGTATTGCGGCCAAGGTGCGTGACGGCAGACTTGAGATGCAAACAGCCCGTGACGGGCACGCCGACAACGTGGTAGTTGTGCGGTCCAAGAATGGCAGAGAGCTGGCGCAGCCCCTCCGCATTGCTGCGCTGGGTGAGGCCGACAAAAAGCTTGCGCTGGATTCGCAGCACGTCGCCACCTTCGAGAGTGCCAGGAAGGGTGACGTGTTCGAGCGCGCGGAACTTGGCGAGCGCGCGCGCCAGTGACGGCGCTTCGCGACGCCGCGTCTCCGTACCCAGCGGAAAGATCACGGCCAATTCATCGAGGACGATGGCGGGATCTTCGACAAACATGGAGTCTGGAAGATCCCGTTCGGCGCGCAGAGAAATAACGCGCGCGCCCAGTTTTTCGAGAAGAGTTTCATACGCGTGATGCTGTTGCTGAGCCTTTGCCAGATCGATCGGCTGGCGGTCAATGAAGGAAATCTCACAATTGACGATGGCCGGGCTGACGGCGCGCGTTATGGCGGTGAGCATCTGGAATGTAAAAGTTTACATGAGAATCGCGAGAGGTGAACAATCGTTGAAGGACTGCGTCCGGCAGAATAGACTCTAAGGCCGCGAACAATGGTTCGGGAGGCATGAATGACGGACTCGATTCGAAGGGCGGCGGCGATTGTCTTGTTGTTTCTTGGGGGAGCGGCACTGTGGTGGGCAGGGAACAGCACAACCAGTGCGGCGGCGGCAAACGACGTCATGGTGGCGATGATCGCGGCCGCCAGAGAACACGCAGCGGAAAATGATCCGCGTCTGAAGGGCGGGTCGCGGTTCGAAGAGGGCGGGTGGATTTACATGCATCTGGAGGGCGACCCGGGCGCGATTGGCTATCAGCACGGGTATTTACTTGCACCGGAGATCGAAGATGCGTTCGCGGCGGTCAGCGCGGGGATGATGCATTCGACGGAGCGGGACTGGGAGTTCTTCCGGAAGGCGGCGCACGAAATGCTGTGGCCAAAGATCGAGCCGGAGTACCAGCAAGAACTGCAGGGAATCGTCGACGGATTGCGCGCGCGCACGGGTTCGAAACTGGACCTGGACGACATCGTGGCGTTGAATGCCTTTGAGGAACTGCCGGACTATTACGTGCCTTGGCTGAATAAACAGCAAAAGGTGGCCAGGGCGCCTAACTTGAAAAGCCCGGGGAATTGCAGTGCGTTTGTGGCCACGGGAAGCTGGACGAAAGACGGATTGATCGTCATGGCGCACAACAACTGGACCAGCTACATGAACGGCGAACGCTGGCGGATCGTGTTCGACATCGCGCCGAAAAGGGGCTATCGAATTCTAATGGATGGATTTCCGGGAGTGATTGCGAGCGACGATGATTTTGGAATCAACAGCGACGGACTGATGGTGACGGAAACTACGATTACGCAATTCGAAGGCTGGGACCCGCGCGGCAAAGCGGAATTTGTGCGCGCGAGAAAGGCGCTGCAATACGCAGGCTCGATCGACGATTACACAAAGATCATGCTCGACGGGAACAACGGCGGATACGCGAACGACTGGCTGCTGGGCGACCGCAAGACGGGGGAGATCGCACAGCTTGAGCTCGGGCTGAAGGCCTACAAACTGTGGCGGACAAAAGATGGCGTGCTTGCGGGATCCAACTGGGCGCGTGATCCGAAAGTGATAAAGGAGGACACGCCGCAGTTCGATCCCAATAATAAGGAGAGTTCACCGAATGCGCGGCGTGCGCGCTGGGACGGCTTGCTAAAGGAAAACAAGGGAAAGATCGACGTCGCGCTTGCGGAACAAATGCTGGGCGACCACGCCGATAGCTTTGAGAAGAAGGAAGATGTCAATGAGCGGACGCTGTGCGGGCATGTGGACGCATCGCCGCGCGGAGTGAAGGAATGGGCGTGGACGCCGTTCTATCCGGGCGGAGCCGTCCAGGGAAAAGCTACCGATGCGGCGATGGCCAAGGAAATGCGCATTGTGGCGCGCGTGGGGCATCCCTGCGGCGGGAATTTTCTTGCAAAACCATTCCTCGCGGCGCACCCGGAGTACGCCTGGCAGGAGCCTTATTTGCGGGATATGAACGCAGGACCGTGGACGGAGTTCCGGTCCAACCAAACGGCCGACAAGTAGGAATCCGTTTAAAGTTCGGAAGAATCCGGCGCGAGCGAGAGGATCGCGGATGGTCTGGAGGACATGGGCGAAGTTCGAGAAATCCAGAGCCGCGTGATTCCGGCCCCCAGAAGCATTCCAGCAAGGATTAAACCAATGACGCCGAGGATGATCCAGGTGTCTGACTTTGAGAACACCGGCCGGCCCGCCGCAGCTGGCTCTTCATTCGCGGAAGTAGCGGATGCCTCCGGGTGCGCGAACGGGGACGACACCGACTTGTCCGAGACTTCCGGTTGCACTAGCAGGCAGTAGCCCCGGCGCGGAATGGTCTCAATGTAAGTCGGTTTGTCGGAAGAATCGCCCAGCGCCTGGCGCAGCTTATTCACCGTGGTATTTACATTGGCATCGTAATTGACGTGTGTATCCGCGGGCCAGAGGCGCATGCGCAGCTCTTCCCGCGTGACGACCTCACCCGGCTTCTCGAGAAGCGCCACGAGAACCTGATAGACCTTGCCTTGAAGTTTCAGCCGGGCACCATTGCGCGTCACTTCCTGCCGATGCTGGTCCATTTGGAACGGCCCGAAATGGACATAGCGACCGGTAGAAAGGATGGGCCCCTCCGAGGTCGTCGGTTCATCCTGTTCCTGCATGGAAATGACTTCCGGTGACATGGACCTCCACCCTTGTTTGTATAGACGCAAGATCCCGCCGGGTGTTTTCAAGTAGTACGAGGAATTCTCAGCATTTGTTGCCTCAATGAATAAGGATGATAGGAAAGGATCAAGTTCGCCGTTGACTCTCTAGCAATCGGGATAATGCATACCTGAATGCATAGATTTAGAAACAATTTATATGAATTAGTGGAAGTTTCCAGGTGCGAAGGAGCTTACCCTTCAAATCCTGGATCAGGGAAGATCCAGGTCCAGAGCGTAAATGTCCGTAAGCCCGCGCTCAACCATCACGTAAAGGGAACCGTCCTGCCCAAGACCGCTGAAGATGCAATGCGCTGGGCTGCTGCGAAGAATCTCGCCGCAACCAAAGACTCGTTCCACCTGCTGGTTCGCGAGCTTTACGCGAAATATGGCTTGTTCCGTATCGAGTTGATCCTGGAAGTAAATTGCCGAAGAGTCGGAAGCCCAGAAAGGGGCACCCAGGAACCCTCCTTGAGCGAACTCGGTCCATTTTTCCGTCTGGAAATCGTAAAGAACAAGACGGTGATTCGTTTCGTCCAGAGCGGCAACGTACCTTCCATTCGGCGACCAGCGCGGCGCAATCAATCCCCGCGAATCAGGGAGCAGCGTCCATTCACCGGTGCTCGATTTGAACAGGTAAATTCCGAATTTGGGTTGCGTTTTCTGTTCGCGCATGCTGACGGCGATTTGCGTGCCGTCCGGCGACCAGTCCGCGTCGGACGCTTCGCGGCCTTCCGGCAGAACCGCGCGCAGCCCGCCGCCATCCGCGGAGAGAAAATAAATCTGGCGCAGATATCCAGGCCGCACGCCCGTGAACAGAATTTGCTTCCCGTCGCGGGACCAGTGAGGGGCGGAAGCAACCAACGGAGGCTTGGTCAAACGAAGGCGCTGGTTCCCATCAATGCTACTGCGCCATAGCGAGCCGTCGGGACGATCGGTGTAAAGCGCCAGGTGCCCATCGGGAGAGACCCCGGCTTCTTCGGCGTTGGCGTTCAGAATCAACGATTCGGCGTGATGCGATTGCGGTTCGATTTTTTGCAGCTCGCGATGAGAGCGGAAGCTGAACGCAAAGACGCGCGAACCCGCTTGCGCTGGAATGGCGACATGCAGGGAATCGGGACCATGCGTCAACTGCACGGGATCGTGATGCGAGCGTCGAAACCAGTTCCAGGCTTCGCGAATACCCCAGAGATTGCAGTCGTACGTTTCGCATCCGGAGAAGAGAAAGTACCTGCCATCGGCAGTCCACTGACCAGCGGACTGCGAGGTAGGCGTTCTGCCGCTCGCAAGAATCGGATGTAGTCCGGAGCCATCCGCAGCCATTTCCCAGACCGCCTGAGAACCGTCTTCGCGGCGGTCCATGCTGAATCGGATCAGTTCACCGTCGGGAGACCACGCCGGAAAATGCGGAAGTCCCGGACCGTGGGCCAGCTCATGCAGTTGAGTTCCGTCGGGGTGAACGGCATAGAGGCTTCGCCCTCGGACAAATACAATTTGGCTCCCATCCGGGGACCACGCGGGATCGTGGCCAACGGCTTCACCCATGCGCCGTGGTTGGCCACCCTGCACGGGCCAGAGCCAGAGCGGCATCTCGTCGTCGCGCCTGGTGAACTGCCCGATCAGAAACTGTGAATGATCGGGCGAAATGGCAAAGATGCGAGTGTTTTCAAACGGCGCAGCGAGCTTTTCGGCGTTGCCGCCTTCGACGGAAGTTTGCATCAGATTCCAGTGTCCGCCGTCGCGCTCCAGGAAGAAAATTCTTGTGCCATCGGAAACGATGCCGCCCCATTCATCAATTCCGCCCGCATTGGTGATGCGCGTCATGCGCTCGACGCTGGGACGCGGGACAGGATACACGATAAAGAAGAGAAGCCAGGATCCGAACACAATCGCGCACGAGAGAAGAGTGATGTCGGTCCACTTGGCGGCAAGCTCGGCCTTCCTTCTTTCCTTCGAAAGTTCCGCAGCACGTTCAGGCGAGAACTCAGGTTGCAAATGCATGCGAACTTCGAGGGTTTCGTCGGATGTCTGGGAGGAATCGTTTGGCGATAGGACCGCGACAGCGGGAGAACCTTGGACGGACTGCACCGGTGCCAAAAAACGATAGCCCTGCCGCGGGACGGTTTCAATAAATCTTGGGTTTTCCGCGTCATCCTGGAGGGCCGCGCGAAGTTTTTTCAAGGCAGCGTTGAGGCTGCCATCAAAATTGACGTGCGTACCTTCCGGCCACAGCTCTTGCCGAAGGTCTTCCCGAGTCACAATTTCGCCAGGCTTTTGCAGCAGCAGGGCGAGTATTCGGAAGGGTTGTTCCTGTAGCTTGACCCGCACGCCCTGGCGGAACAACACACCCGGGAGCAGATCCACCTGATATAGGCCGAACCGAAGCGAAACCTTGGGGTCGATTCCGGGTTCCACGAGAAATTAATCCCCCAAATTGAACCGGGGGAATATAACACGCCAACCACTTCCAGAAAAGAGGTTAGTTCATTTACATACGTAAAATACTGACTGCATTAGCTTTATCAGGTCATGGTAGTTTCAGAGTTAGTTCGTTTGACGCTGTCAAGTCGTTCAAGATAAGGATTGTAACTGTCCCGTCGTGGATCGGGTTCTTCCGTCAACTGATTGCTTCGGGAACCTAGACGTCACTAGGAGGACTTGGGGAATACACAGTTTGAAAGCCCGTAGTCCCAAGAACCATCGAAGTATCCGCGTCCGCGCCCTCTGAACCAATCCTACCGTAAGAGTCGGGCGCGGATATTTCGAGCCTATCGGATCCTACCTCTGACGCCACCTTTTGTTTCGAGCTTCCAATGATATAGCCTCCCCCGAGCTTGAAAATTGCATGCGTTAAATCTCTACCTGCCGCAATCGGGAAACGTCGCGGATGGTTACCCCCAGGGAATCCTGATTTTTCGCTTGACACTATGGCGTGAGCCGATATAGCGTAGGACGACTGAATGGATCCTCACAGGAGCTGACATCCTTGGGCGCCGCACAAAACAATCCGGATCCTCACGGGCCGCTCACGCCAGCGATGTTCCATGTGCTGCTGGCGCTGGCTGGCGATGACCTGCACGGCTACGCCATCCTAAAAGAGGTCGAGCTTCGCACGGGCGGAAAAGTCCGCCTGAGCACGGGCACGTTGTACGGAATTATCAAGCGCCTGCTGAATGATGGCCTCATCGCCGAGCTGCGTTCCCGGCCGGCGGACTCGGACGACGATGAACGCCGCCGCTATTACCGATTGACGCCGCAAGGCCGCCAGGTGGCCGCCGAGGAAGCCGAGCGCATGGATGAAGTGCTGTCCATCGCCAGGTCGCGCAACCTGCTGAAGAAAACGCGCACGGCCTAACAGGATTCCCGGAGCCGGGCGAGTCGGTTCCGGATAAAACGAGTGGTCCGAAGCGCGGCGCGTGGTGGCGCCCCAGGAGGACGCCATGGCTGCAAGCGGTTCCCGCGCGACGCGATTGTATCGAACGCTTCTGAAACTTTTGCCATTCGATTTCCGGAGCGATTTCGGCCCGGAGATGGAAACGGTCTTCCACGAACAACACCAGGAAGCGGGACGCCGTGGCGGAGCCCCGGGTGTTCTGCGCCTGTGGTGGGAAACGATCGTGGGAATTTTCAAGACCGCGCCCAGCGAGCACGCCGCCATGTTCGCGCAGGACGCGCGCTTTGCGCTGCGCATGATGCGCAAGAATCCAGGCTACACGCTGGCGGCCGTGCTCACGCTGGGCCTGGGAATCGGCGTCAATTCGGCGATCTTCAGCGTCGTCCATGCGGTCCTTCTGAAACCATTGCCGTACGAACACGGCGATCGCCTGGTGACACTGGAACAGCAGGCGCCGCGCGCGGGACTCCTGCGCCAGCCCTTTTCGGTAGCGGAAACCAATGACTACCGCGCGCAAAGCCATTCCCTGGATGGCCTGGTCGAATACCACAATATGAATTTTATCCTGCTGGGGCGGAGCGAACCGGAGCGCGTGGAAACCGGCGTGGTTTCCTGGAATTTTTTCGACGTATTTGGAGTCAAGCCGCTCTTCGGCCGCGCGTTTCGTCCGGCGGATGAGCAGCCCGGCGCTCCCGCGGTCTTGATGCTTAGTTACGAATACTGGATCCGCAGTTTTGGCGGCGATCCCACGATCGTGAACAAAACGTTCACCATGAACGACAAGCCCCATATGGTCATTGGCATCCTGCCGCCGGTGCCGCAATATCCCAATGAAAACGATGTGTACATGCCAACGACGGCGTGCCCGTTCCGTTCGCGTCCCGCGTTCATCGCCAACCGCCAAGCGCGCATGATGCAAGTGTTCGGCCGCATGAAGCCGGCCATGAGTGTGAGCCAGGCGCAAGCGGACTTGAACAATGTCGCGGCCAATCTGCAGCAGGCATACCCCAAGGATTATCCGCCGGCCTATGATTACTCCATCCGCGCGGCTTCGCTCGAGGAAGAGCTCACGCACAACGCGCGCCCGACGATGCTGGTGCTTCTAGGCGCGGCAGGATTCGTGCTTCTTATCGCCTGCGCCAACGTGGCGAACCTGAACCTCGCGCGCATGGTGCGCCGCGAACGCGAATTGGCTGTCCGTGCAGCGCTGGGTGCCGGGCGCGTGCGCATGTTCCGCCAATTGCTGACGGAAAGTTCCCTGCTCGCGCTGATCGGCGGCGGGCTGGGACTTCTTTTTTCCTGGGGCGCGCTGGATATTCTGGTGAGTTTTGCCTCACGCTTTACGCCGCGGGCGCGGGAAATTCACATGGACAGTGCCGTGCTGCTGTTTACGCTCGCTGTGGCCGTGCTCACCAGCGTGCTTTCCGGAACGGCGCCGGCGCTGGCGGCGCGTGAAACCGTCGTGGGCAGCCTGAAAGAAGGCGGCACGCATTCCACGATTGGCATCGGCCGGCGCAGGATGCGGAGCCTTCTGATCGTCGCGCAAGTAGCCGTGTCGTTTCTTCTTCTGATTGGGGCGGGATTGATGCTGCGCAGCTTCGCCAAGCTGCAGCACGTGGACCCGGGCTTCCAGCCGGAAAACGTCCTGACCATGCAAATTGGTTTGGATTTCACCAAGTACAACACCGACGACAAGCAGCGCGCCTTCTTCGAAACGCTTCTCGACAAGGTCCAGTCGCAGAATGGAGTGAAGTCGGCAGCGGCCTCCATGATGATTCCTCTTACTGCCGACATGCAGATGATGGGGGATTTCCTGATCGAAGGGCAGACCCCCGTGCCCGGGCAAGCGCTTCCTGTCGCGGATTTTCGCGTGGTCAGCGAAAACTATTTCGACACATTGCGCATTCCAGTTCTGGAGGGCCGCGCGTTCACGCGTGCGGACCGTCCCGGTGTTCCGAACGTGGCTATCGTCAATCGCACTGCCGCGCGGCATTTCTGGGGCACAGAGGATCCCCTCAGAAAACGGTTCTCCACGGACGGCGGAAAAACTTGGACGCAGATCGCCGGGGTCACAGGCGACGTCAAGCAGTACGGATTGGACAAAGACGCCGCCGACGAAATTTACGTGCCTATGGCCCAGAATCCCCTTCGAGATGCCATCCTGGTCGTCAAGACGACGGTTGAGCCGATGAGCGTGGCGCGTGGAATCATCGAACTTTTATACGCGGTGGACCCCAACCAACCCGCGGCCCGGGTGCGCTCCATGGAGCAGGTGCGCGCCGAATCGGTTGCGGCGCCGCGGCTCACGGCCAGTCTGCTAAGTCTTTTCGCCTTGTTGGCGCTGGCCATTGCCGCAACGGGGATCGGCGGCGTGATGGCGCTGGCCGTCGGCCAGCGGAGGCATGAGATCGGCGTGCGCATGGCCATCGGCGCGCGCCCTGGGGAAATTCTCCGCATGATTTTGGGCCAGGGCATGGCGCTTGCCATCGTGGGCATCGCGCTTGGCCTGTTTGGCGCCTTTGCGCTCACGCGGCTCCTGCAAAAACTCCTCTTCGAGGTAGGCCCGACGGATCCACTGACGTTTGTGGGAGTGGCTCTCGTGTTGAGTGCGGCCACGCTGCTGGCGTGCTACGTGCCGGCACGGCGCGCGGCTCGAGTGGATCCAATCATCGCGCTCCGCATGGAGTAGCTCGTAGGACAGACATTCTTGTCCGTCCTATTCGGATGAAAACTCAGAGTAAAGAGGACAGGCAGGAATGCCAGTCCTACTTTGTTGGCCACAAAGACAGCGAGTCTGCTAAACTATACGTTGCTCGACCGCACCTGAGAACACGGAGAATCGATCCGGGCTGCTGGTTGTTTCAGCAGCTATTTTTGTCTTTAGAGGACTTGCGCCCCGGCTCGGTTGGGGCCATGAAACGCAGAGATTATGAGTCAACAGATTCGCAACATCGCCATCATCGCGCATGTGGACCACGGCAAGACAACGCTGGTCGACGGCATGCTGCGCCAAAGCGGGATTTTCCGCGCCAACGAGGCCCTGGTCGAGCGCGTAATGGATTCGAACGACCTGGAACGTGAGCGTGGCATCACCATTCTGGCCAAGAACACGGCGCTCTTTTTCCACGACACGAAAATCAACATCGTGGACACACCCGGCCACAGCGATTTCGGCGGCGAAGTGGAGCGCGCGCTGCGCATGGTGGACGGCGTCGTCGTGCTGGTGGACGCCAGCGAAGGGCCGCTGCCGCAAACGCGCTACGTCCTGCAAAAGGCTTTGGCGGCCAAGCTGCCTCCGGTGATCGTGCTCAACAAAATCGACCGCACCGACGCGCGGCCAAAGGAAGTTCTCGACGAAATCTACGACCTTTTCATCGATCTCGACGCCACGGAAGACCAGCTCGATTTCCCCGTGATTTACACCAACGCGCGCGATGGCGTCGCGCACGCGAAACCAGGCGACAGTTCGAAAGATCTGCTTCCGCTCTTTGAAGCGATTGTGAAGCACATTCCCGCTCCTCCGGGCGATCCGGAAGGCGTGCTGCAAATTCAGGTGATGAACCTGGATTACAGTGAATTCCTGGGACGCATCGCCATTGGGCGCGTTTTCAACGGCACGCTGAAGCGCGGCGCGGACGTGGGCATCGTCAAGCTGGATGGCAAGCTGGTGCCGACGCGCATCACCAAGCTGTATACCTTTCGGGGCTTGGAGCGCGATGAAGCGCAAGCCGTCCCGGCCGGAGATCTCGTGGCCATTGCCGGCGTCGAGGGTATCAACATCGGCGAAAGCATCACCGATTTGGCCAACCCGATGCCGCTGGAACCGCTGCTGATCGACGAACCCACCCTGGCGATGATTTTTACCGTCAACAGCAGCCCGCTTTCCGGCAAAGAGGGAAGCTACCTTACTTCACGCGACCTGCGTGACCGCCTGCAAAAAGAACTCCTCACCAACGTGTCCATTCGCGTCGAAGATACGGACACGCCGGAGTCCTTCCGTGTACTGGGGCGCGGCGAACTACAGCTCGCCATCTTGATCGAGACAATGCGCCGTGAAGGCTTCGAATTGATGGTAGGCAAACCCGAAATCGTCACGCGTACGGAAAACGGCAAGAAACTCGAGCCGCTCGAGCGCCTGGTCATCGACGTCCCGGAGAATTTTATCGGCATCATCATGGAGACGGTGGGCAGCCGCCGCGGCGAGATGATCAAGATGAGCAATCACGGCTCCGGCCGCGTGCGCCTGGACTTCAAGATTCCCTCGCGCGGGCTCATCGGGCTTCGCAGCCAGCTATTGACGGACACGCGCGGCACGGCGCTGATTCATTCGATTTTCGAAGGCTGGATGGAATACGGCGGAGAGATGGCGCTCCGCCCAACGGGCGCGTTGGTCGCGGACCGCAGCGGTCCCTCCACTGCGTTTGCGCTGTGGAACATCCAGGAGCGCGGCGAGCTGTTCATCGGCCCCGCGATTGAAGTCTACGAGGGAATGATCGTCGGCGAAAATTCGCGCGAGCAGGATATGGACGTCAACGTCACCAAGGAAAAAAAGCAGACCAACATGCGCTCGTCCAGCGCCGACGAAGCCATCCGCCTGATTCCGCACCGCGAGCTGAGCCTCGAGCAGGCCATCGAATTCATCGCCGACGACGAGTTCGTCGAAATCACGCCGAAATCCATCCGCCTGCGCAAAAAAGTTTTGCAAGCCAACAAGCGCCCGCGCCGCTGGCAGGAGATCCGCGCCAGCCAGGCCACCACGTAACTCCAGCTTGGCCTAAATCTCCTAGTGCGCTGATTTTTCGAGCAGCTCCGCCAAATACTGCTTCCACACAACCGCTCGCGTGTGGGTCCCATGGCCGCGCGTTTCATCACTGATGGGCAGAAGGACAAACCGGCCGTTCTTTACTCGTTTGATTTCGCGGTCGGCGATGCCCAGCTCGGGCGGATTGATGAAGTCATCCGCGGAATTGATGTACATGACCTGTGCGGTGATTTTCTCGAGCTGCGGCGAAGGATCGTAATTGCGCGAAGCATTTACCTGGTACAACAAGTCGTTGGCATCCAGCCCGGCCAAGTGCGACTTGAAATAATCATCCAGATATTTGTCCGCGGCATCCCGCGCAGGAAGCGTTTTCTGCATGTACAGCGGCGCGCTCCCGGCGATCAACAGAAAATCCACGGCGGTGCGCATCGCCTGCTGCGGCTCCGCCAGGTATTCTCCGCCCTTCCAATCCGGATCATTGCGAATCGCGTCCATCACCATCTTGCGCCAGACCCGGTTGCGCCCGGCGATTTGAACCGGCTGGCACGCCATCGGCATGAGCGCGTCCATGAAATCCGGATACGTTTCTCCCCACACAAAGGAATGCATGCAGCCCATGGACGTTCCGAAGAGCAGGCGCAGGTGGTTTACGCCCAGTCCTTCCGTCAGCAGGCGATAGTGGCCCAAGACCATGTCGTCATAGTCGTATTGCGGAAAACGCGCGTGCAATCCGTCGCTGGGCTTCGACGATTTGCCGTGGCCGACGCCGTCCGGCAGGATAATGAAGTAGCGTGTGGCATCGAGCAGCTGGCCGGGCCCGAACAATTCCCCGGCAAAGATGGGCGAGAGGAATTGATGGCCGGTGCCGCCCGTGCCGTGAAGGATCAAGACGGCATTGGTGACGCGGCCTTGCGCGTCGCGCGCGGGCTTCCCGAGCGTGGTGTAGTGAAGCCGCAATTCGGGCAACGACTCGCCGGATCGAAATTTGAAATTCTTGACGACGTAATCGCCTTCCGTAGTGGCGGGAATTGCCGCTTGCTGGCCAGCGGAAGGAAGACTTGTTAAAACATAGATGGCCGCAAGCAAACTAGAAGCACGAACCAAGGATGCATTCATTAGGCCCCTCTTTCGGGAAAGAATCTAGCACACTCCGCGCGGGAGTCCTTGCCCTGAACGGCGGACAAGAACAGGCAACAACCATTCTGTGAGAATATCCCGAGGAACAGTCCCGTACTGTACAACTGCAAACTGGCACTCCCTGCAAAGAATGATGTAAAGTCATGGGTTCGAGTGCAGGGGCGCCGGAAACGCCGCATCCATTTGCCTCATAGCGGGGCGCGGCGGCCGCTTCCGGCATGGTTCATCAAGGAGACTGATGGCATCCGCGAGTGATCGACCCACAGGTACGGCCGTAGCAACGCATCCCACAATCGTCGCGACGGCGACGGCGCTTCCTCCCCACACGATCACCCGGGACGACGTGAAGGTCTATATGGGGCGCGTGTTCGATATTCCCGAACGTAGGCTCGAAGCGATGATGAGCATCGTGGACAACGCGCAGGTGCACACGCGCCGCTCGATTTTCCCCCTCGACTACACCATCGAGCCGCGCCCGCTGGAAAAGACGAACAATGAATACATCGAGCACGCCGTAAAACTTGGACGGGAAGCCGCTGAGAAATGCCTGGAGCGCGCCGGCCTGAAGCCGGAGGACATCGACCTGATCATTACGGTGTCCTGCACAGGCTTCATGATTCCGTCGCTGGATGCGCACTTGATCAACTTGATGGGTTTTCGTTCGAACGTGCGGCGAATGCCTTTCACCGAACTTGGCTGCGCCGCGGGTGCCATGGCTCTGGGCCGTGCCGCCGATTTCCTTTCAGCGCACCCCGGCGGAAACGCCCTGATCATCGCGGTCGAGCTTCCATCGCTGACCTTCCAGCGCAAAGACATTTCGCAGGCCAATCTGATTTCATCGATCCTCTTTGGCGACGGCGCGGCGGCCGTGATCGTCAGCGGAAAACCATCTCGGGGGCCGAAGATTCTCGTTTCGGAGACCTACACGTTTCCCGATTCGCTGGGCGCCATGGGCTTTGACCTGAAGGATTCCGGCTTCCATATTCTGTTGGCCAAGGATGTCCCGGAAATGATCGGTCAGAAAATCGGCGGCCTGGTATCCGGCTTCCTGGAGCGCCACGGCCGGAAGCGCGAGGAAATAAAAGGATGGATCCTGCATCCCGGCGGCGCGCGCCTGCTGGGAAACGTAGAAACCGAGCTGGGCCTGAAGAAGTGCGATACTCAGCCTTCCTGGGACATTCTCGGCAACGTGGGGAATCTCTCGAGCGCCACGATCCTTTTCATCTTGCAGGAGTGGCTGGAAAAGCGGCCGCTCAAGTCCGGTGAGTACGCCATGGCCGCGGCGTTCGGACCCGGCTTCAGCGCGGAGTTTCTGCTATTGCAATGGACCTGAGCACCATCGCGTTTCTCGCTTTGCTCCTCCTTGTAGCTCTGCTGCGGCTCGCAGAGCTGCGCATCTCCAAGCGGCATCAGCAGGAAATGATCGCGCGGGGAGCGGCGAAAGTGGAGGAACCGAGATTTCGCTGGATGGTTCTCCTGCATACCGCCGTGCTCGTAGGAGCGGGCGTCGAAGTCGTCGTCCTGAAGCGTCCCTTCATCCCCTGGCTGGCTGCGCCGATGTTCCTTGTATTTCTCGCCGCTAACGCGGTGCGCTGGTGGGTCATCCGCACGCTCGGCGAGCATTGGAACGTACAGGTCATGGACTCCACGCGCCTCGGCGTCGTGACCTCTGGACCTTTTCGCTACGTCCGGCATCCTAATTATGCGGCGGTTTTTGCCGAGATGCTGGCCCTGCCTTTGATTCACACGGCCTGGATCACCGCCGCGGCGGGAGCGATTGCGCACATGGCCGTCCTGGCGCAACGTCTCTCCACGGAAGAACGCGTGCTCTTCGCCAATCCCGACTATCGCGCGGCGATGACCGGCAAGCCGAGGTTCTTACCCGGCCTCTTCTGACAAGAAAGTTCCGAATGCGCTTTCGAATTTACACCGCGGCATGCCTCTTGCTACTTGCGGCGGCAGCCTGCCCCGCCGCTTCGAACGAAGGAGCCGGCACTCCGGCGTTCAACTCCGTGCCGGAACTCGCGGCGGGATTTCATTCGCTCTACACGCTGAACTTTTCCGGAGCGCGCGAACAATTTGACACTTGGGAATCGCAGCATCCGGAAGAGCCGTTCGGCGAAATCGCCGTTGCCGCCAGCTACCTCTTCGAGGAACTCTACCGTCAAGGCGTACTCTCCAGCGATTTCTTCTTGAACGAAAAGAGATTTCTGCATGGAATTGAAGGGAAACCCGATCCCGGGCGGATGAAGAGTTTTCAGGAAGCGCTGGAAAAGGCGCGAAGACTTGCCAAAAAGCGCCAGTCCAGTAACGCCAGGGATGCGGAAGCTTTTTTCGCGCTGGCCCTGGCCTCGGGAATGGAATCGAACTCCGACATGATGCTCAAGAAGCAGCACGTCGAAAGCCTGAAGCGGCTCAAAGAGGCCAACGAGTACGCCAAACAATTACTCACGGAGCGGCCCGACGCCAACGACGCTTATGTTGCCCTGGGCTCGGCCAATTACATCATCGGCAGCTTGTCCGGCGGCACGCGCTTCATGCTGTGGTTCGGTGGGATCCACGGCGACAAGAGGCTCGGCATGGAACAACTTCGAAAAACGATTGACGGCGGGCTGTACCTGCAACCTTTTGCAAAAATTCTGCTGGCACTGGCCGCGCGCAGAGAAAAACAAGACCCCGTGGCGCAAAAGCTTCTCCGCGAACTGAGCGAGGAATATCCGGACAGCCCGCTGTATGCCGCCGAATATGCAAAAGCCATGGGCCGCATCATCCCGGCGCAGATGCATCCGACACCTTGATTTCGTGGCTTTCGCTCCGCATTCGCGAAATAATCATCGAAATTCTCCTCGATGCACTAGAATCGCGCTTGCACGGAAGAAAACGCTCGGCCATCTGCAGGAGGCGGTGAACGGTGTTCCAAGATAACTTATTAAAGGGCCGTGCGATTTTCTTGACAGGCGGCGGAACGGGGCTCGGCCGCTCGATGGCCTTGCGGTTTGCGGAGCTGGGCGCGCGAATGTTTCTTGTCGGCCGCCGCGAAGACCCGCTGCGCGAAACGTGCGATGAGATTCATCGTGCCGGCGGTTCCGCAGCATTCACTACCTGCGACGTTCGAGAGTACCGCGCCGTCGAAGCTGCCGCCGCGAAAGCCGAGGAACAGTTCGGCGAAATCAACACCCTCGTGAACAACGCAGCCGGAAATTTCATGGCGCGAACGGAAAACCTCACACCTAACGCGTTCAACGCCGTCGTCGGAATCGTACTTTACGGCTCCTTTAACTGCACGCAGGTTTTTGGAAAACGCTGGATTGCGCAGAAGCTGGGCGGAAACGTCCTCAACATCGTGACTACCTACGCGGCCGCCAACAGCGGCTCGGGATTTGTGGTGCCATCCGCCTGCGCGAAGGCCGGAGTGCTGGCTATGACCACTTCGCTGGCCGTGGAATGGGCTAAATATCACATTCGCTTGAACGCCATCGCGCCGGGGCCATTTCCGACCGAGGGCGCGTGGTCTCGCTTGATGCCGTCAAAACCGTTCGAGGAACACGCCAAGGACAAGCATCCGATGAAGCGCTTCGGCAAGCACGAGGAACTGGCGAATCTAGCGGCTTTCCTGCTCAGCGACATGGCGGAATACATCAACGGCGAATGCGTGGTCATTGACGGCGGACAATGGCTGCGGGGCGCCGGCGAATTCAACGACCTGCTCATGCTCCCGGAGGCCGCCTGGGAAGCCATGGAAGCGGCGCGCCAGAAAAAATCCTGAATCTCGCTATTGCGGCAACGCGCGCTTGCGGAGTTCCACGCGCAGTTTCACGTCACCGATGGTTCCTCCATTCGCTTCCGCGTGAACGCTTACTTCTTGTGCCTCGGCCTTTTTCGTTTCGGTTTCGGGAACAGCCGGCAACAGGATTTCGATCCGTGCGGCCGCCACCTGTTTGGCCGCAACGGTGAATTTTCCCGTGCCGCTCTGTAACGTCCAGCCTGCAGGCAACGCGGCGGACAGCGAAATTTCCTGCGTCTTGCCCGTCCCGTTCCGCACCCACAATGGAATCACCATGGTCGTATGTCCCTGCAGTGCGATTTCCGGAGGTTCCGGATGCGGCAGGTGTGCCAAGCCATGCAGCCGCCGAAAGTCGGCGTAATAACTCCACGGCCCGTCGAGTTCCACGGACAGTTCAGGGTGCGCCGGCTCAGGCGATCCTTCCGGCCGCGTGAACGGAATCGCTCCCTTCGTGATGCCCTCGAAAATATCCCCCGTCACGCTTCCGCCGACTAACGATTTCCCCCGTACAAATTGCTGCGCGCTTTCCCATCCATCCGACTCCGCTAATTTCTGGATCTGTGCATCGTCCATTCCAGCGATTCGATCGAGATAACTCTTCGCCTGGGTCTCATGTGTGCGAAATCCCTCCAGCGCCATGCGTCCGTAAGATTTGTGGGTAGTTCTTGAGACGTCCTTGCCCGAATACACAGGTCCTAGTCCGCGGAAAATGTCCTCCCGGTCCGCGTCGGGTGAGTAATAGATTTTCTTGGGCTGCCAGGGCCGCAGGTTTTCCAGGAAAGTTTCCAGGCGCTTGGTCGGCCCGCTAAGCTGCTCGGGAAATGCCGTCGGATCGCCCGCCAGGTCGAACGCCTCGGTCGCCAGTACGCCGGCCGCCTGGTGATCGCCGTGGTCTTCCCCGATGAAAGTTCCCGGAAAGACCGTAAGGATCACTTCTGCGCGCGTCAGCCGCACAATCCTCACAAGCTGCTCGAGGCAAGCTCCGTGGCCCCAGCTGGCCAGCGATTGCAGCACGTTTTGCGAGGGCGTGTCTTTGCCGCTCAGAAACCACACCTTGGCAATCCCGAATGTCGCGAGCGCACGGCGCGCTTCGATTTCGCGGATGTCTCCGAGCGCTGCGGCTTGCTCCTCGCCCGCGCTGTTTGCGCCGTTGCTCCCCCGAGTTGTGAAGACCACCGCCACGCGCCTGCCCTCGTCGAGGGCCCTCGCCAAATAGGACGTCGCCCCGGCTTCGTCGTCCGGGTGCGCAACAACCACCAGAATATCCGCTTTGTACCGCTCGTCCGGCAAAGGAAGTGCCTTTGTCTCTTGCGCCGCTCTCACCAGCACCGGCCAAGAAAGAAAAATGACAAGCAAGAATGGAGTCCTGAGTATTTTCATTCAAACATCCCCGGTGTATTTCAGCGAAAAGTGCTGAAGCAGGAGAGTGTACCTTGTCACCGTGCGCGGGCAAAACGCTGACTTTGGAGGAAAGTACTCTCAAAATTCTCCAGCGCGAGCCGGCGTGGCGCAGCGTTCTGAAAACTCTCTGGCGTTTTCCGCAAGGCCTGTAGTTTTGGCGCCAACCGGGACTCTCCGATGTCCCAGTTGGTGCGTCTATAGTAGAAGCGTGGATCCTCTCGCTCCTCTCTGCCTTGCACTCTCCTTGCTGGCGGCTCTTGTCGTGGCGCGGCAGGAGCCGCGGAAAAGCGAAAACTTGCAAGTGCTTCAGCCCGGCGTGATCCTTGCTCGGGTTGAGACCAAAACTCATCCCGAACAAAGTTACGCACTCTATCTTCCTTCGCGATACGCGCCGGAAAGACGCTGGCCCATCGTCTACGCATTTGACCCGGGCGCCAGCGGCAGCCGGCCAGTGGAATTGATGAAAGACGCCGCCGAACGCTACGGCTACATTGTTGTGGGCTCGAACAATTCTCGCAACGGGCCTTGGAAGATTTCCGCCGAAGCCGCGCAGGACATGTTACGAGACACGCACCAGCGCTTGTCACTCGATGATCGCCGCATGTACTTCGCGGGTTTTTCAGGCGGTGCGCGAGTGGCTGCCCAGGTCGCGCAAGTTTGCAGGTGTGCCGCCGGCGTGCTCTTGAGCGGAGCGGGTTTCCAGCCGAAGACGGCGGCACCCTCCGAGGAGCGTTTCGCAGTCTTCGCCACCACAGGCACGTACGATTTCAATTATGGAGAAATCGTTCGCACCGACGAAGAGCTGGAAAAATCAGGTTACCCGCACTTCTTGCGCCGCTTCGACGGCCCTCATCAATGGGCCCCTGCCAATACCATGGAGGAAGCTCTGGCCTGGTTCCGTTTGCAGGCCATGAAGAGCGGCCGCGAAATCCGCGACGATTCCTTCATCGCCGCGCAAGTCGCCCAGGAAACTGAGCGTGCTCGCGCCCTGGATCAATCCGGAGATCTCTACGCCGCTTGGAACGAGTACCGTCAAGGCGCGGAAATGCTCGACGGGCTGACGGATACTACCGGGCTTCGCGCTCGGACCGGCACTCTGGAAAAAGACAAAGCAATCCGCGAAGGCGCGAAGCGGGAAAAGCAGGACTTCGAGGAGCAGCAGCGACTGACACAGGAAATTGATTCGGGACTTTCCGCGCTCGAGGAAAATCATGAAAATCGCGGGGACATCCGAGCTCAGTTGGAACGGCAGATTGTCTCGTTGCGCGGCAGCGTCGTACACGAGAAGCGCGGAGACCGGGCGCTAGTCCTGAAAAGAGCGCTCGCGGGAGTGCTCGGCGAAGCCATGGATATGGGCATCGCGCGACTCGATCAAAAAGATGTGCATGGCGCGAGGGATTATATTGAACTCGCTTGCGAAGCCAACCCGGATTCCGTTTGGGCGCTGACCAATCTTGCCGTTGTCCGTGCTATGGACGGCGACAAAAAAGGAACGCTGGAAGCCTTGCGTCATGCCCGCGCAAAGACCCAGGATTCTGCCAAATTTTCTGCGTGGTTAAACGAGGAAGCCGCTTTTGCGAAGCTTCGTGGCACACCTGAATTCGATGCCCTCCTCGAAGCCGCTCCACAACACTGATAGATATTCATTGTCCGATGCGTAAGAACAAGCAGGGAGCCGCATATGCATCCGGCTGAGTCTGGGTTTCATCGCCGTCTCGCTTTGGCGTTCATCGCCCTGTTTTCGAGTGTTTCTTTTTGCCCTGCCTTCGTCTTGGGCGCGGATGATCCTCTCGATAGAACTGTGGAGGCCGCTCGAAAGACCCACGATGAAAAGCAACTGCAATCCGTAAAGACCCAGCTTGAACAAAGAGTGGCTGAGAACCCCAACGATGCCGTCAGTTATTACAATTTGGCAAGAGTGCAGAGTTATCTGCTCGACGTTTACGAGTTGCGACCCGCATTTCGGCGGCCTGCCGGGTGTGACGCTTCATTAGTGGCAGTTTGTCTTCGATACGGCCCTCCTTGACCCCGCAGGAAGCCGCCGATAAGCTTAGTGTTTCTCCTCCCAGGTGAACACGAACATGGAGCAGATTCACATCACCTTGCCGGATGGCAGCGTTAAAGATGTACCCAAAGGCACCACGCCGGCGGACGTTGCCCGAAGCATCTCTCCGCGCCTGGCCGATGCCGCGCTCGTTGCCCGTGTCTCTCAGCCCAATGACGGAGAGGGCGAGCTGGTTGATTTGCGCCGTCCGCTCGAGCAAGACGTCAAACTGCAAATCCTCACCGAAAAAGATTCCGACGCGCTTTTTGTGTTCCGGCATTCCGCGGCACACCTGCTGGCCGCCGCCGTCATGGAACTCTATCCAAATGTAAAACTTGGCATCGGCCCTCCGATTGACACCGGCTTCTTCTATGAATTCCTGCGCGAAGAACCGTTCACCCCGGAAGATCTCGCCAAAATCGAAAAAAAGATGCACGAACTCGCGGCCCAGGACTTGCCCAATGAGCGCAAGCTCATTCCGAAGCCGGAAGCCCTGGATCTCTACAAAAAGAGCAACCAGCTTTTTAAGTGCGAACTGATCGAGGAAAAAGCCACCGAACCCATGGTGTCCTTTTACACCACGGGAAAATTCATTGATTTCTGCCGCGGCCCTCACATTCCTTCCACCAAGCGCATTCAAGCGTTCAAATTGATGAGTGTCGCCGGCGCGTACTGGAAAGGACAGGAAGGCAATCCGCAACTCCAGCGCATTTACGCCGCCGCCTTTTTCAATCAGAAAGATCTGGACGCCTATTTGCATCGTCTCGAGGAGGCCAAGCGCCGCGATCACCGCAAACTTGGCACCGAACTCGACCTCTTTAGCATCCAGGAAGAAGCCGGCCCCGGCCTGATTTTCTGGCACCCCAAAGGCGGCCTGATTCGAAAGATCGTCGAGGACTGGCTCCGCGAAGAACTGCTCAAGCGCGGCTACGACCTCGTCTACACGCCGCACATCATGCGCCTCGACCTCTGGAAAACCAGCGGCCACACCAACTTTTACAAAGACAGCATGTTTGGCCCCGTCGAAGTCGAAAAAGCCGACTATCAGCTCAAGCCCATGAATTGCCCGGGCCACATTTTGATTTACAAGTCGAAGCTCCGCAGCTACCGCGATCTTCCCGTGCGCCTCGCCGAGCTCGGCACCGTCTATCGCTACGAGCGCAGCGGCGTGCTCCACGGCTTGCTGCGCGTGCGCGGCTTTACCCAGGACGACGCGCACATCTTCTGCATGCCTTCGCAAATCGAAAGCGAAGTCGAAGCCTGCGTGGATTTCGCCTTCGCCGTCATGAAAAATTTCGGCTTCGACCAGTTCGAAGTCGAGCTTTCCGATTGGGACGAATCCCATCCGGAAAACTACGCCGGCAAACCCGAAGACTGGCACCGCGCCACCGCCGCCCTCGCAGACACCATGAAGCGCATGAACATCCCCTTCAAAAAGATGGAAGGCGAAGCCGCCTTCTATGGCCCGAAGATTGACGTGAAGCTCATTGACGCCATCGGCCGCTCCTGGCAGCTCACCACCGTGCAATTTGATTTCAATCTTCCCGCCCGCTTCGGCCTGCAATACGTCGCCGAGGACGGCGCCAAGCATCAGCCTTTGATGGTTCACAGAGCGCTGCTCGGTTCCGTCGAGCGTTTCTTCGGCATTTTGATCGAACACTACGCCGGCGCTTTTCCGCTGTGGCTCGCTCCGGTGCAAGTAGAAATCTGCCCGGTCAGCGAAAAAGTCGCCGACTACGCCAAGCACGTCACCGAAACTCTCAAGCGCCACAATCTCCGCGTCCATCTCGACGACCGCAACGAAAAGCTGCCCGCAAAAATTCGCGACGCACAGCTGCAGAAAATTCCCTATATGCTCGTCGTCGGCCCCAAGGAAGCCGAGGCCGGCACCGTCTCCGTCCGCCACCGTTCGAAAGGCGACCTCGGCCCCAAACCTCTCGCCGAAGTTATCGAATCGCTTCACCAAGAAGTCGATTCCCGCGCGACGACCTGAGCATTTTAACGACTTGGACCAATCCCGCCGTGCCAATCCCGCAAATCATCCTGAACGAAGATGCCTTCGCTCAAGGGGTGCGCGTTCTCGCGAATCGCGACGCGCACTTGGCGGAAGTGGTCCAAAAATACGGCGCGCCGCCGCTCTGGGTTCGCGAGCCCGGCTTCCCCACGCTCGTCTACATCATCCTCGAGCAGCAAGTCTCTCTCGCTTCCGCGAAAGCCGCCTTCGACCGCCTGAACGCTGCCGTTCGTCCGCTGACCCCGCGCCGCTTTCTAACGCTCACTGATGATGAGCTCCTGCGCATCGGCTTCAGCCGCCAAAAAACTCTCTACACGCGCCTGCTCGCCGAATCTCTGGCGCGCCGCTATTTCGATCTGCGGAATCTTCACGACCTGCACGATGATGCCGCGCGCAATATGCTGGTGGCCTTCAAAGGCATCGGCAATTGGACTGCCGACATCTATTTACTGAGCGCGCTGCGCCGTCCGGACATCTGGCCCGTCGGCGACCTCGCTCTCGCCACCGCCGTGCAGGAAGTCAAACGCCTCCGCCAGCGCCCCTCACCCGAAAAACTCGAAAAAATGAGCGCGCGCTGGAAACCTTGGCGTGCCGTCGCCGCCCGCCTCTTCTGGCACCACTATCTCAGCAAGCGAGGCCACCGGAGCGAAACCATCAGTTTGTAGAGATTCTCCTCTGGGAGTCAGGGGAGATGCGGCCCTCAATTAGCGAAAGAGCTTTTTTCAAACGCCATCCAAAAAAAAACAATCCGGCAAATTCCGCGCACAATCCCATCGCCAGCAATCCCCGCGAGAATCCCGCTTTGCCAAGAAACACAAACCACCGGTCAAACCCCAGTCCGATGGGCGCCGCCTGCGAAGTCGTCATGTAGTGCCATAGCAAGCTGCTCTGGCGCACGACCGGCGAATAATCCATCTGGTAATTCCACTGCGCATCGTAGTAGCTGCCCGCCGCTTGGTCCTCCAGAAAACTCGTTGAGATGCTAATTATTTGAACGAACATGCCAGCGGCAAAAAGAATCACCGCAAGCTTGCGCATCCGCGGACCCGCCTCCGCCAACATCGGCCCAAGCCCCAGACAGAGCACCATCAGCGCCGGAACAAGATACCGCGGCCCCACGCAGTACCCGCCTTCCCACTGCGTATACCGCGCGAAAAACAAAAGATAAATCAGCGGCAATCCCGCCGCCACAACCGCCAGCCCCGCATCCCGCTTCCACAAGCGCCGCACACCCGCAATCGCCAAAACAATCGGCGGCGCAAACAGAAACACCGATTTACCCGGCGACAAAAGAAAACCAAATAGCCCGGTAGTGAGCGGCGTTCGAAACGTATTGAGATGCCGGCCGCCCTCAGCAACATCTGGATATCCGAACTCGAACGGACTCCCGAAATAAATCTGATTGCGCACCAGATACGCCCCGCCAAAAATCCCCACAACCAGCGCCAAAGCAATCGCGGCTGCCAACCCTTTCTTCCGGTCCCGAACCAAAAGCGCCGCGAAAAACACCGGCGCGGCGATGAGATGCGACGGCCGCACCCACAGCGCAACCCCAAGAAACATTCCCGCGATCGCCGCACGTTTCGGCGAAGCCGGCACAGCTGTTTCTCCAGTGAAAAGCACCAACGCCGCCGCCAGCAGCAGCACCGCCACCAGCGGCTCCGAAAAAAACCACGCCGAATACGAAAACAGCGGCGTGGCGAGCGCCATCATAAGCGCCGCCCAAAGCGCCGGCTGCACATCCATCCCCAATCGCCAGAAAATCAGAAACGCCAGCGCCGCCGCCAGCGCCGCAAACGTCGCGCTGCTCGAAGCCACTAGTGCATCCAAAAAGAGATCCTTCGATCGAGCCGGAATCCCCGGCAGCACCGCCCGCAACATCCGCCCCGCAAAATGCCACGGCAAAACCAGCACCGCCTGCGCCGTCCCGTACGGCGCGCGCGGCTGACCCCACCGGTCTCTCTTTCCATAAAACGTTCCCAGCGCCTCCGCCTGCGGCACCGCCGTATTGCCGTGCAGCGCCAGGCTCTCCGTCTGCAAATCCACCGACACCTCATCAATCGTACGCACCCGTCCGCTCGAAGTGATCAAAAAGAAGAAATTCAGCGCGAGAAAAAGAAGCACGCAGATCCTTTTCGCGGCAGCGGTAAGCGCGGCGCTCGTCATACCCACACTTAAACATGGCCAGCAGTTCCTCCGCTGCGTGATTCTCCGAATCTGTATCCTATGCACTACACTGCTCGACCGGGCGCTTCTATCGCTGGCTCAGCGCCGCAGGGAAACGCAGCCCGGAACGCGTACCGCGCTCGAACCCGAATAACAATTTCGCTTTTAGGCTAGTACCCTCTGTGCTAACCTCCCGCGCATGTCGGAAACCAATTTCGGCAGTCCCGCGCCTCAATTCGGCACCGCGGAATACACGGCAAAATCTGGCACCGATGTCTGTAAGTCCTGCAAGCAGGCGATCACCGGCCTCTACTATCGCGTTAACGGATCTCTTGCCTGCGATCGCTGCGTCAATCAGCTCAAGGACCAGTTGCCAAAAGATACGCACTCCGCCTTTGTTCGCGGCTTGGCCTTTGGCATCGGCGGCGCAGTCATCGGCCTGATTCTCTATTCCGCGTTCAGCATCATCACTGGAATCGAGATTGGTTACGTCTCGCTCGCCGTCGGCTGGATCATCGCCAAGGCTTTCAAAATGGGTTCACGGGGGATCGGCGGCCGCCGCTACCAGATTGCCGCCGCCGCTCTCACGTATGCTGCCGTTTCCCTGGCAGCCGTTCCTATTTATTTCTCCGCGGCAAATAAGGAAGCCCGCAAACCGGTGCAAATTCAGACCGCCCCGGCCCCCGTATCGCCGGGCCACAGTTCCTCGCCATCTGACACCGAGACCGCCACCGAGTCGCTCCCATCGGAAAAACCAAAAGTAAGTCTGGGCAAGGCACTAGGCCTTCTCCTGCTCATCGGCCTCGCTTCGCCTTTTCTTGGGTTGGAGAATCCCGTAGGCGGAGCCATCGGCCTCGTCATTCTGTTTGTCGGCATGAACATCGCTTGGAAGCTGGCGGCCGGCCCAAAGGTCGAAATCCTCGGCCCTTTCGTCGCGGGCACCTCTTCGCCTCCGCCTGCAACCGCCTAGTCCCGTCCACCCACGAACTGTGCCCACCGACTTCCCAGAACCCATTCGCAACTGCCACAATTGCGGCGCGGACTTACCTCTCGGCGTTTTGGCCTGCGAGCAATGCCATTCTTTGGTCCACAGCGAAGAGTTGGTGCGCATCTCCGCTCGCGCCAAAGCTCTTGAAGAACAGGAACAGCTCTCCAGGGCTCGCGAGGAATGGCTCAAGGCCCTCCCGCTTCTTCCGCAGAACTCAACGCAGGCAGAGTGGATTCGCGATCACCTCTACAAGCTCGAACTCGCCGCGAAAGTGGCTCCGCCTCCCGAGCAAAAAAATAACTGGGCGCGCAAACTCGGTCCTCTCGCTCCCATCGCCATTCTCCTCGCAAAAAGCAAGACGCTTCTTCTCGCCATCTTTAAGCTCAAATTCATTTTCAGCCTCTTCGCATTTATGGGCGTCTACTGGGCGCTCTTTGGCCCCGCGTTTGGCGTGGGCTTCGCTGTTCTGATTCTTGTTCACGAGATGGGCCACTACATTGATATTCGCCGCCGCGGCCTGCCTGCGGACATGCCGGTGTTTCTCCCGGGCCTCGGCGCTTACGTTCGTTGGCAGGCTCTCGGTGTCACGCGCCAGACACGCGCTGCAGTCAGCCTTGCAGGACCGTTCGCAGGTTTTCTTGGTGCCGCCGTTTGTGCCGCGCTCTGGTATCACACCGGCAACGGACTTTGGGCCGCTCTTGCACGCACCAGCGCGGGACTCAACATTCTGAATCTCATTCCCGTCTGGATCCTTGACGGTGGCCAGGCCGTGGAGTCGCTGAGCAAGACCGAACGCCTCGTTCTCCTCGCTGCTTGTCTTTTCCTCTGGCTTTTTGCCGGCGAAGGTCTGTTTTTTCTGGTCGCCGCGGGATTCGCCTACCGCCTGTTCACCAAAGATCTACCGCCGCAACCCAGTCCGATCACAGCCGTTTACTTTGTTGGCGTGCTCGCGGCTCTTGGCACCCTCATGCACATGCTGCCCGGCACTGGTCTGCTTGCTCGATAATATCGTATCCAGCTCGCACTCCTGCCTCGCACTACGTTCCTGTCTCCCGACTATTTCCGCCCTCTTGCCTCTTGTCGCCTCCCGCCTTGTGCGTGCTATACTTTGAAGCCCGTCCCCCGGCGTTTTTGCGCTATGTGGGGTGGGAGTGGGGTTACCGCTTTGCGGCCCGTGTGGGTCAGCCGATTCGCAGCCGCGATTAACAAAGCGTCCAAGGGGGTTTTATCGCAGAACGCAGCTTCCGGCAGAGCGACCGCATCCGCGTCAACGAGCGGATTCGCGCTCGCGAGATCCGGGTGATTGATGAAGAAGGCGGCCAGCTCGGCGTCATGCAGCCCTTTGAAGCCATTAAGCTGGCCAAGGAAAAAGGGCTCGACCTGGTGGAAATTTCGCCCACGGCGGATCCGCCTGTTTGTAAAATCACCGACTACGGCAAGTATCTGTACCAGGCCAATAAAAAAGCGCACGAGCAGCGCAAAAGTAGCCGTGGTTCGCAGCTAAAGGAAGTCAAGTTTCGGCCCGCCACCGCCGAGCACGACTATCAGGTTCGCAAGAACCAGATCATCCGCTTCCTCGGCGAAGGCCACAAAGTGCGCGCGATGATTTTCCATCGCGGGCGCGAAATGGCGCACCAGGAAGTCGGCCGCGCCAAGATGAACCGCTTGCTCATGGAGATTGGCGACCAGGGCCAGATCGAAACCATGCCGCGCATGGAAGGCAACGTCCTGGTGGCTCTGCTCGCCCCCAAAAAAGGCGTAAGCGTAGCCAAGCCGGCCGGCCAACCGGCCTCCAGCGCCCAGCAGTCGCAGTAATCGCCGCGCTTCACCGCGAAATGGACTATGTAGGGGCGGCCTTCTGAGGCCGCCCGCTTCGAGCTTAGGAGAGGATTTACAGCAATGCCAAGAAACGCATCGAAACCAAAATTGAAACTGAAAACGCACCGCGGCGCCAGAAAGCGCTTCAAGATCACCGCCAACGGCAAAATCAAGCGCGGCCATTCCGGCAAGCGCCACTTGATGGGTACCAAGGCCCCCGGCCGCATGCGCAAACTCAAGAAGCTGACGCTAGTGAACAAAGCCGACGTGGCCAGCGTCAAGCAGATGCTTCCCTACGGCTAAAGCCGTAACGATTTCTTCGCGTGCCGCGATTCCGCACGCCATTCATTTTTCTTCGTAGGGGCACTCGCCGTGGCGGGCGCCCTTCCGTTTGAAACGCAGGGCACAAACCTTGCAAATCGCGCCAGGCAGCGCTTCACGGGTGCCTGCCGGCCGATAAGCCCCGCGAACTTGTCGGGGCAATTGTAGAGGCCGGGCTTTAGCCCGGCGTCGTCCGCGTCTCGCGGACGACCTCCTTGGACCGGCCGTTCTTCGGCCAACCCTCGAGCACTACATCGCATTACCCCGGAAACAAACCCGTTGCGCAACGCGTGTCTTCGCGTTCACGCAACCTGTCTTGTTTCCCATTCGAACCCGTGGCCGCTGTTTGCAGAGCGCCGAGGTTTTCTAGTGGCGGGTCTTTAGACCCGTCGAAACAATCCTCCACTCCGCAATCTCCGGCCCCGGCAAAACTTGAAGGAGAAACCCCATGGCTCGCGTAAAACGCGGCACGAAGCGCCGTGCACGGCGCAAAAAGTACCTCAGGAGAACAAAAGGCTTTTTCCTGACAAAGAGCAAGCTCTACCAATCCGCGCAGGAAGCCGCCAATCGCGCCGATCGCTACGCCAAACGCGACCGCCGCGTCAAAAAGCGCGAATATCGCAAGCTCTGGATCCAGCGCGTCGGCGCAGCCGCTAGAAACAACGGCCTGACCTACGGCCAATTGATCCACGGCCTGAAAGCCGCCGGCGTCTCCCTCGACCGCAAAGTCCTCGCCGACATCGCAGTCAAAGACGCTGCCGCCTTCACCGCACTCGTCGCGACGGCCAAAGCCGCGGCCCCGCCGCCAGCTAAAGCGAAACGGGCGTAGCGCTGTAGCAGCCCTTTCGCTCACCCCTTTAGGGGCGAGGCTTTTGGCGTTTGGCCGTTCCGAACGAAGCGAGGACCGTTTCCTCTCCGCGCGTTGTTTGCCCGGAGAATCTCTCCTCGCCTTTGGCGCGAACTATGGATGCTCACGTCGCGCGGGAATCTTCTCCGTAGGGGCGCGATATATCGTGCCCCTCGGTGTAATCTACATCGCAATCATGCCAACGCCTGACCTCGGTCTTGATAAGACTCTCGCGGCTCTCGGCCTCTCCGAGGCCGCGCAGGTCGTCGCCCGCTTCGCAGACGTCCGCGCGCGCTTTGACGCGGAATCCGGTGCCGTCCATGACGAATCCTCCTGGAAGCAATTCCGGGACGCCTGGCTCGGCCGTAAATCCGGCGTCCTCACACAAATCACTGACAACTGGCTCAAACCAGCCACGCCGGAACTGAAACGCGCTGTCGGCCAGCAACTCAACGAACTGCGCGCCCACGTCGAATCGCAAATCGAAGCGCGCCGCCTTGCAATCGAATCCGGCGCCGAAGAAAACGCTCTCACCCGTGATCGCGTCGACCTCTCCCTCCCCGGCGTCATCCGCCCCGTCGGCTCTCATCACCTCATCCGCCAGGTCTTCCAGGAAATCGAAGACATCTTCTTCTCCATCGGCTTCTCCGTCGTCGAAGGCCCCGAAATCGAAACGCCTTACTACAATTTCGAAGCCCTCAACATCCCGGAATTCCATCCCGTGCGCGACGACATGGACACCTTCTACATCGATCTGCCCAAGGGCTCGCCGACGCCACTGCTGTTGCGCACGCACACCTCGCCCATGCAAATCCGCACCATGGAAAAGCAGAAGCCGCCCGTGCGCGTCATCGTTCCCGGCAAGGTCTATCGCCGCGACAATCCCGACGCCACCCACTCCTTCGCCTTCCACCAGATCGAAGGCCTCGCCGTCGACACGGACATCACCTTCTGCGATTTCACCGGCACCATCGAATATTTCGTGAAACAGTTTTTCGGTCCCAGCGTCAAAACGCGCTTCCGCCCCAGCTATTTTCCATTCACCGAGCCAAGCGTCGAATTCGACGTCTCCTGCCCCTTCTGCGGCGGCACCGGCACTTCGAATGGCGCCACCTGCTCGAAATGCAAAGGCGCCGCTTGGATCGAACTCTTCGGCGCCGGTATGGTGGACCCCGCCGTCTATGGTTTCGTCAACTACGACGCGAAAAAAGTCAGCGGTTTCGCCTTCGGCATCGGCATCGACCGCCTGGCCATGCTCAAATACGGAATCGGCGACATCCAGGTCTTTTTCCAGAACGACGTCCGCTTCCTGCGCCAGTTCCCATGACTCACTACCCCACCACAAATCCGTCATTTCGAACGGAGCAGGCCCGGTTTGTGGGAGTGATGAACTCTCTCTTCGATTCAACAGTCGCGCGAACCTCCGGCCACAGGACGGATTCTTCTTCACCCGTCACGAGTCAGCGGTCACGAGTCACATCCTTATGACTTTCACCGACGCCAAACAACGCTTCTCCAATCGCGTGGCCGACTACGTCCGCTACCGCCCCGGCTATCCCGCGGCCACGCTCGATATCCTCCGCCCGGAGTGCGGCCTGCGCCCCGGCCATGTCGTCGCCGATATCGGCTCCGGAACTGGTTTTTTGAGCGAACTCTTTTTGAAGAACGGCAATCGCGTTTTCGGCGTCGAACCCAACACCGAAATGCGCCAGGCCGGCGAAGAGTATCTCGCCTCCTACGACGGCTTCTCAAGCATCGAAGGCTCCGCCGAAGCCACAGCTCTTGGCGACGCGACCATCGATTTTGTCACCGCTGGCCAAGCCTTCCACTGGTTTGACCAAAACGCCGCGCGAAAGGAATTCACGCGCATCCTGAAGCCCGCCGGCTGGGTCGTCGTTCTTTGGAATGAACGGTTGACGGACACCACACCGTTTTTACGCACATTCGAAGCGCTGCTTCGCAAATTTGGCACGGACTATTCGCGAGTGAAGGAAAGCTACCCGCGCGAGGAACAGATGCGCTCCTTTTTCCAAAGCGGCGCGTATCGCCAGCAGCAGATTCCCAACCTGCAGGTTTTCGATTTCGATGGTCTGGCCGGCCGCGTCCGCAGCAGTTCCTACATGCCCGCACAGGACCATCCGGACTTTCCGCCGCTGATGGCCGAGCTGCAAACCATTTTTGACGCGCACCAGCAGCAAGGCGCCGTTCGCATGGAGTATCGGACCCGTCTTTATTATGGTCGCCTCCAGTCAGGCAAGGACTGACGCATGAAGGTCGTTTATAACTGGTTGAAGGATTTCGTGGACGTGACCGCGCCGCCGAACGAGCTTGCCTCGCGCCTCGCCCTTTCCGGAACGAACATCGGCGGGATCGAAAACGGCCCGCACGGCGCCGTGATCGAAGCGGAAGTCAGTTCGAACCGCCCCGACTGCCTTGGCCACTACGGAATTGCGCGCGAAGTCGGTGCGATTTACAAATTGCCGCTGAAGCACGTCTCGCCGAAACCTTCAGAAAGCGCGGCCAAAGGCGGCGACGCCGTGAAAGTGGATATTCGATCGCCCGATTTGTGCGGACGGTTCACTGCCCGCGTCATTCGCGGCGTGAAAATCCAGCCTTCGCCGAAATGGCTGAAGGACAAGCTCGAAGCCTCCGGAGTGGCAAGCATCAGCAACGTTGTCGACGTTTCGAACTACGTGATGCTCGAGCTGGGCCACGCCCTCCACGCCTTCGACTACGACAAAGTTCGCGATCACAAAATCGTCGTCCGCCGCGCAAAACCCAGCGAGAAGATCCGCACTCTCGATGGGGTCGAGCGCCAGCTTGACCCGAACATCTGCATGATCAGCGACGGCGACGGCTCGCGCGCCGTTGGCATCGGCGGAATCATGGGCGGCGCGGAAACAGAAATCTCCTTTTCCACGAAAAATGTTTTGATCGAGTGCGCCTGGTTCGAACCGGTGGCCGTCCGCCGCGCCGCCCGTTTTCTGAAGTTGCATACCGAAGCTTCCACGCGTTTCGGCCGCGGAGCCGACCCGGAAATGGCCGAGCTTGCCTCGCGCCGCGCCGCCGAACTGATTTTGCAGCTCGCCGGCGGCGAATTGCTCTCCGGTGTCGTGGATGTTTATCCCGGCAAACGCGCGCCGAAGAAAATTCGCGTCACGCGCGCGGAAATTCTGCGCGTGATGGGCGCGGACGTCCCGGACAAAGAATTGGAAGCAAGTCTCAGCGCTCTCGGATTCGCTCCTATTCGAATCGATCAAAACCGCGGCGCCGAAGGCTCGCTCCTCGCCGCATGGGAATGCACCCAGCCTTCCTGGCGCGCCGAAGTCGAGCGCGAAATCGACCTCATCGAAGAAATCGCCCGCATCCACGGCCTCCACAAGTTTCCTCCGCGCCTGCCTGCCGCGCGCCAGGGCGCCGCGCGCCTCCCCTATTACGAAGCGGAAACGCGCTTGCGCGAACGTCTCATCAGCCTCGGCTACCGCGAGATCCTGACGATTCCGCACGTCGCGGAAGAACGCGACGCGCTGTTTCGCCCGGAAGGCGTCACTCCCGCCCGTCTTTCGAATCCTCTTTCGGAAGAAGCCAGCGTCCTGCGTTCGAACGGCCTCGTGACCATGGCCGCGGCCCTCGAATGGAATTTGCATCACAGCCAGCGCAACGCGCGCCTGTTCGAAATCGGCCGCCACTACCGCCTCAATGGAACTCAATCCGTCGAAACGCGCGTGCTCACCATCGGCGCAACCGGCGAAGCGCGTGAAAAAGGTCTGTATGATGCCGCCCGCGAATTTTCGTTCCCCGACCTCAAAGGCGATCTCGACGCCATCGCCGCTTTGTCCGGCTCATTTGAATGGCACGACGGCGGCCCGGACTGGCTCCACGCCTCACGCCGCGGCCGCATTCTGCTCAATTCGAACGAAATCGCCGCAGCAGGCCAGCTCGCACGCCGTGTCGCCGAGAAATTCAAATTCCGGCAGGACGTCTTCCTCGCGGAATTGGAACTCGATCCACTCTGCGCCGCGATCCGAGCAGCCAAAGACGCGCGGCGCTATGAGCCGTTGCCGCGTTTCCCCGCTGTTGAGCGCGATTTTTCCTTGCTGCTTGCTGACGGCACGCCTTTCTCGGATGTGACGAAAGCCATCCGATCACTCGGCATCGCGGAAATCGCTTCGATGGAAGCAACGGATCTTTTCCGCGGCAAAAACGTCCCCGGCGGAAAATATTCCCTGCTCGTTCGAATCACCTTCCAGAGCCGCGAAGCGACTCTGACCGACGCGCAAATCAGCGACTACAGCGGAAAAGTAATCGCCGCGCTCGAAACAAAACTCGGCGCGCAGCTCCGCGCGCAGTAGGCAATTCGAACGCTCAGATGCACGCGCCGGCGTTGTTCGACCATTCCAACTGAATCGTGTAATTCCCGAGCGTTCGCGTTTTCCACGCGCAAATGTCGCCAATCTCTCCGTTGTTGTCGTCATACCAGCCCTGCCCGGGAATCGGATCCGTAATCGCTTCGCAGAGTTCATGCGAACTCGTGGAAGTGAGAGCGTCGGCCACTGCGAGGCCGCCGGTGCATCCGGAACATCCGGGATACGGCATCACCGCATAGAAAACGCCGTCGCTCGTGGCGTCGTGATAGCCGCAGAAGTCCTTGCAGGAGGCGCTTCCGCCTTGCAAGACTTGCACGCCCGGCGGCAAGAAAACAAAATAAAGCGAATTGGCCGTTGCCGCGGGCAAAACTCCCGACGCGATTTCCTGTTGCAGTAGTTTCTGAATCGCGCTGTCCTGCACGGAATTTCCGGGAGCCGGCGCCGTGAGGATTTTCGTTCCGGTCCGGGTGCCATGCCCGATTGTTTTTCCCGCCACGTTGTATTCGCTCAGTTGATCGACCAGCGGGCTCGTGAGAATGAAGTCGAAGAAAAGATTCATACTCTTCATAACCACGGTCTGCGCTGATGCTTCCCAAGCGGCGCCCCAGAAAACGGTGAAGACCTCAGCGGCAGTGAGCAGCGGCCCTCCCCGGTAGGTCAACTGCGGCGCGGCGGCGGGCGCGGCGCGCACGGCTTCCGGGCGATGGAGTGGCACGACGCGGATCGGGTGCTGCGGCGCTGTGGATTTCTTGGTATGAGCTTTCGTGGCCATGGGATGCTCCTTGTGTTTAGAAAGGGAATGTCATTGCGCGGACTGGGGAAACGAACAGGCTGGAGCTCACACGGTATCGGACAGGGCGAAAAATGTAAATAGGACTTCGCTCGAAAAGGGCATGTTGCCTGCGTGGATTTATTCCGGGAGCGAATGTGATATTGTGCCGGTAAGGATGCACAGGGATTCCATGAGCGCACCGGTCAAAGTGCAGATTTTCGGGCAGAGCTACTCGATTCGCGGCGAGCTGGACGAGAAGTACGTGCAGAAGCTCGCGAAGTACGTGGACGAAAAAATGCACGCGATTGCGGGTGCGACGGCGACAGTGGACACGCAAAAAGTCGCGGTGCTCGCGGCCCTGGCGATTGCCGATGAGCTTCACAGCATGCAGCGCGACCGCAGCGACAGCGAAGAATTGCTGCGCGAGCAAGCCGAGCGCTGCCTGACGCTCGTCGAACGCGCTTTGAAGCAAACCGCGTGATGCAGTCTTTTGTCATTCGTTTTTAGCCGTTCGCTGGCAATAAAAAAACAATTTGGGATTGGTTTGCTTTTCTGCCCCTTTCCGCATTTTTTGTGAAATCGTTTCCGATCATTCGTGCTGCGTTTTCAGCGAGGAATTCAAAGAGTCAGTTCCTTTTCTTTTTTTCAATTAGAACGAACAACTGAAAACTGATTTTCATTGGCTCCATTTGGTGGGGGCGCGGTCCCAGCGGTGGGGGCGGAGTTTTGCGTGAAGTGCGGCGGGCAAGGGGCCTTTGTCGCTGGCGGCGAGATTGGCTTCGACGTTGCGGATTTTTCGCATGCCGGGAATGATGGTGCTAACGTCAGGATTGTTGATGATGAAGCGGAGGGCCATTTCCGGGAGCGTGCCGCCTGCAGGCACGAGAGGTTTGAGGGCCTCGGCGCGTGCGACGCTGGCTTTGAGATTCTCGGGGACGAAATAGGTGCTGCGCCAATCGTTCGCGGGCCATCTGCTGTCGAGTGTGAGCGTTCCGGTGAGCGAGCCTTCGTCGAAAGGGACGCGGGCGATAACGGCGACATTTTTTTCGCGGCAGGCGGGGAACAGTTCGTCCTCGGGATTCTGGTCGAAGATGTTGTAGATGATCTGGACGGCGTCCACGAGGCCCGTGCGGACGGCGCGTATGCCGTTGGCGGGCTCCCAGCGGTTCTGGCTGATGCCGACGGCGCGGACTTTGCCGCTGCTGCGGAGTCTTTCGATGGCGCGCGCGATACGCTCATCGTCGAGCCAGACGTCTTCCCAAGTGTGAAATTGGATGAGGTCGAGCGTGTCGGCGCCGAGGTTGTGCAGGCTTTTGTCCACGTACTCGAAGATGTAGTCCGGCGGATAGGAATCGTCGAGAGAATATTCGCGACGAGCTGGCCAGCGGCGGTTCTTCGGCGGAATTTTGGTGGCGACGCAGAGTTTTTTGCCAGGTCCGCCGGCGGTTGCGTTGTTTTTGTTGGCGCGCAGAATTCTGCCGAGCAGCTCTTCGCTGTGTCCGTCGCCGTAGGCCCAGGCGGTATCGAAAAAATTGCAGCCGAGATCCACAGCGCGCTGGAGGGCGTCGAGCGACTCTGCGTCATCGGAGCCGGTCCAGCCAGCCATGCCCCACATGCCGTAACCAATTTCGCTGACGTTCCATCCGGTGCGGCCAAACTTGCGATAGCGCATTCCCTGCTCTCCTAACGTGGAGGGCACATTATACGCGTCTAGGCTCGGCGAGGAGAGCTTCTGCTTCAGGGGGCACAAGAGTGGCTGTGCTACAGGGGACGCACCCCGTTTTTTCGGATGTGTGGCAAACAAAGGACTTTAGGTCTAGTGATTTTGGAATGGATAGGCGGCGCGGTTGAGCAAATCGTCGGGAATGCTAACGTCACAGTTTGCGGGAAGTCAGATTAGTTTGTCGGGAAAGGGGCAATGTCCGTGATGAGGAACAGGAATCTGGCGCTGATGGTGCTGACTTGCCTGACAGCGGCGGTTTTTTGGGTGGAGGGGGGCGGGGAGCGGGGGGGAGGAGGTCGGGGGATGATGTGGGGTATTGAAAGAAATTTGCGGGAATTTCGTACAGATTTCTCAGGTCTAGGGCGGTGTGGCTCGCATTTCGTCTAGAGGAGGTGAGCGGATGAAAAACGACGGCGGCGGCGTTATCAAGAATCACAGAGTGGCATCGCACGAGGAGTGGCTTGCGGCGCGCACAGCGTTTCTGGCCAAGGAGAAGGAGTTCACGCGACTGCAGGACCAGCTCAACCAGGAGCGGCGCGAGCTGCCGTGGGAGGCGGTCCGCAAAGAGTACGTTTTCGAGGGACGGGACGGGAAACAAACACTGGCAGAGCTCTTTGACGGGAAGAGCCAGTTGATCGTCTATCACTTCATGTTTGAACCGAATGCCAGCGCGGGATGCCCGCACTGTTCGCTGCGGGCCGACGGCTTCAACGGCATCGGCGTGCACCTGAAGCAGCGCGACGTGACGATGGTGGCGGTGTCTCGCGCGCCGTACAGCACGCTGGCGGCTTACCAGAAGAGGATGGGCTGGAATTTCAAGTGGGTCTCTTCGAGCGATACGGATTTCAATTTCGACTATCACGTATCGTTCACGCCGGAAGAGTTTGCAAAGAAAAACGCATTCTACAACTTCAAGATACAGGATCCGCACGCCCCCGAGCGCGAGGGGCACAGCGTGTTCTACAAGGATGAGAGCGGGGCGGTTTTTCACTGTTACTCGTGTTACGACCGGGGAAACGACAAGCTGAACATCCACTATCACTACCTGGACCTGGCGCCAAAGGGCCGAGACGAAGGCGGACGCGGGCCCTTCTGGGTGCGCCGCCACGATGAATACGGCCGGTAGCTGTTCGACGGCGGTTTGTTCGAGAACGGGACGAATAACTGCGATGAGTCAGAAAAAACTACTGCTGGTGGTGCTGGCCTGTGCGGTGGCGGCGGTGGGGTTGCGCGGGGAGGCGGGGGAGGAGGTTCGGCGGCTGGCGGAGTTGATGGGGTGGAAGGCCGGGACGATTGTGGCGGATATTGGGGCGGGGGATGGGAAGTACACGTTTGCGGCGGTGGAGCGCGTGGGGGCGAGCGGGAAAGTGTATGCGACGGAGATTGATGAGAAGAAGCTGGCGGAGTTGCGGGACGAGGTGGCCAAACGCAAGCTTCGGAACGTGATCGTGGTGGAGAGCAAGGAGGCGGATACCAGCCTGCCGACGGGGTGCTGCGACGCGATTTTTCTGAGGCGCGTGTACCATCACCTGACCAAGCCGGCGGAGTTCGACGCGAACCTGGTGCGGTCGTTGAAGGGCGGAGGGCGGCTGGCGATTATTGATTTTCCGCCGCGGGCGGGGCTGGAGCCAGTGGAGGGAGTTCCGAGCAACCGGGGCGGACACGGGATTCCGCAGAAGATTGTGATCGAGGAGCTGAGCGCGGCGGGATTGAAGGTGGAGAAAATTGTGGAGGATTGGCCGGACAATGATTATTGGGTGGTGTTTGTGAAGAGGTGAGAGGAACGTTGGAACGTCAGAAGGTTGGAACGTTAGGACGTCCGGAGAAAATGAAAGGAGAAGAGCGAGAAAGACGTGAGTGGCGGTTGTCCGGGGAGCGCGGCGGAGGTATGCTGCTGGCGAGTTGTGGTGCGTGCGGGAGAAAGAGCCTCAGGTCTGAAGACCTGAGCTGCCGTTTGTGCGGAGGGAGACGACGATGAAGATGAATGGGAAGAAGATGGCGGGTGCGGCATTTGCAGCCGTGCTGGGATTCGCGACGGCGGGGGCCTGGGGTCAACAGGCAGCGCCGCCGGCGGGGCCGACGGCGGCGGAGCTGGGAACGGTGGCGAATCCGGTGAGCGCGTTCGTGAAAGCGGGAGTGGCGCGATACGGGAAAAACATGGTGGCGGCGGCCGACGCGATGCCAGCGGAGAAATACAGCTTCAAACCTTCGCCGGAAATGAACTCGTTCGGGCACCTGATGATGCATATCGCGCAATCGAACAATACGTTGTGTTCGAAGATTTCCGGGCAGGCGGCACCGGACGTGAAGATCGCGGAAACCGATCCGAAGGACAAACTGGTGGCAGCGATGAAGGATTCGTTCGCGTTTTGTACGGCGGCGCTGGAAAAGGTGGATGATTCAAAATTGGGAGAGCAGTTCGTGCTGTTTGGGAACCGGCCGATCTCGCGGGGCGGGGCGCTGGTGGCGCTGGGCGGAAGTTGGACGGACCACTATGCGACGGAGGCCATTTATCTGCGGCTGAATGGGATTTTGCCGCCGACGGCACAGCCGGAGAAGAAGTAGCGTTTCAAGTTCACTTCGGAAAGCTATGTTTCCTGAGAGGAAGAAGGTACAGGTGCGAGTTCGCGCTGCGCCGAAGCAACCCCCTTCAATTCGCGGGGGGAGCGGCCGTGGTGCAGGATGAGATGCACCAGAAACATGACGATGAGAACGCCGCCAAAGGTAACGACGATGGTGGCGCCAGTCGGTGTGTCGAGCTGCACGCTGAGATAGACGCCTAAAGCGGAGACCAGCGTACCCATGGTCCAGCCGATGGCGAGGCGGGGACCGATGCGGTCGGCAAAGAGCATGGCGCCGACGCTGGGCACAATCAGGTAGCAGAAGACGAGCAGGACGCCAGCGATGGCCACAGACGAAGTAACAACAAATCCGAACGAGGCGTAAAAAAGAAAATCCCAGAAGCGGACGTTGAGGCCGCTTTGCTCGGCCTTGCTGTGGCTCATGGAGATGAGCAGAAATTTCTTGCGGAAGATAAAGTGGAAGAGGCCGACGGCGCTGTAGAGCAACGCGGTCTTGATGACCTCGGGCCGGGAGACGGCGAGAATATTGCCGACGAGCATGTCCTTCAGGTGCTCGGTCTCGCCGGTGGCCTTGCTCATCAGCAGAATGGCCAAGGCGGAAGCAACCGCATACGCAATGCCGATAAAGGCTTCCTGGGGAATATGGCCGCGCCGGGTGCGCGCAAAGGCGAAAATGGCCGCGCCGAGAAACGTGAATCCGAGGCTGATCCAGTAGGAGCCGCGGCCGTGCGGGTCCATTCCGGCGATAATGGCAACGACGGCGCCCAGCGCGGCGATCTGCGCGAGAGCCAGGTCCACGAAAATGACGCCTCTCTCGACAACATGCACGCCCAGATAGGAGTGGATGCCGGTGAGGATCAGGCTCGCCAGGAAAGGCAAAATCAGGAACGGAAGAATCTCCATCGAATACACTCCTAGTGAGTCTCGTCAAACGCCTTCTTGAGCTTGGCGATGTCGTAATCGAACAGCTTGAAGTAGTCGGTAATTTCTTTTTCGCCGCCAACCGAGGGCATCAGGACGACGACGACCGCACCGGTATCGCGCGCGATGGCATTGGGCGTCTTTAAATCAAAATACGGCTCGACCATAATGATCTTCACACCATCCCGCTTCATCTGTCCGATCAATTCCACGGTGTGCTGGGGACTCGGTGGGATGCCGGGACGCGGCTCGACGTAGCCGACGACGTTGAGGCCGAAATGTTCCGCGAAATTGGGCCAGGAACGGTGATAGGTAACGACTTTGCGGCCAGCGTAGGGCTTCATCTGCGCCAGCCATTGCTGCTCCGTCTGTTTGAGCCGTTGCTCAAAGGAATCGTAGCGCTGGGCAAAATAGGCGGCATCATTGGGGCGCATCTCGCTGAGCTTGTTCTGGATGCCCTTGGCGATGCGCAAGCCGTTGTCCGGGTCCAGCCAATAGTGCGGGTTTCCGAGCGGGTGAACGTCGCCTTCCGCGCGAGTGACCTGGCCGGTGGGGATTTCCAGGATTTTTGCAAAGCGTGAGGCATCCAGATAACCAGGAGCGCCGACCTGAATGCGCGGGTTGCTGGACTGGGTGATGAGCGGCGGGAGCCAGCCGATTTCGAGCTCGAGCCCGACGACGATGAGCAGTTCGGCCTTGGAGAGCTTCAGAAGAAAGCTTGGTTTGGGATCGACAAAGTGGGGATCCTGATAACCGCGAGCAACGGATTCCACGTCGGCTCTGTCGCCGCCGATTTCCTGGGCGAGAGACGCCAGATCCGTGGTTGCGGTCATGATGCGAATCTTGGTGTCGGCATTGCCAGTGGCAGGAAAGAGCAGCGCGAAAACGAGCGCCAGGGAAGAGGCAACCGCGACGAGACGGGACTCTGTCAATAAGCGTACCATCGAATTCTCCTGAAACGACTTAGAACGGGTGCGCGCCATGCGCGCCCATAACGAACAGAAACTGGAAAAGAAATTCATTGGCATTCGAGAAATCATTCGGAGCGGTCGCCAGATGACCGAAGCGGTACTGCCCACGGATTTGGCTAAACTCGCTTGGCCAATAGGTCAAGATACCTGAAAAACCTGAATCCGTCAGACGGGCATCGGTGGCGTGGCCGCTGCGGTCGAAGCGTCCCCCGACGGTCCAGCGGCGATTGACGCGGTATTCGGCGTTCGAGTACATGCCGAAGGCATGTTGCGTCTGGAAAAAATTGGCCGGGGAAACCTGATCACGAGCGCTCCAGAAGAATTCGCTCCGGAAAAGGAACGAATGATAGATGGCGCGGCGAAGCGGCTTCCACCGCAGGGTGGCGTCCGCCGAATATAGGTTGGTGAGGAAGTTTTCAGGATTAAAGGTGGTGCCGACGCCTGCGTTGTTGTGGCCGCGGGCGTAGGAAACGCCGAGGTCCAGGTTCGTTGATTCGGAGAGATCCCGATAGGCGCGGAGATGACCGACGACGCTGAGATCCTGACGCTGAAGTGCGTGGAATAGGTCGTCAGAATCGCCGCGGAAAACTTGTGCGGTTCCTTCGAGGAACCAATTCTTGGGCGCGGGCAGGAAGCGGGAGAGGGACATGCCAGCGTCATCGATGCCATCCTCGCCGCCGACGAGATTGTCGGTCACGAGCGGCCGGTCGATGAAAGGTAGCGCGTGATTGTGTGTCGTGTTGACCTTGCCGAAGTCGGCGCGCATCTTTCCGACCTTAAGGAGAAGACCGGCGGGAAGCGAAGTGAACGTGACGTAGGCTTCCTCGACATTCACGCCGGTTTCCCCGAACGAGATGAAGGCGTCAGCGCGGGCATAAGGGTCAATGATTGCTTGCAGGCCAACTTCCGACTCATGCAGTTCGAGCGAACGAGACGGAGAAACGGCGTTGTGGCCGCCCGTGCCGATGAAATCGCCGATCAGGCTGATGTCCGGATTGAGAAGTTTAGCGTTGCCCGACGCACCTCCGAACGTCTGCGTTTGCGCGGCTTGTGCGGCGGCCGGGGCCGGAGTGGAGGGCAGCATTCCGGGCTCAGGGTGCGCGGAGGCCAGGAGAACCTGGGGGCCGGCCGTTTGTCCCGGTGATTTTGTCCCGCGGAGCTCTTTTAGTTCGTCGCGCAAGAGCGCTAGTTCTCCCGCGAGCGTGCGAACTTGTTCTTCGAGCGCCTTGATACGGATGTCTTCTGTGTTTAGAGCGGATTCCTTGGGTCTAGTCGTTACAGAAGTTGTGACTTGCGCGCGAGCAGAGAAGGAGAACAGCAGCAGTGCAGACAGAGCAGCGAATCGTTTCATGGGATGACTCCTGTAGTTCTATGGGCTTGAGCGTTTGCCGAAGCAAGGTGGCGATCGATACCAAGCGAAGCGCAGCAGGCTATCAGGCAGGAGGCGCACGCGGAGAGGTTCCGCGCGGAATCGCGGACGAGACAGAGGCAAGCACTGGAGCTAGTTCGAGCGTGTTCGTGACGGTTACAATGGCGATGACAGGGGATCTTGTGATGACGGCCGAACCTGCTGTGGAGCAGAACGGACACACGTGAGAGGCGGAGGGGTCAGCCGTCAGGTCTGAGCAAGAATGAAATTGCGCCGCCAGAAAAATGGCGCTGAAGAGGAAGATTAGAAGGTACGTTTGCCGCGCGATGGCTTGCCTCTAGTTCGTGAGAGGGAGCTTAGGTAAGAAAAGATGCCGGGTCAAGCGTGTAAAGCACGATTTTAGTTGCACTTACATACTATACTGGGATATAGTATACTGGAGGATGCATGGCACACACGGCGAGAGACAAAGAAAAACTGCTGGTCCGGGTGCGGCGTATTCGCGGACAAGTGGAAGCGGTTGAACGCGCTCTGAGAGAGGAACAAGAGTGCAGCGATCTGCTGCAGTTGGTGGCGGCTTGCCGAGGAGCACTGAATGGCTTGATGGCCGAACTGGTCGAAGGGCACATCTGGTTCCACGTCTTGGACCCGGACCGGCCCAAGGATTCGCCGCAGGCGGCCGCCGCCGGAGAGCTGATCGATATCGTGAAGGCGTACTTGAAGTAGTTCGAAACCTGGCGCGTTTTCAGGGAGCGCCATTGGGGGTCAAGTGCTGGACAACGAGAGCAAGACGGAAATTCTCGAAGAAGCGGCTGGCAACTCTGTAACCGTGAGAGCCTCTGATTCCGGGGCCGCAAGTGCGGAGCATGGGCATGGGCTCGATTGGCGGGAGATGGTTCGAATTGGGTTTGTCGCGATCGCCGCGGGGGCGTTTTGGTTTGCGGGAGTGCACCTTGGTTTGCCGCTTGTCCTCACGGGCGCGTTTTGCGCCGTCGTTGGCGGGTATCCCATTCTTCACGAAGCGATTGAGAATATTCTCGAACGGCGGATGACGATGGAGCTTTCGATGGCCATCGCCATCCTGGCGGCGCTGGCGATTCGCGAAGTATTCACGGCGCTGGTCATCACGCTGTTTGTGCTGGTCGCGGAGGTCCTCGAAGGGCTCACCGTGGGACGGGGCCGGCGAGCCATTCGCCATTTGATCCATCTGCTGCCGTCGACCGCGACGGTCGGCGAGCGCGGGGGATGGAGAGACGTCGGAGTCGAGCAGGTATTGGTGGGGGACGTGGTTCTGATCAAGCCGGGCGGGCGAATTCCGGTGGATGGTTCGGTGGTGGGCGGCCATTCGTTTGTGGACCAGGCGACGATCACGGGCGAATCGATGCCTGTGGAAAAGAGTATTGGGAAGGAAGTGTACGCGGGCACGATCAATCAATCGGGCGCGCTCGAGGTGCGGGTGGAACGGCTTGGGCGCGACACGACATTCGGCAAGATCATTCAGGCGGTCGAACAAGCCGAGCAATCGCGGGCGCCGATTCAGCGCATTGCCGATCGCCTGGCAGGGTACCTTGTCTATTTCGCATTTGCTGCGGCGATCTTGACGTTTCTGGTTACGCACAACATTCGCTCGACCATTTCGGTGATCATCGTGGCTGGCGCGTGCGGAATCGCGGCGGGCACACCGCTGGCGATTCTCGGAGCGATTGGAAGAGCCGCGCAACAAGGCGCGATTATCAAGGGCGGACTGTACCTGGAGAAACTCGCCGAGGTGGACACGATTCTGCTGGATAAAACGGGAACGCTGACGTTTGGAACGCCGGAGCTTCTGGAGGCACATCCAGCGCCGGAAATTTCCGCGGCCCTGTTGTTGAAGACCGCCGCGATGGCCGAGTCCCGTTCGGAACACCCCGTTGCCAAGGCGATTTTGAAGAAGGCGATCGAGCTGGGGATTGCATACGAGGATGCGAATCAATTTGAATACACGCCGGGCAAGGGAATATCGGCCATTTGTGACGGCGACGAAGTGATTGTGGGCAGCGAGAATTTTCTGCTGGAGCGCGGGATCTCGTTTTCGCGCAGGAATAGCCACGGAGCGGACTCCGAGGTTTTTGTGGCGCGCAAAGGAAAATTTCTAGGGACGCTGGCCATTGCGGACAGGTTGAGGCCAGAGGCGAAGGAAGCCATCGCCTCGCTCAAAGCGATGGGACTAAGAACCGTTCTTCTGACCGGAGATGCGAAAGCCGTCGCCGAGGACGTGGGGAAGAAACTGGGCGTCGACGAGATTGCAGCGGAGTTGTTGCCGGAAGAAAAACTGCAGCATGTGAAGCGGTTGTGCGACGGCGGCCACACGGTAGCGATGGTGGGTGACGGGGTGAACGACGCGCCGGCACTCGCGCAGGCCAGCGTAGGCGTAGCGATGGGGTCGGGAACGGATGTGGCACAGGAAAGCGCGGACGTGGTGCTGATCGGGAGCGGTCTGTCGAAGTTGGTGGTGACGCTGCAGGTGGCGCGGCGCTGCCGCCGGACGATCCTGCAAAATTTCGTGGGGACGCTCGTGGTGGACAGCATTGGGGTTGGCATGGCCGCGTTTGGGCTGCTCAATCCGCTGCTGGCCGCGTTCATCCATGTGTCTTCGGAGCTCGTGTTTATATTGAATTCCGCAAGGCTGGTTCCGTCAGCAACGCTGGCAGGGGCGTTTGGCGGGCACTCCTCCCTTGCTGTGTCTCCCCCGGCTTCTGCGGCCAAAGCGGCTTAGTATCCGTCTCCTCACGGCTTGGAGCGGGAGGGGCAATCCACGGCTTGAGGGGGTGGCATTCAAATAATTCATTGCAACCAAAGGGCTTGACTCTCCGTCTAAGGTGCTAAGCTAAGGTGTAGCTTGATGCCTTCTGGGGGAACCATTTTCGGACGAACGGCCGTGCACCGCACCCTGGCGGTGTTGGCTTGTGCTGCGCTGCTCTATTTTGCGGCAGGCGGTTCCTTCCTCCACGAACATACGAATACGAATGGGCCTGATACGGCCTGCCACATCTGCCAGGCACTGCATATGCCGGCGCTGGTGGCCGCGCACCTTGATCTCGTCAGCGCACCTCAAGTCATCACCCGGTATTCTTCGCTGCGGCGGCACGTTGCGCCAAGCGATTCCTTCTCCCTGCATCGCGCCGGGCGAGCTCCTCCCACCGCGTAGTACCTCACCCAACTGGAAGTGAAATTCCGAGCGCCGGCGTATTTGAGAGCCAGCGTCACCGCCCTTTTTCCGGCGGCCACCATCCACACAAAACACACGTAGTCCAGGAAAGGGATTGAGAAAATGTTAAAGCGATTGAGTATCTGGGCGGCATTGGTTTTAGGATTTGTTCTGGCATTCGCTGCTGGACCAGCCAAGGCGCAGTTGGGCAATTCTGGATCGATTGAAGGAGTGGTAAAGGATTCTTCCGGCGGCGTGGTGGCCGGCGCGAAGGTCGAGATTAGCTTTCCCGTGACCGGTTATCAACGGGAGACGACCACGGGGAAGGATGGAACCTTTCGTTTTTCAAACGTGCCGTTCAATCCCTATCACGTGGTGGTGACGGCGCCCGGGTTCGCTTCGTCCACGCAGGACGTCGATGTACGCTCTAGCGTGCCCAACAGCATACAGGTCGGGCTGAAGGTGGAAACGGCGGCAACCAGCATCACGGTCGAAGCGAATGGCGGAGACCTGGTCGAGAAGGATCCGAGCTTTCACACGGATGTGGACACCGCCTTGACCGACAGGCTGCCGCTCGAGAGCCAATCGTCTTCGGTGAGTTCGCTGGTGACGCTGGCGACGCCAGGCGTGGTGGCGGATTCGAACGGCCTGTTTCACGGGCTTGGCGATCACGCCGAGAACTCTTTCTCCGTGGACGGCCAGCCCATTACGGACCAACAAAGCAAGGTGTTCTCGAACCAGATTCCGCTGGACTCGATTCAGTCGATCGAAGCCGTGTCGGGAGGGCCGCCAGCTGAATATGGCGACAAGACGAGCCTGGTGATCAAAGTTACGACTCGATCGGGCCTCGGAGTCACCAAACCGACAGGCTCGGTGTTCTCTTCCTACGGCAGCTTCGGCTCCGTGAGCGGAGGCTTCCGGCTGGCTTTCGGCGGCCAGAAGTGGGGGAATTTCATCGCTGCGAACGGCTTGAATACCAGCCGATTCCTGGATCCGCCCGAACTCCACGCCATCCACGACAAGGGGAATGAGGAGAATCTGTTTGACCGAGTCGATTACAACGTAACCAGCGTGGACTCGATCCACACGAACTTTCAATACACGCGTTCCTGGTTCCAGACACCAAATACGATCGACAATCTGAATACGAACGTACCCAACCCGGTGGTCCCCGGGGCCTTTCTGCCGGCGCAAGATCAACGCGCGGAAATCAAGACGTTTAACATCGCGCCGGTGTGGACCCGCCTGATCAGTTCCACCACGCTCTTTACGCTCGGCGCTTTCGTGCGTCAGGACCAGTTCAATTACTATCCGAGCGGAAATGTGTTTGCGGACGGCACGGGTCTCATTCCCGGCGGTTCATCCGCAACACTCAACCAGCAACGAAAACTGACCAACGCGGGACTTCGTTCGGACGTGTCCTATGTAAAGGGCATTCACAACATCAAGGCAGGCGCCACATTTCAGCACACGTTCCTGACCGAGAATTTCAACTTCGGAATTACCGATCCGAATTTCCTCCCCGGGCTGGGCTGCCCGAACGGCAATCCCGCCCCGGATCCGTGCGCGATTCTGCCGCCCTTCGATTTAACGCGAGGAGGGACGCTGTTTCCCTTCCACGGCCGCGCGGACATCAAAGAGCTGGCGTTGTACGCACAGGACACGATCACCAAGGGCAATTGGGCCTTCAATGTGGGGATTCGGGCTGATTTGTATCGCGGAATCGTCCACGACTGGCAGCCGGAGCCCCGCGTGGGTGTCGCCTATAACGTGAAGAAGACCAACTCAGTTTTGCGCGTTTCCTACTCGCGCATCCTGGAGACCCCGTTCAATGAGAACTTGATTCTGGCCAGCCTGGGATCCCAGAACCCGGTTATAAACGCGGTGTTCAATGGCGCGGGCAGCCAGGCTTTCGCGCCGATTCGTTCGGGACAACGAAACCAGTTCAATGCGGGCTTTCAGCAAGCGTTTGGAAAATACCTTGTTGTGGATGCAGACTACTTGTGGAAATACACGCACAACGCATACGATTTCAGCGCGTTTGCCAACACTCCGATCTTTTTCCCGATTGCCTGGAACAATTCGAAGATTGACGGGCCGTCGGTGCGCGTGAGCCTGCCCAATTACCATGGTGTGACGGCCTTCGCCGTTCTCGCGCATGTCCGGGCGCGCTACTTCCCGTCGCAAGTGGGCGGCTTGGGGGCTACGGTGGGCGGCGGCCAGGTGTTCCGCATCGACCACGACCAAGCGTTCAACCAGACGACCCATGTGCAATATCAACCATGGAAGACTTTTCCGTGGGTGGCCATGAACTGGCGGTACGACAGCGGGTTGGTGGCCAGTAACCCGAATCTGGACAATTTCCAGGACGCGATGAACTTTCTCGACGCAGACCAACAAGCCGCGATCGGGCTCTTCTGCGGCACGAATTTGGCGACCCCTGCCAATCGGATCACAAGCTGCGCAGCCGGTACGCCGCAAGGGGCAAAACTAATTAACATCGCGGGCGCGACGTTTAACCAGGACCACAATCCAACCCGCGTTGCTCCGCGCAACCTGTTTGACGCCAGCGTGGGCGATGACGATTTGTTCCACGGGGACCGCTATAAGTGGAGCCTGCGCTTGACGGTCATCAACCTGACAAACAAGACCGCCCTGTACAACTTCCTCTCCACGTTCAGCGGGACGCACTTCGTCACGCCGCGAGCGGAATCCGTGGAGCTGGCCTTCCACTTCTAAACAAACGCCAGAACGCAGGCGGGCCGCATCGTGCGGCCCGCTCGCTTTCATGTCCTTGTCACTATCGAGAAAGATGAGCTACTTCTGCGCGAGATAGGTTTTCGCTTCGGCGAGCTCCGGCCGATCGGCCCCCGGGGCGGAAATTTCCGCGAGCTTGGCATAGTACGATTGCGCCCCTGACGCGTCGCCGGAAGCCTGCGCTGCGCGCGCGGCACCCAGAAGACCGTCGAAGCGATTGGGCGAATTCTTGATGACCGTTTTGTATTCGTCGAGAGCGTCGGCGGGACGCTTGAGTTCCTGGAGCATGTCGGCGAGCATTTCTCGCGCGGGGATGCCGACGGATTCGCCGCCGTCTTTGTCCTGGCGGTCGGCGGCGGCGCGCAGCTCTTGAAGAGCATCCTCAGACTTTCCTTTGGCGAAAGCCAGCCAGGCTTCGGCTTCGCTGAGATCCGTGGCCTTTTCCGCAGGGACAGTGTAGCCGCTCTTTCTGGAACGCTTATCGCGCTCAGCAACAGCCCGTGTGAGTTGCATCACCGCAGCCTCAGCTGCAACGGCGTCTCCGCTGCGCGCGGAGCCGATGGCATGAGCCCAGTAGGTCGAGTCGGGCAGGCGTTTGCGAAACGCTGGAACCGGCAGAGCGGCGGCTTCCTTCCAGCGATGCAATTCCAGCGCGGTGCGCGCGGCAAAATACGCACGGTGGCTGGCTTTATCGTCGTCGCTGGCGCCGACCACATGATCCATGTGTTCGATGAGGTCCCGGGCTTTCGCCTCCTGGCCGCTTTGCAGATACGAGTAGCTGAGAAAGTCCATGGCGTGGGTCTGGTAGTGAGACTCCGCGAGATGCAGTTCCGAGGCATGCGCAGCGGAAGCGGCCGCAACGAGGTTCGAGTTGATGGAATCCTGCCAGAGGCCGAGGCGCACAAAAATGTGCGAAGGCATGTGCAAAGCGTGGGCGGAGTCCGGAGCGATGGCGGCATAACGGCGAGCAGCTTCGAGGCCCTGCGCGGCCAGATCCGGCTTATCCGTGGCATGGATCAGGTAATGCGCCACGCCGGGATGATCGGCATGTTGCTGAAGCAGCGGATCGAGAATGGAGATGGCCTTCAGGCGATTTGCGTTGCTATCAACATCTTCTTCGGCAAGCGAGAGCAGCGAAAGGGCGTAAAAAGCGCAGATTTCGACATCCTCCGGATGCTCGAGGTAAAGACGCTCAAGCACCGAGGAGTAGGCCTTCATGTGGTCTGCGTGAGTCCTTCCGGCTTTTTTCTGATAGAAAGCCGCGGCGGCGGTGATGAAGCCCTGTTCCCGTGGACTGGTGGCACGGAGTTTTTGCGCTTTCTCGATGTCTTTGCGGCCCTCTTTCATTTTTTTGTCGTCGGGGAATTCCCAAAGCTGGTAATAGAGGGCCATGGCTTTTCCCCAGTACGCGATGGCGCACTTTGGTTCGCGCGCGGCCGCATCGGCAAAAGCCTTCCCGGATTCCGTGTACTGGAAGGAGTGCAGGAGCGCGACGCCCTTTTCGATCGTGGGCTGCACTTCCGCACTGCAACTCGTCGGGAAATTCACTTTGCCAAGCTGATCGGGCGGCGGTGCGGACACCTTGTCCGCTTGGAGGACCGCAGGTGGAAGAGCGAAGAAGAAGAGCAGAGCGATGGCAGAACTGTACCGGCGGCGATGGCACATGATGATGTTTCTCCTTTTGCTGCTAGTGATTCTACCTCCGGCGATTGTCTTTGGCGGAGATAAACCTTTTGGCGGCGACGTGGCGGTTGGACGCGCATTCGGCGCGGAGGATACAATAGGAGCGGAGCGGTACTTCGAAGCAGGTGAGGGTGCGAAAGCTGTTTGAACCAATGACGAATCTCTGAGGTGCTGCGGATAGACAGCCCGTGTGCACGGCCTGTCCCGCTGGCGGGTCGCTTCGAATCTTAGTGGAAGACACGCGAGCGGGGCAGGAAAGCCTAACGGTTGGCTCGTGGCGCCCTACTATTTCAGAGGTTCACGGCCTAGCTCCCCACGGCCAAGCGGTCCGCTCCATTTTTGTGTTTTGGGATGCAAAAAAATTCATGCGCGTACTTTTTGTAGGGGACATCGTGGGGTCGCCGGGACGGCAGATCGTGCACGACCGGCTCGCGGACATTGTAACGGAGCGGCAGATTGATCTGGTGATCGCCAATGGCGAGAACTCCGCGTCGGGATTCGGGATTACGCCGCGCATCGCGGAAGAGCTGCTGAAGCTGGGAATCGACGTGCTCACCGGCGGAAATCACAGCTGGGACCGCAAAGAGATCCTGGAGTATATGCCGCACGAGCCGCGCTTGTTGCGACCGGCAAATTTTCCGGATGGCAACCCAGGAAGCGGGCTCTATGCGGGAACGGCGAAAAACGGCGTGAAATATGCCGTGCTGAATCTGCAAGGGCGCGTGTTCCTGACTCCCATTGATGATCCCTTTCGCAAAGCCGACAGCGAACTCGCGAAACTCCCGGACGATGTGGCGTTCGTGTTCGTGGACATGCACGCGGAAACCACGAGCGAGAAAATGGCCATGGGCTGGTATCTCGATGGCCGGGCGACCGCCGTCGTCGGCACGCACACGCATGTGGCCACCGCCGATGAACGCGTCTTGCCGCAAGGAACCGCGTATATCACCGATGTGGGAATGACTGGACCGCACGGCGGCGTGATTGGCATGGACCGCAACGGGATTATTACGAAGTTTCTGAATGGCCTGCCCGCGCGATTCGAGGTCGCTTCGGGCGATGTGCAGATGAATTGCGTGTTGATCGAAACGGAGGAGAGTGGCGCGCGCAACGCGGCCGGCCGGCTTCGCGCGCGCTCCATCGAACGGCTGCGCTTCTGCATTGACTAATCCGCACGAGAGTGGTCTGCAACGCGGGGCAACCTGCGCACGTCAGTAGTAATCTGAGGATTCATGCGACAGAGGGCGGGTTTACTAGTGCGAGTTCTTGCGGCGATGTGTCTGCTAGCATGCGCGACGGGGAGTGTGCTTGCTCAGGCGGAAGACGATCTGACCGCCAAGCGGCGCGTTTTTCCTGGCGTAGGCCCCGGGCTGCGAGCGCTACGACGGGGCGCGAATGGCCGGTTGTATATCCTGGCTTCGCCTTCGCCTGGCCTGCTGGTGTTTGATGTGCAAGACAAACAGGTCCTGTCCATCGGTGAACTTGCCAGTGGTCCGGCAGCAGCCAAAGGGGAAAAAGCGCTGATTACCTTTGGCGAAGATTGCGACGCCGATGCTGACGGGAAGATCTATATAGCGGACCGGGGCGCGAACCTCATTCAAGTTTTTTCTCCGGACGGCACATTGCTCCGCTCCATCCCGGTGAAGGCTCCGGTTTCGATCGCCGCGATGACGGAGGGCGAAGTCGCCGTGGGCACGCTTCGCGAACCACACTTGCTGGTGGTGTTCGACAGGAATGGACGGGATGTGCGCGAATTTGGCGACCCGGAGCCGATTGCCGACCGTGTGGATTTGAATCGCTATCTAAACATCGGGCAGCTCGCGACGGACGCGCAGGGGCATGTGTACTACGCGTTTGCCTACTTGCCAGAGCCAACCGTGAGGCAATTTGACCGGCTCGGATACGGGCATGAAGACATACAGTACACGGCGCTGGAGGCCTGGCCGGCGGCACAGGCGGCACGAAAGGAAATCGAACGCCAGGAACGCCGCGGGGAACCGCCGTCGTTGAAACGAATTGTTACCGGGGTGGGGGTGGACCGCGAGAAGGGAGAAGTTTGGATTGCGCTGTACGACACCCTCCTTCATTTTGACAAGGACGGGAACCGCAGGGCCACCTACAAAATCTACACGCCGCAGGGAGCGCGCCTAGAAGCCAACACCATTCTCGTGGAGAAAGACCGTTTGCTCATCGGCAGCGATCCACTGGGCATCTACGAATTCGCACGGCCAGATAAAATAAATTCACAATAGGGCAAATTTTCCTCAGGCAAACTTGCACTCGTTTTGTGCAAGGTTTGCTGCTGGTGCGAAAATAGATTGAAAAATGCCGCGAAAATCGAAGCTGGATCGCTGCATTGCACAAGAATTGTGCTTGTGGAAAAGCTGTGCATGCCATGTGAAAGCCGGTGAATGCTTTCGCACACTTTTCGCTTGCCCCCCGCGCATGAATCAGCGACAATCCCGCGCTGTCTCATAGCGGCGGTACGTGGGCCAGCAATTCCAGACGGATCGAGCGCGGGGCGACAGGGGCAAAGCAAGGCGTTCCGACACGGGCAAGAATCCCGAAGACTGAAGAAAGATGCGAGTGGACCTGCTTTCCACAGCTTTTTCACATCTGTGGAAATAGCATAGGGTTTTCTTTTCTCCTCCGATGACAACAGCAACTCAACCTGGGCGTGAGCGCGAAGGGGCGAATCCCTGGGACAAATTTCTGGAACGGGTGAAGTCCCGGGTGAGCATTAACACCTACACCACGTGGTTCCAGCCCACGCGGTTGAACCGCGCCGAGGGTGACACCGTATTCGTACAGATTCCCAGCGCGGTATTCCGCCAGGTTTTGACACGTACGTATGGGGACATCGTCAAGGCGGTGTTCCACGAGCTCGGCACGCCGAACATGAAAGTGCAGTACGTCTGCACGGAAGAAGAGCCCATCCTTGCGGCGCCCGTTGTTTCCGGCGTGAAGCAATCGAAGCTCGATTTTGAGAGCAGCGACCATCAGCTCAATACGCGCTACACGTTTGATTCCTTTGTCGTCGGCAAGTCGAACGAGTTCGCGCATGCCGCCGCGCGCGCCGTGGCCGAGCAGCCTTCCAAAGCCTACAATCCGCTCTTTCTGTATGGCGGCGTGGGCATGGGCAAAACGCACTTGATGCACGCGATTGGTCACACCATCAAGAAGCGCAATCCGGCGATGCGGCTGAGTTACGTGAGCGCGGAGAAATTCACGATTGAAGTGATCAATTCGCTGCGCTTTGACCGCATGATCAGCTTCCGCGACCGTTTCCATACGGTGGACGTGTTGCTGGTGGACGACATTCAATTCATTGCGGGAAAAGAGCGGACCCAGGAAGAATTTTTTCACACGTTCAACGCGCTTTACGAGCAGCAGAAGCAGATCGTGATCTCCTCCGACTGCCTGCCGAAGGACATCAACTCGATCGAGGAGCGGCTGCGCTCGCGGTTTGAGTGGGGATTGATTGCGGACATCCAGCCGCCGGACCTTGAGACCAAGATTGCGATTCTGCAGAAGAAAGCGGAGAACGACCGCTTCAGCCTGCCGGATGACGTGGCGGAATACATCGCGCGGGCCATCAAGTCCAACGTGCGCGAACTGGAAGGCGCGCTGACACGCCTGATGGCGTACGCGTCACTGACCGGAGCGACGGTTTCGCTGGCCACCGCGCAGCAGGTGCTGCGGAACATCATCGCTTCGCAGGAAAAGCGCGTCACGATTGATCTCATCCAAAAGCGCGTGAGCGAGCACTTCAATTTGCGCGAACAAGATTTGAAGGTTCGCAGCAATACACGCGCGATTGCGTTCCCGCGGCAGGTGGCCATGTACATCGTCAAGCAGCTCACCACAGCTTCGCTGCCGGAGATCGGACGGCAGTTCGGCGGGAAGCATCACACTACCGTGCTGCATTCGATCAACAAGATCGAGGAGTTGCGCCGCTCCGACAAAGATCTAAACCGCACGATCACTCGGCTGATGGACGCCCTGCAGTAGCTCACGCGCGACGCATCAAGTAACAATCGTTCGCACCTATCAAGGCTTCTTCAGCCCATCGAAGGAATACCGACCGGGGCCGGTCAGCGTCAGTGTGGCGAAGATGATGGTGTAGTAGGCGGCCAGGAACCAGGATGCTTCGCCAACCTTCAGGCTGCAGGCCGTGGCCACGGCGAAGCCCAAGGCCAGCAATAGCGAAGCCCCTTGCGAGAAGAAGCCGCAAACAACGAGTAGCGCTCCTAACGATTCATTCAGCGTCTGAAGAAACGCAACAGCTAGGGGCAGCGGGAGTCCCACCTTGCGGTTGAAATCGACAAAGGGCCACACGCCTGTGTGCAGGTAGCCGGAAGCGTCTTTCACCTTCGATACGCCAAAGAGAAAAAAGAGGGAGAGCCCGGCCGCGATACGAAGGAAAAGTAAGCCCGCGTCGGTTTTTGGCGTGAAAAGATTCCTTGGTCCCAAGATAGCCTCCTCTTCGCGTCTCAAAATTGCGGATTTCCATCCGTGTTAGACGCAGAATGCCCGGAACCCTCGTTTGAGGAAACGATGATCTTCTACGCAGCGTAGTATTGCAAAAAGTTCTTCTGTGGCGGGGCTGTGGAGAAACCTTGCTTAAGCTGCGGATCGCTTGATGATGTCTGTGGACGAAATGATGATTTCTTCACTCGGGTGAGCGCGGCAGCTCCGGTTTTCCGCGAATATCACAAACGGCCACATTGGATGCGAAGCTGTAACTCGTGAGCGGAGCGACGCTTCGCAGGGTTTCCACAGATTCACAGCGCTCATCATAACAACAAGCTTATATCGTTTCTAATCTTTAAAAAGGTTCTTGTTGTTGTGATGGGTTGATTCAAAACCGGACTTGTTCCGGTGGGCGGTAATGGCATGGCGGAAGAGCGTGTTTCCCACCTATTTCCACAGCTCTGGGCCATGCGCCAGACTTTATACTTTGGGAGAAAGCGAGTACAGTACGACTACGGTAAAATCAGGCGAGGATGGACACCGTCCCTGCCCGAGCTGAGGATATAGACTCACAATGACCGCACCTGGAACGGCACGCGAGGATCATCAATCGATGGAATTCAGCGTCACGAAGTCCGCGTTGTTGAACGAACTCTCGACGACGCAGGGTGTTGTCGAGCGCAAGACCACCATTCCCATACTGTCCAACCTGCTCGTCGAGGCCAAGGGCAGCAGCCTGACGATCACGGCCACGGATCTCGAACTGAGCATCCGCACGTCTTGCGAAGCTAAGATCAAAAAAGAAGGCGCGGGAACCATCCCTGCCAAGAAATTACTGGAGTTGGTGCGCTTGCTACCGGAAGGCGAGATCAAGGTCAAACTTCTCGAAAATCACTGGGTGGAAATCGTCAGCGACAAAAAGAAATACAAGCTTGTTGGCATGGCGAAAGAGAATTTCCCGGCGCTGCCGGTGACGCCGCACACACTGGTGAAAATTCCCGCCGCCATCATCGAGAGCCTTATCGCGAAGACAAAATTCGCCATCTCCCTGGAAGAGTCGCGCTATACGCTGAATGGCGGTTTGTTAATTCTGAAGCCGGATACATTGGCGATGGTCGCCACCGACGGGCACCGCCTGGCGCTCGCAGAGACCGATCACAAGCTTGCGGGACTCAACGGCGAAGTGAAAGTGCTCATCCCCAAGAAGGCCATGGATGAAGTCGAAAAACTTTCCAGCGCGGCAGGAGCCGACGCGCACATTGACTTTGCCAAAGACGAGAGCCACCTCTTTTTCCAAGTGGGCCACCGGCTCCTGATCTCGCGCATTCTGACCGGACAATTTCCAAACTATGAGGCGGTGCTGCCGCGCGACAACAACAAGAGTGTGGTAATCGAGCGTGCCGAATTGAGCGATGCCGTGCGCCGCGTCTCGCAACTCGCCGACCAGCGCTCGCACGCGGTGAAGTTGGCTGTTTCGAAAGAAGGCATCGAAATTTCCGCTTCGAGTCCGGAGTACGGCGAAGCGAAAGAAAACATCGAGAAAGAGTACCAGGGCGATCCCATCTCCATTGGATTTAATTCCAGCTACATGCTGGATTTCCTTGCCGCCGCGGCCGACGGCCCGATCAGCATCGAGCTGAAGGACGAACAATCCGCCGGCCAGATGCGCCCGCTCGCCGATGAATCCTACCGCTATCGCTACATCATCATGCCCATGCGCATTTGAGCTGCGCGCCGCGCACATCTTTTACCAATAAATACTATGTAACTTGCTTGCTCTTGCGCCGGAAGATGGACGCGAGGAAAAAGACCTACGATCGAAGATTCCAGGCCGTTTTCGAGGCTCTTCGGCAGATGCTGGAGACACCGATTCCGGCTAAAAAGCCGATCGGATTCCACCCCCGGGCCGGGTTTCGCCCGAACTCCGCCAAGTTCCTAACGGCAGCTCTAAACAACACAAAATAAATGTCTTACGTAGCGTTCTTCCTTCAGTTCCGGCCTTGAGGATGCCCGCCGATTCAGTTATACTAAAGGCGTTGTCGATTCGCTGAAAGGCATCTCCTGAATCGGCACGTCCGCCAGGTGAGAAGTGATCCGGAATTCGGCTCTGCGCCAGGAGCTGGTGGGTCGCTTGCCTGGAGAAACGTTAGTCTTCGCCACGTCTCGCTGCGCGGGACGGGATGGAGCAGGAACCCTACGAGTTTCGGATTCGCCCGGCGAACCGGAATCAAAGGGTAAGGCGACGCACGGAACTTTCCGCAAACACGCCTTCCTTGCTTCACACAAAACGGTTTTTTTGAGCGCGGATGCTCACTCCGAATGGCTCGGGGTCTGTCCAGCGCTGGCAGTTCGCTCGAATAAAGTTGCTGCGCGGGGAGAAAAAATGGGTGACAAAGAAAACATCGGCGTAACACCGCAAGGCGGCCACAAATACGACGCGAAGTCCATCAAAGTGCTCGGCGGGCTGGAAGCCGTGCGCCTGCGCCCCGCGATGTACATCGGCTCGACCGGGGAGATGGGTTTGCACCATCTCGTTTGGGAAGTAGTGGACAACTCGGTTGACGAAGCGATGGCCGGATTTGCGGATGAGATCAACGTCACCGTGCACGCCGACAACTCCGTGACCGTGGTGGACAACGGCCGCGGCATTCCCGTGGACATGCATGCTACGGAGAAGCGTCCGGCTGCGGAAGTCGTGCTGACGGTGTTGCACGCGGGCGGAAAATTCGACAGCGACACCTACAAAGTTTCCGGCGGTCTTCACGGCGTGGGCGTCTCCGTCGTGAACGCGCTTTCGGACTGGCTGGAGCTGGAAATTTCGCGCGATGGCGCGGTGTGGGAACAGACGTATGAGAAGGGCAAGCCTACCAACAAGCTGAAACAAACTGGAAAGACGCGCAAGACGGGAACGAAGGTGACCTTCCATCCCGACCCCGGCATTTTCGAAAAGACCGTCTACAGTTTCGACACCCTGGCGCAGCGCCTGCGCGAACTAGCGTTCCTGAACAAAGGCTTGAAGATCACGCTCACCGACGAGCGCACAGAAAAGACCGCGGAATTCCGGTTCACCGGCGGCATCACGGAGTTCGTCAAGCATCTGAACCGCGGGAAATCCACGCTGCATGACTCGCCGATCTACATCGAGGGAAAGCGCGGCAATGTCGAGATCGAAATCGCGCTGCAGTACAACGACAGCTACGGCGAAAATGTTTTCGCGTTTGCGAACACCATCAACACCGTGGATGGCGGGACGCACCTCTCCGGTTTCCGCTCCGCGCTGACGCGTTCGATCAATAACTTCGCGTCCGCTGCGGGCATGCTCAAAGAGCAGAAGGACGAAGTCACCATCACCGGCGACGACGTTCGCGAAGGCCTCGTAGCCGTCGTGAGCGTGCGCTTGCCACAGCCGCAATTCGAAGGGCAGACCAAGGGAAAACTCAATAGCGATATCAAGGGCGACGTCGAGCAACTGGTCAACGAAAAGCTTGGCGAGTGGTTTGACAAGCACTCGACCGTAGCTCGCCGCATCATCGGAAAATGTATTGAAGCCGCGCGCGCGCGTGAGGCAGCACGCAAAGCACGCGAGTTGACGCGCCGCAAGTCCGCCATGGATTCGAGCGGCTTGCCGGGAAAACTGGCGGATTGCCAGGAGCGCGATCCCGCGCGGTGCGAACTGTTCGTGGTCGAGGGCGAATCGGCGGGCGGCTCGGCCAAGCAGGGCCGGGACCGCAAGTATCAGGCGATCCTGCCGCTCAAGGGAAAAATCCTCAACGTCGAAAAAGCACGTTACGACAAAATGCTGGGGCACGAAGAAATTCGCGCCATCATCACGGCGCTCGGTACCGGCATCGGCAAGGAGGATTTTGACGCCGGGAAGCTGCGCTATCACAAAATCATTCTGATGACCGACGCAGACGTGGACGGCAGCCACATCCGCACGCTGCTGCTGACGTTTTTCTTCCGCCACATGAAGGAATTGATCGAGCGCGGGCACATCTACATCGCGCAGCCTCCGCTCTACCGCGTGAAGCGCGGCAAAACGGAAAAATACATCCGCGACGAACGCGACTTTGCCCGCGAACTGATGAAGCGCGCCACGGAAGACCACGTCGTGAAGGCTAAGGAGGGCGTGACGCTGCAGGGCGGCGGGCTGACCTCGTTCCTCTTGAACGTGCAGGAATACGCTGTAGTGGCCGCAAAACTCGGACGCAGGCTGCGGGAACCGGGGCTCGCGGAATTGCTGGCCGAAAGCGGTTTGGACAAGAAAACGGATTTCGAGGACAAGAAATCGCTCGAAAAGCTGCTCAAGGAAATCGCCAAAACCAAGATGAAGCTGGACGGCAAAATCGTGTTCGACGAAGAACACAGCTTGCACGAAATTCAGTTTGGCGCGCCGCACAATACGAAAATCAACTGGGCGCTGGCGGCTACAGCGGAGTACAAGCGGCTGCGCGGGCTGGCGAAACAGATTGACGAATTCAATAAACCGCCCTTCACGGTGTCGCGCAACGGCGACAAAGTGTCCAAGGAAAAAGCCCAAGAAGTGCTGGACTACATCATGGAAGACGCGAAAAAGGATTTCACCATCACGCGGTTCAAGGGCCTCGGCGAAATGAACCCGACGCAGCTGTGGGAAACCACGATGAACGCGGATACGCGCACGCTCTTGCAAGTGAAGCTCGAAGACGCTGTGGCGGCCGAAGATATTTTCACGACACTCATGGGCGAGAACGTTGAGGCGCGGCGGAAGTTCATCGAAGACAACGCGCTCGAAGTTGTGAACCTGGACATTTAAGCGTCAACGATGCTTTTTCAACTCGGATGGACGACATTGCCGGGGCTGCGTGGATTGAGCGTGGGCGAATTTCGCGCGACGCCGACAAGCACACCGGATATCGAGCGGGGTGTCGTGGTCGAATTTCGGAGCGATTCGAAGCGCGAAGCGTTTTTGCGCGACGTCGAAGCGGCATTTGCCGCGCGGCGCTTCACGAATTCAGCGGACGCGTTCGACACCGTGAAGGCGTACGTGCTGGAACACGCGGCGAAACAGTAGGCATTGCTGGTAAAGGCGCAGCATGCTGCGCCTCTACCAATGAGAAATGTTTTTCAGCGAGGGGAAATGGCGGACGAACAAAACACATCGGTACTGATTCCGGTGGATATCGAAGCCGAGATGAGGAAGTCCTATCTCGATTACTCGATGAGCGTGATTATCGGGCGCGCGCTTCCAGACGTGCGCGACGGCTTGAAGCCGGTGCACCGCCGGATTCTGTTCGGCATGTACGAGCTGGGACTGACGTCCACAAAGCCGTACCGCAAATGCGCCAAGATCGTCGGCGAAGTCCTCGGCAAGTATCACCCGCACGGCGACACACCGGTCTACGACGCGCTGGTGCGCATGGCGCAGGACTTCAACATGCGCTACCCGCTGGTGGACGGCCAGGGAAACTTCGGGTCGGTGGACGGCGACATGCCTGCGGCAATGCGGTATACGGAAGCGCGGCTTTCGAAGATCGCGGAAGAATTGCTGGCGGATATCGAAAAGGAAACGGTCGATCACCTTCCGAACTTTGACGAGACCGAACAGGAGCCCACGGTTCTCCCCGCGCGCGTGCCGAATCTTCTGGTCAATGGCGCGAGCGGCATCGCGGTCGGCATGGCCACCAACATTCCGCCGCACAACCTGCGCGAAATTGTGGACGCGACGGTGCTGCTGATCGAAAAGCCGGAGACCACGCTGAAAGAAGTGATGAAGCTCGTCCCCGGCCCGGATTTCCCGACGGGCGGCTACATCGCGGGCCGCGAGGGCATCGAGGCGGCATACAAATCCGGGCGCGGCAGCTTCACCATGCGCGCGAAGGCGGCCATCGAGGACGTCGGCAAGGACCGCGAAAACATCGTCATCACCGAAATTCCCTACCAGGTGAACAAGGCCACGCTCATCAAGCGCATCGCCGAGCTGGCGCAGACCAAAAAGATTGACGGCATCGCCGACGTCCGTGATGAAAGCGACCGCGACGGCATGCGCATTGTCGTGGAGCTGAAGCGCGGCGAAGAGTCGCAGCTCGTGCTGAACAATCTCTACAAGCACACGCAGATGCAGGAATCCTTCGGCATGATCCTGCTGGCCATCGCGGGCGGGCAGCCGAAAGAAATGGGGCTGCTCGAATTCATCCGTTTGTTTATCGAGCACCGCCGCGACGTGGTTCTGCGCCGCACGCGCTACGATTTGCGCAAGGCGCGCGAGCGCGAACACATTTTAACCGGGTACCAGATCGCGCTCGATCATCTCGATGACGTGATTCGCATCATCCGCGGGTCCACGGGCCGGGCCGAGGCGAAAGAAAACTTACTCAAGTTTTTCTCCGAGCAGGACGTCACCGTTACGGAGAACGGGAAGCCCCGGAAGATCAGCGGCGTCAAGCTCGATGGCCGGAAATACAAGCTCGGCGGAGTCGAGGGTGAAACGGCGCGCGCCATCACCGGCGGCCTCACCCCTGTTCAAGTTGACGCCATTCTCGAATTGCAGTTGCACCGCTTGACGCAGCTTTCCGTGGACGAAATCCTCAAGGAACTGAAATCCATCCGCGAGCGCATCGCGGAACTGGAAGAAATTCTGGCCAGCGAAAAAAAGCTGAAATCCGTGATCATCGGAGAACTGAAGGAAATCCACAAATCATACGGCGACGACCGGCGCACGCAGATTGTGGACAAGGTGGATGAGATCAAGCTGGAAGACCTGATCGCCGACACGGAGATGCTGATTACCGTCAGCCACGCAGGGTACATCAAGCGCACGGCGGCGGATACCTACCGGCACCAGTCGCGCGGCGGCAAGGGGCGGATCGGCGCGAGGACCAAGGAAGAGGATTTCGTCGAGCATCTTTTCATCGCCTCGGCGCACAGTTACATTTTGCTGTTCACGTCAAAGGGCCGCGTTTACTGGCTGAAAGTGTATGAGTTGCCGGAAGCAGCGGCGGCCACGCGCGGCAAAGCCATTTCCAGCCTGGTAAAATTCCAGGAGGACGAAAAGCTCACCGCGCTGGTCGCGGCGCGCAACCTGGAAGAAGAAGGACAATTCGTCTTCATGGCTACGAAGAGCGGCACGGTAAAGAAGTCGGCGCTGACGGAATTTTCCAACCCGCGCTCGACGGGCATCATCGCACTAACGCTGGACGGCAAGGACGAGCTCATCGGGGCCAAGCTTACTGACGGAAAGAAAATGATTTTCCTGGCCAGCCACGAAGGGCAAGCGATCCTTTTCCGCGAGACGGAAGTGCGGGCGATGGGCCGCAACGCCGGCGGAGTGAACGGCATGGACCTCGATAAAGAGGATTATGTTGTGAGCATGGACGCAGTGCAGCCGGAGTTTGAAATCATCAAGAAAGAGCACAACCAGGAGTCGCAAAACCTCGAAGAGCTCGAAAACGAACAGATCAAGGACTCCCTGACGACGCTCATGCTGACCGTGGCGGAAAAGGGCTTCGGCAAGCGCACGCCGCTGGCGGAGTACCGCATCACCTCGCGCGGAGGCAAGGGCGTGGTCAACATGAAGACCACGGACCGCAACGGGTACGTTGTCGCCACGCTGCAAGTGACCGAAGAGTCCGACGTGATGATCATCACGCACAATGGCAAAGTCATCCGCGTGCACGCGAACGAAATCCGCGAAGCGGGCCGCTCGACACAGGGCGTACGCCTGCTGCGGCTGGAGGATGACGACTCCGTCGCCGCCGCCGCTGTGCTGCAAGAAGAAAACGAAGAAGAAAAAAAGTAAATTCGCCTGTGATGCTAGAATCTTTAGCCTCATGAAACTCACACGAAGAGTTTTTGCTTTCCTGATGGTACTTGCCGCGCCGGTGCTGCTGCTTTCGTCGGCAGCAACGAAGCAGAAAGCCCCGGCAAAGCGCTGGTACCTGGCCTACGCCGGAACCTACACCACGAAAACAAACAGCAAGGGCATATACGCTTTCCGTTACGACGGCGAGACGGGGAAGCTTTCCGCGCTCGAAGTCGCTGCGGAGTCCCCTGATCCGTCGTTTGTAGCCGTGCATCCGAGCGGAAAATTTCTGTATGCCGTCAATGAAGCTGGAAAGAACAGCATGGTGAGCGCGTTTGCGCTGGAGGCAAAAACGGGGAAGCTGACGCTTTTGAATCAACTTCCGGCGCTCGGCGAAGACCCGTGCTACATCTCGTTTGACAAGACGGGCAAGTACACCCTGGTTGCGAACTACTCGTCGGGCAATGTCGGCGTTTTTCCGATTTTACCGGACGGAAGATTGGGCGGGCACACGGCGCTCGTGCAAGACGGCGGCTCACTCGGACCGAACAAGGAACGGCAGGAAGGGCCGCATGCGCACTGGATCGAGACTTCCCCGGACAATCGATTTGCGCTGGCCGCGGACCTGGGCCTCGATGAAGTGCTCGTTTACAGATTTAACGCGGCCAAAGGAACGCTTTCGCCGAACCAGCCGCCGTTCGCCAGGTTGAAAGCCGGATCCGGCCCACGGCACATCGCGATTCGCCCGGGCGGGAAGTTTGTCTACGTGGTCAGCGAGCTGAGCTCTACGGTCACGGCCTTTCACTTCAACGCCAAGGCTGGAACTCTCCACGAACTGCAGACGGTGACGACGCTGCCCAAGGATTTCTCCGGGAGGAACGACACCGCGGAGATCGCCGTGCATCCCAGCGGAAAATTTCTCTACGCTTCCAACCGCGGGCACGAGAGCATTGCGGTATTTGCGATTCATCCGACGAAAGGCACACTCACCTTCCTCGCGAACGTGGCCACCGGAGGGAAGGAGCCGAGACATTTCGCCATCGATCCCGGCGGGAACTACCTACTGGCGGAGAATCAGCTGTCGAACAATATCGTGGTTTTCAAGATTGACCTGGCGACGGGCGGACTGACGCCCACTGGGGACGTGATGGAAGTGCCGTCGCCGGTAGACCTTGCCTTTTTCCCGGCAGAGTAGCGCAGCCCGCCGACCTCCATAGCATGACTTGCGCGGGAAGCGATTTGCGATACAATCCGGCCGACTATGGCCAAGCGCCGAGCAAAGAAGATAGCCCCGAGGCCATCCGGAGCCAAGGGACGCCGGCGGGCTCCTAGCAGCGCTAAGCTACCGAAAGAGGCCGCAACCCTAATCGTCGTTCTGCGCGCGCGCGAAGGCCAGGAGACGCTGCTCGAAGCCGAACTGCGCGCCCTGGCGGGGCCATCGCGCAAGGAAGAGGGCTGCCTCCGCTACGATCTGCACCGCTCGGTTGACGCTCCCGGCGCACTCCTGCTGCACGAAGTGTGGGCCAGCCGGGAAGCGCACACGGAGCATATACACACTCCACATTTTCTGCGCTGGAACGCGCGCAAGGATGCGCTGCTAGCTTCCCGCGAAGCGAACTTCTGGAAGCAGATTTTCTAGAGCTCGTCGCCAACTTACCTTTCCGGTGGAACGAGGTAGTAGCCAGGGCGGGCGCGGATTTTCAGATTTTTCGCGTCGTTTCGAACGACATTCACTCTGATTTCGTGATAGCCGGGCACGTCAGCGTCGGTGGGCGTGTAGCTGATGGTGTACTGCGCGTGGAGCTCGCCGCCGATTTCATCAATGGCTTTCTCAATCGAGCGATCCTTGAAGGCCGCCAAATGCGCGCCGCCGGTGGCGGTCGTGGCGACCTCAAGAGCATTCGCCTTCACGGCATCGTGGATGTGCTGAACGGCCCAGACGGCCGCGGCCATCAGGTCAATGTTGCCGGCGCGATTCTCCTCGCTGGTGGGGGTTTGCACGGACCCGGGGAACGGTGGAAGCGGAAATGTACCCGGCGGGTTCATTTCCGGCCGCGTGTCTTTCGGCTTGGAGCGAAGTTCGGCGTTGGTGGTCGAGAGGCCGACGCTGTAAATGGTCACGTTGGCGAGCTGCGCTTGCCGCAGCACCTCGCCCAGTTTAGCCGAACTGCCGTCGTCGGTGGCTTCCGACATAATCATGAGCACGCGCCGCCGCCCCGGTTTCTCCGGTGTGGCTTGCGGGCGCCCTGTCAGCATCTCCACGCCAGCGGATATGGCATCGTAGAGTTTCGAGCCCGACGTTCCCAGCTTCAGGCGCGCGATGGTGCCTTCGATCAAGTCCGGGTTGGTGGTGAAGTCCTGCAGCTTATCGACGGAGTCATTAAAGCCGACAACCGCGGCTTCGCCGGTGGAGCCCATGACCGTCTGAGTGAAGAGGATGCCAGTCTTGCTCATAGCCGGCAGGAGAGGCGCAATCCGCGAACTCGTCTCGACCAAAATGACCATGGAGATGGGGTCGCCGCCCAGGTCGAAGTGAGAGATCTGCTGAGGTGCGCCGTTATCGGCAACCTGAAAGTCCTTGGCCTCCAGGTCGTGGACCATCTCGCCGCGGGAATTGCGCACGGTCACGGGCGTATTCACGAGGGAAACACGCACTTTGAGCTTTGACGGAGCGTCCTTTGGAGGCTGTTGCGCCTCGGCACCGGGTTTTGGCGTAAGCGGGCCGGAAGGTGCCTGGGCGAGCGCGGAAACGCTCGCGAGAGCAAGCACAAGCGCGAGGCCTAAAAGCGCAGCAACGATTCGTCCCATGCGAATGACCTGGCAGCACCGGCGGAAGCCCGTGCCACCGGAGTGTACTTCATTCGACGCACCCTGCGCGGAAGGCGTTGCCGCGAGCCTCGGGGATTCCTACAATCAAGGTTCGCCCTTACGGAGACAAGACCCATGCCCGACGGCAAAAGACCAAAGCCGCAACACGCACCGAAACCGCCCCACCAGGATCCAAAGTTCCTCGCCAGCACGCCGGCCCGGCCGATCCGCATCCTCGGCGAATACATTCACCCGCTGGTGCAGCTGAAGAGGGAGGGCATCGCCGACACCGTTGTGATGTTCGGCTCGGCGCGCATCGAATCGCATGAAACCGCGCAAGTGCGCATCACGCGGCTGAAAAAAGAAAAAACGGCGAGAATGTCCGCGGTGAACCTGGCCAAACACCGCGCCGCTTTGCGGCGCGCGAAAAGCTTGCTGGAGATGTCCCGCTACTATGAGGAAGCGCGGCAGCTTTCACACAAGCTCACGACCTGGTCGCTCACGCTGGGGCCCCGTCCGCGGCGCTTTGTGGTTTGTTCCGGCGGCGGGCCGGGCATCATGGAAGCGGCGAACCGCGGTGCGTACGAAGCCGGCGGAAAATCCGTCGGGCTGTCGATCGAACTTCCGCACGAGCAATTCGCGAATCCCTACATCAGCCCGGAGCTGAGCTTTAATTTCAAATATTTCTTCATGCGCAAGTTGTGGTTCGCACAGATCGCCAAAGCACTGATCGTTTTTCCCGGCGGTTTCGGGACGATGGACGAACTCTGGGAAATGCTTACGTTGCTGCAGACTCACAAACTTCCGAAGCACAATATCATCCTCATCTACGGCCGCAAGTATTGGGACGAGGTGCTCAATTGGAAGGCCATGGTGCGTACGGGCACGATCAGCGAGGACGAGTACAAAATGCTGCAGTTCGCCGATACCGTGGACGACGCGTTTGAGCACATTCGCGCCGGGCTTGAGAAATACCACATGGACGCGGACCCTTTTTTACAGGCCTACTGACGCCACGCCAGCGGCAAGTTATTTATTATCAATCGTTTATGGTATGGACCGGTGCTTGCTACATTCTCGCTGGTGCCGTGTTTTATCACTTAGGTCTGATCCCCATCCCAGTCGGGGCAAAAACGAGAGGATGGAGAAACGATGAAACTTCAAACGGGAGAGAGGAAGCTTTTGGGAAGGGTGATGCTGGCTTCGGCCGCCCTGGTTGGCATGCTGGCCTTCACTGGAACGCCGCGGGCATTCGCTGATAACGATGACGGTTGCCAGCATCGCATCGCCAAGGCGGATCACAGACTGCACGAAGCCGTCGAGCACCACGGCTGGGACAGCAAGCAAGCGGATCACTGGCGCCATGAATTGCACGAGGCGCGGGAGCACTGCTGGGCCGAGCGCCATCGCTGGTGGGATGAAGACGGCCACCGGTGGCACAGCGATCGTGATTGGGACGACCACGATCACGACCGCCACTAGGTCGCGGCAAATCCGGGAATAGACAGCCAGGGCGCCCGATCGGGGCGCCCTGTTCTTCTTTTTAACTGGGGAAACGAATTTAGTTCGAACTCACCAGTTGCTCATCGGAAAAGACGGCTTCGAACCGGCGCGTTTCATCCTGATCGTGAAGCATCACGATGGGAACAACGCGCACGGAATGCTTGCAGGAATGGCACTGCGTCACTTCTCCTTGCAAGTCTTGTAAAAAGCCATCCGTGAAATGATACAGCGCACGTTCGCGCCGGGCATTTTTCTTGTCCCGCGCGCCGCAGTGCGGACAGATGAATTCCACCGTGTCCTGCTGCGGATCGCGGTCCAAAGCGGCCCAGCCGGTGCGGCGCACACCAACCGTTTCGAGATTACGCCGGTCCATGGGGCTAATCCTCCTCAGATCCACGTCCACAAACCATGAGATGCGCCAGAGCGGCGAAGGGATACAGTTTCCTGTAACGTGTTAAATACTCAAGACTTGTAAGCATATTCAGGGTAGCGAGAAGCAATCTTGCTTCCCGGCGGGAGGCCTCCCGCCGGGGGGCAGTTGGGAACTTGTGCGTGCGCACGGTGTCCAACGAAGGGAGGACGCGCGCAACCTCACATCCCTGCGAGCGCGGCGCCGGTCTCCTGGAGAACTAGAGCAACCCCCAGGAAATCGGCGCCGCAAAATTTCTACCGTTCCTTTTTGTGTGACACCGGAGCGGCGAATCGAAAAACGGCTGATATTGCAGCCGAGGCTCGCGGCAAAATTTGTGGAGGTGTGTGATGTCTCTCGAGCCGGGAAACGTTTCTGAAGAGAATTCCGGAGCAGGTCTGGGATCCTTACGCGGGTGCCTCGTCGAAGGCGACGCGGAGCAGCGGCGCGGCGAACGACGAGTGCGGCGGCGCGCGCTGATTCTTTCGATCACTTTGCAGAGCGCGGCGTTGACACTGCTGGTGCTGGTTCCACTGTTCGGAAAGACCGGGCGGATCGCCATCAAAAGCTTTGTCCCGATGCCGCCCTATGGCCACGTGGGCAGCCGTCCGCGCGGCAACGCCAGGCCTACGACTTCCCGGCCCATCCCTTCCGATTCGCGTTTTACGTTTCATCCGCTGACAAACCGGCCAGACGTTCGTCCTGCGGGAGAACAAACTTCGTCGGATTCTCCAGACATCGGGCCAGCGCCGGACCAGCAGCAAGATGGCCCGGGCTGCGCGTGGTGCGTGGACCTAGGAAGCAAGAACAATGGCCCGCGTCCACCGCAGCCCGCAACGGAAACCCATCTAAGGCCGCAAATCCTTCGTGTGACGAATCTCGATCCGGCCATGCTCATTCACCGCGTGGAGCCTGTTTATCCGGCGCTGGCACGGCAGATTCATAAGGAAGGACGCGTGGAATTGCGCGCCATCATCGGTACGGACGGCTCGATTCAGTCACTGCAGATTGTGGCGGGTGATCCGCTGTTCGACTTGTCCGCGAAGGAAGCCGTAGCGCAATGGCGCTACCGGCCAACGATTCTGAACGGCCAGCCGGTGGAGATTGATACCTACATCACCGTGGTCTACACCATGCAGCATTAAACTTCAGCTCAAACCGACAAACATGCAGCCAGGCAGAGTGAAGTTGTAAATTTCCTGGAATATTTCCTGTGTAGATTTGCAACGCTGGACGTAAAAAAGTTGAGACCACAATGGCAAAATTCCTGATGGGAAAATGGGAACTACAGGAGAGTTTCGCCGGAATCGCGGGCGATGGCCTCGCGCGCGGCGTCGCGCAGGCGAATCAATTCGTGCCAGCCGGAAGGATCCGTGGTGCTATCTGCGGCGTTCGCAACGCGTGGATAGATTGGCGGGGACAGCGTAATGGTCACGCTGGACGGACGAGGCAAGTAGGTTCCTTCGCGGAGAAACGTTCGAGTTCCGGCGAGCGACACGGGAAGGATCGGCGAGCCTGTTGCAACCGCCGCCTTGAACGCGCCCAGCTGGAACGGCCTCACTCCCTCTTCGGCCGTAAACGTTCCTTCCGGAAACACAAACACAGATTCGCCGTGGCGCAGAACTTCCTCCATCTCCTGCGCCTGACGCAAGCGCGATTCGGCGTCGGTGCGGTCGAACTTGAGATGTCCCATTTGTTTCAAGAAGGTGCCGATGAAGGGCATCCGGGTGACTTCCATCTTCGCCACAAAGCGGTATCGGACTCCCAGGCCCAACATCAGCGCCAGCACGTCGAAATAGCTGGTGTGATTCGACGCGTAGATTTTTGCGCCGGGCGTGTCCATGTATTCCTTGCCCACGACGCGCACGCGGCAGCCGATCAGCGCGAATAGGATCTTGAGGGCGGAAGAGGTGAAACGTCCTGCCTTGCGGTGATCGTGGATGAATTGCACCATCACCCACGTCGGCACGATCCACAACAGGAACACCACGCCGAAATAAAGCCCGTACAGAATTTCCAGGCCGCGCTTTATTCCCGCGAGGGCTTCGCGCCAGAAATTGCGGACGGCGCCGCTGGTGCCGAGCCGCGCGATCTGCACCCACGCCGGCGGCCTGGAAGCAGAAAGCGTTCCCGCGAGATAGAGTTGCTTGGTTTCCTCGCGGCGCAACTTTCCGCTCGAGGTTTTTGGAATGCTGCCAAGAGGAATCAGTTCCACGCGATCCGGCGGGAGTCCCAATCCTTGCGCGACCAGGTCCGTTACGGAGGTAGCTAGCGCCGCACGCCGCGCCGCATTGCTCTCGCGCGTTTCGGCAACAACTACGAGTTTTTCTGTGCCGGAGGCTTCATCCTTCAAGCCAAACGCCACAATGCAACCCTTGCGGATTCCGTCGGCGCGTGCGGCCAGTTCTTCGACTTCGTGCGGGTATAAATTCCGCCCGCCCTTGATGATGATGTCCTTCACGCGCCCGGTGACATAGATTTCGCCGTCGGCGCGGTAGGCGCGGTCACCGGAATTCACCCAGGGGTATTCCCCTTCGCCTGCCCGGGCGCCCATCGGCATGAGTTCTTTTGTTGCGGCGGCGTTGCGGTAATAGCCGCTGGTTGCCGATGGTCCGCGGAACCACAAGAATCCTTCCGTGCGATCCGGCAGTTCGTTGCCGCCGTCGTCCACGATGCACACTTCGTGCCGTGGCACGGGTTTTCCCGAAGAAACGAACGCGATGGCGCCGATATCGTCAGGATCCGCGGGCACGGCACGCCCCTCGGCCGCGAAGACTTCACGTGCGACGCGATCCACGAGCGGCCCGCGCCCCAGCGGCGGCACGGTGACCGCCAGCGAAGCTTCTGCCAATCCGTAGACGGGAAGCTGCGCTTCGCGGCGAAAGCCATACCTGGCGAAACGATTCGCAAAGCGTTCCAGCGTATCGGGATTGACCGGCTCGGCGCCGTTCAGCGCCGCGCGCCACGAGCTGAGATCGACGCCTTGGATGTCTTTGTCCGCGATTTTGCGCACGCAGAGTTCGTACGCAAAATTCGGCGCCGCAGCGATGGTTCCGCGATGTTTGTGAAAAGCCTCGAGCCAGCGCTCCGGCCGCGTCAAGAACGACAGCGGCGACATAACCACCAGCGGGGTTCCAAAGTGCAGCAGCGTCAGCCACGCTCCGATGAGGCCCATATCGTGATAGAGCGGAAGCCAGCTGATGCCCACGTCGTCGGGGCTCATTTGCAGCGCTTCTCCGATGGCCCGAATATTGGCGAGCAAGTTCGCGTGGGTGAGCGTCACGCCTTTGGGATCGCCTGTCGAACCGGACGTGTATTGCAACAGCGCGATGTCGCTGCCTTTTCGTGCGCGGCTGCCAGTGAGATGCAACGGAAGCGCGCCCGGCGAAGGCGGCGGAGCCTTGTCCGCAGCCTCGAGCAGTTTCTCCGCATCCACAACGCCGGTGAGCGAACTCACCTTGGGCCGCAGCAGTTTCGCCACTGCTTCGGCACGGCGGAATGTCAGCAAGAGACAGGCTTCCGCGTTGTTCAAAATCGCCGACTGCCGCGCTGCATACTCCTCGATGCGATCCGCGCGGAACGGCGGATAAATCGGCACAGGAATTGCTCCCGCAAGAAGGATTCCCGCGTAGGAGACGAAGAACGCCCGGGATGTGGGAAGCATCAGGGCCACACGTCCGCCCGCGGGCACGCCCCTACGGGCTAACTCCGCGGCAGAGCGCTGGCCGGCCTCGTACAACTCCGCAAACGTCAACGTGAAATTGCGTTCTACGCCGTCGGTGTCTTCGGTGATTTGCAGGTGGGTTCGCTCTGCGTCATGCGCAGCGCGGTATCGCAGAACGTCGAGAAGAGTCTCCGCGGCAAAAACTCCTGCGTCAGCGGCTTCGCGATGCAGTTTCTGCGCGGTGATTGACGCTCGCACTGCCGAGCCGGCTTGCGCATCTTCTGTGCTCGCTCCGGGCGCCGCGAGTATGGCGCGCGACAAATCGTCCGGAGTGTTGGCTTCCGAGACGGTGCGGTCCGGCAAGCGGATGTCGAATGCCGTTTCCAAGCGCGCCAGCAATTCCACACGTTCCAGGCTCCCGAGCCCCAGTTCGCGGTCGAGTTGCGAGCCAGGACGGAGCATGGGGAGCGCGCCTTGACTGCCTAATTCAGTGAGCAGCGCGCGAATCACTTCCAGCACGCGCTCGCGCACGGCCGAGCGGTCGAGTTGTGTGATCGGGGTGGCCACCGGACTCACGGAAGGGTTCGCTGTCTTCCGCGAGAGGCTACCATGCAGGAGCGCGGATTGCTATTCGCAAGCATCAGAGACCGTGTTCAGGCGCTCTTTTTCTGGACTTGCGCGGCGGACAGGCCCTTGGGCAGGAGCGTGGTGGAAAGATCCACGCCGGAAAGATCGGCGCCCGTCAAATCCGTCTCGCGCAGAATGGCCACGCCCATATCCGCGCCGGAAAATTTCGCGCCGTTGACGTTGGCAAGCCGCAAATTCACGTTTCGCAATTGCGCGCGCTCGAAGTTCACGTTCGAAAGGTCGCAGCGGAAAAACTCCACGCCGCTGGCTTGCGCTTCCGCCAAGTTGGCGCCGGGCAGAATCGCTTCGGTCATGTCCGTGTTGCGCAGATCGGCCTTGCTCAGATTGGCTCCGGTGAGGTCCGCCCCCGGAAGCTTCGCCTTGCGCAGATCCGTCCCCTCCAGGTTTGCGTTGCGAAGAATTGCTCCGCTCAAGTTTGTGCCGCTCAGGTCCGCGCGGGAAAGATCCGCGCCGGTCAGGTCTGCGCGCGCCCCGCCGTCTTTGCCGCTGAAAAAAAGCTCGTGCGCTTCCAGAATTTCGGTCAGTCTCTTGCCGTTATGCTTGATGCTCTTCGGTTTTCTGAGTCCCATACTCCGTCCACCATCCATGCTTCCGGGTCTATAGTTTACTGGAACTGAGGGCCGCGCGGAACTCCGCAGATTCACTGCCTCCTGTGGAGGTTTTCTCTTGAGCTTATGTCCGGCCCCATCCGTCTATCTATAGCGGGTGAGATCGTGCGAAGCCAATATTCTTGACTTGCCCGGATGGGACGTGTGGCGTGAGGTTCCTCAGAAAGCTGCTGTTTCTGGTCCTCGTTTATCCATTCCAATCTTTTGCTGGCCCGGCGATCACGCTTGTACTGGAGCATGTCACCGTCATTGATGGCACGGGCCACGCGGCCGAGTCCGATCAGACGGTCGTCATTGTCGGCGGCCGGATCGTGTCCGTCGGCCCTGCCGGACCCGCGGAACACGGCAAGACGGCACACGTCGTGGACGCCCGCGGCAAATTCCTTATGCCTGGGCTATGGGACATGCATGTCCACCTCGCCGGCGTGAACGCGGATCCCTCGTGGAGTAAAGACGCCCTTCTGCCCTTGCTCCTGGCCAATGGCATTACCGGCGTCCGCGACATGGGCGGCGATCTGAATGCCCTTCTCTCCTGGAAGCGCGACGTGGAGTCCGGGGTACTCCTTGGCCCGCACATCGTTGCTTGCGGTCCGTGGTTGGCCGGCCGCGGCAAGCCGTCGCCGGAACAGATTCCCGTCTCCAACGCCGAAGACGCGCGCGCGGCCGTGCGCGATCTGAAGCAGCGCGGCGCGGACTTCATCAAAATTATTTCGCTGCCGTCGCGCGAGGCCTTCTTTGCCGTTGCCGACGAAGCGCGGAAACAAAATATTTCGTTTGTGGGCCATCTCCCGCTCGAGGTGGGAGCGGGAGAAGCTTCGAACACGGGCATGCGCAGCATCGAACATTTTTTCTACAGCGAGTTCGTGCTCTCGTTTTCCTCCAAGGAGGATGACCTTCGTAAACGCCTGCTGGAGGCGCGGAAAAATCGCGACTCCGTTGCCTGGGAAAAAATCGAATTGGAAGCCGGCGCCAGTTATAGCGAGGAAAAAGCGTCGTCGCTGTTTCAAACATTGAAGAAAAATGGAACCTGGGTGACGCCGACCCTTGCGTCGCTCGACATTACATCGCATCCTGAAGCCTGGAAACGAGAGGATTCGAATCTGGACTATATTCCTCGATCGCTCGCCAAAGAATGGCGCGACTCTCAAAGCAATGCGCGCACGAAGGAAGGCGCCGCAGAGCTCGGGCGGCTCTCGGCCAACGATTGGAAACTGACCCGCGAAATGCATCGCGCCGGAGTGCCTCTGCTGGTCGGTTCGGATTCTCTGGATCCTTTTGTTTTCCCGGGCGACAGCCTGCACCGGGAGCTTTCCGAGTTCGTCCAGGCCGGCTTCACGCCGATGGAAGCGCTCCAGGCGGCTACGCGCGGCGCGGCGCAATTCCTGGGCCGTGAACAGGAGCTTGGCACGATCGAAGCGGGCAAGACTGCCGACCTGGTCCTGCTGGATGCAAATCCTGTGGAGAATATCCGAAACACGCGTAGAATTTTTGCTGTGATTCGAAACGGCCGGTATTTCGATCGCTCCGCGCTGGACGCGCTGCTCGCCCGGGCGCGGTCCACGGCAGCCACCGCGCCGCCAAAGAAATAATGTTCCGCCCGCTCTCATTGCCGGCTAGCCCCCGCTGCGCGCCACGATCCTGGCGGCGTTCCTCACTGTTTCTGTTTTTGTGCTTCGCGGCAGCCCTTCCGTCGTCCCCTCAGGACCTGAACCACGAGGATGAAATTGTCGCCAATCTTGCTGGCGGCCGGGCCATCGTGCACGTCGCCAAGGACGTCATCATCTTTGCCGCGATCGATCAGCCCGTGGAACGGAATTCCATTCCGCCGCGCGCCATGGACCTGGACGCCACGCACATTGGGATTCTCTTTGGCGCGTCGGAGTGGCGAATACCCGCCGACCCCAAGCCCGTCCGGTTGGATCGCAATTTTCAGCGCGTTTCCGGCAGAGACCCGCGCTACCAAGGCCCTCCGGGCGAGGCCGAATCCGATCTTGAAACGCTCGGCACGGCTTTCCTCGAAAAGCTTCGCCCGCTAGTCTCGCAATTGCATCACAAGCTCGATTTCGCGCCGGACGAGCCGATTTTTCAGGTGGTCATCATCGGCAATGCGCCCGAGGGCTATGGCCCGGAAGTATGGGTTGTGGAGTATCGCATCGAGCAGGAGCAAATCGCTACACGCGGCGATTATTGGCAAACGCACATCCTGCGTCCGCGCTTCACGCAACTCTACCCACCGGAAAAACATGCGCCCCATACGATTGTGGAAAGCCGCTACCCACCCGGCGAGAAGGGACCGACACTGGCCGAGTTAATCCAGGAAAACGATCCGCGAATCACGCATCTCGGTTCCGGCGAACAACGCTTCTCGAAGGTGCTGGATACCCTCCGAGGCGGCCAGGCGCAGAAAGCTGTTCCATTGGATTCCGCGGATTTCATGCGTGCCGTGCTGCCCTTGATCGCCGGCAATGCCCCGTTTATCCTCGGCACCATGGAAGAGCGGCGGGGCGTGGACTGGATCGTGCCTCCGCAAGAGCCCGTCGAAAAGGTGGAGCAGGACAAGAATCGTCCTCCGGATGCGCCCACGCTTCGCAGAATTCCCAAGCCCTAGCTGTCAGGATATTTTTTCGATGGTATCGCCGCGGCGGATGGTTCCGCCTTCGATCACGCGGCACATCATCCCCCGCCGTCCCCAAAGTTCCTTGCGAAGACCTTGGCGGATCTTTTCCATTTCATCGCAAGGCGTGCAGACAGCGCTCACTTCCATGAGCGTCTCGCCGATGCGCAGTTGCTGGCCAAGTTCCAGGCCGTTTACATTCAAGCCGTCGGTGGTGATGTTTTCACGAATGACGCCCGGCGTAAGGTTCATGGCATCCAACGTTTCGCGGTCCACGAGCAAGACCTGACGCTTCGCTCCTGGTCTCGCGTGCGCGCAGCCTTCGAATCCGGCATTATTCACGACGCGCACTTCCAGCAGTTCTTCCATCGGGAAGTGTTTCTTTCCTGAGCGGAACAGCTTCCATACCTGCGGCATGGCCTTCAATCACCTGCGGCTTTTAACGGGGCCGCGTGGGCGCCAATGTCTTTGCGATAGTGCATACCGTCAAACTGGATTCGCTCACAGGCGGCATACACGGTGGACCGTGCCAGTGGGAGTGACGCTCCCGCTGCCGTAACTCCGAGGACGCGTCCGCCGTTTGTAACCAGCGACTCCCCCACACGCTTCGTCCCGGCATGCAAGACCTTCACACCTGCAAGGTCATCTAAAGCGGTTAGCCCTTTGATGTGTTTGCCACTCTCAAATTTGCCAGGATAGCCGCCCGACGCCAACACCACGCACACGCTCGCTCCCGGTTTCCACTTCAACTTGGACGGCTTCAGATCGCCGGCAGCAACGTCACGGAGAATTTCCGCCAGGTCAAAGTCCATCCGGGCGACAATGGCTTGCGTTTCCGGATCGCCCAGGCGGCAGTTGAATTCCAGTACCTTCGGTCCGGACTTCGTGAGCATCAGCCCGATGTACAAGAATCCTTGATAGGGGATGCCATCGGCGGCGAGACCGCGCAGCGTGGGTTCAACAATTTTGGAGATGACGGTTTGACGAAGAGCGTCTGGGAGCAAATCATCGGTCGAGTACGCGCCCATGCCTCCGGTATTTGGCCCCGCGTTGCCGTCAAAGACGCGTTTGTGATCACGCGTTGGCACGAGCGGCGCATAGGTTTCACCATCCGTCAGAATGATGAAGGAGAGCTCGTCGCCCTCAAGCGTCTCTTCTAGCAGGATGCGCTGTCCGCCGGAACCCAATTCGTTCTTCTCCATCACGCGTCGGATAAAATCCGTTGCTTCCTCCGCATTCGAAACGAGAAATACACCTTTCCCGGCGCACAATCCGTCCGCCTTGATCACCAGCGGCCACTTCACCGCACCCAGCGCGCGATAAGCCCCCTGCGGAGAATCGTACGCGCCGTACATTTTGGCGGTGGGAATCGCGTGGCGCTGCAAAAACTCTTTCGAAAAAACCTTGCTGCCCTCGAGCTGCGCGGCCTGTTGCGAAGGTCCCACAATCGCCCAATCGCGCTGCCGAAACGCGTCCGGCAGGCCCTTCACCAGAGGCAATTCCGGCCCCACGATTGTCAGGTCCGGCCGAATTTTTTCGGCAAGCGCGACGACGGCCGTGACAACTCCCGGATCTAGTGCGACGCACTCCGCCTCCTCAGCAATGCCTCCGTTCCCGGGAGCGCACCAAATTTTTTCCACGAGCGGACTCTGCTTCAGCCTCCACACCAATGCGTGTTCGCGTCCGCCGCCGCCAATCACCAAAATCTTCATTCGCAAAACCTCGTGGACGACCTTGTCGAACGATAGACGCGCAATTCGAACGTGTCAACTTGGCTTCGCAGAATGCACCTCATTCCTCTCCCGCTCCCGCGCTCCGCCCCAATGCACGCAGCAGGAATGCTCGCGCGAAGCCCGGAGGCGTTTATCAATTGTTCTCTCCTGTTCCAAAGGCCAGTTACACGGCCGCGCGACGGCTTCTACACTCAGCTGAACCTATTCTCCCCGTCTAGCTTGTACGGAAAGGGCTGTGCCATGCTGATTCCGCTGCGCCACGAAAACATGGAGGGCCGTCGCTGGCCGGTGGTCACGTTTGCCCTGATCGCGCTCAATGTTCTCGTATTCCTTGGCACTCATTGGAAAATCGAGGCACAAAACCCCGAGCGCTATGAAGTCCGCATGCACATTATCCTGCTCGCGGCGATGCATCCCGAATTGAAGATGTCCGATGACGTTCAGCAGTATGTCAACGAAGTGCAAAGGAACGCCCCTGAGGCGGCCTGGAAGCAATTGAGCACGCCCGGCCGCAAGTCCCGGGACACTTGGGACGCGCAGACTCGGCTCGAGGAAGACCCGGAGTTCTTGCAAGAACAAATGGACTCACTCTCGCAACGCTTTGCAGAAGAAGAGAAAAGCTCCATTATGGGCAACTACGCCTTTGTGCCCGCGCATCCGAGGCCGATTTCGTATCTAACCTCTATGTTCCTCCATATAGGTTGGATCCATCTCATCGGCAACATGTGGTTTCTCTGGCTGGCCGGTTTCGTCCTAGAAGACCGCTGGGGCCGCGTCATTTATCCCATCTTTTATCTGCTTGCAGGAATCGCGGCGTCTCTGGTGCACGCCATGTTTTACTCACACAGCATCGTTCCTACGCTCGGTGCTTCGGGCGCGGTTGCGGCGCTCATGGGTGGATTTCTGGTGCGCTTTCCAAAACTCAAGATTGAGATGATGTGGTTCCTGTTGTTCTTTCGGATCCGTTTCAAGGCTTATGCCTATTGGCTGCTCCCGCTGTGGCTCTTCACGGAGGTATTCTATGGCAGCTTGTTTGGGCAAGCTTCGGGTGTGGCGCATTGGGCCCATGTCGGAGGATTTATCTTTGGTGCCATTACAGCGCTGGTTATTCAGCGGACTGGGCTCGAGCACCAGGCAAACGCGATTATCGAAGATAAAATCGGCTGGACTGCCGATCCCGCGATTGTGCAGGGCACGGAGCTCATGGAAAAGGGAAAACTGGATGAGGCTATCGCCATACTGCAGAAGCATGTCGCAGCGAAACCGGAAGCCCTCGACGCCTATTCGCTTTTGCGGCAACTCTACTGGCGCAAGAACGATCTGCCCGCCTTTTACGAAGCGCTGGCGAAGCTGTGCCAGCTCCACCTCAAATCACAGGATGCCGATGCTGCCTGGGAGGACTATGTGGAGTACAGGAACGCCGGCGGCGATCGCATGCCTGCGGCGACATGGCTGGAGCTGTGCCGCATCGTGGAAGGGAAACAGGACTTCGAGCGCGCCGTAGCGGAGTATGAACATCTAGCCAAAATGCATCCAGCCGAACGGCAGTCCCTGCTGGCGCTACTCTCTGCAGGCCGCCTCTCGCTGAAAAAACTCAATCGCCCCGCCGATGCCCTGCGCTTTTACAAAGCCGCAGCCGCTTCGACCGTGCCGCATTTGGATTGGGACACGAACATCCAGACCGGTATTCAGGGAGCGGAGAAAGCGACGGGAGTTTCTTCCGTCCCGGTCGCATAAACCCTTACGGCTTGTTTGATTATTTGAGGAATGCTGATTCAGGCATTGCCGACAGCACGAATCGGAATCGTAACCGTGGAAGCGGTATCCGAAGACGCCAGCATGTGGCAGCGGCCGTCGAAAATGCCTCCGGGATCAATGACCATGCACGGTGAGTGCACTTCTCCCGTCACCACACCTTTGACCTGAATCTCGACGCGGCCCTTCGCAAAAATTACGCCGTCGAAGCGGCCGGCAATTACCACGCGATTGCCTTCGATTTGCCCTTCGACTTTTGCGCCTTCGCCGAGGATCACCGTTTGGTCGGAGATAATATTGCCCTTGACGTTGCCATCAATCCGGAACGTCCCCTTGACCGTGAGCGTGCCCTCAAGCATCACACCCTGGTCAATGAATCCTGTCCATTCTTCACTGCTGCCGTCTTTCGCGGCGGCGGGCCACTTCCATGCCATGTCCAAACCCCCAATGAGCGACTCTTCTACTGTAGCTGCATGCGCAAACAAGTCAACGCAGCTTCACATGTGAGTTGTCGAATGAAACGACTGAACGAAGGGACAGTTGCCCGCCGTGATACTCGTGATGCTATTTCATGAGGCGATCGTAAATTCCCATCAGCTGTGCGTCGTCGTAATATTCCAGAACGAGCTGCCCCGGACGCATCTTTGTTTTCTGGCGCAGCAACACTTTCGTGCCGAGGTGCCGCTGCAGCTCTTCGAGCGCGGACCGGATGTTTGCGTCCACCTGCACCTCTCCGGCAGGATGGCTGCTTCCTCGTGAACGGCGCGATGCCAAGCGTTCGATCTGGCGAACGGTCAATCCGCCTCGCGCCGCGCGCTGCGCGTAGCGCATGCGCAACTGTGAATCCGGCACGGCGAGCAGCGCACGGCCGTGACCCGCAGTGAGTTTGCCTTCTTCAATCCACTCCTGAATCGTGGACTCCAACTTGAGCAATCGAATCGCATTTGCAACGGTGGCGCGGTCCTTGCCGGTGCGCTCTGCGACCGATTCCTGGGTCAGTTGAAATTCATCCATCAAGCGTTCGAATGCGCGCGCCGCTTCAATTGCGTTTAAATCTTCGCGCTGGATGTTTTCGACCAGCGTCATTTCCAGTGCAAGCTCATCGGGAACTTGCCTGACGATGACCGAAACTTTCCTTAGGCCGGCGCGTTGAGCGGCGCGCCAACGGCGCTCTCCGGCAATCAGCTGAAATCGGGAGCCGATCGGCCGCACAACGAGTGGTTGGATTATGCCGCTGGCTTGGATCGAGCGCGCCAGTTCATCGAGCGCTTCTTCGCGAAAGCGCGTCCTCGGCTGGTACGGGCTCGGCTCAATCAGGTCAATGTCTATCTGTTGCGGGCCTGGATGCACAACTTCGCGCGCAGGCACGGCCGCTGCAGCGCTTGCATTCGTGGCGTGAGGTTGAACTTGGGGCGCATCCGCAGAAGCCTGCGGCTCAGGCTCCCGAATGAGCGCTCCTAGCCCCCGTCCCAGCGCGTTTCTCGGCATTGGCAATAACCTCCTGAGCGAGTTGCGTGTAGCCCTCGGCCCCTTTGCTGTGAAGATCGTAGAAAATGATTGGTTTTCCGAAGCTTGGCGCTTCCGCAAGGCGAACATTCCGCGGAATCACGCTTTGAAAGACCTGTGTTCCAAAAAAACTGCGCAGATCGGTCGCAACCTGCCGCGAGAGGGTCGTACGCTCGTCATACATCGTCAGCAGGATACCTTCGATTTCGAGACTAGGATTTAGCGTTCGCCGAATGCGCATCAGGGTATCCAGAAGCTCGGAAACCCCTTCCAAGGCTAAGTATTCGCACTGGATCGGAATCAGAACTGCGCTGGCCGCCACTAGCCCGTTCAGCGTAAGCAAGTCCAAGGCAGGGGGGCAATCCAGGATGATGAAGCGATACTTGTCGAGTAGAGGTTTTATGGCCGTTTGCAGCTTGTATTCGCGATTTTCCGCGTTTACCAGCTCGACCGCTGCCCCGGCAAGGTTTTTGTCGGCGGGGACGACATCCAAGCCCTCGACTTGCGATTTCTGAATGATTTTGTCGAAGGATTCGCCCAGAATTAGCGTGTGGTAAAGAGTCCTGCGGGAGGGATCCTTCGGAAACCCGATGGCTGCGGTGGAATTTGCCTGGGAATCGCAGTCGATCAGAAGTGTCGGTTGTTCAGCGGCACCGAGGCAAGCAGCCAAATTCACCGCTGTTGTAGTCTTTCCAACCCCGCCCTTTTGGTTTGCGACCGCGATGACCCGAGCCAATCCGTTTCCTCGCCAGCGAAAATCTAGCAAAGCCTACGGTGTGATGCAAGTTGTTTCACGTGGAACGCTATGTTGGCGGTGGAAATCCGCCAGAGGACGGCCTGAATGTTCCATGTGGAACATTTCTAGAGTGTTGATTTGTTCTCGAATAGACGTCGTCGTCCTAGGAATCTCGGCCATCGAACTTAAATTGTCTATGTTTCTGTTCCACGTGGAACACTCGCACCCCGGCCCTCAAACGATGAAACCCTTTCGCTCCATGAAATCAGACCGCTCCGGTCGATGTTCCACGTGAAACAACCTTCCATTTCAGTTGCCGATCCATTCTTCTCTTGGGGGCAAATGGCGATGAAAATGGATACGATTGCACTGCGATGCGGAAGACCTCACGTTCAGGTCGATGCGCCGACGCTTCAGCCTCGTTTAGTACCCACCAAGAGGAGGCGCCGCAACGAATGGGGGACTGCAATCGGCTCGCGCCACTCCCAGGTTCGGATTTTTTCTATATCCGGCAGGTCCCGCGCCCCGATCCAGAGTATAACTTGTTTGGCTGCTATCTGTTGCGAACGGGCCCAATCCAGAAAGGATGGGAACTCCCCCAAGGCGCGTGAACAGACGAAATCGAGAGGCGCAACCTCCTCGCCTAGCTCCTCGTACCGCCGCACAAGCACCTGAGCGTCCGGAAGTCCAATCTCTCGAACAACTTCCGCGAGAAAGGTGGCCTTTTTCAGGTTCGACTCGACCAGAAAAACGCGCAATTCCGGCCGGATAATCTTCAAGGGAATACCCGGAAAACCGCCTCCGGAGCCCACGTCGGCGAGCCGACCATGTTCGACGGGCACGGCCGCTGCCGCGTACATACTTTCGCAGAAGTGACGATAAAGTATCTCCAGGGGGTCGCGAATGGCGGTCAGATTGATCTTCTCATTCCATTGCAGCAGAATCCTTATATATTGTTGAATTTGAAGCACTTGTTCGTCACTCGCAGAGAGTTGAAACTCTCCGAGCGCGCGCTGGATCTTCTCCGCGTTCAGTGGGGCAGGGCTGGGTGTTGACATAAGAGTAACTATTTACGTCTGCTTTACGTCTCTCCTTGCGGCGCTGCCACCGCTCGCAGTAAGTACCGGGGTCCTGCAATTCCTGCTACCACGTCAATCGCGCTATGCCAGAAGATCACCGGGATCAGGCTATCGTACGCGATTCGGCCCGTTCCGAGTACTGTGCCGACGACCAGTGTGCTCACAAATCCCCCGCGCCCCTGATAGAGGTGTGCAAGCCCGAACAAGCCCGACGACAGCAGAACGACTGTCCAGACAGGCAATCCCACGCGTGACAGCACCGCCATGGCAAATCCACGATAAAGAAACTCCTCACAAAGGCCCGCGGTAATCGCCAGCACCAGATAGGGAAGCAGCTCCACGGCCGATTGCGGCAGGATGCGTTCGGCAATGGCCTGCAGAGCGCCGCGCGCCGTGACAGGAACTTTGCCCATGCGCCGCAAGTTCAACCACTGGAGCGTCGCAATGATCGCGGCGCCGACAAGCGAAGCGATCATAATCCTGGTTCTGCCATGGAGGTTCAATCCCAGTTGCCCCGCCGTGTAGCCATGAGCCCAGGCCCGCCAAGCGACCAACGTCGCAGCCGCCCACTGAAAGGCGATCGTCGAAGCGTAAAGCGCCAGCCGCTCCATCGTGCTGACAGAGGGCAGCTCCAGCAGTTTCTTCATGCGCGCGCGCCCGCGCCACGGCAGTACCACGCCCAGCACGGAAAAAATCAGCCAGATGTCCCAAGACATTCGCCGATAAGAACATGTTTGAGGCTTCGCGCGCAACCGGCCGCTTTGCGGCGACCCCGATTGTGCCAAGCAAACCACGCCAAGCATCTTTATAATGCACTTTGGTGAGGTGAAGTCATGTCTGCTCACGTGAAGCTTACATCCATGGCAAAAGCCGCCGGCTGCGCGGCCAAACTCAATCCCGCGACGCTCGATGCCGTGCTGCGCAAATTGCCGCGCCAGACCGATCCCAATGTGCTCGTGGGATTCGACACGAATGATGACGCCGGGATCTATTTGCTAGGCGAAAACATGGCCCTCGTGCAGACCGTGGATTTTTTCACGCCGATCGTGGACGACCCAAATCTTTTCGGGCAGATTGCCGCAGCCAACTCCCTGAGCGACGTGTACGCCATGGGCGGCCGCCCCGTTTCCGCACTTTCCATTGTGGGTTTTCCGGAAAAAGGAGATCCCGCCATTCTTGAGGAAATTATTCGCGGCGGCCTTTCGAAAATGAACGAGGCGAAATGCAGCGTCATCGGCGGCCATTCGATTCGAAACGAGGACATGCTCTTCGGCTACGCCGTCACCGGCGTCATCAACCCGCATCGCGTTTGGCGAAATGTCGGCGCGCGCGCGGGGGACGTACTGCTCTTCACCAAACCGCTCGGCACGGGCGTGATCACGACGGCGCTGAAAAAGGATAAAGCCACCGCGGAATCGATGGCTGCCGCCGTTACGGCGATGACGACCTTGAATCGCGATGCCGCCGCGGCCTTGCAGGAATTTGACGAAAATGCCGGCTGCGCGAAACGTGTCCACGCCGTCACCGACGTGACTGGCTTTAGCCTTCTCGGCCACGCGCGAGAAATGGCGCTCGGCGATCCGGCGCACGGCATCGAACCTGTTTCATTCGAAATCGACCACCGCGCCTTCGCCTATCTTCCCGGAGCCGTCGAAGCCGCGCGAGAAGGCCATCTCTCGGGCGGCTTGAAGAACAACCGCGCCTTCATCGGCGATTGCGCCGCCTTCGACCCCAGCGTCCCCACCGAATACCAAGACTTGCTCTTCGACCCGCAAACTTCCGGCGGCCTGCTCGTCTCCATCTCGCCAGAACTCGCCGACGCCGCCATTTCCGCGCTCGACCGTCACGGCGTCTCCGCCCGCCGCATCGGCAAAGTCCTCCATAAAACAAGTCCGCTGCTCGTGGTCCACTAGAGTGCCGGATTCCGAGGGCATCCGATAGACTCAAACGATGGACACCATCACACATGGCATCGCGGGCGCGCTGATCGGCAAGGCCGTTTTCCGCGGCGAAGACATGTTCGCTCCGCATCCCATGAACCGCGGGCGCATCATCACCTGGTCGCTGATGCTTGGTGCGATTTTTCCCGATTCCGATGTGATCCGCGACATTTTCTCTCACGACAAGCTGCTGATGATCACCTGGCATCGCAGCATCACGCACTCGCTGCTGCTGCTTCCGCTGTGGGCGCTGCTTCTCGCGGCCATCACGCGCGCGTTCGCCAATTGGCGAAAGTGGGAAGCGCCCTCCTTTGCCGCGCTAACCGCCATCTATGCCGTCGGCATCCTGAGCCACATCCTGCTCGACCTGGTGACCACCTTTGGCACGATGATCTGGTCGCCTTTCGAGTGGTCGCGCCCCGCCTGGGACCTCCTCTTCATTGTGGATTTCACATTCGCAGCCATTCTCCTCGTGCCGCAATTACTCGCGTGGGTCTATGCGCAACCAGAAAAGGTGAAGCGGCGGGCCCTCGGCATATGGCTGGTCTTTCTGCCTGCTCCGTTTTTGATCGCCAAAATTGCTGATATTGTCGGCGCGCCGATTTCCGATCGTTACGTGTTGGGCGCCATGTTTCTGTTCACCGTGCTGTTTCTATTTCCAGCGCTCGGCGGCTGGGGCGTGAATGTTCGGCATGACAACTGGAACCGCGCAGGTTTCGCCGCGGCTCTGATTTATGTCGCGCTCGCGGTAGTTGCCCATCACGCCGCGTTCGCGCGCATTCAAAAATTCGCCGAACTCGATCATCTCGAGGCCCATTCCATCGGCGCCCTTCCGCTGCCACCGTCGCTCTGGCGCTGGGACGGCTTGGTGCGGACGCCGCGCGGCGTCTATGAGCTGCGCATGGATCTCAGCGAAAAGCCATCCGGCGACGCGGGCGTCCTCGCACAGGAGCACACCTACTTCCCCGACGCCTTCCCGAATTCCTACATCGAAGCCGCCCGGCGCCTCCCCGAAGTCCAAAAAGTAATGTGGTTTGCGCGCTTCCCCGTGACGCGTTTCCACAAAGAAGGCGAAGAAGCCATCGTCGAAATCTCCGACCTGCGCTTCCCCCGCGCCCGCCCCGGCCGCCCCGCCTCCTTCACCTACCGCGTGCGCTTCACCTCCGACGGCACCGTCCTCTCCAAAGGCTGGGTCACACAGTGAGTAGCACAGGCTTTAGCCTGTTTAAATCGGGTAGGGTTTTCGGCAAACCTCGGGCTTCCCTCTGCGCGGCTACTCTCTCCAGGTGGTAAACTGCGTTTTGCGCGGTGGGTCTCAAATCCGCTCGCATCGGAGGCAGTTGTGTTTTGGCGCTTTTTCGTCATCGTCCCCGGCCTGATTCTTGCGTTCTGGATTTCGTCATTCTTTCACGGGTTCACAGCTTTCCTGGTCTTTGTTTTCCTTTGGAGCCGCCTCACGGACCTGTGTAAAGATCTTTTTCTACATCCCGCCTTCCGTACCTACAGCGACGTCCAGACTTTGGGTCTTTCCTCAACTGCCGGGTCCCGCGGCATGGACTCGTGAGCTGTCCGGCGCCTCGTTAGCTGGAGAATCGGAAACTGCAAGCCATTTCAAAACCTGCTTTTTGCTCCCATGCGCTGCTGATTCTAGAGGAGCAAAAAGACTCTTGAGACTAGCTCTAACCCCTATTTAGCCTGGAGGTACTCGTCGAAAGAGGTTCTACCGTGCGGCTTTGCTTTCTGCAGGATGGATGACGACCTGGCGCTCTTCGCCCACGCCGATGCTTTCGGTGCGCACCCCGGTCATATCCTTCAGCGCCAGATGCACGATGCGGCGTTCGCGCGAGGACATGGGATTCAGCCGGAACGGCTGGTGGGACGCTTGCACGCGTTCAGCGGCCACGCGCGCCGTCATCTTCAATTCTTCAAAGCGCAGCGCGCGATACCCGCCGCTATCAATATGAATCTTTTCGTGGTACGTCGGCTCCAGGCGCAGCGCCTTGAACGCCAGATGTTCGAACGCCTTCAAAACCTCGGCGTTGTGCCCGAGCAAAATCTCTTTATCCCGCCCGTCTAGATCCGCGAGGACTTCGGCGTCGCCTTGGGCCCCGGCCGCCTCCGGAGCAACCGCACGCACGCTGACCTTCAATTCAAGCCCAGAGGCGCGCACCATGCTCTCCAGAAACTGCCGCAGCGCCTCGACCGTCGCTTGCCGGTCCAGCGTTCCGTCGTGAATGAGTTCCCCAGCCATGACCTGTTCGAAAGGAAGGAGCCCCGTCCGCCCCCCTGAAAACATACTTAGCCTACGACTTCTTCCCGCGCACCGGCTTCACCGGCGCCGCCACCGGATGCGTCCGGTTCAAATACCACTGCTGCCCGATGCCCACCACACTGCTGGTGAGAATATACACCGCCAGGCCGCTGGAAATCGGCGAAATCATGAACAGCCCCGCCATGGTAATAGGCATAATCTTCATCATCATCTGCTGCTGCGGGTCCGTCGAAGTCATCGGCGTCATTTTCGAAACCAGATACATCGAAAGGCCCATCATAACTGGCAGCACATAGTACGGATCTTTCGACGAAAGGTCGGTAATCCACCCGAACCAGCGCGCATGCCGCATCTCAATGGCGAAGCGCAGCGCAGTGTTCAACCCAAACCACACCGGCATCTGCAGAAACATTTGAAAGCACCCGCCCACGGGATTGATCCCCTCGCGGCTGTAAATCGCCATCACTTCCTTGTTCATTTCCGCTTTGCGCGGATCGCGCATCGAGTACTTCTTGTACTTCTCCTGAATGGCCTTGATTTCCGGCGCCACGCGCTGCATTTTCAGCGTCGTCTTGTAACTCGAAATGCGCAGCGGAAACAGCAGCATATTCACGATCAGCGTCAGCACGACGATGGACCATCCCCAGTTCGGGATGTAGTTGTGCAGCCACTTCAACCCGTGAAACAGTGGATCGGCGATGAATTCCATCCAGCCGAAACTCACCAGCCCATTCAGCGGCGGGTTCATCTTCTTCAAATCGTCGTAATCTTTCGGACCCACGTAGACGCGCACGGCCAGCGACTGAGCCGGGGCCGCCACCGCCACTTCCGGCACCGGCTCCAGCGTGTCTTGCCCGCCAGCTTGCACGGTTCGCGAAGTTTTCCAGTACCGCGTCGTGAGCGTGCCCGGCGCCGCTCCGCTGAGCGGCAAAAACGCCACCGTAAAATAGCGGTCTTCGATCCCAACGAAATCTTTCCCGCCCTGCCAGACCCCCGGGCCCCACTTGTCCAGACCGTCCAGCTTCTTATGCAGATACGTCGTAATCTTCCCGTTCTCGCTGTAATACGTCGAAACCGTTTCCACCGGCGCAGGATTCGTCACCGTCAAATCGCCAAACCCGCCCAGCCAGCCCAGCCCGGCGTTGATGGGCCTCCCGTTCAAGCTGGCGGCCGTTTCCACGCGCACCACATAGGTATGATCGAAGCGGAAATGTTTTTTGATTTCCAGGTGGCCGTCGCTCCACGCAAATTCCGCATCGGCCGGCGCCTGCAGCGAATTTCCCGCAGAAGAGGTCCGATAAAGCCCGGCGTTCGCTGCGTTCTGCAGGTCCGCATCGTCGAGCACCACCGCGAATGGCCAACCGCCGGTCTGCTGCGAAGCATCCGGGTGCACCACGTCCAGCACGCGCTGCGGCTTGGCATCATCCATGTATTTCTTGAGCTGCCAGCTTTTCACCACCGCGCCGCGGTTGGAAATCTCCACGCGATATAAATCGTTCTCGATAACGATGGTGCGCTCTTCGGCATCGCTGACCGGTGTAACACTAATCGGCGCGGCCGGAGCCATCGCCGCGGCCGTTGCGGCCGCTGGCACGCTTGCCGGCGTCGAAGATGCCGCCGGACCCGGCGTCGCCGGAGCGCTCACCGCCGGACGGTTCGCTTGTGGCGATTGCACCGGCGGCTTCGGCCCAAAAAACTTCGCCCAAAGCAAAATCACGCCCATGGATAACAGCGAGGCCACGAGGATCCGCAGCTCCGGCGTGAACTTGTCCTTTTGTCCCGGCAAGCTCACGAGCGCACCTCATTGGCCGAGCCTGACGAGCGGACGGCACTGGCCGTCGAGTTCCTTTCCAATACCATGTTTTCCTTTTTCTCCGGAACCGGGTCATAACCGAATCTGCGCGAGAGCGGCTGGCACCGCAGCAGCCGCTTGATTCCCAGCCATACTCCGCGCGCCAATCCGAAACGCTCGATCGCCTCGTAGGCATACTGCGAACAGGTCGGCTCGAACCGGCAGCTCCCCGCAAACAAAATGGATAAGTAAGCTTTATAGAAGCGCAGCGCAAATAGAGCCGCGCGCACGTGCAACGGCGTCATGGACTGTTCCTTTACGCTTTGCCGTTCGGTGGACTCTTCAACAGCCGCAGCAAATCCGCCGTCAGCGCCGCAAACTCCGCGCGCGCCACCGTGCTCTTCGGGTGTATGACGATGTCCCATCCTGCGGGTATCTCCAGCCGGTGGCAGCGCACCATTTCGCGCAGACGCCGCCGGATCCGATTGCGCACCACCGCGCCGCCCAGCGCCTTTTTGATGCTTAAGCCGAAGCGGCTCTGCGGCAGTTCGTTGGTGCGGAAGAAAGCTGTGAAGTGGGAACTCGAGCGGCGCTTTCCCGTGCGGTACACGGCGTCAAACTCTGCCTTCCGCACCAGCCGCGTCTCGCGCGGAAACGTTGCCCCGTCCGGCCCTGCACTGCCCGGAGTCAAGGGGCTTCCCGCTCTATTCGGGGGTAAGCCGATGGCGTCCCTTCTTGCGGCGCGCCGCCAGCACCTTGCGGCCGCCCTTCGTCTTCATGCGTACGCGGAAGCCGTGCGTCTTGGCGCGCCGGCGTTTGCGCGGTTGATATGTGCGCTTTGGCAAAGCAATCCCCCTTTGATATACGCGATCGCCGGGCAGTCCATATCACCCGCGATGGCAGAACAGCCCTCTAGCCTATTCACCGGCTGTGCTCGAATCTAGTAGTGTATTCGACCCTCGCGCACAGGGTCAAGAAAACCGCGGGGTAGCTTACCGAGCGGGGAAAAGTGATACACCCCCCTTTCCGTGAGTGCAACCAATGCGGATTGAAGAACGGTGGGCTGGCAGTTTATGATTTCCTGACTAGGAAGTGCCCTCATGCCTAATTGATTTTCACAGCGAACAGACTTGGTGGTCTGTCGCAGTTGGCAACGACACCGCAGGTGCCTGGTCGTCACTCGACGAACCTGTCCTGCGTGTAATCGGCTTGTTCTTTTCTTGGAGAACGGAGCCGGACAGGCGGTTCGCGAGGGCACCGCGAATGTGCGAGTGAACGCAACTAAGACGATCAGTCTTAACCTAGGAGAAAGCGCCAGAGGGCATTGTCCGTTCCCCGGAAGTAAACTGAATCCACGGTTGCCGCTGGCGTCGACGACGTTGTGTTTCCCCCGAGGTTCGTCTGATTCGATCCATCAGTTTTCATGCGCCACAGCTTGTTATCAGTCCCGCGGAAATAAACGATGTCGCCAACTACAATTGGGGATGCAGATGTGGTGTTGTTGCCTGGTTGCGACTGTTGCGTTCCATCGTTCTTGACCTTCCAGAGCTTGTCGTCCGTACCTTGGAACCACACCCATCCGTCCGGTGTAGCGAAGGGCATGGATTTGGTAGTGTTGTTGCGGATGTGGAGTTGGCCCGTGCCATCACTCTTTACCTTCCACAGCTTGTCGTCGGTGCCTTGGAAATAGACCCAGTCATCGGCGGTCACGAAGGGCGTCGACTTCGTGGTATTTCCGTGGATTTGGTTTTGCGCGGAACCGTCGGTCTTCATCCGCCATAGCTTATCGTCGGTGCCGCGGAAGTACACCCAGTTGTTCATGACAAACGGCGCGGCCGAGGTAGTGTTATTACGTGGCTGCGATTGCTGATTGCCGTCGTTGAACACCTTCCACAGCTTGTCATCGGTGCCTTGGAACCATACCCATCCGTCGGGCGTTACGAACGGCGTCGACTTAGCGGTGTTGTGGTTGATGTTGAGCTGACTAGTACCGCATAGGTTGACCTTCCAGAGTTTGTCGTCGGTGCCGCGAAAGTAGACCCATCCGTCCACGGTGACAAATGGTGTTGCCGACGTCGTGTTCATGCCGATTTTGTATTGCCCGGGCATCGGCGTTTTATTGGTGAAGCGGCAGAAATTGGCGCCATTGGTCGCGATGTCGTCGATGCGGCTATAAATGGGCTGAACGTTCCATGTGTTGGGTCCCACGCTAATTTGCGCGGTCTTTCCGTTGCAGATGTCGCCGATCTCGGCGCTCTGGCTACCGTACCACCCGTTTGGGACATCAGGGTCGGAAACCATTTCGGCGAATTCGTGGCTCGAAACCTGCGTGCGTCGCTGTTCTTGGGTTTCGATTAGATTGAGAGAGCACCCACAAGCCTGATTTAGCTGGAAACGCCAGAGCTTATTGTCGGTCCCGCGGAAATAGACGTCTGTAGGCGTTGCTGCTGGCGTTGCAGAGGTTGTGTTGCTCCCAAGATTGATCTGTTCCGATCCATCGGTTTTCATGCGCCACAGCTTGTCATCAGTCCCGCGGAAATAAACGATGTCGCCAACTACAATTGGGGATGCAGATGTGGTGTTGTTGCCTGGTTGCGACTGTTGCGTTCCATCGTTCTTGACCTTCCAGAGCTTGTCGTCCGTACCTTGGAACCACACCCATCCGTCCGGTGTAGCGAAGGGCATGGATTTGGTAGTGTTGTTGCGGATGTGGAGTTGGCCCGTGCCATCACTCTTTACCTTCCACAGCTTGTCGTCGGTGCCTTGGAAATAGACCCAGTCATCGGCGGTCACGAAGGGCGTCGACTTCGTGGTATTTCCGTGGATTTGGTTTTGCGCGGAACCGTCGGTCTTCATCCGCCATAGCTTATCGTCGGTGCCGCGGAAGTACACCCAGTTGTTCATGACAAACGGCGCGGCCGAGGTAGTGTTATTACGTGGCTGCGATTGCTGATTGCCGTCGTTGAACACCTTCCACAGCTTGTCATCGGTGCCTTGGAACCATACCCATCCGTC